>JAESGV010000148.1_pt1 | contig 81987 bp, 79 predicted proteins | sample 9269781 | NCBI WGS metagenome assembly JAESGV01 (sample SAMN15741586, study PRJNA653496) | algae metagenome | isolation source: Tildeniella torsiva UHER 1998/13D and co-occurring heterotrophs from... | place: Slovakia: Slovak Paradise National Park, Hrabusice, Kosice Region | collected 2000-01-01
CGGATGATCTCGCGCCGGTACTCCTCAGGCAGATACTTCCAACGACGACAACCCATGACACAACCTCCTCGAGAGAACCCACATCCTCAACGAGGTGTTGCACCGATCCCTTGAGATCGCCGAGGCCTTGGCCTCGCTTTCAGATCACAAATGATGTGCGGACGAGGGCAGCGGCGTGGGACCCCGGGGCGAGCGGGTCAGGTGCCGGGCGAGATCCGTCGGCCGGTGAGCTCCTCGACCATGACGCGCACCCAGCGGTCCCGCAGGTCCGGTCGGGACCAGGGTCGGACCGGCAGCGACTCGAGGCGCGAGATCTCGTCCTCGTCGAGGACCTCGTCGGCGACGCCCTTGGCCAGGACGCTCCATCCGGTGTGGCGGACCGCGTCCCACTGGTCGACCTCGAAGCACACCGGCCGCTGCATCATGGCGCTCGACAGCTTCGACCCCTGCGCCGTGCGGAACACCACCGCGGCGTCATCCATCGTGTAGTTCACCGGCAGGATCACCGGGCTGCCCGCATCGACGAAGCCGACGCGACCGACGGCGCCGGAGCCGAGCAGCTCGTGGCACTCGTCGTTGCTGAGGATCTCGAGTCCGGACCAGTCGCGGTCCACGTCGTCGTCGGCCATGCGTCGATGCTCCCACTCCCGAATCCCTCCCGCCAGGGTCCTCGGTCACCGGTGCGAGGCGACGATCAGCGGGTGGGGCGCGACCGCTCCGACAGGCGCGCCGCGTAGACGGCGGCCTCGGTGCGGCGGCTCATGCCCATCTTCGACAGCAGGTTCGACACGTAGTTCTTGACGGTCTTCTCGGCGAGGTACATCTCCTCGGCGATCTGGCGGTTGGTCCGACCCTCGGCCAGGAGCGCCAGGATGCGGTGCTCCTGGGGGGTCAGGTCGCGGAGGCGCTCGTCCTGCTCGGAGCCACGTCGGAGGCGTTCCCGCGCACGCTGCTCGGCGGTCGGGTCGAGCAGCGACTCACCCGACGCGACCCGCCGGACCGAGTCGACGATGTCCGCGCCCCGCACGTCCTTCAGCACGTACCCGCGCGCCCCGGCGATCACGGCGTCGAGCAGGGCCTCGTCGTCGGTGAACGACGTCAGCATGAGACACGCCAGGTCCGGATCACCGGACACGAGCTCGCGGCACACCTCCACGCCACTGCCGTCGGGCAGCTGCACGTCCAGCACCGCGACGTCGGGCGCGCTGAGCGGGATGCGCTCGAGAGCCTGCGCCGCCGTGGTGGCCTCGCCGACGACCTCGAGGTCGTCGTGGGTCTCGAGCAGGTCGCGCACGCCGCGGCGGACGATCTCGTGGTCGTCGAGCAGGAAGACCCGGATGGGAGCGGCATCGGCGGGATCGGTCACCGCACCATCATCACCCACGCGTGCTCCCCGTTGCCGACCCGAGACGTTGGCCGGAGATGACCGCCGCGGGGATCGAGAAGCAGACCGCAGGGCTGTCCCCGAGCCAGGCGCCGAGCGCTCGATCCAGATCACCCACGCTCGGCAGCGGACCGCGCAGCTCCCGCGCCAGGCCCTGGACCTGGACGCTCCACCCCGCACCGATCCGCTCGTCGATGTCGTCGACCTGGAACGCGACCACCGCCCCCGACGTGGCCGCCGCCATCCGGGTGTCCCGACCCGTGCGCATCAGGATCTGCTCACCGTCGAACACGTAGCGCACCGGGACGACGTAGGGCAGCGAGCTGGCACTCAGCCCGACGCGGCCCAGGGTCCTCGACGCGAGCAGGTCGCGGCACTCCTGATCGGACAGGGGCCTGAGGGAGTGGTGGTCCGTGTGCAGCGCGGCGCCCCGGTGTGCCATGTCCACGACGCTACGAGCGGGCGCTGGGCCGTCACAGGGTCGGAGGTCCCCGATCCCCCGACGATCCTTCCTGGGCCCCAGGGCCCAAAGACCCTGTCGAGCGCGGGCGGCCGCGCAGAGGATGAGGCGATGGACACCACCTTGGACGTGCTGGTGATCGAGAGCCACCCGGGCGCCGCCGACCGCGCGATCGGCGAGCTGACCGGTGCGGGCCACGCCGTGCACCGATGCCACGAGTCGGCGAGGGCGTTCCCCTGCGCGGGCGTCGAGGGCGAGCACCGATGCCCGGTCGAGGGTCACGTCGACGTGGCCCTCCTGGTGCGTCGCGGGGTGGTGCCGTCGCCGACGCCGTTCGAGGACGGCGTGCCCTGCGCCCTGCGCGCCGGGATCCCCGTGGTGGAGCACGGCACCGATCTGCACGACCCCTACGTCGAGCACCTGAGCGCCCGGGTCCGTGCCGACGAGTCGGTGCCCGAGGCCTGCGGTCGGGCGGTGGACGAGGCGATGCGCCCGCTGGCAGCACGGGTCGAGGCCGCGCTCGTGCCGTTCCTGCGGGCGAACGGGCTCGCCGACGACGCGGTCGGCGTCAAGCTCGAGGCGCACCGTGACGCGCTGCGCGTCCACCTGTCCGCCCGCGGCGACCAGGAGATCGGGTCGCTCCTGACGGGACAGCTCAGCGTGAAGGCCGTCGACGTCGTGCGACAGATGCGTCGGACGTGGTCGACGATCGCGTGCGACGCCAGCTTCTGACGGCGTCGAGGTGACCCAACCGACGGTGGGTCGGTTCGACGGCACGCCCGGGTCGGGCCGATAGCCTCGACCCCGATGACGACGAGTCGGCGCCGACCTGGGCGTCCCCGCGGCACCGCCCGAGACCCACGAGAGCGTCGCGCCGACCTCCTGGTCGCGGCCGAGGACGCCATCCGCACCCACGGGTCCGGCGTCTCCATGGAGCAGATCGCCGAGGCCGCCGAGGTCTCCAAGGCGACCCTGTACGACAACTTCGACGGCAAGCGAGGGCTGACCGACGCGCTGCTCGAACGCTACGGCGCCCGTCTCCTGGCCGAGATCGCACGCGGCCTGGACCAGCCGCTGACGCCGCACCAAGTCTTGCGCGGCGGGATCGGCGTCTTCATCGCCGTCATCGAGCGCGACGAGCAGCTCTTCCAGTTCGTGCTGTCGGAGGGCGCCAGCAAGTCGATGCTCGACGAGTCGGCCGCACCGGTCGCCGCGCTGCTCGACACCCTGCTGCGCACCGCCGGGGTCGACCCGAGCGGTGCAGGGGTGCTGGCCCGTGCGGTGCTCGGTGGGATCTTCGCCGCGGCGGAGCACTGGGCGGCGTCACCGACCATGTCGCGTGCCGAGGTCGTCGACCGCCTGGACGCCCTGCTGTGGCCCGGCCTGGCGGCCGCCGGCCTGGATCGCATCGAGGGGCCGATCGACCTGAGCGACCTCGCCCGCCTCATCGCCGAAGCCCCCGGACCGGGCGACGCCGAGCTCGACGGACCCCTGGAGCAACCGGGCTGACACCTCTGTCACTTCGGTGCGCAACAAACTCAAGTCACCCTCCGGCGCACCCGATCTCTCCAGTAGAGATGTCGGCGCCGTCGACGTCGTCCGACGATCCCAGGAGCCTGAGTGACCGACGTCGTGCGCGCCCGAGCCGGCGTCCCCTCCGCAGCGCCGCCACGCTCGCGCACGGACCCGCTCCAGCTGACGGTGATCACCTCGCACCGAGCCACCTGGCACCTGGTGGATCGCGCCCTGCGCCTCGGTGCACCCACCGGGTCGACCGTCACCTGGGTGGACGGCGCCGACGTGGTGCCGATCCTGCCGACGAGCGACTGCGTGGTCGTGGCCGGCGACCTGACGGAGCTGGCCCTCGCCGCGGAGCACGTCCGTGACTCGCCGATCGTCCACCTGGCGCCCGACGACACGCTGTCGAGCGTGCTCGCATCGATCACCCTCGGCGCCCAGGAGTGCCTTGCGCTCGACGCGCCCGAGGCCGAGCTGGCCGCCGCGGTGCGCCGCGCGATCACCCGTGGCACCCCGACGCGGGCGTCCGGTGCGCATCCCGCGCTGACCGGCGCCGACATCGAGCGGGCGCACGCCGTGCTCGAGCACTCCGACGACGTGGCGTTCTTCTTCGACGACCAGGACCGGATCACCTGGGTCGGCCCCAACTGCCACCGCCTCTTCGGTCTGTCGCCCGACCAGCTCGTCGGCCACGACGCGTACGAGCTGGTGCACCCCGACGACCGCGAGGAGCTCGTCCGGCGCTCCGCGACGTTGCACCACGTCGGCGAGCAGTTCCACGCGGAGTTCCGGGTCATCACCCCGTCCGGCACGGTCGAGTGGCTCGAGGAGACGGTCACGCAGCTGGACCCCCGCAGCAGGGTGGGCAACCGCGTCTCGCTGATGCGCAGCACGTCCCGCGAACGTGCCGCGAAGGAGTGGCTGCGGTTCCAGGCCGACCTGTTGAGCGCCGTCGGCCAGGCGGTCGCGGCGACCGACCGTGACGGCCGTCTGATCTACCTCAACCCCGCCGCCGAGGAGCTCTACGGCTGGCCCTTCGCCGACGCGATGGGCCTCGACGGGGGCGCACTCAGCGTGTCCCCACGCACGGGCGACGGTGGGGAGCTGCTGCGACGCCAGATCGACTCGGGCAAGGCGTGGCAGGGCGAGATGTGGCTGCGGCGTCGCGACGGCTCCGAGTTCCTCGGTCACGTGACCAACACGCCGCTGCTCGATGCCGACGGCAGGACCCTCGGCATCATCGGCGTCACCACCGACCTGACCGAGCAGATGGAGCTGGCGCGGCGGGTCCAGCAGCACCGCGATCGACTCGCCGCGGCCCAGCGCAGCGCGCACCTCGGGAGCTTCGACCTGGACCTCGAGTCCAGGGAGATGGTCTTCTCCGACGAGCTGTACCGGCTGCTCGGGCTCGAGGTCGGCTCCCCGGTCGACGAGTTCACGTACTTCCGCTTCGTGCACCCCGACGACCGTGAGGCGTTGGCCCGCTCCGCCGAGGAGGGCCTGGCCGGCAACCACCACACGATGCACGTGCACCGCGTGATCCGCGCGGACGGCGACGAACGCTGGATGGAGGTGCGCAACTCGACCCCACCCGACAGCACCGGCGTGCTCTGCGGAACCGTGCTCGACATCACGGATCGCCGCCGCGCCGAGGCCCTGATCGAGTACGAGATGCGCCACGACGGGCTGACCGGCCTGCTCAACCGTCGTGAGGTCACCCGTTGCCTCGACGAGATGCTCGACCGCCAGGGCATCACCGGGTCGCCGGTGGCGCTGGCGTTCCTCGACCTCGACCGCTTCAAGGTGATCAACGACGGGCTGGGCCACGCGACCGGTGACCAGGTGCTCGTCGCGGTCGCCCAGCGCCTCTCGCAGGTCGTCGGCGAACGCGGCACCGTCGGCCGTTTCGGCGGCGACGAGTTCATCGTCCTGCTGCCGGGTCTCGGCGACATGGCTGCGGTGCAGGAGGTGCTCGACGAGCTGGTCGCCGAGCTCGACGCCCCCCTCGAGCTCGACCTCCGGCGCTTCTTCGTCACCACGAGCGTCGGTGTCGCGATCAGCACGCCCGAGGACGACTCCACGTCGCTCCTCCAGGCGATCGACACCGCGATGTACGAGTCCAAGCGGACCCCCGGCCAGCGGGTCACCTACTTCGACGAGCAGCTGCGCGCGGCGGCGCAACGTCGCAGCCGGATCGAGTCCGACCTCCGCCAGGCGATCGACGAGGAGCAGCTCACCATCGCCTACCAGCCCGTCATCCGCCTGGTCGACGAGGTGTGCGTCGGGTTCGAGAGCCTGCTGCGCTGGAACCACCCGACGCTCGGCCCCATCAGCCCGGACGACTTCATCCCGATCGCCGAGGAGGCCGGGATGATCATGGCGCTCGGCGACTGGGTCCTCGACCGGTCGCTCGCCCAGCTGGCGTGCTGGCAGGCGGTCCCCGGCAACGAGGAGCTCTGGGTCGCCGTGAACCTGTCGGCGAACCAGCTGGCCCGCACCGACCTCCACCTGGGCGTCGCCGAGGCGGTCGCCGCTGCCGGGGTCCCGGCCCGGACGCTGCACCTGGAGATCACCGAGAGCGTGCTGATGGACCGCATCGACGGCTCGCTCGCGACGCTCGACCGGCTGCGCCGCACGGGCGTCCTGTTGAGCGTCGACGACTTCGGCACCGGCTACTCGTCGCTGTCGTACCTGAAGCGCCTCCCGGTGCAGACGCTCAAGGTCGACCGCTCGTTCACCGGCGGGCTCGGCACCGATCCCCACGACACCTCGATCGTGCGGGCGATCAGCGCGCTGTCCGACGAGCTCGGGCTCGACCTGCTCGCCGAGGGCGTCGAGACCGACGAGCAGCGCCGGGCCCTGCTCGAGCTCGGCTGCGCGCTGGGACAGGGCTACTGGTGGTCACCGCCGATCCCGGCGGATGACGCCACCGCGTGGCTCACCCGACACGGCGGCCGCCGGTACGTTCTGTAGTTCGGAACGAACCCTGCAGGGTTCGTTCCGAACGACGAAACGGCTCGCAGCGCACGGTCAGCGGGCGTGCGGCTCGGAGTGGTCCCAGTCGGCGAGCAGCGCACGCAACGCCGTGAGCAGGATCAGCGGCTGGTCCAGCATCGGGTGGTGCCCGGCCTCGGGCAGCTCGAACACCGGCGCGACCCGCCCGAGTCGCTCGAACATGGCGTCACCGATGTCGCGGGTGACCAGTCCGTGCTCGGACCGCAGCAGCGCCAGACGGCAGGTCACCGCCGACAGGTAGGGCAGCGCCACCGACCGCACACCGCTCGCGAACTGGGCGAAGATCTGCCGGTCGAACTTCCACATCCAGCCGTCGTCGACGCGGCGCAGCGACTGCCGCGCCACGTGGTCCATCACGAACGGCAGGTAGTGCTCCTGGGCGGGCACGGTGCGGAAGCGGGCGAGCGCCTCCTCCTCGGTGGCGTAGACGCGGGCGCGGCCGAACGCGTCGCGGACGTGGTAGGCGCCGACCTCTGGGTCCGGCTCCGTCACGGGCGAGTCGCAGACGATGACGCCGGCGAGCTCGTCGGGGTGCAGCGCCGCGGTGGCGATGGTGACGAACCCACCCATGCTGTGCCCGACGAGCACCGGTCGACCGACCACACCACCGTGCGCGGCGACGGCCATCACCTCGTCGGTCCAGTCCTCCAGCGAGTACACCTCCCGGTGGTCGCTGTCGCCGTGGCCGGACATGTCCACGGCGAGCACGCGGAACTCGTCCGCGAAGGGCGCTGCCACGTGGGTCCACCAGTGCGCGTTCGCGCCACCCCCGTGCACGAAGACCAGGCCGCGCCGACCGGGTCGGCCCCAGGCCAGGTAGTGCACCTGTCGGTCCTCGACCCGGACGATTCCGTCCTCGACCGGCGTCGCCACGGCCCGCCGGAACCACTCGGGCGCGGTCGTCGGGGGTTCGGGACTCATGCGTCGACCCTACCCACGCGATCGCTCCCACCCACGGGTCGCCGGGCGATCAGGGCGTCGACGGCAGGTAGCGGGGGTTCGCCACCCCGACCCGCTCCACCACCCCGTCCGCGAGCACCTCGAGCAGACGTGCGTCGTCGAGCGACCAGCGGCCCGCCCGCACCGCGTCGGCGAGCTCTCGTTCGGACGACAGGCCCAGGGACCCCAACGCGAGCGCGCGACGCTCGAGCGGCGTCACGCCACGTGCGAGCTCGCGCTCGACCACGCCCAGGGCGTTCGCCGCCACGCGGGCGTGGTACGACGCGGCGCGTGGCGCCGACGCGACCTGGCCCTCGAGGAACTCCCGGACCGCCTCGACCAGCTCGAACGCCGTCGGTCGGCCGTGCAGCCCCGGCTCCGGCCCGATCGCGTCCGCCACGTCATCCCGGTCGCGACGCCCCGCGGCGGCCTGCGCGGCCTCGGGCGCCAGCAGCGTCAGCAGGTCCCACTCCGTCTCGCAGATCCGCCGGCCGATCGCGGCGAGCTCGACGGAGCGCAACGCGCCGCTCAGATGCGCTGCGGCCTGGTTCACGCAGATGACCCCCCACCGCAACGTGCCGTAGGCCTCCCACCAGCGCAGCGTGTCCAGGTCGATCCGCGCGCCGCCGGCCTCGGCATACGCGTCGAGCAGCTCCTCGCGCTCGCCGAGGCCGGCCACGGGCGAGGACGACCCGAACCGCCAGGCGCGCACGCAGAACCAGCCGAGGTCCTCGGCGGGGTCACCGACGTGCAACAGCTCCCAGTCCAGCACCGCCGTCAGGCCCGACGGCTCCACGAGCAGGTTCCCGAGCCGGAAGTCGCCGTGCACGATCGCGCGGCCCACCGACGCGGGGCGGTGTCGCTCGAGCCAGGCGAGCGCGTACTCGAAGGTGGGCACCGGCTCGCCGAAGGCGTCGAGCAGGGACTGCATCGACCGCAGGGGCTCCGGCTCCGACGCAGCAGGGAGCTCGGCCGGGTCGACCGAGTGCAGACGTGCGAGTGCCGACGCACTCTGCGCGACCAGCCCCTCCCGGGCGTGCTCGAACCGCTCGTCGCGCAGGATGCGCCGACCGAGGGCCTCGCCGTCGACACGCCGCATCACCAGCCCGGCGGAGCCCCAGACCGCCGGGTCCTCCACGTCGATGAGGACCTCGGGCACGACGACCCCCGCCGAGCCCGCGACGCGCATGGCCGCCGCCTCGAGGGCCATCGAGCCGGGTGGCCCCGGACGCCCCGGAGGATCGCGACGGAGCACGAGCGGCGAGCGGGTCCCGTCGGCGTCCACGGCGTCGAACGCCCAGGTCTCGCGTGACGCGCCGCCGGTCAGACGGACCAGGCCCTCGACCTCGACCGGCCCGAGGACGGCGGCGAGCACCTCCGCGAGCGCCTCGGCGAGCTCGATCTCGTCCTGCACCACGCCCCCGTCCCGGTCGTCCCCGTGGACGCGACACCGTATCGTCGCCCTGTCGGCCGACGCGGGCCCGACGACCATTCTTCAGCCCACCGCCCCGGCTGCCGATCACCCTGCGGTGCAGCCTGACGTGACGACCGACCCAGCGGATGTGACCACGCCACAGCGGATCGACGGCATGGGCATCAGCCAGTCGTTGATGGAGGACCTGCTCCTGCGACGTGCGGTGCTCGAGGGCCGCACGCCCATGACGACCCTGGCCGACAAGCTCCACATCTCGATCAACGTCGTGGAGTCGTTGTGCAACGAGCTCCGTCACCGCAAGCTCATCGAGTACGACGGGATGGAGGGCCGCGCCTACCTCATCTCGGTGACCGAGGCCGGCCGCAACCTGGCGACCCAGCGTTCGAGGGAGTGCCGGTACGCCGGCCCGATGCCGGTGTCGCTCGAGCAGTACGACCGGGTCGTGCGGTCGCAGCGTCCCGTGCTGCACCTGGACCGTGAGCTGCTGAGCCGTTCCTTCTCCGACCTGGTGATCTCCCCGGACCTGCTCGACCAGCTCGGTCCGGCGATCCACGGCAACAGCGCCATCTTCCTCTACGGACCGCCGGGCACGGGCAAGTCCAGCGTGGCGGAGCGCATCGTCCGGGCGTACCAGGACACGGTCCTGGTACCGCACTGCATCGAGGTCGACGGCCAGATCGTGTCGGTGTTCGACCCGACCCTGCACGACGCGACCGACGAGATCCCCCACGGCATCGATCGACGCTGGGTCGTCTGCAAGCGCCCCGCCGTCGTCGCGGGCGGGGAGCTGCACGCCGGCATGCTCGACCTGCAGCTGGACCGCGACACCGGCGTCTACCTGGCGCCGCTGCAGCTGAAGGCGAACAACGGGGTCCTGGTGATCGACGACTTCGGACGCCAGGCGATGACCCCCGACGCCCTGCTGAACCGCTGGATCGTCCCGCTGGACCGCGGCGTGGACTACCTGACCCTCCACGGCCGCAAGGTCGAGGTGCCCTTCGAGGTCAAGGCGGTGCTCTCCACCAACCTGGCTCCGTCCGATCTCGGTGACGAGGCCTTCTTCCGGCGCATCCACAACAAGGTGTACATCGGCGCCTGCACCGACGATCAGTTCGACTGGATCCTCGTGCGCGTCGCGGAGAAGAAGCGCCTCGACGTCGACGCGGCCTCCGCGGCTCGGCTCCGACAGGTCGCGAAGGCCCGCGGTGACGGCGAGCTCCGTGCCTACCTGCCGGGGGTCGTCTGCCAGCTCGCGGAGGCGATCATCGCCTACGAGAACCTCGGCCGCACCGTCACGCCCGCGCTGATCGACCGGGTGCTGGACCTGTACTTCACCCGGCTCGACGTCCCGGGCGCGGCGGACGCACCGGCCGAGGCGACGCTCGACGAGCTGTCGGCCGAGGCGCATGCGCTGGCAACCACGCCGTCGGAGCCCCCGGCGGCGGTCGAGCCGCCGGTCGCTGCAGGAACGGCGGGAGCGATGGATCATCCCGCCCACGTGGACACGGCGGCCGTCGCCCCGCCGCCGGTGCCCGACCACCTGATCGCCGCGACGCCCCCGGCGCCTCCTGAGGATCCCGCGGGCCTGCACGGCACCGCACATGGTGGCGCCCAGGGCGTCTGAGTACCCTCACCTCGACACCGCTGGGACCCAGCGGTCCGCGAGAGGACGGTCGACGTGCGCAGCACCACACGAGCAGCGGTGGGAGGCCTCCTCGCGGCGTTCGTCGTGGGCGTTGCGGCCTGCACCCCACCGGCGGCGCCGGGACCGGTCGTCCGCCCGCAGCCCGTCGACCGTGGACGTGTGCCCGGCGTCGAGGTCGCGCCGTCGGCGGGCTGCGACGTCGAGGGCGGTCTCGTCGCCGGGTCGACCCGGGTGGTCGTGCCCGCCGGGGGCGGCAGCCGCTCGGCGCGCGTGCAGGTGCCGGCATCCGCGACCACCGGCACCCCCGCCCCGGTGCTGCTGAGCCTGCACCCGTTCCTGGTCGGCGGGTCGGCGTGGGAGTCCTACTCCGGCCTGGCCGCCGCCGCACTCGAGCGCGGCTACGTCGTGATCACCCCGGAGGGCAGCCAGCCCGGCCCCCGCTGGGCGGTGCCCGGTGGGCTCGAGACCGGCGTCGACGACATCGGCCACCTGGGCCGGCTGCTCGACCGGGTGGAGGACCTCACCTGCGTCGACCGCAACCGCGAGGTCGCCGCCGGCTTCTCCGCCGGGGCCGCCATGTCGATGGCGCTGTCGTGCACGCTGCCGTGGCGTCTCGCCGCCGTCGCCGGGTCCGGCGGTGCCAACCTGACCTCCACCTGCCCCGACAGCGCGCCGACCGACGTCATGGTGCTGCACGGCACTGCAGATCCGATCGCTCCGGCGGCCGGCAGCGACGTGGTGTTCGCACCGCCGCTCGGCCTGTCGATCGACGAGGTCGTGGCCACCAGCGCCGACCGCGCCGCGTGCGACGGGCCCGGCGACCCGGAGCAGCGCACCCCCGACGTCGTGGTGACCGCAGCGGTCGGCTGCGACGGCGGACATCGGGTGGAGCACTGGACGATGCTCGGCGCCGGGCACACCTGGGCGGGCGCGCCGTCGCCGCTGCTCGAACTGGTCACCGGCCCGACGACCACGTCGATCTCGGCCAACGAGGTGGTGCTGGACTTCTTCGACGGCGTGTGACCGCGTCGTTCAGAGTCCCTCCGGACGCATCAGCGCGTCCGTGCCGCCGTCGGCGAACAGGACCGACCCGTGCACCGGCGCGCTCGCGTCGGACAGCAGGAACGTGATGATGCCGGCCATCTGCTCGGGCTCGCTCGGCGAGGGCCCCCACGGCACGGGCAGTGCGTCGACGAGCGGGCCCAGCTCGGGATCGTCGATCGAGCCCTGGAGCAGCGGGGTGCGCACCGGCCCCGGCGCCACGGCGTTCAGGCGCACGCCGCGTGCACCCCAGCGCTGCGAGTTGCGCCGCACCCAGGTGGTCAGCGCCCGCTTCGATCCCCCGTACAGCACCGCGCCGTGCATCGACGCCGCCAGGTCGAGCGCACGCGTCTCGTCGTCGGCGAGCATCGCGTCGAGCACGTCAGGTGGGTCCACCGGCGTGATGCCGGCGGAGTTGGACGCGACGGCGACCGCCGCTCCACGACGGGCTGCGAGCAGGTCCTCGAGACCGTCGAGCACCCGCATCGCGCCGAAGTAGTTCACCGCCAGGATGCGCTCGACGGGTCGCTCGTGGGGCCCGATGCCCGCCGCGACGACGCACCCGTCCAGGCCCGCGGGCGCGAGCTCGGCCACCGCCGACACGGCCAGGGCCCGACCGGCCACCGTCGCCAGGTCCGCGACGACCTCGGCCTCGTGGAGGTCCACGCCGATGACGTCGGCGCCCTGCTGCTCGAGTCGGCGCCGGGTCGCCCGACCGATGCCCGAGGCGGATCCTGTGACGACGAAGGTGCTCATCGCCACAGGATCCCACGGGTGCGATCAGGCGGCGTCGCTCAACGTCCCCGCCGACCCTCCGGCCGACGCTCCGTCCGACGCTCCGTCCGACGCTGCTGATGCCAGCGGCGCCAGCGCGGCCTCGAGCACCTGGTCGATGTGGCTCGCCAGGTGGAAGGTCATCTCCTCGCGCACCGCCTCGGGCACGTCGTCGAGGTCGCCGCGGTTGCGCTCGGGCAGGACGACCTCGGTCAACCCTGCACGGTGCGCCGCGAGCACCTTCTGTCGGACGCCACCGATCGCCAGGACCTTGCCCTGGAGCGTGACCTCGCCCGTCATCCCGACGACCGGACGGACTGCCCGCCCGGTGAGCAGGCTGACCAGCGCGGTCGTCATGGTCACGCCCGCCGACGGTCCGTCCTTGGGCACGGCCCCCGCCGGCACGTGCACGTGGAAGCGCCGCTCGAAGTCCCGGGCGTCGATGCCGAGCACGTCGGCGTGCGAGCGAAGGTAGGACAGCGCGATCTCCGCCGACTCCTTCATGACGTCGCCGAGCTGGCCCGTCAGGGTCAGCCCGGGGGTGCCGGGCATCGCCGTGGCCTCGACGAAGAGCACGTCACCACCGGTGCCGGTCACCGCCAGACCGGTCGCCACGCCGGGCACGCTCGTGCGGTCCGCCGCCTCGAAGAAGAACCGCGCCCGGCCCAGCCAGGTGGGCACGTCCTCGGCGCGCACGACGACCGGAGCCGTCACCTCGCCCGAGGCGAGCTGGGTCGCGACCTTGCGCAGGAGGCGACCCAGCGTGCGCTCGAGCGAGCGCACCCCGGCCTCCCGGGTGTGGTCCGCCACGATCGTGCGCAGCGCGCCGTCGTCGATGTCGACCTCGTCGGGGCGCAGACCGGCGCGCTCCAGCTGGCGGCCCAGCAGGTGGTGGCGCGCGATGCCGACCTTCTCGTCCTCGACGTAGCCGTCCAACGAGATGATCTCCAGGCGGTCGAGCAGGGGCGCAGGGATCGTCTCGAGCACGTTGGCGGTCGCGACGAACATGACCTGGGAGAGGTCCAGGTCGACCTCCAGGTAGTGGTCGGCGAACGTGTGGTTCTGCGCCGGGTCGAGCACCTCCAGGAGCGCGGACGACGGGTCGCCGCGGACGTCCGAGCCGAGCTTGTCGACCTCGTCCAGCAGGACGACGGGGTTCATGGTGCCCGCCTCGCGGATCGCCCTGACCAATCGACCGGGCTGCGCGCCGACGTAGGTGCGGCGGTGGCCGCGGATCTCGGCCTCGTCGCGCACGCCGCCCAGGGCGACCCGCACGAACGAGCGACCCAGTGCCCTCGCGACGGACTCGCCCAGCGACGTCTTGCCGACGCCGGGCGGGCCGACGAGCGCCAGGATCGCACCGGCACCGCGACCGTCGACCGCGACCAGACCGCGTTCGGCGCGCAGCTTGCGCACCGCCAGGTGCTCGAGCACGCGCTCCTTCACGTCGTCCAACCCGTCGTGGTCCTCGTCCAGGATGCGCGCGGCCTCCACCACGTCCAGGCGGTCCTCGGAGGTGACCCCCCACGGCAGCTCCAGGACGGTGTCCAACCAGGTGCGGATCCAGCCGTGCTCGGGGCTCTGCTCGCTGGTGCGCTCCAGCTTGTCCAGCTCCCGGTCGACCGCTGCGCGCACGCCGTCGGGCAGGTCCGCCGCGGCGGCTCGAGCTCGCTGGTCCTCGACGCTGCCGTCACCGGAGCCGTCGAGCTCGCCGAGCTCCTTGCGGATCGCGTCCATCTGTCGGCGCAGCAGGAACTCCCGCTGGGTCTTCTCCATCCCCTCCTCGACGTCGGTGCGGATGCGCTGGCGCAGCGTCAGGTCGCCCAGGGTCTCACGTGCCCACCCGAGCACCAGCTCGAGGCGCTCGGCGACGTCCACGGTCTCGAGCACCTGCACCTTCTGCGCGAAGTCCAGGTCCGGCGAGTAGCCCGAGGCGTCCGCGAGCGCGCCGGGCTCGTCGGTCCCGGGCAGCATCTCGACGAACCGCGCCGCGCCACGGAGCTCCAGGATGTTCTCGGTCACGGCCCGGTACTCGCGGGCGAGCTCGCCGACGTCGTCGGGTCGACCGGTCTCCTCGACCGGCTCGATCTGCACCCAGAGCGCGCTGCCGGTGCCGGGGACCCCGGCGCCGATGCGCGCACGTTGCAGGCCTCGCACCACCAGGCCGTGCACCCCACTGGGCAGCCGGCCGGACTCCTCGATCACCGAGATCGTGCCCACGCGGGCGTAGCGGCCCTCGACCTTGGGCACCAGCAGCAGGCGACCGTCGGCCGAGGTGGCGGCATCGACCGCGGCGCGCGCATCGTCGGTCTCGAGCGCCATGGTGATGACCATGCCGGGCAGGACCACACCGGAGGTGAGCGCCAGCAGCGGCAGCGTGTCGTCGTAGGGAGTGTCGTCGAGGGTCTGATCGGGTTCGGACATCCGTCCTCCAGCGTGTGCCCCGGAGCGCCCGGGGGAAGCGTGGAGTGGAAGCCCGGTGGGCGGCGGTTCTGTTCCCACTCGTTCTCAGGAGCTCGTCGGGTCGGCGGGTCGGGCGTCCGACGCGTCGACCGGCCGCCGGGGCATGATCGGGCCATGAGCCACTCCCACGACGAGGTCCGAGCAGCCGTCGACGCGTACGTCGAGCTGCGTGCGCAGATCGAGCGCGGCGAGGCCGCCTGGCCCGACCTGGCCCGGATGTTCACCGACGACGCGGTCTACATCGATCCCGCCTGGGGCCGGATCCAGGGCATCGATCAGCTCCGCGAGTTCTTCGACGAGTCGATGCGCGGGCTCGAGGACTGGGACTTCCCCATCGAGTTCACCGCGATCGACGGCGACACGGTGGTGGTCAAGTGGACCCAGCAGCTGCCCGGCACACGTCCGGACGGCGGTCGCTACGAGCAGTCGGGCGTGTCGACGATGGTCTACGCGGGTGACGGCAAGTTCTCCTACGAGGAGGACCTGCTCAACATGACCCACGTGCTCGAGGACCTGGCGGCGAGCGGCTGGCGCCCCGGACCCGGCTTCATGTCGCCGCCGGCGCAGCCCGACCGCAACTTCGCCCGCCCGTGAGCCGGCGCAGGTGAGCGACCACGTCTCGTTCGCCGGGACCGACACCTCCTTCGCGCCCCTCGGCGTCGGCACGTGGGCCTGGGGCGACCGCTCCACCTGGGGCATGGGCGGCTACGACGCCGGCCTCAGCGAGGCGACCATCGCGGCGGCGTGGACCACCTCGATCGAGGCGGGCGTGACGCTCTTCGACACCGCCGAGGTGTACGGCGACGGCGAGAGCGAGCGCATCATCGGTCGCCTGCTCGCCGCCGAGCCCTCGGCCCGATCGCGTGTCGTGATCGCGACCAAGTTCATGCCGGCGCCGTGGAAGCTGCGGGTCGGCCCCGCGTTGCGCGCTGCGACGCTGGCGTCGCTCGACCGGTTGGGCATCGAGCGCATCGACCTCTACCAGATCCACGGCCCGGTCAGCCTGCGGGGACACGGCGCATTGGCCGATGCGCTCGCCGCGGTGCACGGCGAGGGCCTCGTCGGCGCGGTCGGGGTGTCGAACTACTCCGAACGCGAGATGCGCTCGATGCACCGCGAGCTCGCTGCTCGGGGCGTGCCGCTCGCATCGAACCAGATCGAGTGCTCACTCCTGCGACGCCGTCCCGAGACCTCGGGCCTCCTGCGAGCCTGCGCGGAGCTGGGCGTGGTGGCGCTGGCCTACTCCCCGATCGGACAAGGCCGGCTCACCGGAAAGTACTCGGCCGCGAACCCACCGCCGGGACGACGCACCTTCTCGGCCCATCCCATGGAACAGGTCGACCGCATCGTCGCGGAGCTGGTGCGCATCGGGGACGCCCACGACGGCCGGACCCCGGCCCAGGTCGCGCTGCGGTGGCTCATCGAGAAGGGCACCGTGCCGATCCCGGGCGCCAAGAACGCCGCGCAGGCGGCGCAGAACGCCGGCGCGTTGGGGTGGTCGCTCGGCGCACAGGACCTGGCGGCCCTGGACGCGATCGCGCTGGAGGGCACCCGCACGCTGCAGCAGCGTGTCTGGCAGCACGGCTGAGTGCCAGTGGCTCAGCCGGGCGCGTCGCCGGCGCCCGGGGCGCAGTCATCCGGGCGCGGGTCGGTCGGCCCGTCGGCGATCGGGGGGATGCAGCACCACCCTCGACGCTCCAGCTCGGCGACGATGAGCTCCTGGGGGACCTTGGTCAGCTGCTGTGCGAGTCGCTCGTTGCCGCCGGACGCCGGACCCGCGGACGCTGCGCGGCGCGCGGTGCGCCGGTCGGCGCCGGGTGGGCGAGTGCGTGGCGGGGCCGCCGGGGCCGCGTCGCCGGCATCACCTCCGGTCGCCTCGGCGACGATCGCCGCCGCCTCCAACCGCTCGATCAGCTCGTCGGCCTCGCCCACGGTGAACTTCCCCGCCGCCTGGCGTTGGGTCAGCCCGAGCGGGTGCCGCGCCTCCTTGAACGACTGGTACCCGGCGTCCGCGAGCAGCGCGCCCAGCTGCTCGAGCTGTCGTGCGCCAGCAGGGGGTCCAGCTACCTGTCCGAAGGCCATGCGGACAGTCTCCCGCACGGCTCCGACAGTCCGGCGCACCGGCCCGCCGACGGCCCTCCGTGGGGTGCAGGTCCAGCAGGTCGATGGGGCGCCGCGGGGCCGCGTTCGGCGCCGGGGGACGATCAAGGCCGCCGCATCGGCTGGGGTGCCGTGGGGTCGACGTCGCCGGCGGACGATCAGGGTCTCGGCACCGGCTGGGGTGCCGCAGGGCCGACGTAGCGGGCGGACGGCCGGATCAGGCGGTTGGACGCCGCCTGCTCCCGGATGTGCGCCGACCACCCGACGGTGCGGCTCGCGGCGAATGTCGGGGTGAACAGCTCCCGCGGCAGGCCGCAGGCCTCCATCACGACCCCGGCGTAGAACTCGACGTTGGTGTAGAGCTCGCGACCCGGCTTGAGCTCGGCGAGCGTGCGGACGACGGCGGACTCGACGCCGAGCGCGTGCGCGACCCGAGGGCCGCCCAGGTCCTGGGCGACCTGGCGCAGCAGCACCGAGCGCGGGTCGTCGGTCGAGTAGACCCGGTGCCCGAACCCCATCACGCGGCCGCCCGAGGCCACCACGTCGCGCACCCAGCGCTGCGCCGCATCGGCATCGGGGACCAGGTCCAGCATCTCGAGCGCACGACTCGGCGCCCCGCCGTGCAGCGGGCCCGACAGCGCGCCGACCGCACCGCCGACGGCGCTCGCCAGGTCGGCGCCGGTCGAGGTGATCACCCGCGCGGCGAACGTCGAGGCGTTGAAGCCGTGGTCGACGGTCAGGATGAGGTACTGCTCCAGGGCGCGGGCCGCCGTCGGGGTGGGCTCCGTGCCGGTCACCATCCACAGCAGGTTGGCGGCGTGGCCGAGGTCCTCACGCGGGGCGATCGGCGTCCGTCCGACACGCAGCCGGTGGGCCGCTGCCACCACGGTCGGCACGAGCGCACCGAGTCGCAGCGTCTGTGCGGAGAGCTCCTCGGCGGTGATGTCGAGCGTCGGCCCCCACCCGGCGCGTGCGCCCAGCACCGACACGAGCGAGCGCAGCACCTCGAGCGGCGTCCCCACGGCGGCGAGCGGTTCGAGCAGGTTCGCGACGTCCGCCGGCAGCGACCGCAGGCCTGCGGTCGTGGCCCGGAAGCTGGCGGCCTGGGCCGCGGAGGGCAGCTCGCCGTGGACCATCAGGTACCAGACGTCCTCGAAGCTGCGCCGTTCGGCCAGCTCGACCGCCGAGTACTGCCGGTAGTGGAAGAACCCCTCCGCGCCGCGCACGTCGCCGATGGTGGTCTCGGCGACCGTCACGCCCTCGAGCCCGGGTGCTGCCGTCATCGTCATGTCCGTTCCTCCTCGGGGCCCCCTGGCCCCGTCTCGTCGTCGTGTCTCGCCGGCCAACGTACGGCGCCGACCGTCGTGTGTAAACGTTGATCAAGTAGACCATTGACGGAGTCATGCCAACGGTGGACACTGCGAGGACGACCGACCCGGGGGCCGACACGTGCAGGGGATGTTGACCAGCAAGGAGACCGCCGCACGGCTGGGGGTCAAGGTGTCGACGGTGTACGTGTACGTCAGTCGGGGCCTGCTCGAGTCGCACCGCAGCGAGGACGGGCGACGGAGCCTGTTCGCCGTGGAGGACGTCGAGCGGCTGGCGCGGCGCGGTCGTGGCGGTCGCGGCGTGGAATCGCGCATGGCGGTCGTGAACACCGCCATCACGGAGCTGCGCCCCGACGGTCCGCACTACCGGGGACGGCCGGCCGTCACGCTCGCCGCGGACTCGACGCCGGAGCTGGTCGCCGAGCTGCTCTGGGACACCGACGAGCCGAGCGCGTGGACGCCGGTGCCGCTCGGTCCCACCCCGCTGCTGGCCCCCCATGACCTGATGCTGTGGCGGGTCGTCATGGCGGGTGCGGCGGACCCGTTGCGGTCCGACCTCCGCCCGCGGTCGGTCGTGCGAGCGGCGCGTCGGCTGATCTCGACCCTGGCGGACGGACCCGACATGACGGGGGCGACCAGCGGTGCCGACGGCCCGGAACCGGCGGGAGCGGGTCCTGCCGACGCGGTGAGCGGCGACGCCGGTCCTGCCGGTGCGGCGCCGGTCGAGGGCCTTGCGCACCGGATGGCGGCGCAGCTGTGCGGGACGTCGCCGGATCCCGCCGTGGTCGACGCCGTGCGCGTCGCCATGATCGTCCTGGCCGATCACGAGCTGGCCACGTCGACCCTGGCGGTGCGTGTGGCCGCGTCGACCCGGGCCGACCTGTACGACGCGATCCTCGCCGGGCTCGGGACGCTCGCCGGGCCGCTGCACGGCTCCGCGGCGCGTCATGTCGTGGGCCTGCTGCGCACCGCGGTCGAGCGGGGCGCGGCGGCCGCACTGGACGCGGCCTTCCGCGACCAGGGTCTGGTCCTGGGGTTCGGACACGGCGCCTACCCCGACGGCGACCCCCGCTGCGACGCGTTGCTGCACGCCGTGCGGGCGACGGGTGCGTCGCCCGCGCTGGACGCGGTCGACGCGGTGCTGGAGCTGGCCCGGGAGGCGGAGCTCCCACCGCCGAACATCGACCTGGCGGTCGGCGCGCTCGCCCTGTGCGCGGACATCGACCCGGCGGCGGTCGGCTCGCTGTTCGCCGTCGCAAGGTGCAGCGGCTGGGTGGCGCACTACCTCGAGGAGCTCGAGGAGCTGCCCCTGCGCTTCCGTGCGCGTGCGGTGCACGTCACCTCACGCTGACCCGCGCGCGTGGATCCCATCTGTGATCTGACACCGCTGCGTCAGCTGCGATCTCGGATCACAGATCGGCCGTCGGAGGTGTCGGAGGTGCGGACCTCCACGGCGGGACCGGGGACGGGATCCGCTCCAGATCGCTCGGCACCTCGCCGAAGCGGTCGCTCCCCTCGTTCCACTCCCCGGCGGCGGCGTCGACCTCGTCGCGGGAGCGCGCCACGAAGTTCCACCACATGAGCACCTCGGACTCGAACGGCGCTCCGCCGAGCAGCAGCGCCCGGCCATCGCCGGTGGCGCGCAACGCGAGCTCGGTCTCGCCGGGCTCCAGGTAGCCGAGGCGGCCCGGCTCCAGGACGGTGTCGCCCACCTGCAGCGCCCCGTCGAGCACGACGACCGCGTGCTCGAACGTCGGGTCCACCGGCACCTCGGCGGTGCCCGGCCGAAGACGCAGCTCCAGCCCGAGTGTCGGCCAGTCGGCCCGTGCGGGCGAGGTCGCGCCGGCGTGGCTGCCGAGCAGCACGGTCGCCGACAGATCCCCGACACCCACGACGGGCAGCTCACCGTGGTGCTCGAACGCCGGCGCGCCGTGGCGGGTCGCCTCGGGCTGCGCCACCCAGAACTGCACGCCGTGCATCGGTCCGGCCTCGTCGAGCGGCGTCTCCTCGGCATGGGCGATGCCGTGCCCGGCCGTCATCAGGTTCAGCTGTCCCGGTCGCAACGCCTGCTCGCTGCCGAGGCTGTCGGTGTGCACCGCCGCGCCCTCGAGCAGCCACGTCACCGTGGACAGCCCGATGTGGGGATGCGGGCCGACCTCCATGCGACCCGGGTCGTCCCCGGTGGTCGGGCCGAAGTGGTCGACGAAGCACCACGGACCGACCGTCCGACGTGTCCGCTGGGGCAGGGCGCGCCGCACGCGCAGGCCGCCGACGTGTGCCTCCCGGCTCGGTGAGTTCTGCACAGGGCGATGGTAGGGGCAGGTACCCTGACCGGAGCCCCGAGGATGTGATTCGACATGTGCGGAATCGCCGGCGAGATCGCCGCCCCCCGTCACCTGCCCGACCAACGAGCTGTGGAGCGCATGAACGATGTGCTCGCTCCACGTGGACCCGACGGGTCCGGGACCTGGACCCGTGGACGGGTGGCGCTCGGCCATCGTCGCCTCAAGGTGATCGACCTGTCCGACAACGCGGCCCAGCCGATGGTCGACGAGGACCTCGGGCTGTCGATCGTGTTCAACGGCTGCATCTACAACTACCCGGCGCTGCGGGCCGAGCTGCTCGCTCGCGGTCACACGTTCCGCTCGACCGGTGACACCGAGGTGCTGATCAAGGGCTGGCGCGAGTGGGGTGAGGGCCTGCTGGAGCGCCTCCACGGCATGTTCGTGTTCGCGATCGTCGAGCACGACAGCGGCGAGGTCGTGCTGGTCCGCGACCGACTCGGCATCAAGCCGCTGTACCTGCACGAGCACCAGGGGCGCCTGCGCTTCGCCTCGACGCTGCCCGCGCTGCTGGCCGCCGGCGACGTCGCCTCCGACATCGATCCGGTGGCGTTGCACCACTACCTGAGCTTCCACTCGGTGGTGCCGGCGCCGCGCACGATCCTGGCCGACGTGCGACGGCTCGAGCCGGCGACGATCCTGCGGATCGGTGCGGATGGCACCCGGACACAGCGCCGCTACTGGCAGCTCGACTACGACGCCGCGCCGCCACGCGACGGGATGGATGCACGCGACTGGCAGGAGGCCGTGCTGGCCGCGCTACGTCTGGCCGTCGAGCGTCGCCAGGTCGCGGATGTGCCCGTCGGGGTGCTGCTCTCGGGCGGGCTCGACTCGAGCCTGATCACGGCGCTGCTCGCCGAGGGCGGTCAGCAGGACCTGCAGACCTTCAGCATCGGCTTCGAGTCCCACGGCGACATCGAGGGCGACGAGTTCGTCTACTCCGACATCATCGCCTCGACGTTCGGCACCGACCACCACCAGCTGCGGATCCCGAGCTTCGACCTGCCCGATGCGCTCGTCGGCGCGATCGGCGCGATGAGCGAGCCGATGGTGAGCCACGACGTCGTCGCCTTCCACCTGCTGAGCCAGGAGGTCGCGAAGCACGTCAAGGTGGTGCAGTCCGGCCAGGGTGCCGACGAGGTGTTCGCCGGCTACCGCTGGTACCCGCCGCTGGCGCAGGTCGAGGGCCTCGGCGTCGACGAGTACGCGCAGGTCTTCTTCGACCGCTCCCACGCCGCCATGGCCGAGCTCGTCGAGGCGGACCACCTGGTCGACCACGACGTCAGCCGCGAGTTCGTCGCCGCGCACTTCGCCGGCCCGGGCGCGCACCGCGCGGTCGACCGTGCGCTGCGACTCGACACGCAGGTGATGCTGGTCGACGACCCGGTCAAGCGCGTCGACAACATGACGATGGGCCACGGCCTGGAAGCGCGTGTGCCGTTCCTCGACCACGAGCTCGTCGAGCTGGCCGCGGCGTGCCCGGCCGAGCTCAAGCTGGCCCACGACGGCAAGGGCGTGCTGAAGGACGCGGCGCGTTCGGTGCTGCCCGCCGCGGTGATCGATCGTCCGAAGGGCTACTTCCCGGTCCCGGCCCTCAGCCACCTCGAGGGCACCGTGCTCGACATGGTCGCCGACACCCTCCGTTCGCCGGTCGCCAAGGAGCGGGGCCTGTTCCGCACCGAGGCGGTCGAGGCGATGCTCGCGGATCCCAACGGATCGCTGACCCCGCTCAAGGGCAACCCCCTCTGGCAGGTCGCGCTGCTGGAGCTGTGGCTCCAGGAGCACGACCTGTGACCGCAGCCGAGGACCACGAGGTCCACCTGGAGGACCTCGCGCGCACCGCGTGGGGCGAGCTGCCCGCCCCCCTCGCCGAGCGACGCGGTGACGACGCCGTCGTCGACTGCGGATGGGGTCGCCTGGTGTTCGGCCACACCTTCGCGGACCCCACCCACATCGCGGACGTGCTGCGTGCCGAGGCCCCCGGCGCACGCGACATCTGCCTGTACGCCCCCGAGCCCCACGTGGTCGTCGGCACCGCCCCCAACGAGCTGTTCATCGACCCGAGCCACACGTACCGCATCGATCTGCGCGAGGGCCCGCTCGCGGATCGCGACGTGCTGGGCGTCGAGGTGCGCGAGGTCCACGACGCCGACGACGCGGACGCCGTCAACCTGCTCTACCAGCGCAACGGCATGGTCACCGCGCCCGAGGGGCACATCTGGTCGAGCCGCGACGACGACGCGATCACCTACCTGGTGGCCCAGGACGCGGCGACCGGTCAGGTCATCGGCACGGTCATGGGGGTCGACCACGTCGACGCGTTCGACGACCCCGAGATGGGCAGCAGCCTGTGGTGCCTGGCGGTGGACCCCAGGACCTCTCGCCCCGGTGTCGGCGAGGCCCTCACTCGTGGGCTCATCGACCGCTTCGGCGACAAGGGTCGCCGGTGGATGGACCTGTCGGTCATGCACGACAACGAGCCGGCGCTGCGGCTGTACGAGAAGCTCGGGTTCCGTCGGGTCCCCGTCTTCTGCGTCAAGCGCAAGAACCCGATCAACGAGCCGCTGTTCGTGCCCAACTCCATCGCCGGACTCGACGACCTCAACCCCTACGCCCGCCTGATCGCCGACGAGGCGATGCTGCGCGGCATCGAGGTCGAGGTGATCGACGCCGCGTGGGGCGAGCTGCGACTCAGCTACGGCGGGCGCAGCATCGTGACGCGTGAGTCGCTGTCGGAGCTCACGAGCGCGATCGCGATGAGCCGCTGCGACGACAAGCGGGTGACCCGCCGCGTGCTCGCCGACGCGGGGCTGTCGATCCCCGAGGGTGCGATCGCCACCGGGACCGATGCGGACCACCTGGTGCTTGCCGAGCTGGGCGAGGTGGTGGTCAAGCCGGCCCGCGGCGAACAGGGCAACGGCATCACGGTCGGGGTGACCGAGGACGACGCCCTCGACACGGCGGTCCGCCGTGCCCGGTCCGTCTGCCCGGACGTGCTCATCGAGCAGCGCTGCGCCGGTGCCGACGTCCGGGTACTCGTCATCGACCAGCGTGTGGTCGCCGCCGCGGTGCGCCAGCCCGCCGCGGTCGTGGGCGACGGTCGCCACAGCGTCGCCGAGCTGATCGACGTGCAGAGCCGTCGCCGGTCCGCCGCCACGGGAGGCGAGTCGCGCATCCCTGTGGACGACACCACCGATGCCCTCCTCGCGGAGCTGGACCTCACCCTGGACTCGGTGCTCGACGCCGGCCGCCGCGTCGAGGTGTGCGCCACGGCGAACCTCCACACCGGTGGCACCATCCACGACATCACCGACCAGCTGCACCCCGCCCATGCCGAGGCCGCCGTGCTGGCCGCCGACGCGCTCGACATCCCCGTCACCGGCATCGACCTGTTGGTGCCGGACCTCGCCGAGCCCGATCACGTGATCATCGAGGCGAACGAGCGGCCGGGGCTGGCCAACCACGAGCCGCAGCCGACCGCCGAGGCGTTCGTCGACCTGCTGTTCCCCACCCTCCGGAGGACCCGATGACCGATGATCGTCGATGGGGCCGCACCGCCGACGGCATCGACGTCGACCGCATGTGCGCCACCTTGATGCACCTGCTGGGCATCCCGAGTCCGTCGGGACGCACCGACGAGGTCGTGCAGGTGTTGGGCGACCGCCTCGTCGACATGGGTCTGCACCCCGAGCTGACCCGCCGCGGCGCGATCTCGGTCGCGCCGCCGGGCGGACCCGGCGAGGGCGGACCGGCTCGCGCGCTGGTCGCCCACGCCGACACGATCGGGGCGATCGTGCGCGAGATCAAGGCGAACGGACGCCTCAAGCTGTCGCCCATCGGCACCCACAGCGCCCGCTTCGCCGAGGGCTCCAAGGTCACCGTGTTCGTCGACGAACCGACGGTCACCTACAGCGGCACGGTGCTGCCGTTGAAGGCGAGCGGGCACCGCTACGCGGACGAGGTCGACACCCAGGGGGTCGGCTGGGACCACGTCGAGGTCCGGATCGACGAGAAGGTCCGCACCGCGGCCGACGTCCGCTCGCTGGGCATCTGCGTCGGCGACCACGTCGCCATCAACGCGCGGCCCCACATCACCGACAGCGGGTTCGTCGTGTCACGTCATCTGGACGACAAGGCCGCGGTCGCGGCGCTGCTCGAGATGATGACCGTGCTCGGCGAGCAGGGCAGCCCGCTCGAGGTGCCGCTGCACGTGCTCATCACCGTGTCCGAGGAGGTGGGCATCGGTGCCTCGCACGGGTTGCACGGCGACGTCGCCGAGCTGGTCTCGATCGACACCGCCGTCGTCGCGCCCAACCAGGCCTCACGCGAGGACGCCGTGACGATCGCCATGCAGGACTCGAGCGGGCCGTTCGACTACCACCTCACCCGCCGGCTGCTCACCCTGTGCCGGCGCCTGGACATCCCCCATGAGCGCGATGTGTTCGACCACTACCGCTCCGACGCGGCCGCCGCGCTCGAAGCGGGTGCGGCGACCCGGGCTGCGCTGATCGGCGTCGGCGTCGACGGCACCCACGGCCACGAGCGCACCCACATCGACGGCATCGTCGCGCTGTGCCGACTGCTCCTTGGCTACGCCCGTGCGCCGCTGACCTTCAAGGAGTGGGACGCCGAGCCCGTCGGTGCGCTCGAGGACTTCCCCTCGACGTCGGTCCAGCCCGCGCCGCACCAGCCCGAGCTCCCCGCGTGACCGCCGCCGGCGGTCGCAGGTGAGCACCTGGGACGGCGACGAGTACCAACGCCGCTTCGACCGCCTGGCCGAGCGTGGCGCGGACGTGCACGGCGAGGCCGACCTGGTGATGACCTACGCCCCCACGCGGGTCCTGGATGCCGGCTGCGGCACGGGCAGGGTGGCCATCGAGCTGGCACGCCGCGGCGTCGAGGTGATCGGCGTGGACGCGGATCCCTCGATGATCGCGACCGCCCGCCGCCGGGCGCCGGAGCTGTCGTGGGTCGAGTCGTCGCTCGTGGGCCTGGCGCTCGACGAGCGCTTCGACCTCGTGGTGATGGCGGGCAACGTCCCGCTCTTCACGCCGGAGGGCACCGAGGCCGACCTCGTCGCCGGCTGCGCCCAGCACCTGGAGCCGGGGGGTCGACTGATCGCCGGGTTCTCCCTGGACCGTGGGTACGGCGTCGAGGACTACGACCGCCACGCGGCCGCCGCCGGCCTGGTGCTCGAGGACCGGTGGTCGACCTGGGACCGCGCTCCGTCCTCCGAGGGCGCCGACTACGCCGTGTCGGTGCATCGCCTCGAGGCGCCCGAACGCGGCGCCGCTGCGGACCCGACGTGGGCGAGGCACCGCGTGGCGCCGGTCCCGGCTGACCTAGCGTGGCCCCGATGACCGGGCCGGACGTCGTGATCGTGGATGCCGACACCGTCGCCGGGTGGCGACGCGTGACGCCGGCGTTCGAGCAGCTGCGGGCTGCGGTGGCCGATCTGCATGCCCAGGCGCCGACCGCGGTGATCGCGATCGTCGGCGACCCCGCCCTCAAGTGGGCGCTGTCCGACGCGGACCAGGTGCTGCTCGACGAGGAGATCAACCACCAGCGCATCGTGCTCGCCCCCGCCGGCAGCCGTCAGGGCCACGTGGGGTTCATCGCGGAGGCGGTGCGGCGGGCGGACCGCGACGGCTGCCGCGCCGTGGTGGTCACCGACCGGGCCATCCCCGGGTGCCGCATCGCACGCCTGCGCCGCGACGGACCGCGGTTCGTCTTCGACCTCGAGGGCGCGCAGGTGACCGACGTGGTGGCGAGCACCGCGCCGCAGCACCGCCGCCGACGCGCCCGCGGCTGATCCCGACCACCGGAATCAGCGCCCGTCAGCGGAACCGCGAGAACCACGCGCGGATCTCGCCCGGTGCCTGGGGGATCCACTCGTGCAGCGACAGGGTGTCGACCACCCGCCGGGTCGGGACCCCGCGGCCCGCCAGCTCGGTGCGATAGGCGTCCATCGTGAAGATCGGCACGATCGGATCGAGCGCCCCGTGCAGGAACAACGTCGGCGGGTGGTCCTCGGGCACCGGACCGACGGCGCAGAGGATGCCGGCGCAGGTCGCGTAGGAGGCGCTCTGGATGGCGAGCGCGCGGAACCGTCCCGGGTAGGCGAGCGCCATCCTGCTGGTCATGTAGCCGCCGCTCGAGATGCCCGTCGCGAACAGCCGTGCACCGTCGAGGGCACCGAACCTGCCGTCGTCGATGGCGTCGAACATCGCCAGCATCAGGGCGTGGTCGTTCGACTGCAGGTAGTCCGGGACCAGCACGTTGTTGGTGTCCCAGAAGGTCAGGCCCGCCAGGTGGGTCTCGGGGGTCAGCACCGCGAAACCGGCGTCGAGCAGGTACTGGACCACCTGGGTCTGGTGGTACGCGCCGAACGGCGCGAGCGGGGACGCGCTCCACGTGAGCGCCGCGGTGGCGAGCGTGCCCTGGAACATGATCACCGTGGGCCAGCCGTCAGCGGGGGCCATGCCGCGGGGGACCTGGTGGTGCACCTCACGCCACACGCCCGCGGCGAGGAGCGCAGTGGTCTGCTTCGGGCAGGTCAGGAGGGCTGCGTTCGTGGTGCAGCGCGACGACGACCCCACCGGCGCGGGTGAGCACGCCGTCGCGATCGTGGCCAGCGCCACCGTCGCCAGCAGCCAACGGACCCGTGTGCGAACGCTCATGACATCCCCCCGACGTCGACCCCCGACTCCCGACCCCCGGGCCCTCGGTGCATCGCGCACCGTTCTAGCCCATCGGGCATCGGTCCCGAACGATTGTTAGGGTTCGGCCATGAGCGCCCCGATGACCCCCGACGCCCCGTCGACGACGATCGCGGAGCAAGGGTCGCTGCGGCGTGGCGTGCTCGGCGCCCTCGAGCTGCTGCTCGCTGCGCGGTCGAGCGGCCGCAGCGCGGCCCAGGACCGCTCGGTGCTCGCGGACCTGGACGTGGTGCACCGCGACCTGCGCCTGCCGGCCGGACTGAGCATCGAGTGGTTGGGGACCGCGGGCTTCCGTCTGGAGATGGACGGCACCGTCGTGCTGATCGACCCGTTCCTGTCGCGGCGGAGCCTGTCGGACACGCTGTCGGCCACCGCCGTGCACGCGGATCCGACGACGGTCGCTCGCCTGGTGCCACGCGCCGACGCGGTGCTGGTGGGGCACTGCCACTTCGACCACGCGGTCGACGTGCCCGAGCTCGCACGACGCGGGGCGACGGTCTACGGCTCGAGCTCCGTGACACGGCTGCTGGGGCTGCACGGCCTGGCCGAGCGGGCCGTGCAGGTCGACCCGGCGGCCACCTACGAGATCGGTCCGTTCACCATCCGCTTCGTCCCGAGCCGGCACTCCAAGCTGCTCGCCGGCCTGGCGGTGCCCTCCGACGGCGAGCTCACGTGCGACTCGCTCGACTCGCTGAGCAGCAACGACTACCGCTGCGGCCAGGTCCACGGGATCCACATCACCGTCGGCGGCACCACGCTGTACCACCTGGGCAGCGCGGACCTGCTGGAGGACGAGTACCGCCTGGGTCCGGTCGACCTGCTGCTGTGCTGCATCGCCGGACGCTCGATGACCCGCGACTTCACACCTCGCATGCTGTCGACGTTCTCGCCGACCACCGTGGTGCCGCACCACCTCGACGACTTCTTCCGCCCGATCGACGGACCCATGGGGCTGTCGCTGAACATCAACGTCGCCGGCTTCATCGACGACGTCCACGCGGTCGATCCGGACATCGAGCTGCGCACGATGGCGCCGTTCGTCGCGCACCACGGCCCGGCACGGTGAGCGGCGCGAACGACACCAGCACGGTGAGCGGCGCGAACCACACCAGCACGCTGCCACCAGGCCTCGAGCTGGGCGACACCCCACGACGGATCCTGTGCGCGGCGGCCGAGCTGTTCGCCACCCGCGGGTTCCACGGCACGTCCATGCGCGAGCTCGCCGACGCGTCGGGACTGCGCGCCCCCAGCATCTACGAGCACTTCGGGTCCAAGGAGCAGCTGCTGATCCGGCTGATCGTCATCGGTCGCGACGTGGCGATCGTCGAGCTCGACCACGCCGCGGCCGAGGCCGGGCCGACGCCACCGGAGCGCCTGGACGCGGCGGTCGCCACGTTGGTCGGGGTCCACACGACCTGGCCGGCGCTCATGCGGGTGCTCACCGACGACGTGCACGGCATCGGTGAGCCGACCATGCATGCCGCCGCAGTCGCCCGCCTCGAGCTGTCCCTGCGGCTGGGGCAGATCCTGGCCGACGGCGAGGCGAGCGGCGACTTCGAGGTCGGCAACCTGGTCGCGACGGTGGCGGCGGTGCACGGACTGCTCATCCGCATCCCGCACTGGTTCACCCCCGGCGAGGACTACGGCGTCGACGACCTCACGCAGGACTACCGACGGCTGGTGCGAGCGATGCTGCGCGTGAGGTGAGCACCTCGTCGATCACGCCGTACTCGACGGCGTGTGCGCCACGCAGGATGAAGTCGCGGTCCAGGTCGGCGACGATGCGGGCCTCGTCGTTGCCGGTGGCCTCGACGAGCACCTGGACCATGCGCTCGCGCATCTCGACCATCTCCCGTACCTGGATCTCGATGTCGACCGACTGACCCTGCGCGCCGCCGTGCGGCTGGTGCAGCAGGACACGGGCGTTGGGCAGGGCGTAGCGCCGCCCCTTCTCCCCCGCCGCGAGCAGCACCGCCGCAGCCGAGGCCGCCTGGCCGACGCAGATCGTCGAGACGGGCGACTGCAGGTAGTGCATCGTGTCGAGGATCGCGAAGAAGCCCGTCATCTCCCCGCCGGGGCTGTTGATGTAGAGGCTGATCGGCCGCCCCGGCGACTCGGCGTCGAGGTGCAGGAGCTGCCCGACGATCAGGTTGGCGACCTGCTCGTCGATCGCGGTGCCCAGGAAGACGATGCGGTCGGTGAGCAGCCGTGAGTACAGGTCGTAGGCACGTTCGCCATGGGGACCGGGCAGCAGGACGGTGGGCACGAGCACGAGGGGACCTCCGAGGTTGGTGCAACCAGTGAGTTGCACTTCGACACGGTACGCGTGGACAGCGTGAAGTGCAACCGCTACGTTGCACATATGGAGACGACGCGGACACGCAGCGAGCAGGCCCACCCCACCCGGTCCCATGACGCTCGGCCCCACCATCCCGAGCAGGGCACGAGCGTCGAACGCACCGCCGTGCTGCCCGCCTCGGTCGACCGCGTGATGGCCGCGCTGTCCGACCCCGAGCTCCTGGCCAGCTGGCTCGGCACCTGCTCCGAGGACGGCACGCGGGTGCGGACCGACGACGGGGTCGTGCGGCGAATCACCGAACGTGAGCGCGACGGCGACTCGATCCTCCGCTGGACCTGGGCGCCCGAGGCGCACCCCGACGATCGCAGCGAGGTCGTCGTCACCCTCACGTCGGTCGGCGAGCAGACGCGTCTGGTCGTGCGCGAGACGCGCTCCCCTTCCACCGCCACGGCACAGGCCTCCGCTCGGCGCACCGCGGTGCTGGCCGGCGCGGCCGACCGCTGGACCGGCTGCCTCCTGGCGCTCGGCGCGGTGCTCCTGGCACACGCCGAGCGCGCGGCGACGGTGTGAGCCCGGCCGCGTCGCGCCGGTCCGACGGACAGGACCCCGCGGCGGCGGTCTTCGCCGCCCTCGGCGACACCGTGCGCCGCGAGCTGCTGCGCACCCTCGCCGTCGACGGGCCGGCATCGGCGACGCTGCTCGCGGACGGACGCGGCATCACCCGCCAGGCCGTCGCCAAGCACCTGGCCGTGCTCGGACGGGCGGGTCTGGTCAGCCCGGAACGCCACGGACGAGAGGTCCGGTACCGGGCGCACGGCGAGGCGCTGTCGAGTGCCACCGAGTGGATCGAGCAGACCGGCGCCGCCTGGGACCGCCGGCTGGAGCGTCTGACGGACCTCGTCGACCCACCGCCGGCCTGAGCCACACGCCACGGCTCGGGCGTCCCACCCGCTGGGTACGATCGGGCCATGCCCGCGCCCACCGACCACGACACCGACCGCGCCCGCCTGCTGCAGATCGTCCGGGAGCGGGCGCTGCGCCAGTTCGACGAGCCAAAGGAGCTCGCGTCGGGTGAATTGAGTCGCGACTTCATCGACGCCAAGGCCGGCCTGTCCCGTGGGAGCGACCTTCGCCTGGCCTGCGCGGTGATCGCGGACCAGGTCGCCGACGCCGGCATCGAATGGGACGCCGTCGGCGGCCTCACGTTGGGCGCGGATCAGTTCGCCCACGGCATCGTCACGCACCTGGCCGACGACCACGAGTGGTTCGTCGTGCGCAAGCAGCCCAAGGGCCGTGGGACCAACCAGCTGGTCGAGGGCGCCACACTGGGTGCCGGGTCGCGCGTGCTGCTGGTCGACGACATCGTCACCACCGGCGGCTCTGCGCAGAAGGCGCACCAGCACGTCGTCGACACCGGGGCGACCGTCGTGGCGGCCGTGACGCTGGTGGACCGCAGCGACATCGCGGCCGGGTACTTCGCCGGCCACGGCGTGCCGTACCTGCCTGTGTTCACCTACCGCGACCTGGACATCGTGCCCGTCGGCGTCTGAACCGGCCGAGCTGTCAGCACCAACGCAGGCTCGGCGCCCCGGATGATTCCGCGGAATCATCCGGGCCGCCTCGTCCATCCAACTCCTACGGTGGGCGCGTGGAAGGTCGATCGTGGACGGTGCACCTGCTCGGGTACCCGGCCGCGGGCAAGCGCACCGTCGGCGCGGCGCTGGTGGCGGCCACCGAGCGATCGCCCGACGGACGGTTCGTGATGATCGACAACCACCTGTCGGCCAACCCGGTCCTGGCGGTGCTCGACGCCGACGGCGCCGGACCCGTGGGCGACGAGGTGTGGGACCTGGTGGACGAGGTGCGCCAGGTGGTCGACCGGGCCATCCTCGAGCTCGCCCCGCCGCAACGGAGCTTCGTGTTCACGAACTCGGCGATGGTCGGCCAGGCGAGCGGCATGCGGTCACTCGCCCGCGTCCGCCGCCTCGCCGACGCGCGGAACAGCACCTACGTGCCGGTGGTCCTGCACTGCGACCGCGAGGAGCTGCTGCGCCGGGTCCCGAACGACGACCGGCGCGACCACGGCAAGTGGATCGTCGTGGACCAGGTCGCGGCGCACGTCGACGAACACCAGGTGTTCGAACCCGACGATCCGCTCCTGTTGCGCCTGGACACCACCCAGGCCCCGCCGTCGGTCTCGGCGTTGGCGATCGTCGACCACCTGGCCGCCATCGCTGGCGACCGCTGGCCCCAGGGCCGACCCGGGTAGCGCAGGCACAGATCTAGAACACGTTCTCGCCACCACGTAGTGTGCGGGCGCCGCCAGGACCCGACTGCGGCCCTGACACGGGGGAACGACATCGTGAAGACCGAAGCAGCGATTCTGTGGGAGACCGGCGGGACCTGGAGCGTCGAGGAGATCGAGCTCGATCCCCCGAAGGCCGGCGAGGTGCTGGTCGAGATGGTCGCCTCTGGCATGTGCCACTCCGACGACCACGCACGCACCGGTGACCTGCCAGCGGTCACGCCGCTGATCGGCGGCCACGAAGGGTCCGGCATCGTGATGGAGGTCGGCGAGGGCGTGACCAGCGTCGCGCCCGGCGACCACGTGGTGTTCAGCTTCGTGCCGGCCTGCGGTCGCTGCCAGTCCTGCGCGGACGGCCACTCGAACCTCTGCGACAACGGCGCCGCCCTGCTCGTCGGTGCACAGCTCGACGGCACCACCCGTCACCACTCAGCCGACGGCACGGATCTCTACACGATGGTCTGTCTGGGCACCTTCGGCCGTCACACCGTCGTCAACGAGATGTCGTGCGTGAAGATCGAGGACGACATCCCCCTCGAGCTGGCCTGCCTGGTCGGCTGCGGCGTGACCACCGGCTGGGGCTCATCGGTGTACGCCGCCGAAGTGAAGCCCGGCGACAACGTCGCGGTCATCGGCGTCGGCGGCATCGGCGCCGCTGCGGTCCAGGGCGCCCGCCTGGCCGGAGCGCGCAACATCATCGCCATCGACCCCGTCGAGTTCAAGCGGGAGCAGGCGCTCAAGTTCGGCGCGACGCACACGGCGAACTCGATCGGCGAGGCGTTCGAGCTGATCCAGCAGCTCACCTGGGGCCGCATGTGCGACAAGATCATCTGCTGCGTCGGTGTGGGCGACGGCGAGCAGATCGCCCCCATCATGATGCTGTGCGCCAAGCGCGGGCGGGTCGTGGTGACCAACATCCACCCGGTGTCCGAGGGTCAGATCAGCATCTCGCTCGTCGACCTGACGCTGATGGAGAAGCAGCTCGTCGGCACGATCTTCGGGTCCGCCAACCCGCAGTCCGACATCCCCCGGCTCATGCACCTGTACCGCAACGGTCAGCTCGACCTCGCCGGCATGGTCACCAAGGAGTACGAGCTCTCGGAGATCAACCAGGGCTTCGAGGACATGCTCTCGGGTCGCAACATCCGCGGCGTCATCCGCTACCGCTGACCCCACCTCCGCCTCACCCCCATCTGTGATCTGAAACCGTCGCGTCAGCAGCGGTTTCAGATCACAGATGGCCGGGGAACGGCAGCTGGCCGGACTGCGTAGCCTGGCGGCGTGCGGAAGCGAACGGGCACGTGGGTCCTGGCGGGCGCTGCGGTGGTGGCACTGCTCGTGATGGGCACCGTGCTGGCGCTGCGCAGCGAGCCCGACCGCGTGGTCGCCGACGCGGCGGCTCGGTTGAGCGCGCCGGCGACTGCGCCTCCGACGTCGACGACCGACACCTCCCCTCCGATATCGGCTGCGCCCGACCCGGCCCCATCGACGACCACGGTGGCGGTGAACCCTGCGCCGGCCGACGCCGCCGCAGACCTCTCGGCCCAGGTCCGACGCAAGCCGCTCGCGGCCGGAACGCGCCAGGCCGCACACGTCCGACCCGCGGTCGCCCGCCTCCGGGTCCAGTCGACAGCGCCGCCCGGGTGGGACGACACGCTCTCCCCCGTGGTCGCACCGTCGGACCCGGTCCCGCCCCGCAGCGGCCAGGACATCGGGCGGGAGCCGATCCCGTCCCCGGCCATCCCGGTCAACGGGCGCGACGTCGCTGCCGACGGCTGGATCCTGGCCAACCCGTCGACCTACGAGCCACCGCAGCCACTGGTGCTCGGGGTGGTCGAACGCCAGGGCGACTGGGTGCAGGTCCAGGTCCCCGTGCGCCCCAACGGCACCAGCGGATGGGTGCGCCTGGCCGACGTGGAGCTCACGACCACGACCCGCTCGATCGTGGTCTCGCTGTCGCAGCGCACGCTGCGCGTCGTCGACGGTGCGCAGGTGCTGATGGACGTCCCGACCGCGATCGGCCGCGCCGCCACACCGACACCGACGGGCACCTTCACTGTCACCGACCTGGTGCCCTCGACCGACCCGGCCGGCCCCTACGGACCGATCGCACTCGCGCTCGACGGGCACTCCGAGGCCCTCGACGCGTTCCCGAGCGACAACGCCGGCGACGCACCGGACGCGGTCGCGCCGGTGCTCGCGATCCACGGCACGAACCGACCGGCGTCGATCGGCCAGGCCGCCTCGAACGGGTGTCCTCGCCTGCTCAACGAGCAGATCCTGGAGCTCGCACGGCTGGCGCCGGCAGGCACGCCGGTGCACATCTGGCCCTGAACGCGCCGCCGGCCGCCGTCGCTGCGTGCGACCGGCGGCCGACAACCGTCGAGGGGTGGGGCCTCAGCGCGAGGCAGAGGTGAACTTGCGGAAGGACAGCGCTGCGAAGACCACCGTGATGCCGACCGCCCACGCGATCGACACCCACAGGTCGCTGCCCGGGTCGAAGCCGTTGTAGAGCGCCCTGGTGGCGTTCGTGACGATGGTGAACGGGTTGTTCTCGGCGATGGGCTGCAGCCAGCCCGGCATGGACGACGGGTCCACGAACGCGGACGAGATGAAGGTCAGTGGGAACATCCAGATGAAACCCGCGGAGTTGGCCGCCTCGACCGACTTCACCGACAGTCCGATGTACGCCTGGATCCAGCTGAAGGCGAACGCGAACGCCAGCAGCAGCAGGGTGGCGATGAGCGAGTCGAGCAGACCGCCCACCAAGCGGAACCCGACCAGCAGCCCGACGATCAGCATGATCGCGAAGGTGAAGATGTTGCGCAGCAGGTCCGAGAACGTCCTGCCGATCAGCACGGCGGAGGGGTACATCGGCAACGACCGCAGTCGGTCGATGAACCCCTTGGACATGTCCTCGGCGATGCCGATCCCGGTGTACGCGGAGCCGAACACGATGGTCTGGGCGAAGATGCCCGGCACCACGAACTGCTCATAGCTCTCGTAGCCCGGGATCTGGATCGCGCCGCCGAAGACGTACACGAACAGGACCACGAACATGATCGGCTGGATGGCCGCGAAGACGAGCAGGTCGGGGTTGCGCCACGTGGCGATGAGGTGACGGTTGGCCTCGGTCCACGTGTCGCGCAGGAGCCAGATCGGCCCCGTCGGCACCTTGTGGGCGCTCGGCGACACCGGCGCAGCGTCCGCAGGCAGTGCGGCGGTCGTCATGAGAAGGCTCCTTCGGTGGGGGTGTCGGACGACGTGTCGTCCTCGGCGCGGTGGCCGGTCAACTGCAGGAACACGTCGTCGAGCGTCGGACGTCGCACGACCACGTCGAGCACGGCGATGCCTTGTTCGTCGAGGGTCCTCACCACCGCGGGCACGATGTGCTCGGTGCTGATCACCGGCACGGTCACGGTGCGGGCCTCGACGTCGATGGTCTCGGTGACCCCCGGCTGCACGTAGGTGCCGAGCAGCCCGGTGACACGCTCCAGCTCCGCGGGGTCGGCCAGGGTGACCTCGACCCGGTCACCGCCGCTCTGGGTCTTGAGCTCCGCCGCGGTGCCCCGGGCGATGACGGTGCCGCGGTCGATGACGACGATCTTGTCGGCGAGCCGTTCGGCCTCGTCCAGGTACTGGGTGGTGAGCAGCAACGTGGTGCCATCCGCGACGAGTCCGTCGATGACGTCCCACATCTCGAGGCGGCTGCGAGGGTCGAGCCCCGTGGTCGGCTCGTCCAGGAAGAGCACCGACGGACGAGCGATCAGGCTCATGGCGATGTCGAGGCGACGCCGCATGCCGCCCGAGTAGCCCTTGACCACGCGGTCGCCGGCCTCGTCGAGGCTGAAGCGCTCGAGCAGCTCGCGGGCGCGGCTGCGCGCCTCGCCGGTGGTCATGTGGAACAGCCGGCCGACCAGCTGCAGGTTCTCGAACCCGGTGAGGCGCTCGTCGACCGCTGCGTACTGACCGGTCAGCCCGATGCGGGCACGGGCCAGGCGGGGCTGCTCGACGACGTCGATGCCGTCGATCATCGCGGTGCCGCCGTCGGGTCGCAGCAGCGTGGTCAGGATGCGAACCGCGGTGGTCTTGCCGGCACCGTTGGGTCCCAGCACGCAGAGCACGGTCGCTCGTTCGATCTCGAAGTCGACGCCCCGCAGAGCTTCGGTGTCACCGAAGCGTTTGACGAGGCCTTTGGCGATGACGGCTGGCACGTGCACTCCTGCGCTGGGGGACCGGCGGGAGGTGTCCCGCCGGCGTTGTCGCTGGTGGTGGACGTGCGCGGCGAGGCGAACTCATCGGTCCTCGCGTCGGTGGCCACCACCCCGAGCTCGTTGATCGTAGGGACCCACACTGACAGCGGGCGACAGGATTCCCTCACACGACCGAATTCCCGACGATCGGACCTCAGCTCGTGTGCGGCATGACCTCGTCGACGATGCGGTGCAGGCTCTCCCAGGCGAGCCCGGGTGGTGTGCCACCCATCATCGGGTTGACCGGGACCGTGGCGCCGTCGCCCAGCTGCTCGATCATCTCGATGCAGCCCGCGGGGGTCAGCACCCGGTACTCGGGGTCGTCGCGCAGCCCGTTGTCGTCGGTGACCCGACGGTGCCCGGTGTCGAGGTCCGCCGCTTCCGCCCAGCTCCCGTACGACTCCCGGTCGTTGCGCACGAAGGGTGCGAGTCGCTCCCAGTCGCGCTCCACGTCGTCGCTCACGTGCAGGAACCGAGGTCCCACCGGGGGCATCGGCCCGAAGTCGGGGCCGCCGCGGGCGATCAACTCCTGTCGGTAGACGTCCCAGTAGGTGTCGTCGGACGGGAAGAACGCGTCCGCGATCCGCGCGGCGCGTCGAGCTGCCCCCGCAGATGCCCCACCGAGGAACAACGGGGGCCGTCGCCCGCCGTGGGTCGGTGGGGTCACGCGCACGGGGCGACCGCGGTGCTCGAACGGCTCGCCGGTCCAGGCCGCCTTCAGGGTCTCGATCATCTCCACGACCGCCGGCACCCGTCCGGACAGCTCTCGGTCGAACATCGCGAACTCCGACGGCACGTAGCCGTTCGCCACCACGAGCTGCAGGCGCCCACGGCTGAGCTGGTCCACGACGGCGACGTCCTCGGCGACGCGCAGCGGATCGTGGAACGACGCGATCAGCGCGGCCACCCGGATCTGGATCCTCGTGGTGCGGGCCGCCGCCGCTGCGGCGAACACCAGGGGGGACGGCAGGTAGGCGTCCTCGGTGCCGTGGTGCTCGGACAGCGTCACGGCACGGAACCCGTGCTGCTCGCCCCAGGCGATCTGCTCGAGCGCCGCCTCGTAGCGATCGGCCACCGACGTGTCGGCGACCGCCGGGTTGCGAAGGTCGTAGCGGAGTTCGAAACGAGCCAAGGGGTGGACCTCCGTCGGTGCGGCGTCGACATGGTCGCGCGTCGTCGGCGACCCACCCAACCGGACGCGTCAGCCCGCCCGGCCGGACCGCTGGCCGACCCGCGACCCGGGCACCCCCCAGGCGTCGTTGGGGGCCACCCCCGATGGTGGCGGCGCCCGCGATGCCCCAACGTCGTCACGGACGCCCCACCGCCACCGGTGGGCCCGACCGAGGAGACCGACATGACCGTCCCACAACGATCCACCGAACCGACCGAACGGCCCACCGCGAGCGCCCCCGGCGCCGTGACGGGCCCCGAGGACCGCACCGTCGGTCGGGACACCGGCTGGTCCCACCAGATGCTGCGCAACTGGCTCACCGAACGACGCAACGCCGGCGAGACGCCCGCCGACATCGCCGCGGACCTGGTGCGCTCCGGCTGGGACGCCGACACCTCGGCCCGGGTGGCGCTCCGGTCGCTGCGCTCGGCCGACCGACAGACCCTGACCTACGCCACGTTGTGCCTTTGCGCGGGGTTCGCCGCGCTCGGGACGGCCTCGTCGGGACACCTGCTCCTCGCCGGCAACCCGGAACCGATGACGCTCACGACCATGCTCACCCTGGCGCTCGTGGCCACGCCGATCGCGATCACCGCGGCGCTCGGCGCCCGCCGAGCGGAGCAGCGGTCCACGTTCGTCATGTGGTCGCCGGCGCGCCGTGGCTGGTTCGGCGCCCTCGCCCTGTGCACCGGGCTCGTCGGCATCGTCCGTCTGCTCGGCTACGTGTTCGGCGCCATCGCGACGCTGACCGGTGCGGTCGACGACGACTTCAGCGTCGTGGCGGCGCTGCAGGTGCTGGTGAGCCTGTCGGTCGCCCTGCCGCTGTTCGTCGTCAGCTTCCGGGAGTGGCGACGGTCGAACCTCGTGATCGCCGCGCTCTCCGACGATCGCCAGGAGGCCGCCGGCGCAGCGTCGGGCGGGTGAGCGTCGTCATGGCCCCGCCGCGGGCATGGTGGACTGTGACCATGACGGAGCCCCAGGCGTTGGACGCCCGACGGCGAGGACTGCTGCTCGCCGTCTCGCTGCTGCGGTTCGGGTTGCTCGTCTGGGCGACGATCGTCGTGGTCGTCGACGTCACCGGGACCACGCCGGTGCGGCCCGTGATCGCCGCGGTCCTGCTCGGCGCGCTCGCGACCTGGACCGCCGTCCTCGCGTGGTGGCTGCGCAGTCGTCCCGACGCCGTCACGAGGTCGTGGGTCCTGGCGGTCGACCTGGGCCTGGCCATGACCGTCGCGGCCGCCGACCACGTCGTCTACACCGGTGAGCATCCTCAGACGTTCGCGTCGGCCTGGCCCATGAGCGCCGCCGTCGTCGCCGGCGTCCTGCGTGGACCCGGTGTCGGCGCGGGTGCCGGCGTCGCCATCGGTCTGGCGGGGGCGCTGGGCACCGCTGCGGCCCGCGATGGCGGCCTCGGCGGTCGATGGGTCGCGACGATCGGCACGGCGGTGCTGCTGACGCTCGCGGGCGCCCTGGCCGGCGCGCTCAGCTCCCTGCTGCGCGACGCCGAGATGGCCACCGCACGGGCGCAGGCCCGCGAGGAGGTCGCCCGGCGTCTGCACGACGGGGTCCTTCAGACCCTCGCCGTGGTGCAGCGCCGCAGCCAGGACCCCGAGCTGGTGCGCCTGGCGCGGGACCAGGAGCTCGACCTCCGCTCGTACCTGGCAGAGGTCCCGGACCCGACGACCGGCGCACGTCGGGCCGACCCCGTCACCACGGTTCGCGCCGCGCTCTCCGAGGTCGAACGACGCACGGGCGTACGTTGCGAGCTCATCGTGATCGAGTTCCCGGACCGTCTCGACCGCGGCTCGATCGACGCCCTCACCGGTGCGATCGGCGAAGCGGTGGTCAACGCCGACAAGCACGGCGGCGCCCGCACCGCCACCGTGTGCCTGGACGTCGACGACGAGGGGCACCCGGTGTGCACCGTCAACGACGACGGCACCGGCTTCGATGTCGCCCGCACGTCCGAGGGACTCGGTCTGCGCCGGTCGATCCGCGGACGGTTCGACGACCTGGGCGGACGCGTCGAGGTCAGCTCGACCGCGGGCCACGGGTGCGAGGTCCGACTGGTCCTGCCCCGGCCGCGCTCGCCCCGACCGTGACCACCCCCGACACGACCCCCGATCGCCGCTGCGACCCGCCGGCGGTCCACGATGGAGGACCCATGATCCCGACGAGCGACGCCGACGGTCCGATCCGGGTCGTCATCGCGGACGACCACCACATCTGGCGCTCCGGTCTGCGTGCGGACCTCGGCGAGGGCTTCGAGGTCGTCGGCGAGGCCGAGGACGCCACGACGGCGATCGACCGCATCGACGAGACGTCGCCGGACCTGGCGCTCGTCGACCTGCACATGCCAGAGGGGGGCGGCCTGTCGGTGGTGCGGGCCCGTGCCGCGACGACGGCCATCGTGATCGTCACCGTGTCCGAGGCCGAGCGCGACCTGCTCGACGCCGTCGCAGCGGGGGCCGTGGGCTACCTCGTGAAGTCGACCCGCCCCGATGAGCTGCGTGCCGCGCTCCGCCTGGCGGCGCAGGGCGAGCCCGTCTTCTCGCCACAGCTCGCCGCGCTCGTGCTGTCGGAGTTCCGGCGCATGTCCAGCGGCGCCGCCGCGAGCGACGAGCCCGAGTCCCTCACCCCTCGCGAGCGGGAGGTGCTCGGTCAGGTCGCCCGCGGCCACAGCTACAGCGAGATCGGCGACGCGCTCTTCATCTCGCCGAAGACGGTCGAGAACCACGTCCGCAACATCCTCGCCAAGCTGCACCTGTCCCGGCGCCACGAGCTCATCCGCTGGGCCGTGGACCGCGGCATCTCCTGATCGACCCCCCCCCCCGGACGTACGCGTGCAGCAACCCTCCGGAGGGGCCGCCCCAGCACGGGCGTCGTGGAGGTCAGTTCCCGCCCAGCGTCAGCCAGACCAGCGCCGCACCACGGTCGCCGTCGACCTCGAGGCGCTCGACGTCACGTCGTCCCCAGAGCGCGAGCAGCAGATCCTCGGCGCTGCCGCGCACCTGTGCGACGGGCTCCGCCGCGTCCTCCAGCACCGGACGACCGTCGGCAGCCCGGACCGTCCACGTGCCGGGCGCGTCGTCGCACACGACCCGGACCGCCGGTGCCGAGTCGGGCAACGTGACCGCACCGCGCTGGAGCATCCGCGGCAGCATCACCCCGAAGTACTCGTCGACCCCGTCGGCCGACATCTCGGCATCGATGGACGCTGCGGCGCCCACCGCATCCTGGGCGTCCCATCGGTGCACGCTGGTCTCCTGCGCCTGACGTCGCGGCCACACCGAGGGGTCGCGTGGCACCGGGAAGGGGTGCCACACCGGTCGCCCCTCCGGCACCGAGGTCAGCTCCGCCGCGAGGGCGTCGGCGCCGTCGCGCACCCAGCGGGCCAGGTCGTCCACGCCCTCCGGCGGCGACTCGATCAGGTCGGGGTCGGGCGCTGCGCCGTCACGGACCGCGGCTCGCGCCCAGCGGTGGATGTGGCCCATGTGCGACGCGAGCCCCCGGAGATCCCAGTCCGGACACGCCGGGACACGGAGATCAGCGGTGTCGTCCGACAACGTCGCCGCCAGCGCGTCGGCGTCGAGTCGGATCCGGGCCAGGTGGTCGATCACGACGTCACTCCCGTTCGCGGGTGTCGCGCAGGAGCACCTCCTGGGCGATCGTGGCGATGTGGGTCCCGTCGGTGCCGAAGACATGCCCCACCGACAGCCCGCGGCCGCCGACGAACGTGTGGCAGGTGAAGTCGTGCAGCTGCCAGTCGTCCGCGCGGAAGGGTCGGTGGAACCAGATGGTGTGGTCCAGGCTCGCGGTGAACAGGACCTTGTGCAGGACCTCCTGGGGCTCGTGGCGCACCGGGTGGGCCCGCACGACCGCGTCGGTGGGCAGGTCGTCGGACAGATACGCCAGGCCGCCTGCGTGCACGATGGCGTCGTCGGGCAGGTCCTGGCACACCCGGAGCCAGGCCGCCGCGCGGCCGGTTCCGTCACGACCGTTCGGGGCGAGGCGGTCCGTCGGCACGAACGCGCGCTCGAAGACCGGGCTCCACGAGTCCTGGTCGAGCTCGTCGGGGCCGGGCAGGTCCGCGGGCAACGAGATCGTCTCGACGTCGGCCGACTGCTCGGGCCGCTGGAAGCTGGCCTCGAGGTTGAGGATCGCGCCGATCGCCTGGCGGGCGACCACTCGCCGGGTGCAGAACGACCGCCCGTTGCGGATCCGGTCCACCTCGTAGCGGACGGGCTCGTTGTGGTCGCCGCGACGGATGAAGTAGGCCCGGATCGAGTGCACGTGCAGCTCGGGATCCTCGACGGTGCGGGCCGCGGCGCGCAGCGCCTGGGCCACGATCTGGCCCCCGTAGAGCCCACCCCACGGGTACTGCGGCCCGATGCCGACGTAGACATCGGGGCCGTGGTCGGCCAGGTCGAGGATGGTGCGAAGGTCCACGGGGGCTCCAGGGATCGCCGGGGGATGTCCGCTGATCATGGCAGCTCCGGAGCCCGTGTCCGGCCGAACACGGGTCGCCGACCCGTTCCGGCCGTCGCGACGCGACATGCGAGACTGCCGGCATGGAGACCGTGGACGCTGGACTGCTGGACCTCGCGGTGGGGTGGACCCGGGCCGCCGGCGAGCTCACGCTCGGCTGGTTCAACCACACCGAGCTGAGCATCGACGCCAAGGGCGACGGGAGCCCGGTCACCCAGGCCGACCGGGCCGCCGAGCGGCTGCTGCGCGAGCTCATCGAGGCCGAGTTCCCCGACGACTCGATCCACGGGGAGGAGGAGGAGGACAAGGTCGGCACGTCCGGGCGACGCTGGGTGATCGACCCGATCGACGGCACCAAGGCCTTCACGCACGGCGTGGCGACGTACTCCAACCTGCTCTACATGGAGGACGAGCACGGCGGGGCGATCGGCGTCGTCAACCTGCCGGCGCTGAACGAGACCGTCGCTGCCGGCCGCGGCCTCGGCTGCTTCTTCGACGGGGCCCCCTGTCGGGTGTCGACCCACGACACCCTGAAGGGTGCGTACCTGTCCAGCACCGCCTTCGAGCTGTGGACGCCAGAGCTGTTCGGACGGGTGATCGATGCGGGCATGGAGGTGCGCACCTGGGGTGATGCCTACGGCTACGCACTCGTTGCCTCCGGACGTGTCGAGGCGATGACCGACCCGATCCTGGCGTGGTGGGACCTGGCGGCGATGACCGTGATCATCCCCGAGGCCGGCGGCGTGCTCACCACGTGGGACGGCTCCGGCGAGCACGTGCCGAACGAGCGGGGCCACTACTCCGCGGTCGCCTCCAACGGTCGGTTCCACGAGGAGCTGATCGCCACCCTCCGGGGCTGATGCCGTCGGGCGGACTGCGTGGTCACAGTGCTCGCGGCGGCCTCAGTGGTGGTGGCCGTCGTGGCGGTCGGCCCGATCGCCGTGGTGGTGCGGATCGTCGATCAGACGCACCCCGCCCACGTCGATGAGCCGACCCTTGTAGGCCTCGACCAGGTGGGCGTCGGTCAGCACCTCGGCCGGCGGTCCGACGGCGACGACGCGACCGGCCAGCAGCACCACGATGTCCGCATCGGCCGCCTCGGCCAGGTCATGGGTGCTGTAGAGCACGGTCCGCCCGGCGTCGCGCTCCTCGGCCATCACGTCGAGGATGCCCTGCCGCGACACGACATCGAGCCCGGTCATCGGTTCGTCGAGCACCAGCAGGTCCGCCTCGGACGCGAGGCCCTGCGCGACGAGGACCCGCTGACGCTGCCCGCCGGACAGCTCGAGGAGCTGTCGGTCGGCGAGGGACGCGACGTCGGTGCGTGCCATCGCCCGCTGGATCGCGGCGCGCCCGTGCGCGCCGATCCGGCGGACGAGGCCGGCGGATCGGTAGCGGCCCATCGTCACGACCTCGCGCACGGTCAACGGCAGGTGCGCCGGGGTGTCGGTCGACTGCAGGACGTAGGCGACGCTCCTGCGTCCCGGTGCGCTCCCCAGCACCTCCAGGGACCCGGCGCGTGGCGCCAGCAGGCCGGACACGGCGTCGAGCAGGGTCGACTTGCCGCTGCCGTTGGGGCCGATGATCGAGACGATCGAGCCCGCGGTCAGCTGCAGCGACGATGCCGCGACGGCGATGTGGTCCTCGTGCGCGAGCACCAGGTCCCGAGCGTCGACCACGACGGTGCTCATTCGAGGTCGGCCGGGCTGGACACGAGAATCAGTCTCGCACACCGCGTCCCACGCGCCCGGAGGCGCTGCGTGCCCGTCAGCTGGCGCCGACGAGCAGGTCCAGGTCGAGCGCTGCCGGGCCGACCGGGCCGGCGGGCGCCGAGATGCGCTCGTCCCAGCCGGACGCCGAGGAGATCGCCTCTGCGTACTGCGCGCGGCGGCGGGCCACGAGGCCCTCGGTGGCGTCGGTCTCGCCGTCGAGGTCGTACTGGGCCTCGATCCCCTGGCGCAGCATCGCGAGCGCCTCGGTGCGCATCTGCGACACCCGCGACTCGGTGACGCCGAGGAAGCGGGCCAGGTCCTGGGAGGTGCGCTCCTCGATGAAGTACCCGACGACCACCAGACGGTGACGCTCGGGCAGCAGCGCGACGGCGTCGCGCAGGTAGGAGTGCAGCTCCCGGCTCTCGAGTTCCTCCGAGGGCTCGACGGCGGAGCGGTCGGTCAGCACGTCGACGAGCGTCAGCTCCTCGTCGTCGGTGTCGGTCACGAGCGAGTCGAACGCCAGCACGACGGAGCGGAACAGGCGATCGCGCAGGCGGTCGAGCTCCTCACGGGAGACATCGAGCGCTGCGGCGGTCTCGCCCAACGAGGGCACACGACCGAGCTGGTTGGCGAGGCTCTGCTCGACCTGGTCCAGCCGACGGGCGAGCGCCCGCACGGAGCGAGGCGCCCAGTCGGCGGCACGCACGCCGTCGATGATCGCCCCACGGATGCGCTGGGCGGCGAAGCGGTTGAACGGCACGCCGCGGGCCTCGTCGTAGCGCTTCGCTGCCTCGACCAGTCCGAGGGCGCCGGCTCGGGCCAGCTCGTCGCGGTCGACGTGGCGGGGGAAGTGCACCGCCACCTGGAACACGACGTGGTTCACCAGCGGAAGGTGCTCCTCGATGAGGGCCGTGATCTCCGCCGGCGTCAGCGGGACCGCACGATCGGCCTCGACGGCCGCCGCCGTGGAACCAGATCGCTTCGAACTCGTGTGCTCACCCATGACCGCATCTCCTCCTGGCCGAACATCGGCCTGAAGGGCATCGGCGCGCGGGCGCGACGAACTTGAGCGATTTCTCGGATCTTTTCCCAGCACGACGCTGCACACCCCTCTCAGTGAGGGATCTGCGGTGCTCTCATCACTCTACGTGAGATCCTTCGGCGGATCCAGCCAATCACTGAACCGATTCCGTCCCGATTTCCTGATCCGAGGGGCCCGGGACGCGCTGCACACACGCGATCGGGCTCAGACGACCGGACGCAGCGGGTCGCCGCCGGCGGCACCCTCGAAGGCCGCCGCACGCACGCCCCGGCGGGCGAGCTCACGCAGCAGCTCGACCGGATCGCCGAGCTCGGCGACGCCACCCGCGCCGGGCTCCACCTCGGTGGTGGCGAGTCGCAGCGCCGTGACCGCAGCGACCGCTGCGCCGGCGACCGCCGGACGGTCGAGTGCGCCGTAGACGACCGACCGCCGCTCACCGCCGCGCTCCCCTCGCAGTTCCACCCGCACCGCGCCCAACCCGCCTTCGACCGGGGGTGGCAGCAGCACGGGGAACGGTGCCAGGGCCCGATCGCGGCGCGTCGCCGCGAGCCGGGCGGTGATCCGCTCCGCTCCGGGGAACGCCCGGTGCAGCAGCAGCGGCTCGGCCAGGTCCGCCCGGTAGCAGTCGCGACCGCCCACGGGGTCCGGGAACCAGTCGAGCTCGCGCCCCGAGAAGCCCGGCCGCCGCGTCCACGAGCCGTCGCGCCACTCCGCCGCCGTCCCCCTCAGGGCCCGCAGGCGCTGGCGCGCGCACGCCGGTCCGGCCGCGCCGTGGCGTGCCACGTGCACCTCGTCCACACGATCGAGCAACGTCGCCGCGTGCGTGGCCAGGAGGCAGCTGAGCCCCGGCGACATGGCGGCACCGACGACGATGCGGACCCCACGACGCCGTGCCCGGTCGGCGAGTCCCAGGATCTCGGCCACCTCCGCCGGATCGTCGGAGGTCGACACGACGTGATGGCCGCGGTCGACCACCTCGCGCACGGCGTCGAGCTGCTGGCCCGCCTCCCGGGCCACGATCGCGACCCCGACGCCGTCGCCGGTGCTGGGCGCCGGATCGGCGCTGCACAGCACCTCGACGGCGTCGCCGAAGCTGGCCGTCAGCTGGCGCTGGCGCTCACGGCGTGCGGTGCTGAGCACGACCTGGCTCGTCGTCGGTGCGCCGTCGGGACCGGGTGTGAGCAGCTCGCGTGCGGCACGGACCCCGAGGATCCCGGCCCCGATCACGACGATGCCGTCGCGCCGCGACGGCGCGGGTGACCCGGTCATCGGAGATCCGGTCCGTCCAGCTCCCGCCAGCCGCCTCGTTCGGTGGGCCGGGGGTCGCCGCCCATGATCCGGACGATCGCACCGACGAGGCCCCCGAGGAGCACCGCCATCAGCGCCCGTCGCAGTCCACGCATGGGTTCTCCTCCGGGAGGTGCCCGCCGACCCGGGTCGAGTCGTCCGGCGGATCCGTGGGGCTAGCTGGAGTCGAACCAGCGACCTCACCCTTATCAGGGGTGCGCTCTAACCAACTGAGCTATAGCCCCGGAGCGTCGCACGGGCGGGCCCGTGCAGCGGTCGGTCAGGTTACCCGACCCGACCGGGTGCGTTCGATTCGGCAACGGGGCGAGCGGTCTCCTCCTCGATGACCGACACCCACACGCCACCGATGATGTCGCTCACCAGGTTGAACACCAGCGATGCGATGACGGTCGCCGCGGCGAAGCCCAACGCCAGCAGCAACGTGATCAGGCCGAACTGCCGGAAGATGAAGTCGCCGTCGAGCGTCCAGTCCTGCAACGACAACGACGAGTTCACGAAGTTCTCGATGCTCGAGATCGTGCCGGCGTTGCGTGCGACGGTCCACATGACGACCGAGGCGATCATGAGGATCAACCACATGCACAGCGCCAGCAGCAGGGAGAGCTTCAGCATCGACCACGGATCGACGTGGCGGATGAGGCGCCGCACCTTGCGCGCCTCGAAGCGCTGACGTCGATAGCCCAGCAGCCGTCGCTGTGGCCCGCCCGCGCCGTCGTCCGCCGACTGCTCGCCGCCCGTGTCCGCTCCGGCTGCCCGGCGACGGACCGCTGGTGTCAGCTCCGTGTCGGCGTCGGTGGGGCTCGACGGGGAGCGCTCCTCCGCTGACGGCGTCGTGGTCACTTCGTGATCCTACTGCCGCTCGTGCGGGCGCAGGTGTCTCCCCTCATGTGCCCGGGATGGCCGCGGCGGAGCCCGAGGCGCCCTCCAGCTCCACCGTGACGACCTGGCGTCCGCCGGTCGTGTCGTCGTGGCGCACGAGTCGACCGCCGCCCGCCGTCACCACCGCGGAGGCCGCCGGAGACCCGCCCGCGACCGCTGCGAGCGCCCCCACGTCGGCGAGCGCGTCGACACGGGCGGCGCGCACCGCAGCGTCGCCGACCCTGGCCACGCCGGCCGCGAGCACCGCGCTCGACACCACGACGGCCAGCACGAGCATCGATGCCGACCCTCGCATCGAGCGCGGGCGCTCGAGCGGCGCGACCGGCGCTCGGCCGGCCCGCCGACGGGACGGACCGGCGCGCTCCGCGGACTCAGTCCTCGGACGCCGCACCGTCGGTTCCGCCAGCGTCGCCGTCCTCGGATCCCGTGTCCTCGGACTCCGCGCTGTCCGACGCTGCGCCGGCCGACAGCTCGCCGTCGACCGTGGCGTCCCCGGACTCCGCGTCCGGATCGGCGTCGTCGCTCGAGAGCACCCTGGCGACCGCCGCGACCTTGGCGTCCTCGTCGACGTTCATCACCCGCACGCCGGTCGCCGAGCGGCCCTGCACGGAGATGCTGCTGGCGCCGGTCCGGATCAGCACGCCGGCGTCGTTGATCATCAGCACGTCGTCGTCGTCGCCGACCAGGAACCCGGTCACCACACGCCCACGGTCGGCGTGCAGGCGGTGCGCCCGCACCCCCTGGCCGCCACGCCCCTGGCGCGAGAACTCCTCGATCTCGGTGCGCTTGCCGTAGCCGGCGTCGGTGATCGTCAGCAGGCGCATGTCCGCCACGACCGCATCGGCACCGACGACACGGTCGTCGGGTCGCAGCTTCATGCCCCGCACACCGCTGGCGGTGCGGCCCATGGGACGCACGTCGCCCTCGGAGAAGCGGATGCCCTGGCCCGCCTCGGAGACCAGCAGGATCTCGTCCTCGCCGGACGTGGGGATGACCCGGACCAGCTCGTCGCCGTCACGCAGGTTGATGGCGATCAGGCCGTCCTGGCGCGACGTGTCGTAGGCGTTGAACATCGTCTTCTTGACCACGCCCTTGCGGGTCACGAAGAACAGGTACCGGTGCGTCTCGTAGTCGCGGGTGTCGATGATCGTCTCGATCTTCTCGTCCGGCTGCAGCCGCAGGAGGTTCACGATCGCGAGACCCTGCGCGGTCCGGTCGCGCTGGGGGATCCGGTGCACCTTGAGCCGGTAGACCTTCCCGCGGTTGGAGAAGAACAGCAGGTAGGCGTGCGCCGAGGTGTGGATGAGGTGGGTGATGTAGTCCTCGTCCTTGAGCTTCGCCCCGGCCACGCCCCGGCCACCGCGGCCCTGTGCACGGAACGCGTCCGCGGCGACGTTCTTGATGTAGCCACGGGCGGTCATGACGACGACGACCTCCTCGTCGTCGATCAGGTCCTCGATCTCGAGATCGCCGTCATCGTGCTCCAGCGACGTGCGCCGCGGGGTGGCGAACTCGTCGCGGATGGCGGTGAGCTCCTCCTTGATGACGGCGCGCAGCTTGGCGTCGTCGTTGAGGATCGCCTCGAGCTCGGCGATGGTGGCCCGCAGCTGGGCCATCTCCTCCTCGAGCCGCTCACGACCCAGACGGGTCAGCGTGGAGAGCCGCATGTCGACGATCTCGGTCGCCTGGAGCTCGGAGAACGCGAAGCGCTCCTCCTGCAGCGCCAGGATCGCCGAGGCACGGTCGGCCGAGGCACGGATCGCGGCGATGATCTCGTCGATCAGGTCGAGGGCCTTGAGGAAGCCCTCGACGATGTGGGCCCGACGCAGGGCCTTGTCCAGGCGGAACTGCGACCGGCGGGTGATGACCTCGACCTGGTGGGCGACGTAGTGCGTCAGCGCCTGGGCCAGGTTCAGCGTGCGCGGCACGCCGTCGACCAGCGCCACGAAGTTGACCGAGAACGTGGTCTGCAGCGGGGTGTGCTTGTACAGGTTGTTCAACAGGACGTTGGCGGCAGCGTCCTTCTTCAGCTCGATGACCAGCCGGGTGACGCCACGGGAGCGCTCGTTGCGCAGCTCCCGCACCCCCTCGATCACGCGGGCGTTGGCCAGCTCGGCGATCTTCTCCTCGATCTGCTCGACCGACGTCTGGTACGGGATCTCGCTGACGACGATCCGCTCGCCGCCCTTGGCAGTCTCCTCGATCTCGGCCTTGGCGCGCATCTTGATCGAGCCACGCCCGGTGCGGAACGCAGCGACCAGCCCGGCTCGGCCCATGATCTGCGCGCCGGTCGGGAAGTCCGGGCCCTTGACGAACTCCATGAGGTCGTCGGGAGTGGCCTCGGGGTTGTCGATCAGGTGGACCGTCGCATCGATGACCTCGCCCAGGTTGTGCGGCGGGATGTTCGTCGCCATGCCGACCGCGATGCCCTGGCTGCCGTTGACCAGCAGGTTGGGGAAACGGCTCGGCAGGACGACGGGCTCCTCGTTGGAGCCGTCGAAGTTCGCGCTGAAGTCGACGGTGTTCTCGTCGATGCTGTCCAGCATCCGCATGGCCAACGGGGTCAGCCGGCACTCGGTGTAGCGGTAGGCGGCCGGCGGGTCCGACGGTGAGCCGAAGTTGCCGTGCGGGTCCACCAGCGGGTGACGGAGGGAGAAGTCCTGTCCCATGCGCACCAGCGCGTCGTACACGGACTGGTCGCCGTGGGGGTGGTACTTGCCCAGCACGTCGCCGACGACCGTGGCGCACTTGCGGTGGTTGCGATCGGGACGCAGCCCCGCTTCGTGCATGGCCCAGAGGATCCGGCGGTGCACCGGCTTGAGCCCGTCCCGCGCGTCGGGCAGCGCGCGCGCCACGATGACGGACATGGCGTAGTCCAGGAAGGACTGCTCCATCTCCTGTTGGATCTCGATCGGCTCGATCGAGCCGGCCGTCACGGGCGGCACCGGGCCGTCGTCGGACGGGCCGTCGGGGCTCGACGGGGACTGGTCGTCACTCATGCGGGGTGCTCTCCACGGCTCGGGTCACGGCTCGGCGGTCGAGGGCTCAGATGTCCAGGAAGCGGACGTCGGAGGCGTTCGTCTGGATGAACTGCTTGCGGCTCTCGACGTCCTCGCCCATCAGGATCGAGAAGACCTCGTCCGCGATCACGGCCTGCTCGACCGAGATCTGCAACAGGGTCCGCCGGGCCGGGTCCATGGTCGTCGCCCACAGCTCCTCGGCGTCCATCTCACCCAGGCCCTTGAGTCGCTGGAAGTCGTTCTTGGGGTTGGGGTGCTCGACCAGGAACGCCGACTTGGCCGCGTCGTCCTTGAGGTACACCTTGTCGCGGCCGACCTCGATCGAATACAGCGGCGGCTGGGCGATGAAGACGTGCCCGCCCTCGATCAGCGGCCGCATCTGGCGGTAGAAGAACGTCAGCAGCAACGTCCGGATGTGGGAGCCGTCGACGTCCGCATCACACATCAGGATGACCTTGTGGTAGCGGATCTTGTCGATGTCGAACTCGTCGCCGACGCCGGCACCGACCGCGGCGATCAGCGCCTGCACCTCGGTGTTCTTGAGCATCTTGTCGAGACGCGCTCGCTCGACGTTGAGGATCTTGCCGCGGATGGGCAGGATCGCCATGGTGGCCGGGTTGCGGGCGTCCTTGGCGGAGCCACCCGCCGAGTTGCCCTCGACGATGTAGAGCTCGGACTCACGCGGATCCTTGGACGAGCAGTCGGCGAGCTTGCCGGGGAGCCCGGCGCCGTCGAGGGCGGACTTGCGACGGGTGGCGTCGCGGGCGCTGCGTGCGGCCTCGCGGGCGCGTGCGGCCTGGACCGACTTCTGCAGGATGCGCTTGGCCTCGGAGGGGTGCTCCTCGAGCCACTCGGAGAGCTTGTCGTTGGTGGCCCGCTCGACCAGCGAGCGCATGGGCACGTTGCCCAGCTTCGCCTTGGTCTGCCCCTCGAACTGCGGGTCGGTGAGCTTGACGGAGATGATCGCAGTCAGACCCTCGCGGATGTCCTCGCCCTGGAGGTTCTGGTCCTTCTCCTTGAGGAACTGGTGCTCGCGGGCGTAGCGGTTGACCGTGTTGGTGAGGGACTTCTTGAAGCCCTCCTCGTGCATGCCGCCCTCGATGGTGCTGATGCCGTTGGCGAAGGAGTGCAACCCGTCGTTGTTGTACCCGGTGTTCCACTGGAAGGCGATCTCCACCTCCATGGAGGAGTCGCCCTCCTCCTCGGACTGGCGCAGGTAGCCGACGTCGCTGAAGAGCGCCTCCTTGGCGGCGTTGACGTGGCGCACGAAGTCGCGGATGCCGCCCTCGTAGTGGAACTCGACCTCGTCGGAGCTGTGATCGGGCCGCAGATCGCGGAACGTGATCCGGAGCCCCGCGTTGAGGAACGCCATCATCTGGAAGCGCTCGGTCAACGTCGCTGCACGGAAGTTGGTCTCGTCGAAGACTGCGGGATCGGGCCAGAAGCGCACCGTGGTGCCGGTGCGCGGACTGCCGTCCGGGCCCGGCGGCGCGTCGCCGATCACGTGCAGCTTCTCGGCCGGTTCGCCACCGTTCGCGAAGGACATGGCGTGTCGCTTGCCCTGCTGGTCGATCTCCACCTCGACGCGGCTGGACAGCGCGTTCACGACCGAGATGCCCACCCCGTGCAACCCGCCCGACACCTTGTAGCCACCGCCCCCGAACTTGCCGCCGGCGTGCAGCACGGTGAGCACGACCTCTGCCGCGGTCAGGTCCGGGAACTGCGTGGAGGTCCCCACGGGGATCCCCCGGCCGTCGTCGCGCACCTCGCACCCGCCGTCGGGAAGGAGCACGACCTCGATGGTGGTGGCGTGGCCGGCCATCGCCTCGTCGACGGAGTTGTCGACGACCTCGTACACCATGTGGTGCAGGCCGGCCGGTCCCGTCGACCCGATGTACATGCCGGGGCGCTTGCGGACCGCTTCGAGGCCCTCGAGCACCTGGATCGAGTCGGCGTCGTACGTGGTGGGTTCTGCGGACAAGCGATGCCTCCGGCGGCGGGCGTGGGAGCTGACGAGCACGGGGATCCGAGTCCCCTGCCATCCTCCGCGAGGGGTGTGGACAACCTGTGGATCCCGAACGGGACCCGGCTCCACGTCAGCCCCCGATCCTACCACCTGGGCAAGGCCTGCCCGGGCGATCGACAGGGTCGCCGGACCCGGTCGATCCGGCGCCCGATCAGCGCCGTCGAACCTTCACCACCAGCGCATCCACGACCGTCCCGTCGCAGAGCTCGTTGACCGCAGCCACCAGGTCGCGGGCGCTCCACCGGAGGTGCTCCGCCACGGCCGGATCGGTCGCGACGACCACCAGCTCGCCGGCGCGGACCGACTCGAGCTCGCAGCTGTCGGCAAGGCCGGGACCCATCAGCGACCGCCAGTGGTGCTCGAGCAGGCGCACGGTGTCGGGGCGTGCCAGTCCCATGGTGCGGTGGAGCTGTCCCAGCGCGGAGGAGAGGTCACGGGGTGCGGTGACCGCATCGGGCAGCGGTTCCCAGGTCACGGCTCGACCCTACTGCGACACGACGACATCGGGTTCGACGCGCAGCACCTGGTCCGCCGTGATCCCCTCCGGCAGGCCGGCTGCGCTCGACAGCAGCGTCTGGCCCGCTGGCAACGAACGCAGCAGCGCGGCCGACCGGTCCGGGTCCAGCTCCGAGAACACGTCGTCGAGCAGCAGGATCGGTGGCGTGCCGACGACGTCGTGGACCAGCCGGTGCGACGCCAGGCGCAGCGACAGCGCCAGCGACCGCTGCTCGCCCTGCGAGGAGTGGCTGCGTGACACCAACCCGTCGAGCGTGATCGTGAGGTCGTCGCGGTGCGGCCCCACCAGGGTCACCCCCCTGCGCAGCTCGTCCGCCCGGGCATCGGCCAGCGCGGCCATCAGACCCGCCGAGCGCCACGGCGCCTCGTAGCGCAGCGAGATCGGCGCCTCGGTGCCCGCGACGTCCGCATAGGCGGTCGCGACGATGGGCTCCAGCTGCTCGACGAGCTCCGCCCGGCGGCGGGCGAGCTCGTCACCGGCGGCCACCAGCTTCGCATCCCACACCTCGAGGGTCAGCGACGCCGCCTCGTCGAGGCGACCCCGTGTCTGCTTCAGCAGGGCGTTGCGTTGGCGCAGCGCCCGTTCGAACTCGCTGCGCAGCGCGTCGTTGCGTGGATCGATCGCGACGAGCAGCTGATCGAGCAGGGTGCGGCGCAGCGCGGGCCCACCCTTGATGAGCGCCAGGTCGTCCGGGGAGAACACCGTGATGCGCACCGCGCCGAGCAGGTCGCGTGCGCGCACCAGACGCTGGCGGTTCACCTGCACCCGGTTGCGGCCGTTGCCGACGATCTCCGCCTCGATCAGCTGCTCGCGGTCGTCCGCGCGCACGGTCCCGCGGACCACGGCCGCGTCATGGCCCGAGCGGATGAGCGCGTCGGTCGGCGCACCTCGGAACGACTCGAGCAGCGCCAGGTAGGCCACGGCCTCCAGCAGGTTGCTCTTGCCCACACCGTTGGGCCCGATCACCGCGCACAGACCGGCGCTCAGCTCGAGCTCGACCGAGCTGTAGGACCGGAAGTTCCTCAGCCAGAGCCGTTCGACGTGCACGAGTGGTGGGGACCGTCCCGCTGGATCAGGAGACCCGCACCGGCATCAGCAGGTAGAGGAAGTCCTCGCTGCCGATCGGGCGGACGAGCGCCGGCTTCAGCGAGTCCACGGTCTCGAGCGACACCTGTTCGCCCGGGGTCACCTCGAGTCCGTCGACGAGGTACTCGGGGTTGAACGCGACGGTCAGCTCGTCGCCCTGGTACTCGGCGTCGATCTGCTCGGAGGCCTCGCCCACGTCGAGCGTGACCGCACGCAGCTCGAGCAGGTCCGTGGTCATCGTGAGTCGAACCGGGCTGTTCTCGCGCGCCATCAGCCGCACACGACGCACCGCGTCGAGCAGCGCCTGGCGATCCACGTGCAGCCGGTTCGGCTGCGCCGTGGGGATGAGCCCCCGGTAGTTGGGGAACTCGCCCTCGATGAGCCGGGTGGTCAGGTGGAGGTCGCCCACCTGGAACGACGCATCGCGCTCGCCGAGCACCAGCGTGACGTCCGCGTCGTCGTGCAACGCACGCGCCAGCTCGTTCAGCGCCCGCGACGGCACCAGCACGGTCTGACCCTCGCGCAGCGCGGTCGTGCCGGGCAGGTCGCGCACGGCCAGGCGGTAGGAGTCGGTCGACACCATGCGCAGGCCGTGACCCTCGGCCGCGAGGAGCACACCGGTCAGGATCGGACGGGACTCGTCCGTCGACGCGGCGCGCACCACCTGCTTGAGTCCCTCGGCCAGGTCGGCTGCCTGCAGCACGACCTTCTCGCCCTCGGGGTCGACCAGGTTCGGGAACTCGTCCGCCGGGATGGCGTTCAACCGGAAGTTCGAGCGACCGCCCGAGATCCGGGCCTCGTCGCCGTCGGTCTCGACGTCGATCGCGCCGCCTTCGAGCGAGCGCACGATGTCGACTGCGAACTTCGCGGGCAGCACGGCGACGCCGTCGGAGCCGCCCGACACCTCGACCTCGGTCGTGATGGTCAGGTCCAGGTCGCTGCCGGTCAGGCGCAGCTGGTTGCCGGTCAGGGAGAGGCGTAGACCCGACAGCACCGGAAGGGTGGCCCGGGTCGAGGTGGCGCGCTGCGCGGTCGCCAAGGCGTCGACCAGCACATCTCGCTCACAACGGAACTTCACGATCTCTCGCTTTCCCCACTACTGACGCCGTTCTGGTTGTTGATCAGCAGCAGTAGTAGTTGGGCCTGTGGATTGTGGGAAACCTAGCGCAGCCCAGCGCTGGCACGGCCGGCTCGTCCACCGGTCTCGGGGGTTGTGCACTGCACACCGATGGAATTCCATCGATGTCTGTTGATCGACGTCTCGCGCGGCGTTGCGGTGCACAGCGCGATCCGACTCCCATCGCGGTCGCGACCCACCTCCCGAGGGCGGCGCGACCCACCTCTCATCCGCTCCTGCTCACCCGCTGGCGTGCTGTTGGATCAGCGCCTCGAGGGCCGTGACGTCCTCGTAGGTCTTGCGACGTTCCGGCATGAGGTTGGCGATCTTCTCGTACGCGTGGATGACGGTGGTGTGATCGCGTCCGCCGAACTCCTTGCCGATCTGGGGATAGGAGAGATCGGTGAGCGACCGGCAGACGTACATGCCGACCTGTCGGGCGTGCACGAGGTCGCGTGTGCGGCTCTTGCCGCACAGCTGCTCGACCTCCAGGCCGAACATCTCGGCGGTGCGGTCGATGATGAACGACGCGGTGATCTGGCGGGGTTTGGTGGGGCTGATCGAGTCGGCGAGGATCTCGCCGGCGAGGTCGACCGTGAGATCGGCGTTGTTGAGCGCCGCATAGGCACTCACGCGGATCAGCGCACCCTCGAGCTCGCGGATGTTGTAGGTGATGTTCGCCGCGATGAACTCGAGCACATCGGGCGGGACCTGCGTCCCCGAGTGCTCGCCCTTCTTGCGCAGGATGGCCAGACGGGTCTCGAAGTCCGGCGGCTGGATGTCGGTGATCAGGCCCATCTTGAACCTGCTGCGCAGCCGGTCCTCCAGGGTGGCGATCGCGTCCGGCGGGCGGTCCGAGGACAGCACGATCTGTCGCTGCGCCTCGTGCAGCGAGTTGAACGTGTAGAAGAACTCCTCCTGGAGCTGCTCCTTGCCCTCCATGAACTGGATGTCATCGACGAGCAGGACGTCGATCTCCCGGTAGCGCCGCTTGAACTCCGGCTGCGCGTTCTTGCGGATCGCGTCGACGAACTCGTTCAACAGCGTCTCGGTCGAGATGTAGCGGACCCGATACGTCGGGTAGTTCTCGCGCACGTAGTGCGAGATCGCCTGGAGCAGGTGGGTCTTGCCCAGCCCGGCGCCGCCGTAGACGAACAGCGGGTTGTAGCTCCGGGCGGGGGTCTCGGCGACCGAGAGCGCAGCGGCATGGGCGAATCGGTTGGAGGGACCGATGACGAAGGACTCGAAGCTGTAGCGCCGGTTGCTCGACGACGGGGCGTTGTCGGCGGGTTCGACCAGCTCGGTCGCGGTCGTGGGCACGCCGGCGCTGCCGACACGGATGGCCTCCTCGGCGGCGTCGGGTTCGGGCAGCGCATCGTCGATCGTGACCTCGACCACCAGGGACAGCTCGCCGTGCCCGGCGTCGGCGAGCGCTGCCTCCATGAGACCGAAGTAGCGCTGCTCGATGCGCTGGCGCACGAGCTGGCTGGGCACCGACAGGGTGAGCACGGAGTCCGTGAGCTCGAGGCCGTGCACGTCCTGGAACGTGGAGCTCCACACGGTGTCGCTGACCTGTTGGGCCAGGACCTCTGCCGTCTCGCTCCAGACCTGGGTTGCGTCGGCTGCCACGGGCGCCGTCCTCCTCCGACCACATGTCCACAGCTGAGTCCACATCTGTGGACAACCTGGGTCGCTGTCTGGCGAGAGTCGGAACGTAGCCACGCGAGCACCCGGGGTGCAAATGGCATGTGACGATCGTCACCGGTCCGCGGCCGGGATGCCGCACTCCGATCGGTCCGCATCAGCGCCGCGGGCCACGTGGGAGTGAGGCCGCGCTTGGCGTCGACCGCGTGCACCCTCTACGCTCGTTGGGTCCGGGTCCTCCCGGGGCACTCCCGCGTGCAGCGCTCATGTCAGCGGTGCACCACCGCGGCGTCCGGTGTTCATCAGGCGCCTGCCCCACGTGGATCCCTCCGAACCGAGGTCGGCGAATGCCGGCACGCCGGTGCGGCGGGGTGCACACCCGTCGGGATCCGACCGTCCGGCACCGCCGGTCGCCCCTGAGTCGTTCCTGACAGCACGGAGTTCTCGTGAAGCGCACCTATCAGCCCAAGGCCCGTCGCCGCTCCCGCAAGCACGGCTTCCGTCACCGCATGTCGGACCGCGCCGGGCAGGCCATCATCAAGGCCCGTCGCCGCAAGGGCCGTCATCGTCTGTCGGCCTGAGGCCGCGGCCGCGTCGGTCGACAGGGTCACCGAACGTGCCGTCTTCGGCCAGTTCCGCAGCTCCCGAGCACGGGGCCGACACGGACCGCTCCAGGTGGTCCGCATCGACCGCCCCGGCGCGTCCCGCCCCGCGGTCGCGTATGCGATCTCACGGAGAGTGGGCAACGCCGTCGTCCGGAACCGGGTGCGCCGGCGACTCCGAGAAGCGTCGAGATCCTTGTGGGCGCAGGGCGAACTGCCGCACGGCACCTACCTGGTCATCGCAGCGCCCGCTGCAGCCGAGGCTCCCATGACCACGCTGCGTGAGTCACTACGTCAGGCTGCTCGGCGCACGGTCGGCGCCAAGGGGAGCCCGTCATGACGCCGCCGGGCGACACCTCGAGCCATGAGGCTCACGGTCACGTGCACGTCGACGGTGATGCCCACGACACATCGCCGGCGACTCCCTCGCTCGCTGCTCGACCGGTGCTGGCGATGGTCCGGGGCTATCAGGTGGCGAGGGCCGGCCGACCGTCGCCGTGCCGTTTCGTCCCGAGCTGCTCCACGTACTCGGTCGAGGCGCTGAGCGCCCACGGCCTCGTCCGTGGCGGGTGGCTGAGCGTCCGCCGCCTCGCCAGTTGTCACCCGTGGGGACGTGAGGGGTACGACCCCGTCCCGCCACCACGCCCGTCCCGCCGCTCCGCCGCTGCGCCATCCCCGACCCCCGATGAGAAGGTCCGCTGATGTTCGAACAGTTCTTCGATGCGCTCGCGTCGGTCCTGAACTTCTTCTACACCCTGGTGCCCACCGGTCTGCAGCCGACGCTCGGCTTCGGCCTGGCGATCATGCTGATGACCGTCCTGGTCATGACGCTCATCACGCCGCTGACGGTCAAGAGCACCCGCTCGATGCTCCAGATGCAGCGCCTCCAGCCGGAGATGAAGCGTCTCCAGGAGAAGTACAAGGACGACCGCGAGAAGCTCAACCAGGAGCTGATGGCGTTCTACCGTGAGAACCAGATCAACCCGCTGGGTGGCTGTCTGCCGCTGATCGCCCAGATGCCGGTGTTCATCATCATGTACCAGCTGCTGCGTGGGCTCACGGTCCGTCCCGGCGGCCTCGGGTCGGGCGCAGGTCAGATCATCGCCCAGACCCAGTTGGGCGAGCCGACCACACCGTGGATCTTCACCAACCAGCTCTTCACGCCCGACCACCTGAACCCGACGACCGAGCTCTACAAGGCGCTGAGCTCCACGAACGACATGAACTTCCTGGGCATGGACCTGTCGCTGTCGGCCGCGCAGGCCATGGGCAAGGGCTTCCTGATCGCACTCCCCTACCTGGCCCTGCTCGGCATCATGCTGGCGACCGGCCTGTTCCAGAACCGGCAGCTGCAGGCCCGCAACACCTCGGGCAACGTGAACCCCCAGCAGCAGATGATCATGAAGTTCATGCCGTTCTTCCTGCCGATCTTCTCCTACGGCTTCCCGGCGGGCCTGGCGCTCTACTGGTGCACGCAGAACTTCTGCCGCATCGGCACGAACGCCTACATCACCCGCAGCGTGTACCGGAAGGAGCACGCGGGCGACGATGTCATCGACGTCACGGGCAAGGAGTCGTCGGGCAAGAAGGCCTCGAGCGGCAAGGCCGCCAACGGCACGGCGTCCGCCACCGAGAAGAAGAAGGCCGTCGGCTCGGGCGGATCCAAGAACGGCTCCTCGAACGGCAACGGGGCGAAGAAGCCCGACGTGCCCGGCAAGAGCGTGAAGAGCCAGATGGCTCACAAGAAGACCTCGGGAGGTGGCTCGACGGAAGGGACCTCGTCGGGCTCGGCCAAGAAGGCCCCCGTGAATCCCCGCCGCTCCGGCGAGAAGCGTCGAGGTCCCCAATCATCGAAGGACAAGTGAGCAGCGTCGTGGAATGGGTGGAGACAACCGGCAAGACCGTCGACGAGGCCAAGGAGCTGGCACTGGACCAGCTCGGCGTCGACGCCAATGAAGCAGAGTTCGAGCTGATCGAGGAGCCCAAGAGCGGCCTCTTCGGTCGGACACGTGGAACGGCACGAGTCCGTGCGCGGGTGGTGCCACTGGCGCCGCCGCCGAAGACCGAGCGTCGTCGACGTGGAAAGAAGGCGTCGGGCGGCAACGACGAGGGCGCTGCGGCTGCCGCGACGTCGACGGCGTCCGAGGCACCGGCCGCACGCGCCAAGGACAGCTCACGTTCCGAGGGCTCCACGCGCGGCGAGGGTGGACAGCGCAGCGACGGCGGCCGACGTCGGGGCAACGGCAACAGCGGCTCCGGATCGTCCAGGGCCACCGACGACACACCGAGGGAACTGATGGATGCTGACGAACAGAAGAAGGTGCTCGAGGAGTTCCTGACGGGCTTGGCGACGTCGTTCGGGCTGACGGCCACGGCCGAGTCCACCATGGAGGACAACGAGCTGACCGTGAACCTGACCGGTTCGTCGCTCGGTCTGCTGGTGGGTCCCCGCCTGGCCACGCTCGACGCGATCCAGGAGGTGGCGCGCAACACGCTGCAGCGCCAGGCCGCTGGACGCGAGTACGCCAAGGTCATCGTCGATGTCGACGGCATCCGTCAGCGTCGTCGCGACTCGTTGACCACGTTCGTGACGGAAGCTGCGCAGCAGGTCCGCGACGAGGACGTCGAGGTGGTCTTCGAGGTCATGTCGAGCGTGGATCGCAAGCAGGTGCACGACGTCGCGTCCGATCTGGACGGCGTCGTCACTGCGTCCGAGGGCGAGGATCCCCGCCGTCGGGTCGTGCTGCGCAAGGCCTGATCAGGTCGACCCACGGGTCCGCGTCGTAGCCACGGGCACCCTCCGGGGTGCCCGTGGCGCGTCCGGGTGTCGTCTCGCTCGGAGGTGCGCGAGGATTTGCCGGCCGCACCACGACGGGACAGGTCGGGCCCACATCGTGACGATGGGGGGCAGCACTGCGCAGCCGCTCCCCCGCGACCTCGTACCGAGCGCACACCGAGACACGGAGCCGTCATGCCGATCCATCCGTCAGGAGCCGATCAGGAGCCCGGGTCGGGTGGATCGGCGGACGATCTGGCACGACCGGGTCCGCCATCGACCGACCCGGCGGTACCACGTGGAACGGGCGACCTCGCAGCGCTCCGTGCGGTGCTGACCGAGAGCCGCCGACTCGGGTTCCTCGGCCCCGGACCGATCGACGAGCACATCGACCACGCCAGGGGGTTCGCCCAGGTGATCGGCGACGCGGGCGAGGTGCTCGATCTGGGCAGCGGCGGAGGGCTCCCGGGCCTGGTGCTCCTGCAGGAGCTCTCCTCGACCCGGTTCGTGCTGCTGGACGCGGCGTCGCGCCGTTGCGAGTTCCTCTCGTGGGCCGTCGGGGAGTTGGGAGCCGGCGAGCGGGTGGAGATCGTCTGCGGGCGGGCCGAGGAGCTCGCTCGGGATCCTGCGCTCCGAGGCCGCTTCTCTCTCGTGGTGGCCCGTTCGTTCGGGGCGCCGGCGGTGACCGCTGAGTGCGCCGTGGGATTCCTGTCGGGCCCGGGCGCCCGTGTGTTGGTCAGCGAGCCTCCTGCTGCGGACGTGACCCGGTGGCCGGACGACGGCCTCGCCAGCCTGGGGCTGCGCCCGCTGGAGCGAGTGACGACCGACGGCGCGACGATCCAGATCCTCGAGATGGTGGACGAGCTCGACCCCGCCCTGCCGAGGCGGGTGGGTGTACCGGCGAAACGCCCTCGCTTCTAGACGAGCACGGACGTTCCACGTGGAACATCAGGCACGGTCCTCGTCGTGGTGACCCCGGCCGCGCCTCGCTGCCCCACCACGTTCCACGTGGAACATCTCGCGATCTCGGCGAACAGCCGCGAGCGGCACCACGTGCCCGCTGGTTGAATCAGGTCGGAAGTGGGTCGAGTCGGTCGAGGGTCCTTGACCCGGTGCGCCCGGGGGTGAAGGATTGGCCAGCGCCACTCTCGGCGTCCGCCAATCCTGGGAGCATGGATGATCGACGTCCAACCTTCCGGCGAGTCTCCCTCGGTCACCGACGCTGTGTCGCCCGGCCCGTTGGAGCATGGAGACCGCTCGAACCAGTCAGCCGCGGAGACCGCGGCACCCTGGTCGACGAGCGACCGTCCATCGCCGAGCGGGTCCTACTCGAACGACGACCCCGCGGCGACCGTGCCCGGGGCCTCGGATCCGGCGCCTTCCCCGGCCGCGCCCGTTCCGTCCGACCCCGGCGCCGGCGTCGCTCCGGACACGGGCGTCGGGTCCGACACGGTCGATGGGCACGAGACCGGCAGCGCGCCCGGGCCCGCCACCCCGGATCCGGCGCCGGCCCCGGCCGCGCCCGCGCCGTCAGCGACCCCGGACGGTGCATCCGATCAGGGCGTCGCCGCTCCCCCCACCCCGCAACCCGCCGCGGTCGACGCCCCGGCGTCCGACGTGGTCCGGCCGTTGCCGCGCATCATCGCCATCGCCAACCAGAAGGGCGGGGTGGGCAAGACCACGACCACCGTCAACCTGGGCGCATCGCTGGCGGAGCTGGACTACCGGGTGCTGGTGGTCGACCTGGATCCACAGGGCAATGCGACGACCGGCCTCGGCATCAACCCTCGCACGCTCGAGTACACCATGTACGACGTCCTGCTCAACGACGTCTCGCTCGACGAGTGCGTGGAGCCCACCGAGGTGAAGGGGCTGTTCGTCGCCCCGGCGAGCCTCGATCTCGCCGGCGCCGAGATCGAGTTGGTGCCGGCCTTCAGTCGCGAGAGCAAGCTGAAGCGGGCCCTCGACGAGGTCATCGAGGACTACGACTACGTGCTGATCGACTGCCCACCATCGCTGGGCCTGCTGACGGTGAACGCGTTGGTGGCAGCGTCCGAGGTGCTGGTGCCGATCCAGTGCGAGTACTACGCCCTCGAGGGTCTCGGTCAGCTGACGCGCAACGTGGATCTCGTCCAGCGGAACCTCAACGCCGAGCTGGAGATCTCCGCGATCGTGCTCGTCATGTACGACGCCCGCACCCGTCTGGGCGAGCAGGTCGCCTCTGAGGTCCGGGCGCACTTCGGCACGACGGTGTGTCGCAACGTCATCCCGCGCAACATCCGCTTGTCGGAGGCGCCGTCGTTCGGCAAGCCGATCACGACCTTCGATCCGAGCTCGCGTGGTGCAGTGGCGTACCGGGAACTGGCACGGGAGGTGAGCGGTGGCTCGTAAGGGAGGACTCGGTCGAGGTCTGACGGCGTTGATCCCGCCGTCGGAGGCACCGGAGGTGGTCGAGGGCGCCGGTCTGCGCGATCTCCCGATCGGCTCGGTGCAGCCCAACCCGCACCAGCCCCGCCAGGTCTTCGACGAGGAGACCCTCGAGGGTCTGACGGACTCGGTGCGCGAGCTCGGCGTCCTGCAACCCGTCCTGGTGCGTGCCAGCGGGGATGGCTACGAGCTGATCGCCGGCGAGCGGCGCTGGCGAGCCGCCAAGCGCGCCGGTCTGCCGACGATCCCCGCGATCGTGCGAGCGGCCGACGACGAGTCGTCGCTCGAGCAGGCACTCGTGGAGAACCTCCACCGCCAGGACCTGAACGCCTTGGAGGAGGCGGCTGCGTACCAGCAGCTGATCGAGGACTTCGGGCTGACCCAGGACCAGGTGGCCAAGCGGGTGGGCAAGAGCCGGTCGGCGGTCACGAACCACCTGCGACTGTTCCAGCTGCCTCCCGCGGTGCAGAAGCTCGTCGGCGAGGGGCTGGTCTCGGCGGGACATGCGAAGGCGCTGCTCGGTCACCCCGACCGCTCCTACCAGGAGCTGCTCGCCCGGCGTGTCGTCGCCGAGTCGCTGAGCGTCCGCGAGCTGGAACGCCTGGTGAAGGAGCGGCTCGACCTCGAGGCCGGGCTCGGGACGGGGACCGACGACGAGCCGGCCGTGGCGGACCAGCCGGACGGACCGGCTGAGCCCGACGACGGTGACCGTCGACTCCGGCCGCCGGGACTGCTCGAGCTCGAGGAGCTGCTCGCCTCGCGACTCGACACGAGGGTGTCGATCGCCATGACGGCGAAGCGCGGCAAGGTGACGATCGAGTTCGCCAACCTCGAGGATCTGGAGCGGATCTACCGCGTCATCATCGAGTGAGGACGTCGCCGAGTCGGTCGCAACCCGCCCGGAGGACCACCCTCGACCACCCTCGATGACCGTTGTCCACAGGCTGTGCGAAAGTCTGTGGTTAACCCGAACCTCAGGTTGACGAACCCCGCTCGGCGATCCTGCCTCCACCTGTGCTCGAGGGTGCCCACCCTGAGCGCGGAACGCGGCAGGTCAGCGGTCGGATCGGCTCAGCAGGGGTCCGCAGCCCACGCGTACAGGGCGCGGGCGAGGGAGGCGACGACCAGATCCTGGTTCGTCTCGAGCACCCGGTGGTCGCCGAGCTTCACGACGACGGCGGGCGGCCGCGTCTCGCGCAGGATCGGCAGGCGCTTGCCGCTCGCGACCCCGATCGACCAGCCGGGTGCCGCCGGGAGCTCGGCCAGCACGAGCTGTGCCAGTCGACGGCCGCCGTCCGACTCGTAGCCGGGGACCGAGAAGTACGAGGTCTCGACGATCGGGTCATCGGCGACCACGAGGCCGATGTAGACGTCGGCGCGGAAGTCGTTGGTCGCGGCTGCCTGCGCCGACCAGTCGTCCGAGAGCAGCACCGTCGAGAGTCCGCCGAGCTGGAGCTCGGCCGCCAGGGCGGCCGTGACCGGGTGGTTCTCCGACGCGGAGCCGATGGCGACCCGCAGGTCGGTGGGGGAGCCGGCTCGGCGACGGAGCCGCTCCCGTTCGCGCACACCGGTGACGGGCGCGGCGCCGCCGCGACCCTCGAGTCGTCGGAGGCTCGCGACGGTCTCCGGGCCGCACACCTCGTCGCTGACCAGGCCGGCGTTGCGCTGGAACTCGCCGACCGCCGACCGCGTCGTGTGGCCGAAGATGCCGTCCACCCTGCCGGCGTCGAAGCCCAGGGCGCCGAGGCGGAGCTGCAGCTCCGCGACGTCGTCGCCGCGCATCATCGGCGAGCGGAGGCACAGCAGGCGGGTCCCCAGGGAGTAGCTCGACTCGACCAATGCCGACCAGGTGTTGGCGTCGCACTCGCCGTCGGCCTCGAGGCCGGCAGCCGTCTGGAAGTCGGTCACCGCCCGGCGTGTCGCCTCGTCGTAGGTCCCGTCGGTCGCCCCCGGCGTGTAGCCGGCGGCGAGCAACCTCCGCTGGAGGTCGGCGACGTCCGCACCGGTGGCGCCGGGTCGGAGGGGGAGCGACGCGAGTGCGATGGGGTCCTCCCGGGGACGGACAGCGTGGACGGGTGCATCGTAGTGAGCCGGCGGCGCCCGCCACCAGCGTGGCCATCGAACAGGTGTTCGATGGCTCCGGACGATCAGAGGTAGGAGCTGAGGTCCTCGAGGAGCTGTGCCTTGCCTCGGGCGCCGATGATGCGCTGCACCTCGGCGCCGTCCTTGAACACGATCATCGTCGGGATGCTCTGCACGCCGTACTGGAGGGCCAGACCCTGGTTGGCGTCGACGTCGACCTTGGCGATGCGCAGCTTGCCCGCCTGCTCGGTGGCGACCTCTTCGAGGACCGGCGCGATCGTCTTGCACGGTCCGCACCACTCGGCCCAGAAGTCGACGAGCACCGGCTCGGACGCGCTGTTCACCTCTTCGGCGAACGTCGCCTCGCTCAACTGGCTGATGGAACCCGACATGTGTTCGTCCTTCCGGGTGGGGTGGTGTGAGATCCGACCGGATCGACGGGTGTCGACCGGTGAGGGAGCAACCCCGCCGGCACCACGGCCATTCCGCCGTGGGCCCCGGGGCCGGACCGGATGGTCAGTGACCCTGCTCCTCGAGCCAACGCTCCGCGTCGATCGCCGCCATGCAGCCGCTGCCGGCGGCCGTGATGGCCTGGCGGTACCAGTCGTCCTGGACATCGCCGGCAGCGAACACACCCTCGACGTTGGTCCGTGAGGTGCCCTCCTGGGTCAGCAGGTAGCCGTTGTCCTTGAGGTCGAGCTGACCCTTGAACAGGTCGGTGTTGGGCCGGTGCCCGATCGCCACGAAGACCCCGCCGAAGGGCCGGGTGGTGACCTCGTCGGTGTCGACGTTGCGCAGCACCAGCGCTTCGAGGGAGGTCTCGCCGACGAGGTCCTCGACGACGGTGTTCCAGAGGAACGAGATCTTCTCGTGCTCCAGTGCCCGGTCCTGCATGATCTTGGAGGCCCGGAGGGTGTCGCGGCGGTGGATGACCGTGACGCTGCGGCCGAAGCGGGCGAGGAAGATGGCCTCCTCGAGGGCGGAGTCGCCACCGCCGACCACGGCGATGTCCTGGTCACGGAAGAAGAAGCCGTCGCAGGTGGCGCAGGTCGAGAGCCCGTGCCCCAGGAGCCGCTGCTCGGCCTCGAGACCCAGCATGAGGGCCTGGGCGCCGGTGGAGACGATCACGGAACGGGCCAGGTACGTCGGCGGGCCCTCGGACGGACCGACCCAGATCTTGAAGGGGCGCTCGCTCAGATCCACCCGGGACACCTTGGCCGTGACGATGTCGGTGCCGAACCGCTCCGCCTGGGCGCGGAACGAGGCCATGAGCTCGGGGCCCATGATGCCGTCGGGGAAGCCGGGGTAGTTCTCGACCTCGGTGGTCAGCATGAGCTGCCCGCCGGGCTGGTCGCTGCTCGAGGAGGGCTCACCCTCGATCAGCAGCGGTTCGAGGTTCGCCCTGGCGGTGTAGATCGCCGCGGTGAGCCCCGCAGGACCCGAACCCACGATCACGACGTTGTGCACGTCGCTCGGGGCAGGGTCGGTCGTGGCGGGGCGGGACTGGTCGGACATGGTCTCCTCACTGGTGCGGTCGCCGCAGCAGCGGCGGATTCCGGTCGGCGCCGGTGCTCCGGACGGTCGATCCGGAGCGGATCAGGCCGTTCTCGGTTGCCGGCGTGCCCACATGACAACTCCGACGAGCGCGAAAAGCGTCCCCAGCACGGCGTAGGTGATCCAGACCTCGCGGAACACGAAGTAGGTCAGCACCCGGATCGTCAGCACCAGGAACAGCACGGCCACCGGCGCCAGCAGGATCAGCGCCACCACGGCGTGCACCGAGCCCTTGGCGATCTCGAGGATCGGACCCGTCGTGCGGGACCGCACCTTGTCGACCGAGTCGACGATCAGGCCGGTGACCTGATCGGTCCAGTCCTCACCGCTGCCCGGGGTCGCAGCCGGTGTCGTCGTCCCCAGCGACGCGGACACGTCGGCTCGGGCGGTCTCGGCTCGTGGCGCGTCGGTCATGGCGCAAGCCTACGCGGTGGGTCCTGTGCGGGCGACCACCGGTCCGGCGCCCACCGCATCGGCACCGCTCGGACCGACGCCCTGTCGGGATCGGCGGGGTGCGACCGGCACCCGGGCGCCCGCATCAGCCGCGCGGGCGGCACGCCGGAAGGTCGTACAGCAGGGGAGCGCCCTGGACCTCCACCACCAGCACGGTGTCGGCACCGACCGTCGCGGTGCCGAGCACGACCTCGCCGGCAGCGGCACGCGTCGCGACGCACTCGAGGGCAGCGCCCGAGGCCGGGACGAACCCGTCGGCACCGCCGGCACCGGGCGACTCGGTCGGGACGGCGGGCACCTGTCGCAGCAGGTCGTCCACCGAGTCGAACCGTCCCAGGTCGGCCAGGGTGCCCGCGTCCAGTGCGGCGGCGGTCGGCGGCGCCAGGGTCGAGGTGGGTCCGGCCGACTCGGTCGCGCCGTCCTCGAGATCGGACCCGCCCGCCGAGTCGTCCGCAGCCCGCGCGGCCGACGCCTCGCTGTCCGCGTCCCCCGCGCTCGCCAGGAACTCGGCGTCCCGATCGGCCGTGCTCCAGACGACGGCGCCGACGCCCAGCACGGCGAGCACGGCGGCCGCAACGAGCAGCGGTCGCGTGGCGCGGTGCGACCTGGTGGGTGGGGGAGGCGACGTCGTCCGGCGGTGCTCGCCAGGCTGGCCGGCGATGAGCGGCGTCGACCCGGCGGAGGTGGCGGTGCCCGGCGCGGTGGTGCCCGCAGCCTCGAGGGCGGCACGGATGCGTGCGTCGGTCGCCTTCGCGTCGATCTCGATGGGCTCGTCGCGCAGGAGTGCCCGGAGCGCGGCGAGGCGCTCCTCGTCGAGGGGAGGGTCGGGGACCTGGGACGGGTCGTGGTCGTCGGGCGGCGGTGCAGTCATGGCTGGTCCTGGAGTCTGACGTCCGAGTCGCCGGGCGGGTTCCCGGTCGGCTCGCCCCGCCCCCGCACGTCGGTCCCCTCGGCGGCGTCGACGACGGCGGCCAGCTTCGCCCGCCCTCGTGCGATGCGTGAGCGGACGGTGCCCGGTGCCAGGCCGAGCACCTCGGCGATCTCCGCGTAGTCGAGCTCGGCCAGGTCGCGCAGGACGACGGGGATCCGGAACTCGTCGGGCAGCTGGTCGAGGGCGTGTTGGAGCACCCGGCGGTGCTCGCCGAGCACGGCCGCCATCTCGGGCGCCTCGTGGTGGTCGTCGGTCGTGGCGGGACGGTCGATCACCGAGTCGTCGACCGCGACGAGGGGCCGCCGGCCGCGTCGGCGGAGCTCGTCCAGGGCCGCGTTGGTCGCGACCCGGTAGGACCACGTCGCGAATGCCGAGGACCCGTCGAAGCGGGGCAGGCCCCGGACGATCGCGATCAACGCGTTCTGTGCGGCGTCCTCGGCGTCGCCGCGATCGCGACAGAGCCGCCGACACAGCACCAGCACGCGGTCGTGGTGTCGGCGCAGCAGCGCCTCGAGCGCGTCACGGTCGCCGGCGTTCGCGCGTGCGACCAGGGCGTCGTCCGACGACGCCTCGTACGACGCGGATCGTGGCGGGTTCATCCGCCGGCGGGTGGCGTGCCCTCGAGGGTCACCTCGGCGAGCTCGACGCGGTGACGGCCGGTCTCGACCGGGTCGCCGAGCCCGGTGATCCACAGCAGCACCACGTCGCCACGTCCGAGGCTCGTCCCGTCGAGGGTCACCTCGACAGGACCGCGGACGTCCTCGAGCACCGTCACGGGCTCGAGCTCGTCGGGGTCGACACCGTCCAGGCTGCCGTCGGCCAGCTCCGCGGCCGGCACCACCAGCACCCGGGCGGTCCAGCCGTTGGTCGATCCCTCGATCCGCAGCACCGGGTCGTCGGTGGGCGCACCGACGACGAGGCCCAGTCCGACGCCGGTCTTGGACCCGAAGAAGTCGGGTGTGTCGTAGGACTCGGTGCGCCATGCGGTGGCCGGGTCGCTGTCGATCACGCGGGGCGCCGCCTCGTCGTTCTCGCCCGGTTCGCCGCGGCCCTGCGGGTCGTACGGCACGGCCTCGTCGATCGGGACCGCGACGGTCGTCGGCTGCGGCGCGACGGTGGTCGAGGGCGTCTCGTCGGAACCGATGGCGGTCTCGCGAAGGAGCAGGCCCGCGACGGTGATCGCAGTCGCGATCAGCAGGATGAACAGCGCGGGCACCAGCCAGCCGCGCTCGGACCGAGCGAACGACTCGGGCTCTTCGTCGGGGACCTCGGCCGGTTCCGGCAGCGGCGTCGCCGCCGGTCCCGGTGCGGGGGCCTGGACCCCCGAGTCCATGAGCGCGGCGCGCAGGTCGGCCGCGGAGTCGTAGCGGTCGTCGGGTTCACGGGCGAGCACGCGCATGACCGGCACGGACACCCGGACCGGGATGTCGGTGCGCAGTCGGCGGGGATCCACCGGGTCGGAGTGCAGCCGCGCCAGGGCGACCGCGGCGCCGCTCTCGCCACGGAACGGCACGCGACCGGTGAGGCACTCGTAGAGCACGATGCCCAACGAGTACAGGTCCGTCCGACCGTCGACGTCGCCGCCCAGCAGCTGCTCGGGCGCCAGGTAGGTGGCCGTGCCGACGAGCGTGCCCTCCTGGGTGAGCTCGGTCTGGTCCTCGGCCTTGGCGATGCCGAAGTCGGCGATCTTCACCCGACCGTCGCGGCACAACAGGATGTTCGACGGCTTGACGTCGCGGTGCACCAGGCCGGCGCGGTGCGCGGCCTCCAGCGCGTCGAGCAGCCGCAGGGCGATGCGAACGGTGGTCTCCGCGTCCAGCGGCCCGTGCTCGTCGAGGTGCTGGCGCAGCGTCGACGCATCGAGCAGCTCCATCACGATCGCCTCGTTGGTGCCGTCCGAGCAGGTGTCGTACACGCCGACGATGCCGGGGTGGCTCAACCGCGCCGCAGCGACCGCCTCCTGGCGGAAGCGCGCGACCAGGGCGTCGTCGGCCGCCAGGTGGGGGTGCAGGACCTTGACGGCGACCTGTCGCCCGAGCACGACGTCGGTGGCCTCCCACACCTGGGCCATGCCGCCCGAGCCGATCAGGCGTTCCAGGTGGTAGCGGCCGCAGAGGGTGCTGTCGGCGAGACCGGTCACGGCGCCGAGGTCGACCCTGGTCGCCTCCGCGTCCCGTCCGCTCGGATGTCGTGATCGTGCCTCAGCCACCTCCGACCAACCTATCGGTCGGGGGTGGCCCGGTCGGGGCTCCCACGTCGGCTGCGTCGGTGCCACCCGGGCCCGCGCCGTCGCCTGCGACCGTGGCGGTCGAGCCGTCCTCATCGGACGGCGTGTCCGCGGCCGACGGATGGGAGCCGTTGCTGCGGGCGCGCTCGCGGCGGCCGCGCCGCATCGTGCGGAACCACCAGGCCATGAGGAAGAGCACCGACACGATCGACAGGGCGGCGCCGACGCCGGAGATCGCGGTCGAACGCACCGGCACGTCGGGGCCGGGCACGGTGATGCCGCCATCGGGGGAGGACAGCGCGATGCGCAGCAGCGACTCGCCCGGTGCCTGCACCGTCACCGCCACGTCGACCCGGTTCTCGCCGGGTTCGAGCACGACCTCCGACGTGGGCTCCTCGATGTCGAGGCGCGGGGAGCGCACGCGCATCACCAGCGTGACGTCGAAGGGGAGGTCGTTGCGGAACCGCAGCGGGATCACGGTGTCCTCGCTCGTGACGACGACCCGTCGCTCCCTCGGCGGCTCGATCTGGTCCACCTGGTTGCCGATGCCGCCGCGCACGGTGGCGAGCATCTCCGATCGCTCCGCCGGATCGAGGGTGGCCGCCATCGCCTGGTCGCTGAGCTCGTCCCACAACGGGGTCTGGGGGTCCGCCTCACCGGTCATCGAGCGGTAGGCGGCGACGAGCCGGCGGATCTCGTCCACCTGGTCGACCGTGCCGCGCACGTCCGACGTCGCACGGGGCGCGAGCGATGCCATCGGTGTCGTGTCGGGCTCCTCGGCGCCACGTGCCGGCAGCGTGCCGGCGCGGGGCGCCGCCACGAGCGGTCCGTCGGCGGTGAGCGTGGACTGCAGCGACTCGAGGACCTCCGGCTCCACGGTGGGTGACACCAGCACCGCCGACGCGAGTGCCGGCGGGTCACGTTGCTCGGCCGCGGTGAACCACCCGGCGAGCATCAGCGCGACGCCCTGGTGGGCCCGCACGCTCGGATCCACACCGGTGTCGGCCAGGCGCAGCGACACCGCCGAGTCGTAGCCGAGCACCCGGATGCCCTCGCCGCCCTCGAGCTCGAGCGGTGACGTGACGGCGTCCTGCTCGTCGACGTCGGGAGGCAGCCGCAGCGACTCGACGGGCATGAGCAGCGACGTGACCCCGGTGCGGGCAAGCACGGGCAGCGAGTCGGTGGACACGGAGTCGTCGAGCGTCCACGTGCTCGAGTCGGTCGACCGACCCAACCGCTCGCGGACGGTGGCGGCACCGATGAGCACCTGGCGGTCGACCTCGCGGGAACGTTCCGACGCGACCAGGGCGGCGGTGTCGACGTCGACGTAGGGGCGCTGCACGACGACGCCCTGGTCGACGTCGTCCGACAGGACCTCGAGCAACGACGACGCCCAGGGCTGGGTGCTGCGGGCGAGGCCGTCGAGGGTGTTGGGTCGCACCGCCAGGGTCAGCGGCGCGTCCGGCACCGCCTGGAGCAGCGACGCGGCGGCCGCCAGCTGACCCTGCTCGGCCACGTCGAACGCCGCGGCGCCGTCGTTGCCGACGCTCGGGGTCGACTCGACCGGCAGCACCAGGCTGACCCGCACCGGGGCGTTCCCGTCCTCGCCGTCGTCGGCGCTCGCAGCGCCGTCGTCCGCGTCATCGTCGGTGTCGTCCTCGGTGACCGGCAGGCGGTTGAGGAACACCGTCTGGCTCCACAGCTCCGGCCCGTCGCCGCTGGTGAGGACGAGCTCGACCGGATGGATGCCGGGGTTGGGCAGCAGCACCCGCTCGGAGTCCTGGCGGGTGGCACGCACCGGGATGGTCAGCGTGGCGCCGGTGCGCGGGTCGCCCAGATCGTCGAACGCGGTGGTGATCGGCGCACGCAGGAAGGGCCCCGGGCTCGCGCCGTCGATGATGCGCTCGACCTGGGTGCGCACGGACTCCTCGCCGCTCGACTCGAGCGACTGGTGGATGGTCACGGTGAGCTGGGCGTCGCCGGGCACCGACGTGCTCGGCGAGAAGCGGACCTGGAACTCGCCGTCCGGTGCGACCCACGGGCTCACCGAGGCGATCGCCAACAACGGGGCGGACGCGCCCTGCCGGCGGGTCGACTCCGCGCGGTCGGACCCGGACGGACCGCCGAGGGGCGCCGCGAGGGCCGAGGCCCCGCCGGCGAGCACGGCCGCTGCCAACGTGAGCGCGACCGCGACACGGCCGGCCGAGCGCACGCCGGCGGAGCCTCGCATCACGGCACGGGTCGTGAGAGCACGACGAGGTCGGTGGGTGTCAGCTCGAACCCGAGCTGCCGGTAGAGGGCGAGCGCTCGCGCATTGCCCTCCTGGGTGTTCACCAGGACACGACGGACCCGTCGGCGGGCGGCCCAGTGCAGCGCATCGACGACGAGGCTACTCGCCACCCCCGCGCCCTGATGGGCGGGGTCCGTGGCCAGGCGCTGCAGGAACCCCTGGCTCCCGGCCCGGCCCGTCACCGCATAGCCGATCACCGTGCCGTCGCGCTCCGCGATGCGGAACCGGGACTTCGGCGTGGCCCGGATGGCCTCGTCGAGCCCGTCCTCGTCGAGCTGCCAGAAACGTGGGAAGGCCCGGCCGTCGACGGCCAGCGCGGTCTCGCGGTCGCTGTGGCGCGCCCTGCGGAGCCGCACCGCGCGGTCGGGTCGTCGACGCGGCGGGTCCAGGTCCTCGAGCGAGTGGCCGAGCACGCGCAGGCGGTCGTACTCGACGAACCCCAGCTCGAGGAACGGGCGTGCCTCGTCGGGGTGCAACGCCGTGGTGATCACCGAGGTGTAGCCGGCGTCGCCGAGTCGTCGGACGCAGCGGTGCAGGCCGGCGACGCTGGGCCGCGGGACGTCGGGGGTGAGCGACAGGTAGGCGATCGCGGGATCGGCGTGCCACGGGCCGACGCGGAACCGCTCGTTGCCGAGAATCAGGGTCTGACGCGTGTTCATGCCGTCGTCGAGGTCTCCTGCACCTGGCGGGGCCGCCGCGCCCGACCGGTCCGGTCGCGGGCACCGGCCACCGTCCGAGGATAGGCCACGCAGGCCCGGCGACCGCCGACGGTCCTACGCTGCATCCATGGCGGTCCTGCTCTACTCCGACGAGCGTTTCGAGCACCACGACACCGGCGCGCACCACCCCGAACGCGCCGCTCGGCTGCCTGCGGTCCGCACCGGCCTCGTCCGCCACGGGCTCATGGACGGCGTCACCCGCGTCGACCCGCGTGCGGCCACCGACGAGGAGCTGCACCTGGTGCACCCGGAGCGCTACGTCGACAGCATCGACCGCTTCAGCGCAGCGGGTGGCGGCCATCTGGATCCCGACACCGTCGTGTCGGCCGAGTCGGCGTGGATCGCCCGACTCGCCGCCGGCGCCGGCCTCGACGCGATCGAGCGCCTCGACCGCGGCGAGGCCGATGCCGCGTTCATGGCCGTGCGACCGCCTGGGCACCACGCGACGGCGACACGTGCGATGGGCTTCTGCCTGTTCAACCACGCTGCGATCGCCGCCGCGAACCTGGCGGCACGGGGTGAGCGCGTCCTGGTGGTCGACGTCGACGCCCACCACGGCAACGGCACCCAGGACATCTTCTACGACCGCGGCGACGTCGCCTACGTCTCGTGGCACCAGCACCCGCTCTACCCGGGCACCGGCGACGCCGAGCAGTGGGGCCGGGGTGAGGGCGAGGGCACCACCTTGAACCTGCCCATGCCGCCCGACGCCACCGGCGAGCACTACCGCCGCTCGATCGAGGAGATCGTCGCCCCCTTCGCCGAGCGGTTCGAGCCGACGTGGCTGATCATCTCGGCCGGGTTCGACGCACACCGGGCGGATCCGCTGACCGACCTCGGGCTCACGTCGGGCGACTTCTCCGACATCACCACCGACCTGGTGCAGCTGGCCGAACCGGGACGCCGACTCGCCTTCCTGGAGGGCGGCTACGACCTGGAGGCGGTCGCCGACTCGTCCGCGGCGACGGTGGGCGCACTGATGGGTGAGCGCGTGCACCCGGAGGCGCCGACCGCCGGGGGCCCCGGGTCGGTCGTGGTGGACCGGGTGGCGGAGATCCGCCGGCGTTTCGACCGGTAACCTCGATCCGTGATCCCCGACCGTGCCCGCGTGGTGCTCGAACCCGTCGGCCCGCTGGCCGAGCGCTTCGTCGACGCCGGTCGCCGCCTCTACCTGGTCGGCGGCGTCGTGCGCGACCTGCTCGCCGATCGCCCCCTGGGTCATCGCAACGACCTGGACCTGACCACCGACGCGCTCCCCGGCGAGGTGAAGGCGCTCGTCTCGCCGATCGCGACGTCGCTGTGGACCCAGGGCGAGCGCTTCGGCACCATCGGGTGCACCATCGACGACGAGACCTACGAGATCACGACGCACCGCGCGGAGGTGTACCACCCGGACAGCCGTCAGCCCGAGGTGGCCTTCAGCACCGAGATCGATGCGGACCTGTCGCGGCGCGACTTCACCGTCAACGCCATGGCGCTCGAGGTGACCTCCGCGACGCCGACGCTCATCGACCCCTTCGACGGCGTGCACGACCTGGTCCACAAGGTGCTGCGCACCCCGCTGGCGCCCGAGGAGTCCTTCTCCGACGATCCGCTGCGCATGATGCGCGCCGCTCGCTTCATCGCGGGGTTCGACCTGGAGCCCGTGCCGGAGCTGCTCGCCGCGGTGCGTGCCATGGCGGACCGGCTCGAGATCGTCTCCGCGGAGCGCATCCGCGACGAGCTCTGCAAGCTGCTGGTGGTTCCCGACCCCTCCAAGGGCCTCTGGTTCCTGCACGACAGCGGGCTCGCGGACGTGTTCCTGCCGGAGCTGCCCGCCTTGCGGCTCGAGCAGGACCCGATCCACCGCCACAAGGACGTGCTGGGCCACACCATCGCCGTGGTGCGCCAGGCGCCGCCCGAGCGCCTCGTGCGCCTCGCCGCGCTCTTCCACGACATCGCCAAGCCGAAGACCCGCTCCATCGGGCCCCACGGCGTGTCGTTCCACCACCACGAGGTCGTCGGTGCGCGCATGACCCGGGACCGCATGCGGGCGCTGCGGTTCAGCAACGCGGACGTCGACCAGGTCAGCCAGCTCGTCTACCTGCACCTGCGGTTCCACACCTACGAGATGGGCTGGTCCGACGCCGCCGTGCGCCGCTTCGTGCGCGACGCCGGGCCGTTGCTCGGCGAGCTGCTCGCGCTCACCCGCGCGGACTGCACGACCCGGAACCGCCGCAAGGCCGAGGCGCTGTCGCAGCGGATCGACGAGCTCGAGGCGCGCATCGAGGCGTTGCAGGCCCAGGAGGAGCTCGCCTCGATCCGACCGGACCTCGACGGCGCGCAGGTCATGGAGCACCTCGGGGTGCCACCGGGACCGATCGTCGGTCGAGCACTGGCCCACCTGCTCGAGGTGCGCCTCGACCAGGGCCCGCTCGACCGCGACGCCGCCGTCGTCGAGCTCGACCGGTGGTGGGCCGACCAACCCGAGGCGTCGGCGGGCTGAGCCGGCCCGGCGCACCGCCCCGGCACGCCCCTCGGTCGACCAGCTCGTACCAACCGCACGCACAAGAGCACGCACAACAGGAGGACGGTTCAAGATGGCAGAGATCGTGGTGGGAGTCGACGGCTCGGAGCACTCCGTGGACGCGCTGCGCTGGGCGGCCGCCGAGGCCAAGCTCCGTGGCGACACGCTGAAGATCGTGGCGTCGTTCGCCACGCCGATCATGAGCACCGGCTACGAGGTGGCGGCGCCCGATCCGTCCGACCTCGCCGCCGCGTCGAACACGATGCTCGGTGCGGCCATCGACACCATCCGCGAGGAGGGCGGGCTCGACGGCGTCGACATCGTCACCGAGGCCCTCGAGGGCCACGCGGGTGAGCAGCTGATCCGCCTGTCCGAGCATGCCGACCTGCTCGTCGTGGGTGCTCGTGGCCACGGCGGGTTCATCGGCCTGCTCATGGGGTCGGTGACGACCTACGTCGTGAACCACGCCATGTGCCCCGTCGTCGTCGTGCGCAGCAAGGACGACTGAGCTGCGTCCCGACCCGAGCTGCCGGCGCGCCGCTCGGGTCAGCTGCCGTCCAACCGCTCGGGTCAGCTGCCTTCCTTGCGCGCCCGGACGATCAGCGTCGAGGGGACCCAGTCCCGCAGCGGCGAGGTGTGGATGCTCGTGCGGTTCGGCTCCGTCTCCGGCTCGACGAGCGCGTCCACGCGGAAGTTGGCCCGCATCAGGGTGGTGAACACGTCCCCGACCTGGTGCACGTGCGTCACGCCCTCGTCGCCACCGGAGCGCCACGAGATGGCCTGGTCGCTCCAGGCCGTGCGCGTCAGGTAGGGCGACGACTGATCCTCGGGGTCCGCCTCGAGCATCATCGAGAACGGGTGCGGCAACGACATCACGAGCGCGGCGTCGGGTCGCATGATCCGGTGCAGCTGGCGGAACACGCGACCCAGGTCCTGCACGCCGGCGAGCGAGTACACCGCCACGACCAGCTCGATGCTGTCCGCCCGCAGGAACGCCAGGTCGGCCAGGTCGCTGTGGTGGAACTCGACCTTGACGTCGGCGACCTCGGCGGCGTGGCGGGCCTGCGCCAGCCGAGCGGTGGACGACTCGACCGAGATGACCCGCGCGCCCTTGCGGGCGAGGGCGACCGACGCGGCGCCGGCACCGCAGCCCAGGTCCAGGATGCGCCGACCCTCGAGTGGTCCGACCGCGGCGATCAGCTTGGACAGCCCGTCGTCGTCGAGGTCCGGGCCGAACTGCACGGTGTCGCGGGGGAGCTCGGCACCGTGGGGATAGCTGGCGGGGGTCAGCGTCGCCGGGGCGATGCCGTCACGCACGAGCGTGGGCCGATGGGCCAGGTTCTGCGCGCTCGGGTGCCGGCGCGAGGTGTGGAGGGGGGACGGCGAGTCGGACATCGACTCGAAAGTCTGACCGAACCCGGGTCCGCGGTCGTGGATGGCGCGGCCGCGCCGAGCGGCCACCGGGACGCCGTCGTGCGAGCCGGAGCGCGGGGTTGACCGGTATCGTGAGCAGCCGTGCCGTTCCTGCAACCCGAGTCCTCCGGACGACCCGGCAACTCCCCGGGAAGCGTCGACTACCGCTTCGCGCGGCGTCAGCTGCTGCACCGGTACCGCTCGGGTGAGCTGTCGCGCGAGGACGTCTGCGACGCCCAGAGCGAGCTGATGCGGATCGCGGTGAACTGCTCGTCCCGCTCGACGGTGACGTGCCCGGTCTGCGCCGAGGCCACCCTGCGGCTGGTCCGCTTCGTGTTCGGGCCACGCCTTCCGGCCGGCGGCCGCCCCGTCGCGAGCCGGGCCGAGCTGACCAAGCTGGCCACCCCCCGCGGGGACCGTCGCTGCTACACCGTCGAGGTCTGCACGACCTGTCGCTGGAACCACCTGCTGCAGGTGGCCCCGCTGACCGGCGCGACCCGCGGCGCCTAGCGCCCTCCGGGACGTCGCGCACCCACCGCTCGGCTGGCGGTCCGCTCAGCTCGCTGTGACTCGCGGGGCGCCACGGGACAGACTGTTCCGATGGCCGAACGGAGACGCAGCTTCCTGTGGCGTCTCCGACGCCCCATGTACGTCGTGATGGTGCTGGTCGTGGTGGCGATCGGTGGCGTGTGGATGGCGCTCAACACGATCGACCTGCCGCCCGCCAAGCGCTCGATCGAGACGACGTTCGTGTGCGACGCGACCATCGCGGACGGCGACTGCAACTTCAACAACGCCATGGCCAAGCTGTCCGCCACCGAGGAGCGGGTCAACGTCGACTACGACGACCTGCCGCCCGTGCTGGTGCAGGCCGTGCTCTCGGCGGAGGACCGCAAGTTCTTCGACCACAGCGGCATCGACCCGATCGGCATCGGCCGTGCCTTCTACCAGTCGGTGCTCGGCGACAGCGCCTCGCAGCAGGGCGGCTCGACCATCACGCAGCAGTACGTGAAGCTCACGTACCTGACGTCGGAGCGCTCGCTCGAGCGCAAGCTCAAGGAGGCGGTGCTCGCCATCAAGCTCGAGGGCGAGCTCGACAAGCGCGACATCCTCACCCGGTACCTGAACGAGATCTACTTCGGCCGGGGTGCCTACGGCGTCGAGGCCGCCAGTCGCGAGTACTTCGGCATCGGGGTCGAGAACCTGCAGCTGCACCAGGCCGCGTACCTGGCAGGGGTCATCCGCTCGCCCGAGAGCGCGGACGCGACACGTGACCCCGAGGAGGCCAGCCGGCGCCGCCAGACGGTGCTCGCCGGCATGGTCAAGGAGGGCTACATCACCTCGGAGCAGGCCGATGCGGCCGCGGCCGTGCCGTGGGTCTGGGAGCCCTTCGCCCCCGACGGCACCCGACAGGTCATGACCGTGCTGCCCCGGGCGGCGGAGACGACCGACCTGGGCGACGTCCGCTACAGCGAGATCGGCTCGGAGTACTGGGTCGACCTGGTGCGGCGTCAGCTGCGCAACCGGTTCGGTCCCGGCGCGGAGACGCAGGGGCTGCGGGTGTACACGACCTTCGACCCCGAGACCCAGACGCAGGCCTACGAGGCGGTCACCGACACGCTCGACCAGCCCGACGGGCCCTCCGGCTCACTCGTCGCGATCGATGGCCGCGGCCAGGTGCGGGCGATGGTCGGCGGGACGGACTTCACCAACAACAAGGTGAACCTGGCGCTGGGCAAGGCCGGCGGTGGCTCGGGCCGACAGCCCGGCTCCACGTTCAAGCCCTTCGCGCTCGCCGCGTTCGTGGAGGAGGGCTATTCGACGCAGTCGCTGTTCGACTCGCCGCCCACGACGCAGTTCCCGGGAGTGTTCACCGAGCCCGGCAAGCTGTGGGCCCCGAGGAACTTCAACAAGGCCGACCAGGGCGTGCTGACCGTCGAGGAGGCCACCTGGCGATCGTCGAACACCGTCTACGCCGGGATGGTCAACCTGGTCACCCCGCAGCGCCTGGCCGAGATGGCCAACCGGCTCGGCGTCACCGCCGAGCTGCGCGACGACTACTCCCTGGTGCTGGGCACGGGCGAGGTCTCGGTGATGGACATGGCGTCGGCCTACTCGACCTTCGCCGACCGCGGTGAGCACACCGACCCCTATGTCATCAGCCGTGTGGAGACCGCCCGTGGCGAGGTGCTCTTCGACGCCGGGACCGACGTCGAGACCGAGCAGGTGATCAGCACCGAGGTGGCCGACACGGTGAACTCGGTGCTGTCCGGCGTGCTGATCAAGGGCACCGGCGCGAGCGCCAACATCGGGGTGCCGGCGGCGGGCAAGACCGGCACGACGACCGACTCCCGCGACGCCTGGTTCGCCGGCTACACCTGCAACCTCACCGCAGCGGTGTGGATGGGCTACGAGCAGCCCCAGGCGATGGAGACCTTCAAGGGCGAGGAGGTCGCCGGCGGCACCTGGCCGGCGGCCATCTGGTCGGACTTCATGGCCGCGGCGACCGAGGGCGACGAGGAGTGCGAGTTCCCCCCGACCGACGTCGGCCAGCGTCTCGTGAACCAGAACCTGTCGTGGCAGCGCACCACCACCACCGACCCGTCACGACGCTCGTCGACCACCACCTCCTCGCCGTCGCAGGGCTCCACGAGCACCACGGGCGCGCCCCGCTCGACGACGACCACGGCGGCACCGACCACGACCGCCGGCCCGACGACGACCGCGGCGCCACCCACGACCGCGGCGCCACCCACGACCGCGGCCGCCGCTGGCGCGGGGTAGCGCCGGGTCGGTGACGACCGACCGCTTGGCAATGGATCGGCGCTGTCGTACAGTCCTCATCGACGGCCGGCAGCCACAGGGCGCTGGACCTGACAAGGAGGCCAGCCATGGCTGCACCCACACCGATGACGGTCCCCACGGTCGCTCGACGCAAGGTCCGCGACGGCGCGGATCCGCTGGTCATGGTGACCGCCTACGACGCTCCGGGGGCCCGGATCGCGGACGAGGCCGGGGTCGACATGATCCTGGTCGGCGACTCCGTGGCGATGGTCGTGCTGGGCTACGACGACACCCTCCAGGTGACGATCGAGGACATGGCGCACCACACCGCCGCGGTCGCCCGGGCCAAGCCCTCTGCGCTGATCGTCGGCGACCTGCCCTGGATGAGCTACCACGTGTCCTCTGACGACACCGTGCGCAACGCGGCAGCGCTGATCCGTGCCGGCGCCCAGTGCGTCAAGCTCGAGGGCGGCCGCAAGCGTGTGCCCATGATCGAGGCGCTGGTCGATGCCGAGATCCCCGTGATGGGGCACCTCGGGCTCACCCCGCAGTCGATGCACGCCATGGGCGGCTTCAAGGTGCAGGCCCGCGAGTCCGAGGCAGCGCTGCAGCTGGTGGCCGACGCCAAGGCCCTGCAGCACGCCGGCTGCTTCGCCATCGTGCTGGAGGGCGTGCCCGACGAGGTCGCCGCCATGGTGACCGAGGCGCTCGACGTGCCGACCATCGGCATCGGCGCCGGCGCCCGTTGCGACGGCCAGGTGCTGGTGTTCCACGACCTCCTCGGCATCGAGGACCGCGTGTCGCCCAAGTTCGTGCGCCGCTACGCATCGCTCAAGGAGTCCGCGGTCGAGGCGATGTCGGCGTACGCCGCCGACGTGCGCACCGGTGCGTTCCCCAGCGCGGCCGAGAGCTACCACCTGAACGCCGAGCAGGCCGAGGCCCTCTCGCTCTACGGCGCCGAGCCGGCCTGACCGCACGGTTCCCGGCGTCGCTGTCACAGCCGACGTCCATGATGTCGGTGGACCTCGACGGTGCCGTCTGGCGGGTGCACCCCACCCTCCGACTACACTCGACCGGTCGCCCCCCAGGGGGGTGACCACATCCGAACACCCTGTCCTGCAGATCGCAGGACCCTCACGGCTCACGCCGAGGTCCAGAGGGAGGTACACCACGTGGTCACTCGCGTGTACGAATTGATGATCATCGTCGACGTGGACGTCGACGACGCGACCGGCAAGGCCGTCGTGAACCGGGCCAAGGAGATGATCGAGGCCGCCGGGGGCACCGTTCCCACGGTCGATCACTGGGGCCGGCGTCGCTACGCCTACCCGATCAACCACAAGCACGAAGGTGTGTACTCCGTGTTGGAGATCGTCACCGAGGCGCCCAACCTCGACGACGTCGACCGGTACCTCCGACTCGCGGACGAGGTCGTCCGCCACAAGCTGATCCGCCTGCCCGACTCGGAGGCCGCTCGCCGCGGCCTGCTGAGCCCGGCCGGCTGACCCGGGAGGACACCATGGCAAACGGCAACACCGTCGAGCTCATCGGCAACATCACCCGCGACCCCGAGCTGCGCTTCACCCCCAGTGGTGCGGCAGTGGCCAACTTCGGGCTCGCCGTCAACCGCCGCTGGCGCAACCAGCAGACCAACGAGTGGGAGGAGCAGGTCTCCTTCTTCGACATCGTCTGCTGGCGCGAGCTGGCAGAGAACGTGGCCGAGTCCCTGTCCAAGGGCAGCCGCATCATGGTCTCGGGCCGTCTGGACCAGCGGTCGTGGGAGACCGACCAGGGCGAGAAGCGCTCCAAGGTCGAGGTCGTCGCCGACGAGATCGGCCCCAGCCTCCGCTGGGCCACCGCACAGGTCACACGCAACGAGCGCCGCGACGGCGGCGGAGGCGGCGGGTTCGATTCCGCACCGCCCCCGGTGGAGCCCCCCGCCGCTGCCACCTACAACGACGATGAGGAGCCGTTCTGATGGCGAAGCCCCAGATGAAGCGAAGCCCCAAGGGCAAGGGCAAGGATGCAGGTCGGAAGTTCAAGAAGAAGATCTCCATCCTCAACAGCGAGAACGTCGAGTACGTCGACTGGAAGGACGTCAACCTGCTGCGCAGGTTCGTGTCCGACCGGGCCAAGGTGCGTGCCCGCCGGGTGACCGGCAACGACGTCCAGCAGCAGCGTGAGATCGCCCGTGCGATCAAGAACGCCCGCGAGATGGCGCTGATCCCCTACGCCAACCGCGTCACCACCCAGCGCGGCGGACGCCGTGGCGATCGCGACGGCGACGACCGTCGTGACCGTCGTGACCGTCCCGACCGTGACGAGGCGAGCCGGGACGAGGCCAGCACGGCCGCACCCGAGCCCACCGCCGAGTTCACCGGTCTGGACGAGGCCGCCGTCGGCGCCGAGACCACCGGGGGTGCCGAGTGAGCGCCGTCAAGGTCATCCTCCGCGACGACGTCTCCGGGCTGGGCAAGCGCGGCGACGTGGTCGAGGTCTCCAAGGGCTACGTGCGCAACTTCCTCGAGCCCCGTGGCCTGGCCATGGCGGCGACCGAGGGCGCCCAGCAGCAGGCGGAGTCCATGCGTCGCTCGCGCGACGTCAAGGACGCGAACGACCGCGAGTCGGCCGAGCAGATCGCCACGGTGCTGGTCCCCAAGACCATCACCATCACCATGCGGGCGTCCGACGCCGGCCGGCTCTTCGGCTCGGTCTCCGAGACCGAGATCGTCGAGGCCGTGTACGCGGACACCGGCATCGAGCTCGACCGCAAGGACCTGGTGCTCGAGGAGCACATCAAGGACCTGGGCACGCACATGGTGACGGCTCGTCTGCACACCGACGTGCAGTTCCCGATCACGATCGAGGTCGTCTCCGACTGACGTCGGTCGACACCGAGCGTTCCCCCGAACGCCGCCGCCGAGCCCCAGGGCCTCGACGGCGGCGTTCGTCGTTCAGGCCCTGGGCTGGGGCCGTTCGCCCTCGACCCGAGGTCGCTGGTCCGGGTTCCCTGCTCGACTGTGTCGATACGAGTCGAATGTCGACCACTCGACGCCAAGTTGCCCCTGTTCTGTCGCGGAGCATGGGTGACACATATGTCGCGCAGCATCGGTAACAGGTCAGGACGGTAGTTGGCGTGGTCCGCCGCGTCGCCGCCCTGAGGGCTGGTAGCAGCGGGCGGGGTCGAGTTCGA
>JAESGV010000149.1_pt1 | contig 77733 bp, 65 predicted proteins | sample 9269781 | NCBI WGS metagenome assembly JAESGV01 (sample SAMN15741586, study PRJNA653496) | algae metagenome | isolation source: Tildeniella torsiva UHER 1998/13D and co-occurring heterotrophs from... | place: Slovakia: Slovak Paradise National Park, Hrabusice, Kosice Region | collected 2000-01-01
CACCTTCGTCTTCATAAGCCTTGATAATCTTTCGGCGGAAGGCTAGTGAATAAGGTTTCATCGCTATTATGTTAAAGCAAATTCAAGAAGTATAGATTGTACCTCACTAGAGTGGAAATTGCTGTATACATTCCTTAAGCTCTTTTTTGTACTTTAAACAAGCCATGCAGACTGTGTCATAGCCAAGACAGACTTCATGGCTCCTCCAGAATATTGTGTCTGCAAAATTCTCGACCCTGCCCTTTAGAGAATTGGGTAGAAAACCTATTGGACGGGCTTCCCGTCACTGGCGGCGGCCCTCTTTTTTGGTAAGGATTATAGTTGGGTGCTCTACGATTCAGAGCAGCAGGGCTAGAGAAGGCTGAGAGAAGCTCAAGTAAAAATGCATAAACCCGAGTACAAAGCTTTTTCAGTCATCAACGGTGAGCTTTACTTTATAAACTAGTGCCTGAGCTATGGAATCAGTGAAAATTTGTTCCTGTTGAGGGAGCCATGCTCTCCCACCATATAGGATGTACTGATTATGGTTAGCTGCCACGCTTCATTATCACATCTGAACTATGAGTGCAGAAGAAATTTCGGGGGAGGTGTTTGAGTATAAAAACTACCCTAGAAGCATTTTTTATTTACTGAATATCTTCGCACTTTTAAAGGTGGCTACAGAAGCCATGATTAAGGTGTCAAGAATTAGCCTGAATGAGGCTTACATTATGATTGCTCATCCTTTTAGAGAGGGCAATCATATCAGCGGAATTTTGAGGCTGTCTTATCCATTTTTGTTGTTAGTTAGTCTAGTCCTTATCTTTGCCTTTGAGAAATTTGAGTTTGGCATATTTACTGGGTTCTGCATTTGCTTTTTGCTAGACAGTCTTATATCTAAAAATCTTATTAGAAAGGTCGCGAAATATTTGCCTTTAGATGTCGAGATTCTGAGCTTGAATATTCAGCCAGAAGTCGTTAAATCTCAGGTGTTTAAAAACAATCTGTTTACGGCTTGGCGAGTTGTCTTGATTTACAAGAGAAAAGTGACAAAAAGCCCTGTTTTAGATGGGGCTGATAACGATATTGAGGGGACGATATTTTACGAAAGTGAAAACTTGCGATTTACCTATGGTAAAGCTTTAGCTTTGTCCAAAGCCTATGGTGTTCCCATAGACTTTCAGGACAGCGATGGGGAAAACCCAGAACTCTCTCTCAAAGGGCATGATCTCGATGAATACAAAAGTTTAAGGCGCAAATGTAGACAAGTCATCAAAGACTTTGAGATCGCCGAATGCCACGATCTGATTGTGCTTAGACATAAGGCAGTTCCTTATACAATTGAGTCCCATTGGAACTTGCAGAGCTATGTTCAAATGACCTATGAAATTTTTGTTATTTTGGTAAAGTCTTTTGTTCTGGTTGCTGGTATCAATTTCTTGAGCTTTACAGGTGAACTGATCTGGGGATTGGCAGGATCAAGCCCTGTTCAAAATATGGGTCAAAGCTTTCAGAATCTACAGGGATCCCTATTTTTTTGGAATTACTCAAATTTTCTTATTGGCAACTTTGTTGATGTTTTTGAGGTATTTATTATTAGCGGATTTCTGCTTTCAAAATCGTTGGATGTAAGTATGTCTGAGATTTTTAGAATAAACCATGAAAAGCTGGCTTATTCTCTGCGATTTAGTTTTTGGTGTGGTGAAAGACATCAGGGCTCATTGGCAGTGCATGAAATTGAAGACATGATTTATTTGAAAAACCCCTACCCTGTGGTTATTATTTCTGATTCTAGAAATATAATAGAAATTACCGGTCTGCAAAAGGTTTCCGAATTCAAGGTTCTACTTATGCGGCTAGCGGAGGCTGTAGGTTCTGTGAGATATAAAAGCCATAACTCTATACCCTAGAGATTGATTTGAAGATTTTTCAGCATAGAAAAGGACAGGATTTTTCTTTGATTCTCCCTCGTAGAAGCTGTGGGTTTGTAAGGGAGCACTTTGAAGCTGACATCTCCCTTTTAGAGGGTAGAGAGAATCTGTTGTAGCTTGGGGTTGTGACAGCCACCCTTTAAACAGCTTTGATCTATGAAACTTGAATTTAAGTTTTGCGCTTTAAATCAAGTCAAGTGAGATGATTTCAATGAATTGAACTATAAGCAGATTTAGTATCTGTATGCGCCGTTTGGACATCGACTGGTGGCCTCAAGGATTTTGTTGCCATGTAGGCATAGTTGATAGGAACGCGGTGGGGCAGGTATGGGTTAGGGTTCGGCAACAGACAGGTAAATTTTCTTATGTCTGCCTAACTCTGCCGATGCCGTGAGTGTTGGCGCGACCTAATCGCTCAGAATAGGCCCAAACTTCTGGCCGTGCGATACTTTGAGAATAGGCGGGCGTTTTACGCTGTGCCCACTTGGGCTTGAAAGAAACGTTGGGGAGAGATTGCCGTGGCCAGCCAAATTATTGACAAAAAGCTCCACGCCTATCGAGACGACCTCGATCGCCTGCTAGAGCGCGTGCAGGCCCTGGCCACCACCATCAACAACCCCAACTTGCAGCGCACCACCCACAGCCTGCGCCGCAACATCAACGAGCCGTTTTTGTTTGTGGTAGTGGGTGAGGTCAAGGCGGGCAAGAGCAGCTTTGTCAATGCCCTGCTCGACGCTGAGGTGTGCGCCACCGACATTGAGCCCTGCACCGACTCGATTCAGCAGATCATCTACGCTGAGCAAGAGTTTGTCGAACAGGTGGAGCCCAACCTGCGCAAGATTGGGCGGCCCATCCCCATTCTGCAAGACATTTCGATTGTGGATACGCCAGGCACCAATACGGTGGTTGCCGAGCACCAGATCATCACCGAGCGCTACATTCCCAATAGCGACCTGACGTTTTTTGTGCTGTTTGCCAAAAACCCTTACCAAAAGAGCGCCTGGGATTTTTTAGATTTTGTCAGCGCTGAGTGGCGCAAAAAGGTGGTGTTTATCCTTCAGCAGGCGGATCTGCTGCGCCCCACTGATTTGCAAACCAACATCGAGCGGGTGAAGGAATACGCCTACCAGAAGCAGATCAAAGCCCCGATCATCTTCCCCACCTCGGCAGCGCTGGAGAATGAGGGTGACACGGCCAACAGCGGCTTTGAGCCGGTGCGCCAATACATTCAGGCTATGGTGTCGTCGGGAGAGAGCTACAAGATTAAGCTGCGATCGGTGAGCCAGACTACCCAGCAAATCATTGACCTACTGAATGGCGATGTGGAAGCGCTGAGTCGGCAGCTGGTGACCGATCGCGCCACATCCCAGAGCATTCGCTCTAAGATCGATGCGGGCAGGGGGCGATCGCGCTATGAGATCAACACCCTGGCCGATCGCCTAGCGGCCCGCTACGAAATCATTTCGGCTCGCATTAAGCGCGACTTTCGCGAGAGCCTGTCGGTGATGATGGTGATGCGGCGCTCCTTCGTGGGCATCTTCAACCAAAACGAGTCGATGCAGGCCTGGATAGACGAGTTTCAGGAGCGCTGCGCCCGCGACCTGCGCGAGTCGCTAGAAGAAGCCTCGAACGAGGGAGCGCAACACTTTGTTGACGGCATTCGCCAGCTGTTTGACGGGCTCAACCAAGACCTAGAGAGCGTTAAAACCCAGCGCATTGAAAGCAGCCATATTTCTCTCAAGGTGCTGGAGCGTCGCCAAGAGGTGATCGAGAGCGTGATGGCGAAGGTTAAGAATCTGATGGCCGACCAGGGGCTAGGCGATGTGCTGGCTACCCAGGCGGGCGACATGGCCAACGAGATTGTTGGCGGTGCAATTATGGCGGTGGCGGGCACCATTCTGCACATCATTGAGTTTGCGGTAGCCGAGGCCATTCTCAGCGCCATTGGCATTGCTTTTGCCGGAGTGGGCGTGGTGGTGCTGGCGGTCGGCATTCTCTGGCAGCGCAACCGCATTGTTGCCAAGTTTGAGCAGGCCCTAGACAGTGAGAAAGCCCGCTTTCAGCAAGAGGTAGCCAGCCGCCTGAACGAAAAGCTGGGGCTGATCTACGAAGAAGTAGAGCGCATCTTTACCCAGTTCTATGACTACGTGGAACGCGAGGAAGAGGCGGTGCAGCCGGTGATTGACCAATACGCCGCGATTCAGCAGGAGGCGACGGTGTTGTTTAGCTCTAAGGTGCTGGGTGAAGTAGGGGCAGAGAAGCGGTGATGACGCCTGAGCCCTCAAACTCTGTTGATATGGCATCCTATGTAGACCTGATGGCTGCAACCCTGGGGCTGGATATTCCTGAGGAGATTAAGGCGGGGGTGGTGGCGAATGTGGAGCATATTTTTGCGATCGCCCAGCCCGTCCTCACGTTTCCCCTACCCGACACCGTAGAAAGCGCCGCCACCTTTGAGCCATGACCCAACCGCCCGATGCCCTGGCCCTGGCCGCTGCTATTAAAGCCGGGAGCTTATCTGCTGTGACTGTGTTGGAGGCAACCCTGGCGGATATTGCCCTGCGCAATCCAGCGCTCAACTGTTTTACGGCGGTGACGGCAGCCAGGGCGCGATCGCAGGCCCAGGCCATCGACGATGCGATCGCCGCAGGCGAAGACCCCGGCCCACTAGCCGGGGTTCCCTTTGCGGTCAAGAACCTGTTCGACATTGAGGGCATTACTACCGTCGCTGGGGCCAAACTCAATCAGGGGAATCCCCCAGCGGCGCAGGATGCCACCGTTGTTGCCCGTTTGCAGCAGGCCGGAGCGGTATTGGTCGGTGCGCTAAACATGGATGAGTACGCCTATGGCTTTGTCACCATCAACGCCCACTTCGGCACCACCCCCAACCCCCACGATCCCACTCGAATGTCAGGTGGCTCCTCTGGCGGATCTGCGGCAGCAGTGGCAGCGGGCCTAGTTCCCTTCACCCTCGGGTCCGATACCAATGGCTCGATTCGGGTGCCCGCTTCGCTGTGCGGGGTGTATGGGCTGAAGCCTACCTACGGCAGGCTGTCGCGGGCTGGGGCATTTTTGTTTTCGAGCAGTTTGGACCATGTGGGGCCGATGGCGCGATCGCTCCCTGACCTCGCCACCCTCTACGATGTCATGCAGGGACCCGACCCAACCGACCCCGTCTGTACCCAACGGTCCCCAGAACTCGTCGCCCCATCCCTTACCGAGGGTATCGATGGCCTGCGGATTGCTCAATTGGGAGGTCACTTTGCGCGCGGGATGGAACCTCTCGTACGGGACGTGCTGGCTGAGATGATCCAGTCCTTAGGAATCTCTGATGTAGTGGAATTTCCTGAAACTCATCGGGCCAGGGCTGCGGCCTATATCATCACCGCCTGCGAGGGCAGCCAACTGCATTTGGAACGCCTGCGGCAGAGCCCTATGGAGTTTGACCCAGCGACGCGCGATCGCTTCCTTGCTGGGGCTATGCTCCCCGCCGCCTGGTATTTGCAGGCTCAAAGGCTGCGGCGGTGGTATCGCGATCGCGTCCGCGAGGTCTTCCAAAATTACGACGTCCTCATCACCCCTACCACCCCCTGCGTCGCCCCACCCCTCGACCAAACCACGCTAGAGATCGACGGCGAAATCTACCCCCTACGTCCCCACCTAGGCTTCTACACCCAGCCGCTTTCGTTTATTGGCTTGCCAGTTTTGTCGGTACCTATTCATCGTCCGGGTCAACTTCCCGTCGGTATTCAACTGATCGCCGCCCCGTACCAGGAGGCGAAGTTGTTTCGGGTGGCCGCGTGGTTGGAGGGTAAAGGGGTAGGGGGTAGGAGGTAAGGGGTGATAGCGCTAATCAATAGCCTGATCAACCTATCCACTCTCTCACTCCTCACCCCCTACTCCCCACTCCCCACTACTCCTCACTCTCCAACATCACCCTCGCCTCATGCAGCCGCTCCATGTGATTTTCCTCCAGCACGGGAAAGGCCAGGTTGAGGGACTTGAGCTTTTGGCACACCAAGCTGGCCACCGCCAGGCGAGTAAACCACTTGTTGTCGGCCGGAATGATGTGCCAAGGAGCCCAATCGGTGCTGGTATGGGTAAACATGTCTTCGTAGGCGGCCATATAGTCCTTCCAGCGACCCCGTTCTTGCACATCAGCAATGGCAAACTTCCAGTTTTTTTCGGGGCGATCGATGCGTTCTAAAAACCGTTTTTTCTGCTCTTCTTTTGAGACATTGAGAAAGAACTTCATCACCACGATGCCGTTGTTGACCAGGTATTTCTCAAAGTTGTTGATTTCCTCAAAGCGCTGTTGCCAAAGGTCTTTGCCCAGCGTGCTCTGGGGTAGCTGCTGCTGGTCTAGCAGCTCAGGCCGCACCCGCACCACCAGCACCTCTTCGTAATACGAACGATTGAAAATGCCGATGTTGCCGCGCTCGGGCAGGGCTTTAAACGATCGCCACAGGTAGTCGTGATCCAGCTCTTCGCTAGAGGGCTGCTTAAAGCTAAACACCTGGCAGCCCTGGGGGTTGACCCCCGACATCACATGTTTAATGGTGCTGTCTTTGCCTGCTGCATCCATCGCCTGAAAGATCAGCAGCAGGGCGTAGGTGTTTTGGGCGTAGAGCACATTTTGGTGATTGGCCAGCTCCTCAACGCTCTGAATCAAAAGCTCTTTGGCTGCTTTTTTCTTAAAGTCGCCGGTGAAGCCAGGGTCAAAGTCTTTGAGACTGACGCGGCGGCTGGGCTTAACCACCATCGACTCTGGCTTGAGGGCGGCTAGAAACAATTTAGAGTCCATAGGTGGTCTGACCTAGTGATAATCTTTCCCGGAGGATGTGGTCTAAAGCATACCCAACGTTGGCTTGGCCAGTTCTGACTCTGTCTCAACCCTTAACCTATTGACTTGCGCCGCTGACCCCGCCCAGTCTCTCCCCAGGGAGGGCTGATATTGGGTCAGAATTAAGAGACAACAGGCAATTGGGGGTGGCAGCAATGGCGGGGTCTTACTTTACAGGGTGTGCGGTGTGGGCCTTCAAAGACTGGGTGGGCAGCTTTTACCCCAAGGGCAGCAAGGCGGGGGATTTTTTGCGGCTGTACGGCGATCGCATGACTGCCGTCGAAGGCAACACCACCTTTTACTCCATGCCCGACGCCAAAACCATCGATCGCTGGGCCACCACCATGCCCCCCGGCTTTCGGTTTTGCCCCAAACTGCCCCGCGCTTTCTCGCACCAGGGCAAGCTGATGCCCTTTGTCGAAGAAGCTCATCGCTTTCTGCAAACCCTCATGCCCCTGGGAGACCGGCTGGGGCCGCTGTTCATTCAGCTGCCGCCCACCTATGGCCCCGAGCAGATGGGTGATTTGAGGGAATTTCTCGCCCGCTGGCCCCGGCAAACCCATGCGATCGCGGTGGAGGTGCGCCATCTCGACTGGTTTGCTGAGCCCTACGCCACCTGCCTCAACCAGATGCTCACCAGCCTGGGCGTGGGTCGGGTACTGCTGGATACCCGACCCATCTACGACTGCATCAACACCCCCGACGACGACCCCCAGATCGGCTCCGAGCGCAAGAAACCTAGGGTGCCGCTCCAGCCCGAGGTGACGGCCCCGTTCACGATTGTTCGCTATATCAGCCATCCCGACTTGGCCTACAACCAGACCTATTTCGATGAATGGGTGCCCCGACTGCACCAGTGGCTAGAGGCCGGTACCGATGTCTATTTTTTTGCCCACTGCCCCCAGGAGGCCAGGTCGCCAGCGGTGGCCCGCGAGGTCTACCACCAGCTTCAGCAGACCAAGGCCAACCTACCCGAGCTGCTGTGGGATGTGGCCGAGCAACAAAAAGCCGAGGAAGACAACTCCTCGGCCCAGCTCAGTTTGTTTGGATAATCAGTTTGTTTGTATAGATATAGTGATGGCCACTGCGCTTAGACCACGAATTACTGCCACTGGCAAAAACTGGGGCGGCGCACTGGCTATAGATAGCCCTAATTGGGCAACAACCTTAGCTGTGGCTAGTCATTTTCCCAATCTTCGCGGCCCATGAGGTCGCCGACGCGATCGCGCAGCAAAAACCCAGAAGACTCTAGCTCGGTTTCCACCAGCGCCCATTCGCGGGCGGGGATGTGGCGGCAAAGGGTATAGATTGGCTGCTGACGGCTAACTACACCCTTTTGAACCAGCTGTCGAGCTTCGTCACGGATGATGTCGATAGAGTAGTGAAGAGACTGAAGCATAGCTAAACCCAGTAACGACGAAGGAGCTGCAAAGGCAAAAGTCAAGTAAGCCAGACAAGAATCTTTAGATTCCGTATCCCAGTTTACTGATACTTTTTAGGATTTGGCTAGCAGCTCTCGCTTATTCTCGCCTTAATCTTTAGCTGGTGCCATTAACAAATGATGTAGTTTTACCCGTTAGCACACTCTTTAAGTGTAAATGACCCTTAACATGCGGATTTCGCATAGATAGATGCGATTTTCGAATAAAGCCTAAAAGCCAGAGCGCGTTAGATGACAGGACGTTGCAGGCCTTTGATTTTTTTGGAATCGATCGGTTTCGTTGGGTAGTTTAAACCTAGAGCTGCTGGTGCTGTCTTGACTAGCAGATTGACCGCAGCGGTCTTACATGAAGCCTTAACCTGTGTCTACTGTCGGCGTTTCTAACGCCGTTGCCCTCTATTGGGAGAACAGATCGTGAGCGTTACGGACGAACTCTTTCACCGGGCCAACGATGTGTACCGCCGCCGCGCCTACGAGCAGTGGCACCGCAAGCAGAGCAAGCAGCAAATTTTGCGATCGCAGGTCGGCTTTCAATCCCTACCCCCGACCCGACCCCAGCCCTGTCAGGGCTGCGCCAACTACCACGGCATCGCCTACGGTACCAGCCGCGCCAAGCGCTGTACGTTAGTGTGCGCGATCCATCCCCAGGGGTGGCAGGGGGGCGGTGGCTGTCCGGATTGGCGGAGTGAGGGTGAGGGGTAGGGCGTGGGGAGGAAATGGGTGTATAGAGAATTGATTAGCGCCATCACCCCTTACCCCCTACCCCCTACTCCATCACTCCCTCAAAACCCCCCGCAGCCGTTGACTCACCGCATCCACCCCAAAGGTCAGCACGACGAAAACCCCTAGGGTGATCATCACACCGCTGTAGTCGAAGCTGCTGATCTGCTCGGTGAGCAGACGGCCTAGACCTCCGGCACCAACCAGGCCGACGATTACGGTTTCGCGCAGGCAGACTTCCCAGCGGTAGAGAATGTAGGCCAGAAAACGGCCCAGGTTTTGGGGCAAGATGCTGTAGGCCACGATCGCACTGGGGCTGGCTCCTAGAGCAGTGAGAGCGCGGACGGGGCGATCGTCCAGGTTTTCATTCACCTCGGCCATCAGGCGACCGAGGATGCCGAAGTTGTGGAGGGCGAGGGCCAGCGCCCCCGGCAGCACGCCGGGAAACAGCATATAGAGCAGCACCAGCGCCCAGATGGGGGCAGGAATGGCGCGGCTGATCAGCAGCACCAGGCGGCTCAGACCCAGTAGGGTGTAGGCCAGCCAGGGAAATCCACCACGCTGACCGATGGGACGCAGCAAGCCCCCCGGCAGCAGAAAGTTTTGGGCGGCGGGCAGTGAGATGAGTATGCCAAAAAGGCCAGCCAGGGCGATCGCCACCATCGACATCGCCACGGTCAGCCAGGAGAGCCGGGCTAAATTCACCAGCTCGGCCCAGGTCAGCAGGGGTGGCCAGCCGGTGCTCAACAATTCACCTAAAAGGCGCTGGGTACGGGCCGACCACAGCACCCCTATATCTAGCCGCAACCACCACCAGCTCAGGGGGATCGCCAGGGCGGCTCCCATCCACGACAGCCGCAGAAACCAGTCTTGGCTAGGCGCTTTGAGGGCGGGTCGAGACGAGGCTCCTGGTTTGCGGTTGATGTCGAGGCGGCTGGTGAAGCCCATGCGACGGCGCACCAGGGCGCTCCAGGCATCCACCGCGCCGTTGAGCAAAATCAGCGCGTAGAACCCCGTCCACAGCTGCTCGTAGCGCAGGGATTGCAGGCTGAGAAAAATCTCGTAGCCCAGACCCCCAGCCCCGATAATTCCTAAAACAGCAGAGGCTCTGAGGGAACATTCAAACCGGTAAAAGGTGTAGGAGAGCAGGTTGGGTAGCGCCTGGGGCAGCAGCCCGTAGACAAAGGCGGCGAGGGGCGGCGTGCCAGCATTGAGCAGAGCGTGGAGTGGTTCGGGGGGCGTCTCATCCAAAATTTCTGAGAAGACTTTGGCGACGATCGCCCCAAAGGGAATCGCGATCGCTAGCACCCCCACCAGCGGGTTTAGCCCCAGCACTTGCAGCAGCACTAGCCCCCAAATCAGCTCGTGGATGGCGCGGGGAAAGGCCAGCAACCCCCGCACTCCCAGCCACAGACTGCGGCGCAGACCTGAGGCATTGCCAGGCAGAACCGTCTGCCACCAGACGGCTGAGGAAAACAGGCCACCTACCATCCCTAGCCCCACGCTGAGGGCCGTGCCCAGCACCGCGTAGGCCAGGGTGACCAGGGCGGCACGGCCCATCAGGGTGACAAACTCAGGGCTGAGATCGGGCCGCAGGCTGGCGGCCAAAAACTCCCGCAGCTGCGGCCACCCGCCCAGGTTAATCAGCTCGGCCCCAGGTCGCCCCAGACCTGCCTGGTAGGCAGCCAGCCCCAGGGCTGCCAAAACCGCTAGAGCGCTGGCTGTTTTTGGGTTCCAGAGGTTCGGTCGCAGCGGTATGGTGATAGTCTGTTGGGTGTTAACCACGCTTAGGTCGTCACCCCGCTATGGATGTCATGCCCCAGCCCCACGGTTTTCTTTCGCAAAATGCTGCTCTGCCCTCTGTAGACCAACTGCTGCGCCCTATTACTTTGGACGATGGCGACAGTTTCAGCGACTATTTTACCGGAGTTGAGCTACCTGCCGTGGCCGGAGTGACCGGATTTACGGTAGACACCGAAGCGCTCTCCCCAGTGCTGGCCCAGCAGTTTGACCAAGACATCTTGGGGGATATGGTCGAAATCTGGAACAATTTTGTCGATTCGGGACAGTTGTGGGCGCTGCTCTTCGGTATTGTGCTGGGATATTTCATCCGCAACCTGACCGCGTTCTAACCAGACTGCACAATAATGCAAACGTCCTCTCCCCAAACCTGGAGCCAGCGCTTTGAAACGGCGCTGCATCCCGCGATCGCGCTTTTCAACGCTAGCATCGGCTTCGACATTCAGCTGATTGAGTACGATCTCACCGGCTCAGAGGCCCACGCCAAAATGCTGGTCAAAACCGAGATCATTAGCCCCGAAGAGGGCGAGGCGATCGTCACCGGGCTCGAAACCATTCGCCAGGAATACCGCCGGGGCGACTTTAACCCCGGCGTCGAGGCGGAGGATGTCCACTTTGCCGTGGAGCGACGGCTGACGGAGCTGATTGGCGATGTGGGCAAAAAGCTGCACACGGCCCGCAGCCGCAACGACCAGGTGGGCACCGACCTGCGCCTCTACCTGCGCGCCCAGATCGAAGCCATCCAGGGCCAGCTGCGCCAGTACCAGCGCACCCTTTTGGGCATTGCCGAAGAAAATGTCGAAACCCTGATTCCGGGCTATACCCACCTGCAGCGAGCCCAGCCGTTGAGTTTGGCCCACCACCTGCTGGCCTACTTCGACATGGCCCAGCGCGACTGGGAGCGCCTCCACGACCTGCAAAAGCGGGTGAATATTTCGCCTCTCGGCTGCGGCGCCCTGGCGGGCACGACCTTCCCCATCGATCGCCAGTATTCTGCCGAGCTGCTGGGGTTTGAGAAGGTCTACGGCAACAGTTTGGATGGGGTGAGCGATCGCGACTTTGCGATCGAGTTTGCCTGCGCCGCCAGCCTGATCATGGTGCACCTGTCACGGCTGTCCGAAGAGATGATTCTCTGGGCGTCGGAGGAGTTTAGCTTTGTCACCCTTAACGACAGCTGCTCCACCGGCTCCAGCATTATGCCCCAGAAGAAAAATCCCGATGTGCCCGAGCTGGTGCGGGGCAAAACCGGGCGCGTCTTTGGCCATCTGCAAGGCCTGCTGGTGATGATGAAGGGCCTGCCCCTGGCCTACAACAAAGACCTGCAAGAGGACAAAGAGGCAATCTTCGACACGGTCAACACCGTGCGCGGCTGCGTGGAAGCGATGACCATTCTGCTGTCTGAGGGGGTCAACTTCCGGGTGCCCCGCCTGCGCCAGGCGGTGAACGAAGACTACTCTAACGCTACCGATGTGGCCGATTATCTGGCCACCAAGGGCGTGCCCTTCCGCGAGGCCTACAACCTGGTAGGCAAGGTGGTAAAGACTTCCCTGGCGGCGGGTAAGTTGCTGCGAGAGCTGACCCTGGATGAATGGCAGGCCATTCACCCCGCCTTTGAAGACGACATCTACGCGGCGATCGCGCCCCAGCAGGTGGTCTCGGCCCGCAACAGCTACGGCGGTACCGGCTTTGACCAGGTGCGCCAGGCGATCGCGCGGGCAAACCAGGCTCTGGGTGAAGGCTGATGATTAGCCTCTGCATGATTGTGAAGGACGAGGCCGCTACCCTGGCCCGCACCCTTGAGAGCGCCCAGGGCGTCGTGGGCGAGATTGTGGTGGTCGATACTGGGTCGGTGGATGACACCGTGGCGATCGCCCAATCCCACGGAGCTAAGGTTCACAGCTTTGCTTGGGAAAACGACTTCGCCGCCGCCCGCAATGAATCGCTGCGCCACGCCACGGGAGATTGGGTGCTAGTGCTCGACGCCGACGAGGTGCTGCTGAGCGAAACCGCCCAGGTACTGCAACAGCTCGACCAGGGGAAGCCGTTGGGGGATGTCGCCGCCGAAGACGTGCTGGCCGTAAACCTGCTGCGCCTAGAGTTGGGTGCTCCCCAGGCCCCCTACACGTTGATCACGCGCTGCTTCCGCCGCTTGCCCGAGATCACCTTTAACCGTCTGTATCACGAGACTGTAGATGACAGCGTAGCGGCGCTACAGGCCCAAAACCCGCGCTGGCAGGTGATTACCCTGGGCGAAGTGGCCATTCACCACACCGGCTACGACCCCGCCGTGGTCGTGCAGCGAGGCAAGTTCGATCGCGCCCGCACCGCCATGGAAGGCTACCTGGTAGAGCACCCGAACGACGGCTATTTGCTCAATAAGCTCGCGGCCCTCTACGTCGAGTCTGACCAGGCCGAGCTGGCTCTGCCCCTGCTCGATCGCGCCCTAGCTGAACCGGACACCCTAGACGAATTGACCCGCTACGAACTGCACTACCACCGTGCCCTTGCCCAGACCGATCGCCCCGCCCAATCCGCCAGCGACTACGAAGCCGCCTTGGCCGAGGCCGTCCCCCCCATGCTCAAGCTGGGCGCATGGATCAACTACGGCAGTTTGAAAAAATCTCAGGGCGATCTGGAGGGGGCCATTGAATTGTTTCAGCAGGCGATTGAGGCTGACCCAACGCTAGCGATCGCCCACTACAACCTGGGCACCGCCCAGCGCGCCAGAGGGTATTTAGATGAGGCGATCGCCGCCTACCGCCAGGCGATCGCCCTTAACCCCAACTATGCCGAAGCGCACCAAAACCTAGGGGTGGCCCTGTTTAAGCTGGGGCAGCTGCCCGAGGCACTGCGGGCGTTTCAGCGGGCGATCGCGCTTTATGAGGTCACTGACCCACCCACCGCCGTTAGCTTGCGCAAAGGGGTCAGTTCCCTGGGTATTTCACCGCTGCTGCTGGCTCAGGCAGGCTTTGTGTAAGTGGGCAACACCGCAGCAAATCCTCCATCCAATCGCCTGTTTCGGCTGCCGCTACTTAGAGTAGCGGTTGTCGTTCCAGTCAAAATTGGAGCCTGAAGGCGTCGAGCCAGGATTGTGGTTTTTCTTCCACGAGACCTCAGAGCCATAGGTGCCGGGTCGCCAGTAGTGGCCGTGATCGGGATCGGCTTTCTCAGCAGTGGTCATATCAGGAGCCTCGCTGCGGTAGCGAGTGCGGTGCGACGACTCTTGAATTGGAGCGGTGGGCGGCTGGTCGCCACGGCGGCCAAGCACAGACCGCAGGCGGTTGATCGCCCCATCCCAGTTGAGGTCGGGCTGCTTGAGCAAGTCTCGGAGGGCACTGAGGGCCACGCTAGCCGCGTCATCTTGCTGGTTGTGCAGCGGCTCAGACGCCCGGATGGGATCGACCTGCACAGCGGCAAAGGCTTGGCGCACCGCGCTCTTAATTTGGTTGTGGAGTTCTCGCTTTGCCTTTTCGTATTGGTGCTGCCACCCCTTCTCACTAGAGGCGTAGAGCGAAGGCAGACGGTTGAGGGCATAGGTCTCAACTTCCACCCGCTTGAGATACTTCACCACGCGAGGCTGCATGGTTTTGACCTGCTTTTCTACCTCTTCAGAAACGAGCAGTTCCATTACATTTATGTAGGCCTGTCTTGGAACGCCGTGATCGATTTTCATAGGGAACCCCACTTGATATTGAACGAACTGGCGTACTCCGGAGGCCTCCGGCTCGCCACTAAGATGCTCCTGCTTGGTCACTCACTGCTGAAACCACAAATTCAAAGAATGAAATCAGGGGTGAACAGATAATGGCTACATTGACCAACGTGCCCCATTAGCAACAGTGTGCCCAAATAGATTCCGCAAACCTACGGAACCACATCTGTGCCCCCATACTAACGCTGCCCGTAGAAATGCCCATGCAGTTATATTGCCAAACCCCCCCGGAACCCTGCAACCGTAGCCGTTTAAAATGCACCGGCTTGTTTCAAAGGTTCATATCGTAGGGAAAGGGGAGAGCCGCTTTCCCTACGATATGAGGGGTTTATACCGTCAGCAGGTCGGCGTTGAGTCGTTTGAAGGCTAAGCGCTCATTTTTGACATCCACCACAATGGTGTCGCCCTCGCCAAACTCACCCCGCAGAATGGATTTGGCAATCTGGGTTTCAAGCTCGCGCTGGATCGCTCGCTTCAGTGGGCGCGCTCCATAGACGGGGTCGTAGCCAACTTCAGCTAAAAAGTCCAGGGCCGATTCGCTGAGTTTGACCGCCATCTTGCGATCGGCTAGGCGCTCTTCGAGGCGGGCAACTTGCAATTTGACAATTTCCCGCAGCTGCGACTTGAGCAACCCGTGGAAGATGATCATTTCATCCACCCGGTTGAGAAATTCAGGGCGGAAGTTGCCCCGCAGGGCATCCATCACCCGCGATTTCATTTCGTCGTACTTAGCGTCGTCGCCCGCCACATCAAGAATGTACTGGGAGCCGATGTTGCTGGTCATGATGATGATGGCGTTCTTGAAGTCCACCGTGCGGCCCTGGGCGTCGGTGACGCGGCCATCGTCCAGAATTTGCAGCATGACGTTAAACACGTCGGGGTGGGCCTTCTCGATTTCGTCGAACAGAATCACCGCAAAGGGGCGGCGACGAATGGCTTCGGTGAGCTGACCGCCTTCGTCATAGCCCACGTAGCCCGGAGGCGCCCCGATCAGGCGGGAGACGGCGTGCTTCTCCATGTATTCCGACATGTCGATGCGCACCAGGGCTTCTTCGGTGTCGAACAGGTAGGCGGCCAGAGCCTTGGCCAGCTCAGTTTTACCCACGCCCGTGGGGCCGAGGAAGATGAAGCTGGCGATGGGGCGGTTGGGGTCGGCGAGTCCGGCCCGCGATCGCTGAATCGCATCAGCCACCGCCGTCACCGCTTCTTCCTGACCGATCACTCGTTCGTGCAGCTCGTCTTCGAGCAGTAAGAGCTTCTGCATTTCAGACTGCACCAGCTTGCTGACCGGAATGCCCGTCCACTTGGAGATAATTTCGGCGATGTCTTCTTCGGTGACTTCTTCCCGCAACAGGGTTTTGCCGGTGGTTTGAGTGTCGGCTAGCTGAGTTTCGGCGGTTTCGAGCCGACGCTGCAGCTCGGTGAGTTTGCCGTACTTAAGTTCGGCAGCCCGGTTGAGATCGTAGTCGCGCTCGGCCTGCTGAATCTCGATGTTGACCTGGTCAATCTCTTCTTTGACCGACTGAATGTTGTCGATGGTGTCCTTTTCAGACTGCCATTGGGCATTAAGGGCGCTTTGCTGCTCTTTGAGGTCGGCTAGCTCGCGCTCAATGCGCTCTAGGCGCTCTACAGAGGCGGCGTCAACTTCTTTTTTCAGCGATAGGCGCTCCATTTCGAGCTGAAGGATCTTGCGATCGACTTCATCTAGCTCTTCGGGCTTGGAAGTAATCTCCATTTTGAGCTTGGCGGCGGCTTCATCCACCAGGTCGATGGCTTTGTCGGGTAGGAAGCGATCCGAAATATAGCGGGTAGACAGCGTGGCCGCTGCCACCAGGGCGCTGTCGGAGATTTTTACCCCGTGGTGGGTTTCGTAGCGATCTTTGAGGCCGCGCAGAATGGAAACGGTGTCCTCTACGGTGGGCTGATCGACATAGACTTGCTGGAAGCGGCGTTCTAGAGCAGCGTCTTTCTCAATATATTTGCGGTACTCATCCAGCGTGGTCGCGCCAATACAGCGCAGCTCACCCCGCGCCAGCATGGGCTTCAGCAGGTTGCCTGCATCCATCGCCCCCTGGGTCGCGCCCGCGCCGACGACGGTGTGAATTTCGTCGATAAAGAGAACGATCTGCCCTTCGGAGTCGGTGACTTCTTTGAGCACGGCTTTGAGGCGCTCTTCGAATTCACCCCGGAATTTGGCCCCGGCAATTAGTGCGCCCATGTCAAGGGCGATGAGCTGGCGGTCTTTGAGGGATTGGGGTACGTCGCCGTTGACGATGCGCTGGGCCAGGCCCTCGGCGATCGCAGTCTTACCCACCCCAGGCTCGCCAATCAGCACCGGGTTATTTTTGGTGCGCCGCGAGAGAATCTGGATGGTGCGGCGAATCTCGTCGTCGCGGCCAATCACCGGGTCGAGCTTGCCTCGGCGGGCAGCATCGGTGAGGTCGCGCCCATATTTTTCGAGGGATTGGTACTTGCCTTCAGGGTTTTGGTCGGTCACTTTTTGGGTGCCTCGAATATCTTGAATCGCCTGCTTGAGCTTGGCTTCGCTCAAGCCCAAATCTTGAAACAGGACTTTACCAAAGCGGGTGTCGCCAGGGTAAGCCAAAATCAGGTGCTCGATGGAAATATATTCGTCACCGTAGTCTTTTTTGTGCTTATCCGCCCGGTCAAGCAGAGCATCGAGGGATTTGCCCAGGTACACCGACGAGCCACTGCCTGAGACCTTGGGCTGGCCATTGATAAAGGCTTCGGTGCGATCGCGCAGCACCTGCCCGTTGACGCCGAGTTTGGCAAAAATGCTGCTGGCCAGACCGTCCTGGTCGAGCAGCGCCAGCATCAGGTGGTCGCTCTCGATCTGCTGCTGCTGCGACTGTTTGGCAATATCCTGCGATCGCACAATGGCATCCCAGGCTTTCTCAGTAAATTGGCTTTGGGTGGGTTGCATAGGCTCCGCGCTCCCGTGGTTACTCCATAAAATCTCTGTATGGTTGCATTGTAGGAAGAGTGGCCTGCCTAGCAGGATCGGTGTTTACGATTGTTCTCAGGCGGGTTGCCGTCAGCTAGCAAAAAGAGTGCATGGCCAGACCATGCACTCTTTTTGGGTTGCTTTTAGGTGTGGTTGAAGGAGGCTAAAGCCGTTTCAAGCTACCAGGGCCGCCAGTTGCCCCAGTCTTCGTTAAAGATCGAGGTGTTCGGGAACTGCACCGGGTTGCCGCTGCTCTGCAACTCGGCCCGCAGCTGGTCGAGCAGGGGCTCGTAGCTGGGCAGGTTATCCACGAGCTCGTAGGGCAGCACCCCATTGCGCAGCGAGAAATCGATGGAGTGGGCCGCTGCGGCCCCCACCGACCACTCAAAGGAATGCACCCGGTAGGCGGCAGCGGCGCTGTAGCTGGCGGCGATGCTCTTGCTGGCCACCAGCATGTTGTCGATCCGCTGGGGAATCATTGCCCGCAGGGGAATTTGGGCGGGGTAGGCCTGGCCGTGGGCCTGACGCACGCCGGGGCGCTCGATGTTGCCGGGGGCCTCCGCCGGATAGTCGCGCATGCAGGGGTGAAAGTCGATCGCATACTGGGCAATGCCCACGGTGTCGGGGTAGAGGCGCGATCGCGCTCGAATCGGGAATGTATTCGGGTCGGCATCGGGCGTAAAGGTATCCACCGTCCCCAGCCCCGCCAGGTAGCGCCGCAGGGACGTATAGGTAGCCTCGTCTAGATTTTCCTGGTAGAACTCAGCGGTAAAGTCATTCCACGAAAAATCTACCTCGCTGATCATGAACCCATTTTCGTAGCCGTAGGCGGGCCGACCAATGATCCGCCGCGCCTCGCGAATGTAGGGATACTTCGACAGGCCGTGGGCCGTATTCATCGGCGAATCTAGCCCCTGCATATAGACGTTGTAGGGTTCCGGCTCTTTCCAAGATTCGTCGATTTGTGAGTCGGTGGTGCCGGTGGTCAGCCAGTAGAAAAAGCCGATCGCATTCTCTTCGCCCTTGCGCAGGGTGTCGGTGCGTAGGCCGCCCAGCCAGCCGCCCGGCTCTAGCTGTCCGCTGGCTTGTAGCTGATCTTCGGAAAGAATTAGGTTATCGTTCTCGGTGCCGGGGCGGTAGTCGTTACCCCAGGTCCAGTTCTGCATCGAGATATCGCCCACGCCCGGACGGGGCACCCCAGAGATAGTCGCCTCCGTGCGGGGAGACGCATTCCACAGGCGGCGGTAGGTAAAGACAAAGTCAAAGTGATCTTGGGCGGTTTTCAGCGAGTCGCGCTCTTTCTCCCAGCTGTAGTAGGGTGCATAGGTACTGTAAAACTCAGGAATATCATAGGTCTGCGGCTCGGCAGTGCGCTCCATGGCAAAGGTGTAGGTAAAACCCTGGGTGCAGTAGGGGTCGCGTTCAAGTACGGGCGACGACGGGTTAAGGGGCGATCTCGGGTCTAACCCCAGCTCGTAGGGCACATCGGCCAGGGCAATCAGCTCGCCGGTCTCGGTGGCCTCAACCACAAACCAGTCCACCTTGCTATCGGGGGCGTTCTCCACGCGCTCTAGCTCAATGCCTGCGGGCACAAAGCGAATGATTTCCTTTGCCAGGCGGGCTGAGTCGTCGTAGGTGTAGGCGTCTTCGATAATTTCGGAGAGAAAGTCGCTGTTGAGGGGGGCGGTGCCCGGTGCGGGGCTGTGGCGAATGGCGACCACCTCGTCAATCTGGGTGCCATCGGCGTTCAGGCTGAGGTCTTTGACCACCGTATTGGGGAACCACTTGAGTTCGCCGCCGCCCTCGCGCTCGGCCTCGGCCAGCATCTCCATGAGAATAGCGTTGGCATCGGCGGGCAAAAAGCAGGAGGCGCTCACCCAGCAGCCGCCGGGGTTGAGCTTGCCGTACTTGGCTTCGACGCGATCGCGCAGCTCCTTATACCCGCGCGAATAAAACAGCTGCCGCCGCTGCTCCCGCGACTCATCCAGCGCCGTGGTGCCCTGGGATGAGATCTGCCCCCCGACCCAGTCGGTCAGCTCGGTCATGCAGACCGTATGGCCCATCATCAGGCTTTCGTAGGCGGTGGCGGTACCGGCCAGGCCGCCACCGACAATCAGCAGCTCGCACTCCACGACCTGGTCTGGGGCCTGGGGCACCTGGGCCACGCGGGGCGACACCGACTCCTGGGCCTGGGCGTTGCCGATGGGGAGCGGTATGGAACCGGCGACCAGAGTGGTGGCTAAGAGGGGAGCCGTTAGGGTACGAAAGAAGCGTTTCATAGCAAACCAAAGGGGGCGTATCGATTGCACCCTCTAGCTTATCGGCTGGTTGTAAGGTTCGGCTATGGGTGGTGAAATTTGGAGGCTAATGTGTTGGTGGTGTCGGGAGATTGGCCACCGTTTTTCTGTTGCTGCGTTTCAGCAGCTTGGCCACCACAATTCTCATCTCAATAGGGATAAGGTGACGGTAAAGATACCCATTGATATGCTGGCAGATCTAAGGGCGATCGCCCTAGGGCCGGTCTTTGACCATCGCAGGCAAAAAAGACATGTCTCTAGAGGGGCTAATCAAGTTCTACGTCGCTCAGGGTTTAAGGGCTGACCTGACTCAACTGCAAGCTGATCAAGCGTCAAACACTGCCCATTAGGTTCCGTCTGAGTTCTAGAGATGTGAACGGCAAACTGGTGTAGCACGTTGGCAATTATGGCTTGCAAAGGTGTTTTGGTCTGATTTGCTAGGGCCTGTAGAAACTGAAGATCTTGAGCAGGGATCTCAACCTTGATTTCCTGTAGTTCCCCCATCTGAACTTGGGCATAGCTTTGGTAGCGTTTGATTTCGTGCTCAAGATTGGGAACCGAAAGCCATTCATCATTTTCCACACATGTCAGTAGCTCTTGTTCTTCTGGTGTTAGTTTTATATCCTCCATCTATCCTCCTAGATATTTTTTCCATCTTGCGACTTGGAATAATAGTTTTCAGAAAAATAGCGTGTTCGTCTTCTATGAAAGGAACCAAGTAGACGTACTGATTGATGGCAAGAACAAAGATTTTTTGAGAAGGGTATTTCTCCTGATTAGGATGCTCAATGACATCTAAGATCAGTCCTTGGTTAATGGCTAAAGCAACGGCGTCAAAATCGATCCCTCTCTCCGCTCTGAGCTGCTTGTTCTTAGCAGCATTCCACAACAGCGGTTTCATGATTGTTGCTCAACTATAGCGAAAAGGGGCAGGCCCATGCCCACCCCTTTTAGTTAGTCTATCGCTGGGATTATTCCACCCCTTCAATGCGGTCTTCGACTTCCTGGTAAAGCTCTTGCAGCTTCTCCAGGTTTTCGTCGCTGGTTTCCCAGTAGCCGCGCCCATTCACCTCCAGCAGGGTCGAAACCATGCGGCGGAAGGAGTTGGGGTTGAGATCCATCAGGCGCTTGCACATCTCCGGGTCTTGGATGAAGGTGGTGTTGACATCTTCGTAGACCCAGTTATCGACGGCTCCAGCGGTGGCCGACCAGCCCATGGTGTTGACCAGGCGCTTGGAAAGCTCGCGTACCCCTTCGTAGCCGTGGGAGAGCATGCCCTCGTACCACTTGGGGTTGAGCATCTTGGTGCGGGCATCCAGCCGCACCGTTTCCGACAGGGTGCGCACCTGGGCGTTGGCGGTGGTGGTGTCGGCGATGTAGGCGGCGGGGGCTTTGCCGTCTTCACGCAGAGAGGCCACCAGCTTGGTGGGGTCAGAGTCAAAGTAGTGCGACACGTCGGTGAGCGAAATTTCCGACGAATCCAGGTTTTGGAAGGTGGCCTCGGCGGTCTTGAGGGCCGACTCAAACAGGCCCCGGTTGCTGTCCATGACGCCGGGGTTGTCGGAGTTGAAGGCAAAGGACTTGCGCTTCAGGTACATCTCCTGGAGTTCGGCCTCGTTTTCCCAGGTGCTGTTCTCAACCGCCAGGTTGATGTTCGACGAGTAGGAACCAGAGGCGTTGGAGAAGATGCGGGTGGCAGCTTCACGCAGGCCAATCCCCATCTCTGCGGCCTGCTCCAGGGCGTGCTTGCGGACGAAGTTCATTTCCAGAGGCTCGTCGGCTTCGGCGGCCATTTTCACGGCGCGATCGAGCAAGGCCATCTGGTTGATGAACAGGTCGCGGAACACCCCGGAGCAGTTGACCACGATGTCGATGCGGGGGCGGCCCAACTCTTCGAGGGAGAGCAGCTCCAGTTTGTTCACCCGGCCCAGGGAGTCCGGCACGGGCTTAACGCCCACAAACCACATCATCTGGGCAAGGGATTCGCCGTAGGTTTTGATGTTGTCGGTGCCCCAGAGCACGGTGGCGATGGTTTCGGGATAAGCCCCACCGTTTTCCTGCCGCTGGCGCTCCAGCAGTCTATCCACCACGATTTTGGCCGACTGTACGGCGGCGGTGGTGGGGATTGACTGGGGATCGAGGGCGTGGATGTTTTTGCCGGTGGGCAGCACATCGGGGTTGCGGATCGGGTCGCCGCCAGGGCCGGGGAGCAGGTATTCGCCTTCGAGGGCTTGCAGCAGGGCACCCAGCTCGTTGTCGGCGCAGACCTGCTCCAGGCAGAATTCCAGGTACTCCATCAGGGGCTTGATGGCATCGGTATCGACCTTGGTGTAGCCCGCGTCGTGGAGGGCACGAATCCAAGGTTCTTTGCGGCCAATGTTCAAGAAATTGAGCCGCGACACCATGGAGACCCGCCCTTCGGCGTCGATCTGCTCGTGGACGAGGGCAGAGATCGCCGCCCGAACGCCCTGGTTGATGTCGTAGAGCAGTTGAACGTCGGCGAGGTGGCCGCGATCGCTGTTCCCGTAAATATCATCAATATCCCGGCCAATGCTCTCGGCGATGATGCGCTGGAGGCTCTTGATGCCGTCTTCTTCGCGATCGAGGCTGCCGATATTGACTAGGGTGGCGATCGCCTCCTCAGCCGTGGGCGGCTTGCCCACCACGTGCAGGCCGCAGGGCAGCAGGCGCGATTCGATCTCCATCAGCTTGATGTAGATCTTGCCCACTAAGTTATCACGTTCCTCGTTAGAGAGCTCGCCGGTATCGCCCTCGGGCAACGCTACATCCCTATCCAGGTTACAGATCCGCGCGGTTTCGATAATGGCGTTGACAATCTGCACTGCCCGACCGCTCTCTTTGTTGCCCTGGTAGGAGCCGATCAGTTCGCTCAGCTCCTTCAGCCCCTTGTACAGGCCTGCGTTTTCAGCGGGGGGGGTGAGGTAGCTGATGGTTTCGGCGTAGCCCCGGCGCTTGGCGATGGTCGCTTCGGAGGGATTGTTCGCGGCGTAGTAGTAGAGGTTGGGGATGCTGCCGATCAGGTTATCGGGGTAGCAGGTGCCCGACATGCCCATTTGCTTACCGGGCATAAACTCCAGCGAGCCGTGGGTGCCAAAGTGCAATACCGCATCCGCGCCCCAGATTTTGTTCAGGTAGGTGTAGTAGGCAGCAAACCCGTGGTGGGGGCTGGCGGAGCGAGAGAACAGCAGCCGCATCGGGTCGCCTTCGTAGCCGAAGGTGGGCTGCACGCCTATGAACACATTGCCAAAGGCCTTGCCGTAGACCAGCATGTTCTCGCCGTCGGTGTTGAGGTTTCCCGGCGGTGGCCCCCAGTTTTCTTCCAGGCGCTCGGCATAGGGGGTGAGGGCTTGATACTCACGCACCGGCATACGGTAGGCGATATTTAGCTCAGGGCTGTTGTACTGGGCCTGGGCGTCATGGATGACCTCTTGCAGCAGGGCTTGGGGCGACTCAGGCAGATCTTGCACGTCGTAGCCGTTCTGCTTCATCGCCTCCAACACCTTATGGATGGAGCCAAAAACGTCTAGGTAGGCGGCGGTGCCCACGTTGCCCTTGTCGGGGGGGAAGCTGAAGACGGTGATCGCCAGCTTTTTGTCGAGCTTGGGCTTACGGCGCAGGTTGGCCCACTTCATTGCCCGCTGGGTGATGGATTCAATCCGATCCTGGAGGGAAATGGCGCGGCCCGTCAAACCGTCGCGACCCGAGAGCACGATCGGTTCGATCGCCCCATCCAGCTCAGGAATCGCCATTTGCAGCGCCACCTGAATCGGGTGCAGGCCCAGGTCGCTGTCTTCCCACTCCTCGGTGGTTTGAAAGACTAGGGGCAGCGCCACCATGTAAGGGCGGTTGAGGCGCTTGAGGGTTTCGATCGCCTTGGGATGATCTTGCCGCGCCGGGCCACCCACCAGGGCAAAGCCGGTGAGCGAAACCACCGCATCGACAATGGTTTTGGTGTTGTCTACCGGGTCAAAGAAGTAGGCATCCACGGGCTTGGAGAAGTCGAGGCCGCCCGCAAACACGGGGATCACCTTTGCGCCCAGGTATTCAAACTCCTGCACCATGGCCACATAGTGGGCCTCGTCGCCCGTGACCAGGTGAGTGCGCTGGAGCACCAGACCAATGGTGGGGGCAAGGGGATCCTTGAGATCCTCAGAAATATCGCGGCGGGAGGCGTGCCAGTTGAGGTACTCCTTGATGTCCTCAAACATGTGCGGTGCCATGGGGTGCCAGATGCCCATGTCGGGGTAGGTGACGGGCTCTTGGTAGTCAAGGCTTTCGGGTTGGGGAGCACCCTCGATTTGGCTGTCGGTGATCACGTAGCGATCGGCCAGCATGAGAAAGAAGTTTTCCAGGTTCTCGGGGGAACCGCCCAGCCAATACTGGAAGCTGAGCATGAAGTTACGCGCATCCTGGGCCTTCTCGACCGGCAGGTACTTGAGCACCGTGGGCAGAGTACGCAGCAGCTTCAGCATCGCATCCTGGAAGCCCGCTCCGGACTTCTCCTTCCGCTTTTTCATGAAGGAGGCGATCATGCTCTTCGACTGGCCAAGCTGGGCCATGGAGAAGCTGCCCATCTTGTTGAGGCGCATCACCTGGGGCATGGAGGGGAAGCACACCGCCACATCGAGGCCATCGCGCAGTGGGGCAACCGCTTCAACGACCTTGTCGGCTAAGTCTTCGATAAAGATCAGCGAGGCGATAAATACGTTAGCCTCAGCCACATCCTGCTTAAACGCCGCGTAGTTGTTGGCGTCGCGCAGTTCTTCAATCAGGTAGCCGTTGACTTCGAAGGCCACTTGAGAGTTGCTGGCGTTGATCGACCGGATGGCCGAGGACAAAGAGCTCTGGTATTGAGGCTCTAGAACCACATAGACCACCTTAACCAGACGCCGCCCGTTGAGGTCATCGGGGGCAATGTGGCGAACAGTGGGCTTGACGTGGGTGAACATGCAGTAAAACTCCTTTCGTGGCTTTGGCTAAGGCGGGGGCTGCTACGGCTGCCGAATCGAGTCACAGCGATTGAGGCGAGCCGCGGAGGGCTTCATCAAACTCTACAGGAAATATTTCGTAACGAAAGCAAAATCAAAGGTGTCTTTCATGTTTGTATCAGAAAACCTTGCCTGATAAGGATTAGGAGGGTTTAGGTGACACAATTTGAAATAAACCAGACCTAGCTTTGTAAACAAAATTTACAGTACTGTGCGATCGCCCCTCTCATATTCGTAACAAAATATTAATAAAAATCTGGTCAAAAATATATCTTGCGCCCTTGGCCCTTGACTCTACAGCGGGCTGGAATGTGTAGCCTAAGACCACAAGGCATTTGGGAGATTGACCATGCGATTGAAACGGCCTTTAGCTACGATTCTGGCCCTGGCCACCCTGGTACCGCTCGCCTCCTGCGGCAATAGGGCAATGGAAGCCATGCACGAAGGAGGTGCCACTGAGGACAGGGCCGAGGAGCCCATGATGCACAGCGGCCACGATATGGATCTAGGCCCCGCTGACGCTACCTACGACCTGCGCTTTATCGACGGCATGATTCCCCACCATGAGGGGGCAGTTGTGATGGCCGAAGCGGCACTGGAGAATTCTCAGCGCCCTGAAATTCGGCAGCTGGCGGAAGATATTATCGCGGCCCAGCAGGTGGAAATTGCCCAAATGGACGATTGGCGGGCTGAGTGGTACCCCGATGCCCCCGCCGAGCCGATGATGTACCACGCCGAAATGCGGCATGACATGGCCATGAGCGAAGAGATGATTTCAGCCATGCGGATGGATATGGATTTGGGCGGGGCCGATGAGGAGTTTGACCTGCGCTTCATCAACGCCATGATTCCGCACCACGAGGGGGCAGTGGCGATGGCGGAGGATCTGAAGGGCAAAAGCCAGCGTCCTGAACTGCTCAACCTAGCCGATGAGATCATCACCTCACAGCAGGCCGAGATCGATCAGATGACGCAGTGGCGGCAGGATTGGTACGGTCAATGAGTCAAAAGCGCTCCCCCAATCGATCGGGAGAGCGCTCACTTGATGCTTGGGATAATGGCCTACCCTATCGACCGACTACTCAAGCCACTGCTTGACGCGCGACAGACTCTTCCAGTCAGGTTTGCGAACCAGACCGTCGTTGATGCTCTCCATCACTTCCTTTTTTAGGTCGTCGGCGACGGTCATCACCTGACCGGCGATTTCGACATGCTCGCGCACGCCGGGCTTGCCCGCGTCGAGCATGGCCACCGCCAGGTTCACCCGACCCTGGGGGTCTTGGGGGTTGAGCTTGACGGCTTTTTGGGCGGCTTTGAGGCCAGCGTTGGGCTTGTCGGTGAGCAGGTAAAGCCAGGCTAGACAAGCCCAGGCGGCGGCGCTCTTGGGGGCGCGATCGCACACCTCTTTAAATACGGGAATTAGCTCAGCGGGATCTTCGCCCTTTTTGTAGCGCTCGATGCCTTCATCGAACAGGGTTTCTACGGTTTGAGTCATGGTCTATGAACTATCTAACGCGATATCCAGCAAAGCACAGAATGTAGCCCCGTAGGATATCCCTACGCCCCAAAGGATTTGCCGCAGCCGCAGGTCTGGACGGCGTTGGGGTTGGTGAACTGAAAACCGCCGCCGATCAGCGCGCTGCTGTAGTCGAGCATCAGGCCGTAGAGGTACAGCAGGCTTTTTTTGTCGCAGATCACGCGAAAGCCCTCGTAGTCGTAGACTTCGTCGTGCTCGTTGATGTTGGCGGGGTCTTCAAAATCCATGGTGTAGGACATGCCCGAGCAGCCGCCCTGGCGTACCCCCACTCGCAGGCAGAGTTCTTTGTTGCCCTGGGATTCTTGCAGTGCCTTAACGTGCCGAAGGGCCGTTTCAGACATCAAAATGCCTCGGGTTTGTTCGGTGGCTTGAGCCATTGCAACCTTTCGATGTAAGTACAGCTTCTACCATCATAAACAGACTCGCCCCGACCAACGCCGAAGAGAGCCTAAATTGTTTTGAAATCTAACACTTTGGTAGCCTAGCCTTAGTCGTTGCCGCCAAGAATTTCTATAGTTTATAGCAGCCGTTCCGGGCGCTGGCCCGCTCTGCTAAGGGTGTCAGCTAAGTTGCAGGCCTCCAAAGCTAGGGCTGACTGCGGGACGCGCGATTAAGTTGCTGTGGGCAGTTGGTGATTAAACTTGGCTATGCTGACCAAAGCTGTGCCTTGCGCCAGCGGTAGTCTGACTATTCTCTTCCATCCGTCGTTACTGTTAGCTCATGACCCGATTGAACCGCATTACCATCGATCGCCTCAAGCGGCTGCCCCGTGTAGCCAGCGTGTGGGAGGGCGATCGCCGTTCGGTGGGCGGTCTGATGGATGACGACGGCGGCCTGCGCCAACGCCACACCGAATCTAGCGACTGCATTCTCTGGGTCGATAGTGGCCACGGCGCGGTGCGGGGGCTGACCATTGTGCCCACCACCTGCGGCTACGAGCCGGTAGTGCGCACGCTGTTGCAGGCGATTGAGTCTCCCCAGGGCAACCTGGCTCCGGCGCGGCCTCAAAAGATTGTGGTCAGCGATCGCGAAATTCAGTTTTACCTGCGCGGTGCCCTCCAAGGGCTCGATATCGCTATCGACTACGCTCCCGAGCTGCCTCTGATCGACGAGCTGTTTAACGCCCTCCAGCAGTCGGCGGAGATGACCGAGGCCGAGTTGCCTCCCCGCTACGCCGAGGCCATGCTCGACAAGGCCATGGAGATCTGGGAACTCGCCCCCTGGAACACGCTCAACGAGCAGCAGGTGCTGGCGGTAGAGCTAAACACCTGGGATCTCGAAACCCTCTACGTGTCGATGCTGGGCATGGGTGGCGTGGAGTACGGCCTGCTGATGTACCGTTCGCTGGACTCGCTGAAGCAGTTTCGCCAGCGGGTGCTGATGGGGCAGCAGTCACCTAAGCAGATGCAGGAGGCTTTTTTAGAGCAAGACTGCCTTTACCTCAACTTTGAGCTGTTTGACGATGAACCCTTTCCCCACGCCCCCCAGCCCGTGAGCTGGCTGGCCTCGGCCCCCGAAGCTGTGCAGCCCGACTTCGGCAGCATTCACCCCCTGGAGGGCATGCGCAGCCAGCTGGCCGACGAAGAAGGGGCTACATTTTTGGTGGCGATGGAGGCGCTGAAGCGCTTTGTCACTCGCTACCGGGCTCAGCTCGAAAAGCCTCCTCTCAAAGCGCTTCAGGGCAGCTACAAAATTCCTAACCCCGAGAAAAATAGCGGCGCGTCGCCGCTGAAGGTCACAGTTAAAACGCTGCCTGAGGTCACTGAAGAGCTCGCCGCCGAAACCGAAGAGGCCCTGGGTGATGAAGTCAGCCTGACCGGTCTGGTCAATTCTCCAGTGCTGCGCGACGACTATGTGCCCGAAGGGGCGATCATCATCCTCACCCAGTTTCAGCAGCAGGTGCTCACCACGCTCCGGCAAGATCCGGCGATCGCCTTTCAGGGGCTAGAGGGCAAATGGGCCCACAACGGCACCGCCGATCGCCCCGACCTGCCGGTGGTGCTGATTCAAACCTCGCGCCCCAAGGCCAAAACCCTAATTCAGCAGCTGCAACAGGCCAAGGGTGTGCAGGCGGTGTGCTTTAACCCCGGCAGCGACCCCTTTAGCGGCGAGGCCTTTGAGCTGGGCCTGCTGCAAACCGGTGACGGCGAGCTGCACCTGTTCGCCGAATACGAGACTAACGGCAGCACCGATCGCCACCTGCTAGAGCGCTGGGATACCTGGCAGAAGGAATGTAATGGGGCCTGTGCGGTCATTATCGCCAGCGGCATTACCGGTAGCAGCAAGGGGAAGCCCAGCGTAAAGGATATTTTGGGTGTGTTTGAGGCCCGCTGTAAGACGCCGAAGGATCTGCACCTGCCGCCGCTGATGTTGCAGTATGCGGCGGAGTGGGAGTTGGACTAGGGGATGTGGGTGGGTGAGTGGGTAGGTGGGTGGGTGGGTGGGCAGCGCCCACTATTGCTCTGGCTTCTCGCAATTTTCTCAAATGGGTCGAAATACGGCGATCGCCTTACCGATCGCATCCCTGGGTTACACCAGACTTGCTCAAACTCGCAATGTTTAGACCATCGTGGCGGAGAAGGCTTTGGCCGAGGCACCTTTAGGCTGCACTAGTGCTTTTGTGGCTCTGGCCAGCGTGAATTTTGAGCGGTTGGTAGGCTTTTACAGCGAGCTGCTCAATCAGTCGGCTCGGCCCTACCAGCGCGATCGCTACGCTGAGTTCCGGCTGCCGGGGCTGAGGCTGGGAATTTTTAAGCCCAGGGTTGATCAGGCGGCCCAGTTTGCTGCGCCCAGCAGCGGGAGCATGAGCCTGTGTCTAGAGGTGGCGGATTTGGAGGGGGCGATCGCCCACCTGACCCGATTGGGCTATGCGCCCCCTGGCCCTGGCCTCACGGCTTCCCACGGGCGTGAGATCTATGCTTACGATCCCGACGGCAATCGGCTGATTCTGCACCAGAGTTCTGCGGCGCGGGGCTGAATGGGTTGCCTGCGGATTTCTGCCCTAAGATTTCTGGGAAACGTGGCAGTATTGAGAGGGATGTGCCCCTTGGGCCGTTCTTCAGCGTATGCCGGTAACCGTGGCCAGGTGGGCTAACCCATGAGACCCCAAGATCCAAACTTTCCCGAAGAGATTCCCCCCATTCCGCCCCCGCGCAACACCGATAAATCAGAACAAGGGGATGGGCCAGTGTCCCGCTTAGACCCCAGCGCCGAGGCTGTGGGGGAAGAGGCTGTACTCCTGAACGCAGCCGACGGTAGCGTCGAAGAGCTGGGTAGACAGGCTCCGGGCGGGGAGGATGCCCCAGCGGAGCCAGATTTTAGCGATCGCACCAACCGCCAGCGCCCCGACGCTGCGCCCCACCCTGCCAGTCTCAATAACGGTCGCCCCTACACCCCCGACCCAGCGCCCTGGACTGACAGCGACCTGCAGGATGTCGAAGACCCGTTGCCGGTGCCAACCCCCGAGCCCCAACCCACCTACCTTGACCGCCACCAAATGCCGGATGCGCCTTATAAAAGCGCGCGGCCTAAGGTGCCTGCTGAGGATGTCTGGGCCGACACCGGCATACCCTACCAACCGAAGGAGCTGGGCGTGGTGGATCAACTGCTGCTGCTGCTGGCCGAGGGGGCAACCCTGTGGAAGAAAGGGCTGAGGTGGGTGCGATCGCAGCTGCCCCCCGATCTTCAGCGGCAGCTCTCGGACGGTATGCTCACCGCCATTGCCCTAGGTTTACTGGTGCTGCTGTTGGCCCTCTGGAATCCCTTGGGTACGAGACGAGGCGAACCGGTTGTCGCTTCAAAACCCTTGCCCCAGATTACGGCGGCAGAACCCGATGTGAATGACCTATTTGCGGAGCCCGTCCCCGCCGCAGATCGGCCCGCTGTTCCAGCACCCGCACCTGTGGTTGAGCCGACCCCTGAGCAGAGCCTCATTACCGACATTCAAAACCGGGTCAGCAGCATTAGCCGCTCCTACGGGGCGGGGCTGGTTCAGTCGGTGGAGGTGAACCTGCCGGGCAATACCCTGGGCGTGAATGTGGCCGAAGCCTGGTACGGTCTGCTCGGCGACCAGCAAAATGAAATTGCCCAAGACATCTATGCCCAGGCCCAAGGGCTTAAGTTTGGCACTCTGCAACTGCGCGACCCCGATGGCGTTGTGGTGGCTCGCAACCCGGTGGTGGGGCCAAATATGGTGATTTTGCGGCGGCTGCGGTCGGTGGATGGGGATTGGCGGACGCAGTAGTTAAGGGGAGTAGGGAGTAGGGAGTAGGGAGTAGGGAGTGGGTTTAGGAGAATTCAGCAGGGGTGGCTTTTAGAAACGTTTTTGGAGTGACGATATGACCGGGCAAGCTGTCGGGGGGAGGCTGCGACTGAGGGAATGGGCTCTGGGCGGGCTGAGTCTGGGATTGACCTTGCTGAGCGGGCTGCCGGTACAGGCGGCGGAAGCAATTTTCTTTAGCTACGGCCCGGTGGAGCGATCGGTGAGCACCAGCTCCCTCGAAACCCTGCTTGAGTCGGGGGAACTCACCGATGACCTGGCTTTCTACGTCAATTTGGTTGGGCTGAGCGAGGCCGAAGTGGCCCAACTGCGCGAAAATCTCGATCGCCCCCTAGAGGTCGATGGGGTGCTGCTGTCGCGTTTTCTCTACACTGGCCTGGGCGAAGAGCTGCTAGACCAGGTGGGGGTAATTCTCAAAACCCGTGCGGGCGACAACGGCAAGCTATCGCTGCGGGCGGCGCTGATTCAGGCGGCGACCTCACCGGAGGGGCTGTCGGCCATTAACGTGGTGCGATCGCTGCCCACCGACATGCAGATTGATATAAACGACGCCCGGGCGGTGGCCAGTGCCATTGAGCGCATCGTTAACGCCACCCAAGAATCTATTACACAGCTAGAGCAGATCACGGTGAGCCAGGCCGCCCAGCAGCCCGCTATCGACTACGCCAGCCTGGCCGATTTAACCGTTCCTGGCCCGGCGAGGGTGCAAATTCAGCGGTTTGAGTTGACCGATACCCAGCGCGACCGCCAGCTCTATGTAGATGTTGTGCGCCCCCGGCAGTGGCGCGGCCAGGCTCCGGTGATGGTGTTTTCCCACGGGCTCACCTCTAGGCCCGAGGCGCGGCACCAGTGGGCCTCTCACCTGGCTTCCCACGGCATTGTGGTGGTGCTGCCCCAGCACCCCGGCAGCGACGCCCAGCAGGTGGCTGACTTTCAGGCGGGTCTCAGAAGCGACGTGTTTGAGGTACAGGAGTTTATCGATCGCCCCCTCGATATTACCTTTGTGCTCAACGAGCTAGAGCGGCTCAACCCCACGGAGTTTGAGGGGCGGCTTAAGCTCGATCAGGTGGGGGTGGGTGGGCACTCGCTGGGAGGCTACACGGCCCTAGCGGTGGCCGGGGCAGAGCTTAACTTTGACCATTTACAAGAGGTATGCGATAGCAACTTTATTTACCTCAACATGTCGCTGCTATTGCAGTGTCAGGCCCTAGAGCTGCCTCGGGAGACTTACAACTTTCGTGATCCACGAGTTAACTCGGTGCTGCTGGTCAACCCGGTTAACAGCAGCGTCTTTGGCCCCGAGGGGCTAGCGGCGGTAACCGTACCGGTGATGGTGATTGCGGGCAGCTACGACCCCGCTACCCCCGCCGTGTTTGAGCAGTTTCGCACTTTTCCGTGGTACACCACCGAGAATCGTTCTCTGGCGCTGATCGAAGGGCAGGCCCACATCGACTTCTCGGCCCTCGATGCGGGGTTATCGCAACTGTTGTCTAACCTGCCGGGGCTCACCCTGGCCGAGCCGGAGGTAATCGATCGCTACCTGAATGCCCTGGGCCTGGCCTTTGTCAGTCGCTACGTGGCTCGCCGACCTGAGTACGGGTTGTATCTGCGATCGGGTTACGACAGCTACCTCAGCCAGGGCGAACCCTTTCGCCTATTTATGGTGAATGCTGGCGCAGAGGTGGATCAGCAGTTGATTAACCCCCTCGATGAACTCTTTCAACCGCTAGAACTGCCCAATGGCGAGTGGGGAGAACTGGGGAAACCGGGAGAATCGGAAGAATAAAAGACCAACAATTTGAGAGTCTCAATCGGTCTTTACAGTCACCCAGAGGCCACTGTCGTTACGATGGTGGCCTACCATCATCCCCTGAACTCCAACTTGATGACTTGCCAGAATGCGGGTTGGATGATCAGGGTTGGCAGGCTGAAGAACAAACTGCGGATCGCCCTCGTGCTGGTAAACATGTTTAAGGGTGGTACCTTCACCTTCAATCAAAACCACTGCAATTTTGCCGGATCGAATAGCCCAAAGATCGTTAGTAGAGCGAATGACAACGATATCGCCATCAAAAATTTGGGAATCTACCATGCTGTCGCCGCTAACCTGAAGCGCGTAGTCACCTTCTTGGTAGCATCTGCCGTCTAGACGCACTTGCTCAAACAATCTTTCGGGATGCTCCGTAAGATAGCCTGCTTGCACCATTCCCTTCAACGGCATTTCACCAAAGATCAGGCGAATGGCGCGGGACTTGCCCGGTTGCTTTTCGATGTATCCTTTTTTCTCTAATCTAACCAGCAAATCTTGAACAAAGGATCTTGACGAAATTTTTAGATCCTCCTGAATTTCTCGAATCGTAGGAGGATAGCCATTTAACGCAAGCCACTGTCTTAAGCAGTCGTAAACAAGGCGTTCTGAGCAACAGAGACCCATAATCAAAATCAAATTAGTTCATTTGTATTACTCTACCATTCAGTAATTCTACTTATCAATAGGTTCATCTGTTCTCCGTACTGATATGGAGCCTGTAGGCGCAAAAAAGCCCGGCTGAGATCTCAGCCGGGCATCAGGAGCAGACGTTTATGACTACTTGGCCAGCGAAGCAGAGGCTTTGATGGCCTGATCGCCCGCATTCAAAGCGGTACTGGGCGCTAGATTTCCGCCACGGCGCGCTCGATCAGTCGGCGGGCCAGGGTTTGGGTGCCGGTGTGCTCGTAGTACTTCACCGACATATCGAGGAACGCGCCCAGGTAGTCGAGCTTGCCCTTAGAGCCCTCGATGAAGCCGCCCAAGTTATCGACCAGTTTGCTCTGGGTGATGTTGTGGTCGCTCACCAAGCGATCCATCCAGCCCTTGGTCGATTCGAAGCTCTCGGTCATAAACGACAGCTTGGCCTTGTCGTTGCCGCCGGGAATTTCGTCTTTGATGCCCTTGAAGGTCTGGTTGCTTTCCAGGTCGCTGGCTCCCATGCCCTTGATGGCGTTGAGCGCCTTGGACGAAAAGTCGGCCCCCAGGGGAATGATGCCGTCGAAGCTGACCAGGGCGGCCATACGCACCAGCGACTCGCTGCTATAGTCGCCCAGGGCGGCGAGAAAGTCGCCCAGGCTATCGCCGGGGATGCCGCTGATTTTGCAGAAGGCCACTACCTCGGCTACCAGCTTCACCACCAGGTCGATGGTTTGGGCTTTTTCGGGCTTGGGGGAGAGATTTTTGAGGAAGCCTAGAAAGGTATCTTGGCCAATGCGGTTGGCCAGCGCCGCTGCCCCTAGCAGGCCCGAGGCCGAGTCTACGGTTTCGTAGAGCCAGAGGGCGCTCTGATAGCCCTGCTTTTTGTCGTTGAAGAGGGCGATCGCCCGTTCGCCAATTGCCTGCACCATGGCGGGGTCGGTTTCGCCGGTGACAGTTTTGATGGTGTTGTCAAAGCCCACCAGGTTATTCCACTGGCCGGGCACAAAGGTGTCGAGGGTCTTCAGTGCCCTTACGGTCAAGCCCCCGGTAGGAAGCTTATCGACAATTTCGTAGATTTTTTTGCTCACAACTTACTCCTTAGGTCTGCCCTAGTTTTTGGATCGTCGTCATTGCCGTTTGCATTGCTGACTCCCTAAGAGGCAGGCTGAAGACTGGGAGATAGACTCGGCAGTTTCACCCGGGGCAACTTAAAGCCATCCTTGGGCCGAGCGGCAGTGGGGGATTGGGGCAGCGCTGCGGAGGGCTTGGCGACGGGGTTAATCGCCCCCTTGAGCTGGGCCAGACCTTGGAGGTCAAACTTTTGTAGCCAGGCCGCCCGGTCTTCTTTGGTAAAAGAGGGATCGCGGGAGAGCACCTTGACCTGGTAGCGATCGTTCACCAGCACCCCAGTAGCGGTGCTGCCCTGCTCTACAGTCGGAAAGCCGCCAATGGACTGGGTAGCGGTGCTGTATTTCTCCGCTGAGCCAGGCACGCTAGTGGTATCGCTAATGGTGAGCATGGCCACGGTCTTACCATCCTGCTCTAGCTTATATTCGGCAAACCCTTTCTTCTCTTGGTAGGGAATGACGTTGTAGCCGCTCTGATTGTCCGGGAAAAAAGCGTTGAAGGTGCCGCCCTTTTCGGCTTTTTTATCAACCGCCGCAGGGGATCCAAAACCAGTGGTGTCTTTTTGCACCTGGTCGTATTTAGAGGGGGCTGACGAACAGGCGCTAACCAGCAGCACTAGGCACACCATTAGGGGCGCTAGCCGCCGCAACCAGCGGGTAAAACTCATAACTCTCTCCTTAAACAGGCAAGTGGCTAAGGCCCTAGAAATGTCTAGGGCTACTTCGGGATTATCGCTGACCCTGGCACAGAAACATAAAGCTTGCGTAAGCAAAAATTATCTTTCGCAAAAAAGAATTGTGGCGTTCGGTCTGGCTTATGGAATTAACGCATCTCTGACCATGCCCCCTCAGGCCGATCCATACCATCTCTCCTAGGGCTAGTCTTTGACGCGATCGCGCCCTCCCTAGAGACCTAGGGCCACCTTAACCTTGGCGAGAGCAGCGGCTTCAGCCGCACTGACCTTGTTGCTGCCGGTGCCAAACAGCCCTTCGCCCGCCGCCTCGGCGACGGCGGCCCCGCAGTCGTAGATGAACTGCTTGTACTCGGCCACTTCTGCCGCAGAGGCTTTGCCTTCAACCAGGGTGAGGGCGGCGCTGATGTCGGCGATCGCGCTGTCGAGCATGGCCCCAGATTTTACGTCTTCAGGCTTGATGTCGGGCTTTTCGAGTTTGACGTCACCACTCTTCAGGGTCGCCTCTGAGAAACCTGCCTGAATGATGGAATTGGCGGGGTACTTTTGGGCCGCCCCGGCAATTTGCTTAGACATCGCTGCGGCTTCAATGGCCGTAGAAACAATGCCCATGTCAACCATGGCTACTGAAAGCCCGGTCATCATCGGCGCTTTGACCAGGGTTTGCAGCTCTGCGGTTGTGTAATCGCTCATGGTTTACCTCGTGGAGGAACGCAATTTTGGAGTAGATACTGAATGACTCAGTATCTCCGAGGGTAAGCAAAAACGATAAGGAACCCATAAGAGCAGGGGATTGGGCAGGTTTGGCGACCCAATCCCTTGCTTGTGATCAGCAATGCTGAAAATCATGCCTCGCCAGGGCAGTCTTAAATTAGCAGAGCTAAGATTAAAGCGCCACAGCCTGTTTAATGCAATTTTGACGGCTGTTCATACCGCGATCGCCCTAGGGCCGGCTCAAGGTTTCGCTTGCTAGAGAGGCGGCGCTGACGAACATCGCATCGACTATTGAGGAGGATCTATGCCCGCAGTCACCGAGTCTCCCTACACCCAGGAGCAGATCAAGGTCTGGCTCCGAGGGCTGCTCACCTTGGCCTGGGCCGACGGCAATTTTGACGACGACGAAAAGGCGCTAATCACCGCCATTACCGAAGACGAACTAGCCCCCGAACTCGACTTTGAGCATTTTGAACCCGTCACCCCCGCCGAAGTGGCGCAGGTGCTCGGTTCTGACCCCAAGGTGGCCGAGAACTTTTTGCGCATGGCTGTGATGGTGGCGCTGGCCGACGGCGTATATTCCGTAGAAGAAGACCTCCAGCTTCAGACACTGTGTCAGGCTCTGAACCTGCAAGACACCGTGCTCACCTCGGTGCGATCGACCCTCTACAGCCTCAAGCCCGAGAACGCTGAGCTGGCGGCTGAGCTGCGCCCCCCGGTTGGGGGCAAGATTGACCCCCTCAAGCCCGCCCGCGAATGGCTTGACCAGCTCGATGTGCATGATCCGCGCCTGGCCCGGTTTGTGTGCAAACTCATTCCCTCCCAGTGCCCCTTTGAGCGCGATGTGGTGCTGTTCAACAAAAAGCTGGTGCACATTCCACCCATGTGCAAGATCAATCCGCTGTACGATCAGCTGGTGGGGTTGCGGTTTCGCGCCCTGTCTTACCTGGCTGACGACTGCGGCGAAGACGTGACGCCGCTGCTGTAGGCGGTTGTCACTGAAATCTACAGACTTTCGGGTTCTTTGCCGGAGACTACGGGGGCGATCGCGCTGAGCTTAAGTTCGGGGTGGTCAGACTGAATCTGTTGACAGTTCCACTCGTTCTTAAACAGCAGCACGGGGCGATCCCAGCTGTCTTTGACGGTAACGGTGTTGAACAGTCGGCCCACCTTGTCGAGGGCTTCCCAGCCGCCATCGACCCAGCGGGCCACGGCGTAGGGCAGCGGCTCAATGCGAGTCTCGACGTTGTACTCGTTTTGCATGCGGTACTGCACTACCTCGAGCTGGAGCTGACCCACCGCCGCCAAAATCGGGTCGCGCTTCGACTCGTCGGCGGAGAACATGATCTGCACCGCCCCTTCTTCGCGCAGCTCTGACACACCCTTTTGGAACTGCTTGTACTTAGAGGGGTTGGGGTTCTTGAGGTAGGCAAAGATCTCCGGCGAAAAGCAGGGGATGCCGTCGTACTCCAGCCGCTTGCCCTGGTAAATAGTGTCGCCGATCGCAAAGACGCCGGGGTTGTTTAGACCAATCACGTCGCCGGGGTAGGCTTCTTCGAGAGATTCTCTGCCCTGGCCAAACAGCTTTTGGGGGTGCGACAGACGCACCGACTTGCCGCTGCGGGCGTGGCTGACCACCATATCTTTCTCAAATTTGCCTGAGCACACCCGCACAAAGGCGATGCGATCGCGATGTTTGGGGTCCATATTCGCCTGAAGCTTAAACACAAACCCTGAGAAGTCTTCATTGGTAGGGGAAATTTCGCCCAGGGTGCTGCTGTGGGCCGAGGGCTTGAGGGCGTAGTCCAAAAATGCGTCGAGAAATAGCTGCACACCAAAGTTGGTCATGGCGCTGCCGAAGAATACTGGGGTCTGCTGCCCAGCGTGGACGGCGTCGAGATCCAGCTCGGGGCCGACTTCTTCGATCACCTCCAGCTCTTCTTTGAACTGGTAGTAGAGGTCTTGGTCGAGCAAATCTTCAATGCGCGGGTCGCCAATATCTAGCACCGTGTTTTTGGCCGCTTTTTTGCCGTGGATGCTGCGCTCAAACAGATGAATCTGCTGGTGGCGACGGTCATATACGCCCTTGAAGCGATCGCCCATGCCGATGGGCCAGTTGACTGCGTAGGTTTGCAGACCCAGCCGCTGCTCAATCTCATCCAGCAGCTCTAAGGGTTCGCGGGCGGGGCGATCCATCTTGTTGAAGAAGGTGAAGATGGGCAGCGATCGCATCCGGCACACTTCAAACAGCTTCAGGGTTTGCGGCTCTAGACCCTTGGCGGCGTCTTCGAGCATCACCGCGTTGTCGGCGGCAGCCAGGGTGCGGTAGGTGTCTTCGCTAAAGTCTTGGTGACCGGGAGTATCCAGCAGGTTGATGGTGTAGCCACCGTAGGCAAACTGGAGCACCGTGGAAGTGATCGAAATCCCCCGCTGCTGCTCCAGCTCCATCCAGTCAGAGGTGGCGCTGCGCTGGGCTCGTTTGGCCTTTACGGCCCCCGCCTCTTGAATAGCGCCTCCGTAGAGCAGCAGCTTTTCGGTGAGTGTCGTTTTACCAGCGTCGGGGTGAGAAATAATGGCAAAATTGCGCCGTTGCTCTACCGCTGCGGCAATATCGGCGGAGGTGGCGGCAGTAGAAACGGCGGCGTCAGTCATGAACTAGCGGTACTCGTGCGTGTGAATAGATACGTCTTTTAATTGTACGGGCTGGCCTGGGTTTTGATGGGCGGGGAATACTGAGCCGCCAGCCTCAATGAGCAGCACAGTAGAAAATCGGTTTCTAAGCATGATGTAGTGTCTCAGCCAAAGAAGCGTTCGTAGTCGTCATGACTACCGATCCAAAACCAAGTGACCGTATCACCCTCCAGAATGCCGATCGCTCTGTAGCCCCGCGTGACTCTGACAGCCCAAATACTTTCCTGACTATTGATGCACTTGAAATGTAGTGATGGATGAAAAGGATTCTCGGCCCACAGTCGATAAGACTTTCTAGCACTTTGTCTAATACTTGGGTTCAAGTGCTGATATTCAGCCCAAAACGAAGGCAACGCCTCGGATTTCACAACTGCTCGTAGTCAAGAGGGGCAGCTTGACCATCAGCGATTTCTTGCTTTGCCCGTTGGGCAACGGCAATCAAACCACTCTGGGAATTTTGGAACGACGCCTCCCAGCGCTGCTCATCTTGCAGGTCTGCGATGTAGTCACGCAAATGCTCAGCGACCTGTTCTTGCAGGGCCGCAGGCAGGAACTCCATCATAGTCACAACCGTTGTAATGGCAGACGAAGACATAGCTAGAGAAGGCATAAATCTATAGCGCTAAGTTAGCTTACTTTGACTGAAGTGTGATTTTGACCTCCCGAGGCAGAGCCAAATCGCCAGGCGCGATCGCACAAAACATCTCATTCAAGCCAAAATCATATTACTATATCGTTAAGTAATGAATTCGGGATTGAGCCATGCTCATGGAATGGTGGTACGGGCTGTTTGGCGGCATCCTTATTGGCCTTAGCGCCACGCTGCTACTTGCCTTCAATGGAAGAATTACAGGCATTAGCGGCATGGTCAACGGGGCCATTACCTTTGCCGCCGCTGAGAGCTGGCGCTGGTTGTTTCTGCTGGGCCTGGTAGCGGGCGGCCTGATCTACGAATATGCCCTAGCCCCTCAGCCCACGCCGACTTATGCCTTCGCCCCGGCCACCATGGTGGTGGCTGGGCTGCTGGTGGGCTTTGGCACCCGCATGGGCAACGGTTGCACCAGTGGCCATGGAGTCTGCGGGCTGGGGCGGCTGTCGGGGCGATCGCTCGTCGCCGTGCTCACCTTTATGGCCGCTGGCATTGTCACCGTATTCATCACCCGCCACCTGCTGGGCTGGGTTTAGAGGTATTGAGGCATTAACTATGACAACCCAAAACGCATCCACCCCCAACACCCTGGCCCAAAACCTGGTAACTCTCACCGCCGGGCTGCTGTTTGGCCTGGGACTGGGCTTTTCACAAATGATCGACCCCCAGCGGATCATTGGATTTCTAGACCTTACCGGCAGCTGGGACCCTACCCTGGCCTTTGTCATGGGCGGCGCGGTGCTGGTGACGCTGGTTAGTTTTCGCTTGATTCTGCGACAGCCCCATCCCCTGTTGGGCAGCAAATTTTTTGTGCCCACCCGCGACGATATCGATCGCCCCCTGGTGCTGGGCGCGGCCCTGTTTGGCATTGGCTGGGGGCTGGGCGGATATTGCCCTGGGCCTGCGATCGCTGCTCTGGGCCTAGGGGCAGCCAACCCGTTGCTGTTTGTGGCGGCGATGATCGCGGGGTCGTTAGTCCACAAAGCTTTCAACCGTCCCCCACAGCCCTAGGTCAGATTGATGCGGCGACAGGCGAAAAATTCGCTACCCTAAACGGTCGTGTAGCGTAAGCAACAAGGATGGTAGCTATGGGGAGTGTGGGCAAAATTGCGGTGGGTTTAGCCCTGGGGGCCGCCCTGGTCAGCGGCGGGCTGGGGCCAGCCTTGGCAGAGACACCAACAGCAACGGTATCGAGCTTAGATAGCCGCCTGAAACAGACGCGATCGCAGTCCTACCGCTATGCCATGCTGGCGGGCTATTCCGCCGCCGAGCTGGGAGACTACCACACGGCCTTGATCAACTTTCGCCGGGCTTTGACGTTTCGACCGGGCGATCGCTACGCCACCGCTGGCATTCGCAACATGCAGACCTACGTTGCCCAAGAGCGGGCCGAGGCCGCCAAACAGGCCGAGATCGCGCAGCGCCAGGCCACCCTCACCGCCGCTGTGGAAGCCAGCGACTGGGCCTGCGCCGCCGCCTCGGTCGATCGCCTGGTGGTGCTAGTGCCGCCCACCTCCGCCGATCGTGCTCGACTGATTGCCTATCGGGGCGAGCTGGCTGGGTTCATTCAGGCCAGGGCCAACCTAGAGCAATGGTCTACAGTGTGTCCCGGCGGTCAGGTTTAGCAGAGGTATTGAGCAAAGCCCACCAAGGGGTGAACACCGACACGGCATAATAACAATTGGGTTCATGCCCAACTGTCTTTGCCCCATTGCCGTCTGTAAATGAACTACCTGGTCGCCGTTTTAGACAATCGCATCAAAGCCGAAGAGGCCTACAACGCCCTTGAGGAAGCCAGTCTGCCCAAAGACAATTTCGACATTCTGGGCAAAGGCTTCAAAAGCGCTGACGAGTATGGTCTTATCGACCCTGCCGACCAGGCGTGGAAACAGATTCGTCTGATGATGGTCTGGCTGGTGCCCTTTGGCTTTATCGCCGGGTTTAGCTTCAACCTGATCACCGGGCTAGATACTTTTGCCTTTACGGGGCGGTTGGGCAACCAGATTATTGGTGGGCTGCTGGGGGCGATCGGGGGATCGATGGGAGCCTACTTTATCGGCGGCGGCATGGGCATTCTCGGCAGTGGCGATGCCCTCTCGTACCGCAACCGCCTCGACGACGGCAAATTTTTAGTGGTAGTGCGCGGCTCCGAGGCTGTTGTTCGCCAGGCCACCCCCATTCTGCGCAAGTTTCGCCCCGAGAATATCCAGGGCTATTCAGGGAGCTAAGGCCATGCCGTCCCCTAAAACCGCCGATGTCATTGTGATCGGCAGCGGCATTGGCGGCCTGTGCTGCGGCGCGCTGCTGGCCCGCTACGGCCATCGCGTCACCGTCTGCGAAAGCCATACCATCCCCGGCGGGGCCGCCCACGGCTTTGAGCGCCAGGGGTTTATTTTTGACTCGGGGCCATCGCTCTACTCGGGAATGTCGTATCGGGCTTCCACCAATCCGCTGCGCCACGTGCTCGATGCGGTGGGCGAAGGGGATAGCGTCACCTGGGCCAACTACGACACCTGGGGCGTGCGCATTCCTGAAGGCGACTTTGACACCACCATAGGCAACGACCAGTTCGCCGACGTGCTACGTACTCTGCGAGGTGAAACTGCCGTTAAAGAATGGCGGCGCTTGCAAAAGGCGATGGTTCCCCTGGGCAAAGCGGCTACTGCCCTACCCCCCGCTGCCCTTAGGCTCGATCTGGGTGCCGCGCAAACCGTGGCCCCCTACGTGTGGGAACTTCTGCGAAATGCCCCAGCCCTCACCCAATCGAGCAAACCCTTCAGCACCGTGCTCGATCGCACCACCCGCGACCCTTTCATTCGCCACTGGATGAATATGCTGTGCTTTTTGCTCTCGGGCCTGCCTGCCGAGGGCACCAGCACCGCCGAAATGGCCTTTATGTTTGCTGAGTGGTATCGCCCTGGCGTCATGCTCGATTACCCGATCGGTGGCAGCGCCGCCCTGGTCAACGCCCTGGTGCGCGGGCTGGAGAAGTATGGCGGCACCCTGAGGCTGGGCGCTCACGTCAAGGAAATTCTGGTGGAGGGCGATCGCGCCACAGGAGTTATCCTCCGCTCTGGAGAAGTCCTCAGCGCAGATACCGTAATCTCCAACGCCTCCATTTGGGACACGCTGAGGCTGGTGCCCGAGGGCGCATTACCCAAGGCATTCGTAGAAGAGCGCCAGACCACCCCCGAGTGCCTCAGCTTTTTGCATCTGCACCTGGGCATTGACGGCGCAGGACTGCCGCCCGACCTAGCCTGCCACTACATCACCGTGGAAGATTGGGAGCGGGGCATTGACGCCCCGCAGAATCTCATCGTCATGTCGATTCCCACGGTGCTCGACCCGTCGCTGGCTCCACCGGGCAAGCACACCATCCACGTCTACACCCCCGCCACTGAGCCCTATGAACTCTGGGAGGGGTGCGATCGCCGCAGCCCCGAGTATGCAGAATTGAAGAAAAAGCGGGCAGCACCCCTCTGGCGTGCCCTAGAGCGCATTATCCCCGGCGTGCGACAGCGGGTAGAGGTGGAATTGGTCGGCACGCCCATCACCCACGAACGCTTTTTGCGCTGCCATCGGGGCAGCTACGGCCCCGCTATCTCGGTTGAAACTGGCCTCTTCCCAGGGCCAAAGACCCCGCTGGAGGGACTGCTTTGTGTGGGCGGTTCTACCTTCCCCGGCATTGGCTTACCAGCGGTAGCCGCCTGCGGATTGATGACTGCCAACACCCTGGCTTCTGTCAGCCAACACCGCCAAATGCTGCGGGAAGTATTGGGCTAGTAGCTCCCCTGTCTACCCTAGCTGCCTTACCCCCCGCGCCTACGTTGGTTCACGCCAAAACGTCAGATTTTCGCCGATCGGCTGTAGCGTGGTGCCGGGGTAGTAGAACTGGAGAATGCGAGGATAGGCCCAGCCCAGACTGCCTAGGCGGTACGACCCAGTTTGACTCAGGCCGACACCATGGCCCCAGCCGCCACCGACAAAGCGGTAGCCTGTGATCTGTCCCGAAGCAGGGGTGCCAGAGAAAGTACTGCCCGCTGCCGGGGCCTGATACATAGGCTCCACATAGAACAGCAGGCTGCGGGGGGCCGTGAGCACCCGCACAATTTCATCTTTTTTGAGCTGCACTACGCCCAGGTCGGTTTCGATGTCGATCGCCTGTACCCGACCCGAGTTAGCCCGTTCTGAAACCCGCAGCGATCGCACCTGGGTGAACCCGGCTAACGGATGCTGCCGCCGCCCCAGATATCCTTTAAGATCCGCCGTAATTTCGGCTAGAGAGCTCTCGTTGCGCCAGCGAAATAGATCCCAGGTGTCTTCGTTGAAGCCCTTGTCGATGGCGATAAAGGCGCGAATTGCCTCCTCGGAGCTGAGGGGGTACTGGTTGATATCCCACAGACCGTTGACCGTATCGACCACCGGGCGCAGGTAGGGGCGATCGGGGCCATCCCACACATCGCTAAAAGCGGCGGTAATGCCCCCGGTGGTGGAGGAATACAGGGCATCGACCAGCTCGTTTTGGTAGGTGAGCACCTGGCCCTGGGTGGCCTGAATGGCCTGGTCGGCCACGGGCGCGGTGCCGGTCAGGCCCCGATACACCTGGCACTGGGTATCGGCGCAGAGCTGGTAGTCGTCGATGGCGAAGCGGCGCAGGTTGCGCAGGGCATAGGTGCGGGCCAGCACCGTTTGGGCCTGAATGGCGGGCACCGGGGCGCTAGGGCCAATTTCGTGGGGCACCACGCCGCGCAGGTAGGTTTCGATCGCCACGCTGTTGACCAGGGTGTAGGTGCCGTAGGTGTTGGGCTGTACCCGCAGGGTGCCGCCGTAGACGCGGGTGACGGGCGGATCGCCGGGCTGGGTGACCCGCACCCGCCCGCCGCTGGCGCGAATGTCGAGAGTGTCGCGACTGTAGCGGTAGCCGTTGGCCTCAAAGTAGGTGCGGGGAATTTGGCCCACCACCTCGCTGTCGAGAAAGACCTCGGTAAACCCCTGGGCTTGCAGGTTTTTGACCAGCAGGCGGCGCACCAGGGGGCTGTTGTAGGTTTCGCGGTTGGCCCACACTTCCCAGCTGCCGGGCTGGGCGATCTCGGGCTCAATGCCGCGATCGCGCCACTGTTGAGCACTGTATTCGGCGGTTTCAAAGCTGCGGTGGTTGCTGAGCACGACGCGCTCGCCCAGGGTGGCCTCGGGTAGTTGCTCGGGGGTCAGGCCAATCACAACTTTGGTGGTGGTGACGGTCTGGGGCTGGCCCTGGGTGTCAAAGCTGAGGGTAAGCTGCTCGCCGGGCAGGGCTTCGAGGGTGATGCGGTCTTGCAGATTTTCGCCAAAGCGCTGCACGATGCCCACCTGAATGACCGGGTTTTGGGCGGCGGGTGCGGGTGCGGCGATGGCGATGGTGAGGGCGATCGCCATGCCGCCCACTGCGCCCAACCATCGCGATCGCCGATGGCCCAGGGATTGAAACTGAAGTCGGGGCAGGGAGAGCGTAGCCATAGTGCGCTAACGAAGTAGGGGGCTGCTCGCTGTTGGTGCAGCCGGGTCAGAGAAATTCTAACGGCTTCAGACCCTTGAGGGTGGGAATCTTTCCTGGCTCTATTCTCGGTAAGCAATTTCTATGCAATGCCGTCGTGCTAAAACGGCTGTTGCTAATTATTTCTTCACTGTCATCACGTTCAAGGACGGCACCTATTCAAGACTGATGCTAAGCCAACTTACAGTTGCTGCCCTACCTCAGAGTTTTGGTCATCACGACAAAGCAAGCAGTGATAAGCTCTCATCTTCATAAAATAATTTGATCGCGTCAAAATCTCGACGCAATACATCTTCAACTTGACGGGTTGAGCAGTTGCCAAGGCGAAGCCAAATGACTTTCGGTGGATTGCCAAGTACTAAGCTTAGATCGTGCATGTCTGCATCTTTTGAGACAATCATTAAGTTATTGTCTTTCGCAAAATCCCAAACTATTGAGTCAATCGTCGCTTTCATGTCTACATCGCGAACGTGAAGCGAGTCTGGGAAAAGATCGCTCAAACGATTTGGCAGTTTGGGCGATAGGTTTTCATCAAAAAGGAGTTTCATGCCGATAAAGGAGCGGTCATAAACCGCCGCTCGCGGTCAGCAGCGTAGGCAATGCAGGCTTTTAGATCTTCTCGCGTCAGGTCGGGAAAGTCATCGAGAATTTCGGCTTCGGTCATCTCGGAAGCCAGGTACTCAAGCACTTCATAGACGGTGATACGCAAGCCGCGTACGCAGGGTTTGCCGCCGCGCTTATTGGGTTCGATGGTGATGTAGTTTCGGTAGTCCATAACTGAAGTCATTGATGTTGTGTTCTTGACTGCCTAGCTTTCATGCGAGTGTAGAACGGTGACTTGGGTGCTTGGGCCATGCTGGCTTGGGTGTCTTGCCATTCTTGAGAAATTTCTTGGTCGATTTCGTCTTGGTGGTCGAAGTAGTAGCCCATGGTGGCGTGGGCTTCGGCTGGGGTTAGGTAGGGGTGCTGGCGGCAGAGTTCTTCGACTGACCAACCGTAGGCGAGGTAATCCATCACAATTTGGGCGACGCGAATGCGGAGGATGCGCTGCAATCTTGCGGGTTGTTGCTCGATTTTTTCGATGTGGGGATAGGTCAGGCTTAACATAGGGCTTTTGTTAGAGCTGCTATGGCTGAGGTTGCCTTACAGTATAGCGAGAGGGTTGGGTTTCCTTCGTCAATCCAACCCACAGGAGATCTGCGATCGCACTCAATCTACAGCACTCTTTAGACAGCAATCAGCTTTTCTCGACCAATATTTTGGAGAATACTTATCTGACCAATACGTTGAAACTCCTTACTACTTCTGTCAGCTAGATGAAGTACCCAAGGCAGTCGGCATGAACGAAAACCACTAGCAGGATGCAATTGAGTGAGATGGTAAGTTTGTAAAGCTAATAATTCAAGAGGAGCGTCCCCATACTCATGAACCACCCTTAGGGGCCTAACACTACCGATATTTTCAGCTACTGCTTGGCTTGTAACCATAATAAAAGAACGTTCTTTTGGCATAAATACAGTGCTGCCAACTTGAGCATCCCGATAAACTTTTCTTTCACCTTGCATAACTTCCTTCCCCACTCTTCCTGCCCCACTTTTGCGTACCCCTACAAGATCTACAGAAATCCCTTGCTCCTTCAATGCCGTTAATGTTTGATCAAATTCTCCTGATTGAATCAACCCATCTCTCATTAACAATATTTTTCTGGGATAGCGGTTACAGATATTGTGAAATTTGATAACAAGCTTAGATACTGTTTGCCAAACCCCTTGCCCAGAAAAACGCTCTCCTCTCTGAACGTCAGGAAGTTCCCAACCTAAGTTTTGCCCGTCAGCTAGCACAGCAAAAGCTGACGTTCCATAATACAGTTCTCGGTTTGTACCAGTATCAAAACCAATAATCAGTTCTGCAGCGTCAGGATGATCTATTGGTTCCAGCCTTATAGGTTGCCAACCAGCTTTACACAATAAACCTAGCACCACATTTATAGCTTTATAAGCATCAGCTTTTGGTTTGGGCACTATAAATTGAGTGGCAATACCAGCTTTCAACGCTTCAACTCTAACTTGCTGTTTACGCTCGTTAGGTGACCATGGCATAACTACTAAAACAGTTTTTATACCTTCATTTGACCATGTTTGCCAAAACATTTGTCGATTAAGGGCACCTTCGGGTAATTGACTCAACACTCGGTAGGAATCAATTTGTATCTGTGCATCGCTCTTTTGGGCTACTCCTTTTATACATTTCTCAACCTCTGAAGGATACCTACGTTGTTCATCAAAGAGATTAAGACAACCAAAGTTAGTCTCTCCGATTTTAACACAGCCCTTGTAACGAACTTTAGCAGCCTTATCTACCTCTCCCTTCAAAGCAAATAGCTTTGCTGCGGGAAGAATAAACCCATTTACCATCAGTGGCTTAGGCAAAGAGTAGATCCCATAGATTCTCTCAAAAATTGTTTGGGCTGTTTTTTCGCATTCTCTTAGCCGAGTATCTAAATTCTTCTTGATATGGCTAAAAACTTCTTGAATGTTATTCTTCTCTTCCTGCTCGGATTGTTCTGCGATGGTTGCCAACATTTCCATCGTTAGGCTAGGTGAAAGCCTTTGAGAAAGATGAGCTACCGCCTGAGCATTCCATTGATTTGCTCTTTTTACATAAACGACACGCGAATTCTGTATTTCTTCCTCTGTTGCCCCATTTTGGCGATGATAATTGGCCAGAGTCATTCCCAAGCTTTCAATCAAGGTTTCGTCAGGCGTTTGATCAGAGAGTCCTTCATATCGCCAACTAATGTAATTATTGCTCTTATCTTTGTATGTGTTTCGAGCATAACTAATCGAAACATCAGGATATTCATCTTGCCATTGATGAAGATTCCACGGGGTATAAAAACGGTGATGTATATCTATCTCTAGATATACATCACCTTCGGAATCGATGTCGATATCTATTCTTCTTCCTTTGTGTACCTCCCAACCCTTACCATACTTCTCTTTGCCTGCATCCCCCGTTATCCACCAAATCAATCCGCCCTCAGAAGACCTTTCAATAGCTGTCGAGTTCCACATCCTTAATTGTTTTTCTAATTTTCTTCTCTCTAGACCTTCTAATCCCTTAAGCTCTGAAGAGTCAGCACAATTTAATTTTCTTGTGGAAATAAGTCTCAATTCCCAGTTCTCACCTTGCAAGCGATCTAGACTAATAGCCTCTTGAGCTATAATCCTGGAGCCTAATCTTGTCGCGGGGGTTCCGAGTTTATAACAAATGCTAGAAATTGCTTTTTGTTCATCGCCTTGATCAGGATTCTCTTTAAAGCTACAGCTGTATTCATAAATCAAAAGTTCAGAATCACTCAATTGTTTCACAAAGAAACGGTTCAACACAACTTCAGTATCTTCAAATTCAATTTTCATAGAAAACATTAAACTCACTTACTGGTTTTAACAGCAATCCTATAGTAAAGACAGTCCTTGAAACTACTTTTATGGTCTAACTCACCCTTTAAGATCTTCTCCACGGTTGACGGGGAGCGATCGCATCAGTACACTCATCCATTAAGCCGTTCAGCAGAGCGGTGACCACACAGAACTCGAAAATCTTAGCGCTGTCTGAGGGTGTTAGCGGCACCAACAGACAGCTAACCCCGCAAATCTAGACAGCAGATTGCGAGGCTAGGCCCATCGTACCCTAGCCCCCACAGTTTGCACTTCAACTACGGGTGGCTGGGGTTTTCGCGTTCTGTTTCTTCCGTACCCACTACAAGGAAACAGAACCGATGTTTGAATATCTCGAACCCGATGCCAGCGGCGCATCTAATCTGCCGCCGTCTTCACGCAGCACCTCCCATGTTCGCCCAGAGCGGGTGCGCCACATGCTCTACGGCAGCCTCGCAGGCATCGATCGCACCATCAAAATCCTCCACGCCCTCGGCTACACCGACCCCAACGACTGGAGCGACCCCATCCCCGTGCCGCCCACCAGCGGCACCACCGGCGCAACCACCCCAGCAGGCACCACCTGGATGGCGATCGCCACCAAAACCGTGCTGATTGAGTAAAGCCCCCGCCCCCGATGGCCTACCCATTGCCGTCGGGGGCTGCGATCGCCATCCTCAAGCCCACTGCGATCGCAACTTGGTACATTGAGCAGCCCACTTAACAAACAGCGCTTACTGTAAAGCAAAGTGGCACAACTGTTTAGCTTACACAGGCCGCTGCAAAGCAAAGTGGCACAGCTGTTTAGCTTACACAGGCCACTGCAAAGCAAAGTGGCACAACTGTTTAGCTTGCACAGGCCACTGCAAAGCAAAGTGGCACAGCTGTGTAATGGTTTCAGGGGGCAACTTGCCAATTGCACGCCGCGTTATGTCAATTTGACCCCGCAGTATTAATGTGCGCTAACCGTCCTTACGCTTGTGCAGTCGGGTGAGCGAAATTCTCGCCGACTCGGCCACCTGAAACTGGGAGTCTTTTTCGAGATAGCGCAGGGCAGGCTCGGTTTTTGGCGTAGGTAGATAGCCTAGGGCCTCAGCCAGTCGCTGGCGCACCAGCCAATCCTCCGACTGGGCAAACTTGAGGATTTCATCCACCGCTTCCAGGTCGCCAATCTCGCCGACAGCGGCGATCGCCGCCTGCTGCATTACCACCTCGTCACTTTGCAACGCCTGCATCAGCACATCGTGGGCGCGAGGGTCTTTGAGATTGCCAAGAGAAACCGCCGCACTAAAGCGCACCAGCCAGTCAGTATCTTCGTAAAATGCCCGCACCAGCGTCTCAAACGCTCTTGGATCTTCCAAATATCCCAGCGCCCCCGCCGCGTCAGCGCGAATGCCGTAGTCAGGGTCAGAGGTGAGCAGATTAATCAAAATGTCGTACGACTCTTCATCAGGCTTAATGCCCAGGGCAAACACCGCCATCGAGCGGATTTGCAGGTTTTTGTCGTGCAGCGCCTGCCGAATCAGCGGTGCCGCCTGGGCCGTAGGCACATCCCGCAGCGAGGCCAAAGCCAGCATGCGGTCTTTCGAGTCTTCGCTTTTAAGCTGGGCAGAAATCTGCTCTAAATCCATGGGAAAGGTTCGGGGTGAACGGTCCTCTTCAGTATAAGGAGGTGGGGTGATGTGGGTGTGCGGGTGATGTGGGTGTGTGAGTGTGTGGATGAGGCCACCTACTCGCTCACCTACCCACTTACTCACCTACTCTCCTCCCTACCGTTTCTTCACTCGCCCAAAATGCTCCTCCCCCTGCCGTGCCGAAACCGAGTTAGCCACAGGCTCTAGGGTCACGATGTCAAAGTGGGGCTCAAAGAGCTGGCGCACTTCTGCTGGGGTGGTGCCAAAGGGGGGGCCGCCGGAGCGTTGATGGGTAAAGAATACGGCCAGCAGTTCACCATCGGGCACTAGCAGCTCGGCCACCAAAGCTACATAGGCAGTTCGCAGGGAGGGGTCGATCGCACAAAAGCAGGTGTGTTCGATCGCATAGTCAAATTGGCCCGCCAGGTCTGGGGTCAGCTCAAAGATGTCCTGTCGCAGCAGGTTGAGGGAAAGCTGCTGGGCCTGAGCTTGCTCCCTTAGGGACTGAATCGGCGAAGGGGCAAAATCTACGGCGGTGACCTCAAACCCTTGCTGGGCGAAGAAGAGAGCATCGTGGCCGCGCCCGGCACCGAGGGCGATCGCGCGACCCGGCAGCGGTGCATCCACACCATTCAGCAGCGTTTGAAAGGCGGGGGCGGGCTGGCCCAGATCCCAGCGGGGGTTGCCCTCTTGGTAGCGCTGTTCCCAGTCGTCGGGGCCAAGGGGTGGTGTTGGGGAGGACGGAGTTTGTGCGGTCACGGGGGGCTCCGGGGTGTATGCTCGGCAGTGGTATTCAGAAATTTTAGGGTAGCGCGTATGCGGCGGCGACAGCTATTGGGCGGGCTGGGGGTAGCGGCGGCGGCAGGGGCACTGGGGCAGCGGGCGGTGCAGGCCCAAGGGCGTTCTACCCTGCTGCCGCCGCGCCTGCGGGCGGGCGATACGGTGGGGATTGTGAGCCCAGCGGGGGCTACCTTTGAGCGCGATCGCCTCGATCTAGTCATCGACGCGGTCAAAGCCCTGGGTTTCGTACCCCGCGTGGCTCCCCACGCCCTGGCGCGCTACGGCTATCTGGCGGGCACCGACGCCGAGCGAGCTGCCGATGTAAATGCTATGTTCGCCGACCCAGCAGTCAAAGCGCTGCTGCCGATCCGGGGCGACTGGGGCAGCGCCCGCATTCTGCCCTACCTCGACTACGACCTGATTCGCGCCAATCCCAAGGTGGTAATTGGTTTTAGCGACATCTCGGCCCTGCTGCTGGGCCTCTATGCCCAGACGGGGCTGGTCACGTTCCACGGCCCCCACGGCCTAACCGCCTGGCGCGACGATCAGGTGGAGCCGCTGCGGCGCATTTTGATCAACGGTGAAATGCTCACCTACACCAACCCGCTGCTGGGGGCCGACCAAGACCGCCTGATGCGCGATCAGGGCCGCATTCAGACCATTACACCGGGTCGCGCCACCGGGCCATTGCTGGGGGGCAATCTTTCAGTCATTTCTGGCATTGTGGGGTCGCCTTACATGCCCGACACCACCGGGGCCATTCTGTTTCTAGAAGACGTGGGTGAAGCGCCCTACAGCATCGATCGCATGCTGACCCAGCTCAAGCTGGCGGGTCTGCTCGATGGTCTGGCGGGGTTTGTGTTTGGCCAATGCACCGCCTGCGGCCCTGGCGAAGGCTACGGCTCGCTCACCCTGGAGGAGATTCTGCAAGACCACATCAAACCCCTGGGCATTCCCGCCTACGCGGGTGCGTGGATTGGCCACGTAGAGCCGCTGTGGACGTTGCCCATTGGTGGTTCAGTGACCATGGATGCCACCCTCGGCAGTCTGCAAATGCAGGCTTCCGCCGTGAGCTAGTACCGCTGGACGGAATTCAAAATGCAAAGTGCAAAATTTTGAATTCTCAATTTTGTTCACGCAGCGTCTCCGGAGGAGAAATTTTGAACTCATCCGCTTCGCATTACCGTTGTCGCAGTCGTCACGCCCCCTGGGGCGGAATGAGCTGCACTAGGTCATTGGGAGCAAACCCGGTAGCATCGTTGGCTGGAGCGGTCTGCCACCCCGACGGCACCGTGTCGAGCAGGGTCGATGGCGGCTCAAATAAAAACAGCCTGGGCTGGTCTTGGGCGACGGCTTGCAGGGTAGCCAACGGGGGTAAGGTTCTCTTGGGCAGCAGCCACAGCGCGGTGTTGGGGCTGAGGTAGTGGCTGAGGGAAATAGCTTCTCCCAGGGCAATGCCGCTCTCACCAAAGATGACCACCGAAGCGTTCTGCTGGTTGAGGTAGGTGGCGATCGCCAGGTTCGAATAGCTCAGAGATTTATTCCACCAGGTGAAGGCGCGGGTGTTGGTGACTCCAGAGGCGAGGCCCAGCGTCAACAGCAGGGCTAAAAGCGCCGCCGCCATTACCCTAGACCGTCGCGAGGCGGCGGCGAGACCAGCGTTGATCAGAGGGGCGATCGCCAGCGGCACCAGCAGCAGCGACGGCAAAAAATAGCGGGTGTTGGTCGAAATTTGCCCGCTGCGCACCAGGTCGCCGCCAATCAGAATCAGGGGCGGCACCAGCAGCCCGCAGCCTAAAAACACCGCCGTTGAGCGAGGATGGTGCCGCCCAATGTGAACCAGGCTAACGGCCACCAATCCCAGCACCAGGGCCGGGCCAACCACCGTAAAAGCATGGTCGAGCGGCAGATTAAAATCGACTATGGTGGCGCTATAGTGCAGCCCCCACAGCTTTCTCAAAAAGTCTAAGGCTTGAGGCTTATCCGTCCAGGCAGTGACCTCTCTCAGCCGCTCCCACCGCCGCACGATCGTCCAAATCCAGGGAACAAACAGCCCAATGCCCAGACCGTGGGCCAGCCCAAACCCCAGCCAGGGCCGTCGCTGCCGCTGGGTCAGCACCATAAAGGCCAGGTGGCTCAGCCCCAGTAATCCAGTCATCAGTGATCCGTACCAGCTCAGCCCCAGGGCCAAACCATAGACTAGCCAGGCCAGCGGCTGGTTGAGCCGCACTGCTCGCATCAGCGCCCCGTGGGCCAGCAGTAGCCCCACCGCCCACAGGCTATACTCGCGGGCCTCCTGGCTGTAGATAATTTGAACAGGCGACACCGCCATCAGGGCCGTCGCCAGCCAGGCCACGGGCGGGTTGAGCGGAAATAGCTGCCGTCCCAGCCAAAATATAGCCGCCAGGGCGATCGCCCCAAAAATTGCCGCGATCGCCCGATAGCCTCCCACCGATGCCCCAAACAGCCGTCCCCAGCCGTGGGCTGCGAGGTAATACAGCGGCGGATGCTCCGGGTGGTTGGCCAGGGCATCCCAGCAGTCGGCCAGGGAGGGGGCGGGTGGCATCTGCTGGTACTGCAACAGGTCGGCAGCGGTCAGATCGGGGCGGTCTAAAACCGCATCCTGCACCGCTGGCCCCTTGTAGCCCGCCACCCGCAGGCTGGTGTAGGCTTCATCGTGCCAGTAGACCTTGCGCTCTAGGTTAGAGAATCGCAGTACTAGACCTATGGCTATGGCTGCGATCGCCACTCCCTTGACCCCAACCCAGCCCTTTGCCAAACCCATCCTCCTTACGTTGGCTCCCTGGCACCGAGCGAGAGCATAGCCCAAGCCCCACTGACCGTCGTGACAGGTCAAGGTGCCCGCCCATCATCATCCCAGACGGCAGCGGCATGAGCCTAGCCAGCTCCCCCAGACACCCAGCGCTGCGGGAAAAGCTAGCCGCCGGAGCCACTCTAGAATTGATAGCCCACGTCGCCAAAGTTGGTGATCAGGGCCACGTTGGCATGCTCTAGGCTGGTGACCAACCAGGGCACCTCTTTGCAGGTGCGGCGTTCGTGCAGATTAAACAGCACCGAAAAGCAGCGTTCTAGCCAGGGCTTAGCCGCCGAGCAAAACAGCACCAGCCGCAGCAGCAGGCCCATGGTCAGGGTGTGGCCCACGTCGCTGACCAGGTGGCGAAAGTTGCGGAACACGGGCCGATGGGGGCTATCGACCACCAAAAAGTTGAGCAGACGGCGACAGGTTTCCACCAAGATAAAGCTGTTCAACGGCTGGTTGTCGAACTCCGCCAGGGTTTCACGCAGGTACTGGCGCAGGTTGCGGGTGAAGTGGTTGCCGCTGTACTTGGGCTCTGCCGCTGCGATCGGGCCGATGAGGTAATCGACAAATTCGTCCTTAAAGTCGCGGAACGATCGCACGGTTTTGCTGTAAGTGGCAAACCAGCGAGCCTGGTCGCGGTGGGTGCGGCCATCAACTTTGCCGGTGTAAAAGCTCAGCGCCTGCTCTAGCCCGTCGGCATCGAGCAGCGTGGGGTTGACCACCTGGCCAGCTCTGCTCGGAATCTGGCTCTGGGCGTGGTATCGGGCCAGACGAATACCCAGATCGGTCTCCGCCCGACGGCGCAGATCGGTGATGTTTTGTTTTTGCTCCTGGCCGCTGTCTTTGGTCAGCAGACTGTTGTCGTAGAGAAAAGGGTAGTGGCGAATGCGGTGGGCCAGGGGCTGATCTTCAACTACCGCCGCTGCGGAGACATCGGCCTCGCGGGCGGGGGACATGATCTGCTGGAGCCGCACCAGCGACGCGTACTGATCGGTCTGGGGAAATTCTTTGACCAGGTTGTAGACCTTTTGGGTCTTTGAGTTTGCGCCACTGACGGGGGGCAGATCCTCAAACAGCCGCACCAATTCGGGAATGGCCCAGTGGTCGCGGGGCTGGGTGTACCACAGGTTAATTAAGGTGTAGCAGCAGCGGTTGAGCACATACTTAAACTCGCGATCGGCGGTGTCTTGCTCAGACAGTTTCAGCAGAGCATTGGCCACCGAACTGTCGGGATAGCTGGCCACGTCTAGAAACAGACTGCGAAACCGCGCGATCAGCTCGTGGGGTGCCTCCTGCTTGCGCCAGTACTGCCAATGCTGGTAGAGCAAGTCTTCTAGGTTAGCGGGGGGCCGACTAGAGTAGTTTGACCACGAATCTAAGGAATCCCAGGGACTCATGCTGCTGACCTGATTGTGAGGGCGGTAGATGACGAAGGCACCCCATCAAACTGATGATGGCCGATGATCGCTTAGAGGGTTAAGCTGCGTTTCCAGGAACAGGGCTGACTCAGCCACAACAGGCTTGATAATAGGCTAAGTAGCGAGTTTTACCTAAACTCTACCCATGGGCATAGGCAGAGTTTAGTCAATAATACCCAGGGCAGAGTCAGTTTTCTCCGCTAAATAGGACGCATTTTTTAAAGTTTTCTTGAGGATTTCCCCCCTGCTGGCTGCCAGGGTGACCTTAGAAGGCCTCAATCTGCCTCACCACGGTTTGGGCCGAGTAGCTTACCCCGGCGGTACCTTCGCCAGGATGGGTACAGTCGCCCACCAGCCAAAGCCCGGCTACTGGCGTGCGGTTGGCGAAGCCAAAGGGGCCAAAGGTGTTTACCCGCATGCCCAGCCCGCCGACGCTGCCCTGGTCGCGGGCGGTAAAGCGGGCAAAGGTGCGGGGGGTTGCTGCCTCAATGTGAATGAGATGCTCGGCCCGCAGGTCAAAGTAGCTCGACAGCCGCTGGATAGCACCCTCGGTGTAGGTCTGCTTCATCGCTTCGTAGTTGCCCGCCTGCCACCAGGGCGCGAGGTCGGTAAACGACGAGGCCACAATGGTGGCCCGCCCCTCAGGGGCGCGCCCGTCGCCGGGGCGGCTGACCGACACAAACAGCGTGTTGTTTTCGGCGATGGGGCCGTCATAGCTGTAGAGAAATTGCAGGTGGGGCGGGCAGTCGGCTGGAATCGCCGCCGCCTCTACCCCCAAATACAGCACAAAAGCACCGCTGCCCGAGGGTAGCGCCTCAACCCGCCGCCGATAGCCCAGGGGAGCACTGTCGCCCAGCAGCTGCACTAGATTTTGCACCGTGACGTTGGTCACCACGTGGTCAGCGGGTTCCACCCAGGTTTTGCCTGTGCTTTGATCTTCAACCGTTACTCCGCTGACTCGGCCCTGGGTGGCGTGAATTTGCCGCACCCCGTGGTTGAGCTGAAGCAGACCGCCGTCGCGCACCAGCGCTTTTTCTAGGCTGTCGCTGAGCACCTGCATGCTGCCCTTTAGATGCCACAACCCCTGGGGTGCTTGAGACATACTTAGGGCGGTAGCGGCGTAGAGCACCGCCGTTTCATCGGCGCTCACCTGGGAGTAGAGCTTGAGCTGAAGGTCGAGGAAGGTTTTGAGGCGGCGATTCCCGATGGAGCTGCCGGGTGTATCGTCCGACAATCCCATCTGGCTGAGCACCTGGCCCACCGTGCTAAAGGTGTAGGGCACCGTCACTAACGTATCGGGGCGCAGGGCCTGGGTCAGCTGCCGCAGATCCCACGGGCTGCGGGGGGGCAGCACCGGCTGTCGGGCCTGAAACCGCCAGCTGGGCTGAAACAGGGTTCGCATGAGCTGCCAAAAGGGTTCGCTGCCCGGAAACTGCCGCTGTCGCTCGGCCTGCCAGGCCGCCGGGTCGCGCCACACTCGAATAGGCTCCGTTTCGCCGGGCAAAAACACGGCACAGGCTGGGTCACAGGGGGTTGCCTCCGGCAGCGGCAGCTCCAGCTCGCCAAAAATCTGGTGGTGAATGCCCCCCGGTTCGAGCCCGGCCACCTGGGTCGCCCCCACATCAAAGGTAAAGCCTCGCCGCTTAAAGGTTGAGGCACAGCCCCCGGCCACGCGGGCCTGGTCGAACACCCGCACGGCGTAGCCCCGGCGGGCTAGCAGAGCAGCAGCGGTCAGGCCACCAATGCCAGCGCCAACCACAACTACCCGGCGGCCCGACGACGACGAAGCACGGCCCATAGCGTTACATTTCTTTACGGCATTCTCAGCTTAGCTTAGCTGGAGGATGCGAGCGCGGCGTTGTGAGAACACATCACCGGGGCGATCGCTTGAAATGATGCGCTTTCCTCCGCCCAGGGGCTCCTGTTGACGGCTACCTCTTTCCTGCTAGTCGTACTCGCGGCGGCCTGCCGCAAACTGCAACACCATGGGCAGTCCGCCATCCTGGTGATACTTGTCGGCCCAGGCCCGCAGCATTTCGTCGAGTTCTTCTAAGGCCACTTTGCGGTCTTGGGGGGCGACATCAAACACCTCTACCCCGCGCAGCACTCCCTCGTCTTCTCGCACCCAGGCCTGCAACAGACTAAAGAATCGGGCCACGTCGTCGATCATGGCAAAGACCCGCTCCTGCTCACCCTTGGGCGAGTAGGAGCCGCTGGCCAGGGCATACAGCGGAATATCGACCAGGGGGGAGTCAATTTGAATGACGGTGCCGGAGTGCAGCAGCCGAAACTTGATGTGCGACAGAAGGGCGTCGCTAAAGGGCATGCGCTGACTAGAGGGCAGTTCCTCCTGCGACATCTGGTGGAGCAGCTCCATCAGCTCGGTAAACTCGACCTGGTCTAAAATGCGGGCCTGGGGAGCGCTGGAGGGGAGACTCTCTTCAATAGTTTTGCGCTCGCCAGGGGTCAACCCTGGCAGCCGCACCCGCCCCGCGCCCGAGTCACAGGGAAACTGCTCTTGCCAGAGAAACGGCAGGGCAATGAGATAGTAGGGCTCCTTTGAGTTGAGCACCTTTAGGCTTTGCCCTTCCGCCAGGGCGACCTGAATCTCCTGCACAATGGCTTTGACCCGTTTGGGCTCAACGTGGTACAAAAAGCCCGTCTTGCGAATGTTGTTGCCCTGTTCTACAAAGGTGCTGTAGATCGCTAGCTTGGCCGCGGTGGTGGCGGCGTCTAAAAAAGCTCCGTAGCGATGCCCGCCCATTTTCATGGTGCTGAGGGCTAGGTTTAGCAAAATCCAGTCTGCGGGGCTATTGTCTACGGCTCGCAGCAGATCATCTTTTAAGTCGGGCGGAACTTGAGACTGGTGGGTCACAGGATAAAAATTACTCAGACTAGGTAAGTTACAGAATTTTTAGCCTTGGTAACTTACGGATAACACTAAGGTGACGGTAATCGCCATTGGGTCAAAACAATCGCATTTGAGTTGCATAAAACAGGCGTGCCTAGAACTTTAGAAGTTGGCTTAGACCCTGGGGCCGCGATCGCCCGATCGCCCTTATCGACCACTGACCTGGCCAGAACAACCTGGTCAGTCTCTACAGCCACAGCCCTTGCTGTAGACCGATACTATGCCCATAACATAGCCCAAGCCCACAGTTTTTGCGGCTTTCTACGTCAGGAGGTTTAATCAGAATTCAAAGTATAGGTTTAGTTGAAGAAAATGCTTCACGTTGGGGAGCAAAACCGTCAGAAGTTAATCTGCTTCGACCAGAAAATGAGAGTTGAGGCCGGGCGCAGCGGCCTCGGGCCGTGCTCAAGTGCAAAACGAGGGGCGCAAAATTGAAGCGTCCTGGGGTATAGACCAGCCCGATGTAGGCTGTGTTCCCCCAGACGCTTCTAACCGAACTCAGCAGGATCAGGATGAGCGAGGCGGGAGCGGATACTCGTTGCGATTCAGTTCCCGTTTCTGAGATATTGCCGGTAATTCGCCTCGCCAGTTGCTAGCGCTACGACCCGGTGTCGGCGGGCTGGGCGGCACCGCAGTAGCCATTGACCTCGGTAATGAGCTGAGATTCGGTTTGGGAGAGGGTCTCAATGGAAGACACTGCCGTCATGGTCTGCTGCTGAGACTCTTCAATTTTGGCGGGCAGTTCAGCCTCTGTCTCGACCTGCACCACGAGATCCATGGCCTCTCGGGCGTCGGTGAGGGCCGTGCTAAAGCCCTGCACCACCACCACGTACTCATCTCTAAACGTGCTGAGGTCTTCGTCCCGCAGGGTGGTGGACTGGAGGTCGCTCACCAGCCCGTCGAGATTGGTCACCACTTTATCGACGGCGGTGGTGTACTGGCTGGCGGCTAGCTTGATGTCGTCGAGGTTTTTGACCTGGGCGGCGCTTTCGCTGAAGGTTTGAATCTCAGCCTCAAACTCCTGCATAAAGCCCTGGGTCTGGTTGACCACTTCGGCGAGCTGGTTGCACTGGGCGACTTTAGATGACCCGCAGCCCATCAGCAGCAGCGGTAGCACTAGCACTGCCCTGCCCATGCCCCGTCGCCATTTGCCCATGCTCGTTGCTGCTACCTGTGTCATCGCTGCCGCCGTTAATTATTGCTACGGCTTCAAGTTTTACCCTGTCTTGGGTAGGTTTACAACCTAATTTATTGAGTTTTGACAGTGGGCTTACACCGGGGTTAGAGCGACAAACAACTGCTCTGGAGAGAGGCGTGGCATCTGATATTGAGCGCTGCTGGGGGCGATCGCGATTCTCCTCTGAAGGGGCTGCGCCACTGCCCCCAGTTCTCCCCCGCTTCGCAAAGACTGGAAAACTGCTGATAGGATCGAATATTGAAGGGTATTGCTAGATACTGAGGCTGTGGTTCTGGAAGGGCTGCGGTCTGATCGGCATCGCCGCAGGGGGACGCCTTTTCGGATTGGGCCAGGGCTTCTGCGATATCTTGAATACTCTGGCCGCCTTAGTCTTATAGGATGCGATCGCACCATGCTCAGCCCCGCTGAATTTTTAATTGCCACCCAGTGGGCTGGCATTGGCACCCTGGTTCTGGCCGCGCTGACGGCGCTGGCCTTTGGGCTGAAGTGGGGCCTGCGCTTTCGTATGGTGGGGGCCACGGGTTTTGCCGCGGTGCTGACCATTGGGCTGCTGGGCCTGAGCTTTGAGCCCTTTAGCCGCACCGCTGTGCCCGGCGCCATTCCCTACACAACGGTCTACGACTCGGGGGCCAGCCAGATCGTGATTACGGTACCCCCCGCCATTACCCCCGAGACGCTGGATGCCACCCTGCATCAGGCGGCCAGCAATCTGTTTAAGCCCTACCGTCTGGGCCTGCCGGGGCAGGTGGCGACCATTCGCGCCCGCACGGTCGTCCACGACGCCGACGGCATTTCTCGGCTGCTGTATCTCGGTCAAATTCAGCCCACCCCCAAGGGCTCAGCGGAACCGTTTCAGGTGCAGATCAACCGCGATTCCTGGTCTAAGCTCCCCACCCAGAGCTAGGCCACCACTCTACCCACCCACTCATCCACCCTCTCCCCGCCTATGACCACCGCTCAACTACCCATCCTTGCCATCTCCCCGGCCCAGGTTGTTCGGGGAGACGGCATCTTAACGGCCCAGGGGGCTGCGATTCCCAGCGGGATCGCTGCGCAAATCGCCCGATTGGGCCAACGTCCTTTAATTGTGGGGGGCAGCCACAGCCTCAAGCTAGCCACCCCCCTGATCGGCGCTCTGGCAGAGGCGGGCTTAACGTCTCAGACCGCCACCTATGGCCTCGACTGTAGCGAAGCGGCCCTGGCCCACCTGCGGGCTCAGGCGACCGAACACCAGGCCGATGTGGTGATTGGCATGGGCGGCGGCAAGGCGCTCGATGCCGCCAAGCTGCTGGCCCACCAGCTCAACAGGCCGGTGGTGACCGTGCCCACCTCGGGGGCCACCTGCGCCGCCTGGACAGCGCTGTCGAACGTCTACTCCGACCAGGGGGCCTTTCGCTACGATGTGGCCCTAGCTACCTGTCCCAATCTGCTCATTCTGGACTACGCCCTGATTCGCACCGCACCCCGGCGCACCCTAGTGGCGGGTATCGGCGATGGCCTGGCCAAGTGGTATGAGGCGGCAATCAGCAGCGGCACCAGCCAGCAGACGCTTATGGTAGCGGCGGTGCAGCAGGCGCGGGTGCTGCGGGACATTCTGCTGCAAAAGACCCCGGCGGCCTTGGCTCAGTGGGGCGGCCCCGACTGGCAGGAGGTGGTGGATGCCACGGTGCTGCTGGCTGGGGTCGTGGGCGGCATTGGCGGTGCCCAGTGTCGTACCGTGGCGGCCCACGCCGTGCACAACGGCCTGACTCAGCTGCCCGCCAGCCACGGCATTCTCCACGGTGAGAAGGTGGCCTACGGTATTTTGGTGCAGCTGCGCCTTGAAGAGATGGGGGGCAATGCGGCCCTGGCGCGGGCCGCTCGGCAGCAGCTGTTGCCCTTTTATCAGGCGGCAGGGTTGCCCCAGACCCTGGCTGACCTGGGCCTGGGAGACATTACCCTGAGCCAGCTGCAGCAGGTGGCCGAGTTTGCCTGCCGAGAAGGCTCCGACATTCACCACCTGCCCTTTACGGTGGCCCCTGAAGCCGTGATGGCAGCGATGGTGTCGCCCCTGTGCCCCGAGCTGCGCGAAAAGCCCCGCGCTGCTGCCCCTGCCCGTTCGTCCTCTAGTGTTGCCCCGGAGGTGCAGCCATGACCCTCGACTGGATGCCCACCGCCCATCGCCTCAGCGCCCTGCCCCCCTACGTGTTTGCCCGCCTAGACGAACTCAAGGCCCGCGCCCGCGAGCAGGGCCTCGATCTGATTGACCTTGGCATGGGCAACCCTGACGGCCCTACCCCGGCCCCGGTAGTGGAAGCTGCCCACGCGGCGATCGCCGATGCCACTACCCACGGCTACCCCCCCTTTGAGGGCACCGCCAGCTTTCGCACCGCCATTACCGACTGGTATGGTCGCCGCTACGGGGTGGCCCTCGACCCCACCGCCGAGGCCCTGCCCCTGCTAGGCAGCAAGGAGGGCATTACCCACCTGGCCATGGCGTTTATTAACCCCGGCGATCTGGTGCTGGTGCCGACCCCGGCCTACCCGGCGCACTTTCGCGGCCCGGCGATCGCCGGAGCCGAGATCTACAACCTGCATCTCACCGCCGCCAACAACTGGCTGATCGACTTTGACGCCATTCCGGTAGAGGTGGCCCAGCGGGCCAAGGCGCTGTTCTTTAACTACCCCAACAACCCCACCGCCGCCACTGCCCCGCGCGAGTTCTTTGAGGCGGCGGTGGAGTTTGCCCACCGCCACCAGATCTTGCTGGTGCACGACCTCTGCTACGCCGAGCTGGCCTTCGATGGCTACCAGCCCACCAGCCTGCTGGAAATTCCCGGCGGTAAAGAGGTCGGCGTGGAGTTTCACACTCTGTCGAAGACCTACAACATGGCGGGCTGGCGGGTGGGCTTCGTGGTGGGCAACTCCCACATTATTCAGGGCCTGCGCACCCTCAAGACCAACCTCGACTACGGCATTTTTGCGGCCCTGCAGCGGGCGGCAGAAACGGCCCTGTCGCTGCCCGATCGCTACCTGGACGAGGTGCAGCAGCGCTACTCGTCGCGGCGCGACTTTTTAATCGACGAGTTTGCCTCCCTGGGCTGGACGGTGGAAAAACCCCAGGCCACCATGTACCTGTGGGTGCAGTGCCCGCCCGATATGCCGTCTTCTACGGACTTTGCCCTGGCGATCTTGCAGGAAACCGGCGTGGTGGTCACCCCCGGCAACGCCTTTGGCCCTGGCGGCGAGGGCTACATTCGCGTCAGTTTGATCGCCGACTGCGATCGCCTCGCCGTCGCCATGGATCGCATTCGCCAGGCGGGCTTCCGCTTTGCCCCTGAAACTGCGGCGGTGTAGGGCCAGGGGCCAGAAGATTGGCGCAGCGTTCCTGAGGGAACCGCCGCCTCACCCCGGCCCCTAGCCCCAGGCTGTATAGTTAGACAAACCTCCACCCCCCTAGCGCCATGTTTAACCTCGGCTGGACTGAAGTCGTTCTCGTCATCGGAGTGGCCGTGCTGATCTTCGGCCCCAAGAAAATTCCTGAGCTGGGCAGCGCCCTAGGCAAAACCCTGCGCGGCTTTAAAGAGGAGATGAGTCAGGCCCCCGATGACGCGGCTATAGACACCTACGAAGACGCCGAAGACGCTGACGTATATCGATAAGAGTGGGCCAACTAAATAAAGCATCCAGCATACGCCCTCACCCTAAATCCCTCTCCCAAGGGGCGCGGGACTTTGAGCAATCCAGCTTCCCTTCTCCCGTTTTGGGAGAAGGGGCTGGGAGATGAGGGGCAAATGGATAATTTTTCCATGGAATACTCTAAGTTTGCCTTCTAACCCCTTAGCACTATCCCCATGCGGCAATTTTTGAAGTACACCCTGGCCAGTCTGACCGGGTCGATTTTGTTTTGTCTGCTGCTGGGCTTTTTGCTCACCCTGGGGGCGGTGGGGCTGGTGGGGCTGATTGTTGCAGGCCTGGGCAAAGAGGGCGATGCCCCCACCGTCGAAAAAGACACGGTGCTGGTCTACGACCTGGCCACGGTGATTCCTGACTCGCCGGAGGCGATCGACCCCAGCGCCATTGTGTTTGGCTCCGAGGCTCCCAGCGAGCTGACCCTGCGCCAGGCGGTGCTGGCCCTCGAAGAGGCGGCCACCGACGATCGCATTGCCGCCCTCTACCTCAAGGGCAGTGGAGATCTGGGCACCGGGTTGGCCAGTCAGAGCGAAATTCAGCCCGCGATCGCGGCCTTTCAGGCGGCGGGCAAGCCAGTTTTGGCCTACGACATCTCCTGGAGCGAAAGAGAGTATGCCGTGGCCTCCTTGGCCGACACGATCTATCTCAACCCCTTCGGCGAGATCGAGATGAATGGCCTCTACGCCGAAACCATGTACCAGGCCGATGCCCTGGAGAAACTGGGGGTGGGGGTGCAGGTCACCCGCGTGGGCCGCTACAAGTCGGCGGTAGAGCCGCTGATTCGTAACACCATGAGCCCCGAGGAGCGGGAGCAAACCCAGCGTCTGCTAGGGGATGTGTGGCAAAACCTGCTGGCCACCGCCGCCACCCCGCGCGACCTGACGCCCCAGCAGCTGCAAACCATCGCCAATACTAAGGGATTTTTGTTTGGGGCCGAAGCTGAGACTCAGAAGCTGGCCGATGCGATCGCCTACGAAGACGAAGTGATCACCGCCCTGCGGGAGCTGACCGGCGAGGGGGATGAGGAGGTAGAAGATAGCGACCTCGACTTTCGTCAGATTAGCCTGGCGGGCTACGCTGCCACCGTGGATGACCCCCTCACCAGCCGTCGCTCCGGCAACCAGGTGGCCCTGGTCTACGCCGAAGGCCCGATCGTCGATGGTGGCGACGGTGACTTTAGCCAGACCGGCATTATTGAGGGCAACGCCCTGGCTCGGCAGCTGCGCCAGCTGCGCCAGGATGACGAAGTCAAAGCCGTGGTGCTGCGGGTCAACAGCCCCGGCGGCAGCGCCACCGCCTCGGAGGTGATTCTGCGGGAGATTCAGCTGGTGCGCGAGGCGGGTAAGCCCGTGGTGGTGTCGATGGGCAACGTGGCGGCCTCTGGCGGCTACTGGATCGCCTCCCAGGCCGACGCCATTCTGGCGCAGCCCACCACCATTACCGGCTCCATTGGGGTATTCGGCATCTTTCTCAACCTCGAAGAGCTGGGCACCAAGGTCGGGGTCAACTGGGACGGGGTCAAAACCTCGGAGCTGGCCGACATTTTCTCCAGCACCCGGCCCAAAACCGAGGCCGAGCTGGCGATCTTGCAGCGCTCCGTCGATGCCATCTACGACAGCTTTCTCGACCGGGTGGCGGAGGGGCGCGACCTGACGCGGCCAGCGGTGGCCGAGCTGGCCCAGGGGCGGGTGTGGTCGGGCCAGGCGGCCCTCGATTTGGGCCTGGTGGACGAGCTGGGGGGCGTGAATGATGCGATCGCCACCGCCGCCGAGCTGGCCGAACTGGGCGATGACTGGCGTCTGCAAGAATATCCTGAACCCAGCGAGTGGCAGCAGTTCTTGCGCACCTTTCTCAGCACCGAAGCTGCCCAGACCCAGGCCCACGATCCGCTGACGGCCCAGGTGCTCCAGTTCGTCGATGACACCCAGCTCCTGCGCGCCCTCAACGACCCTCGCGGCGTTTATCTGCTGATGCCCTATCGATTTGTAGTGAAGTAGCGCTGTGGAAAGATGAGGGTGATGTGGGTGAGCTTAACAACTTCCTCACCTTCTTCACCTACCTCAACTTCTTCCTCCGCTTCACCCCCGGCAAACCATGCACCCGCATCAAATCGGCCAGGGTCGAGCAGTAGGGTTCCATGCCAAAGCTGGCGGGGCTGACGGCTCCAGCGTAGACAAAGTGGCGGTAGTGCAGGCAAAAATAGTCCCAGGGGGCCATCTGCACCCGAAACAGTTTAATCAGCACGTCGGCCAGCCACATGGAGAGGGGAATGCGAAACCAGATGCGCTGGCCAAAGTGGTCGCAGATTTGCTCAACCGCCTGGTTCACCGTCAGCGGCGGGTTGCCCAGCACGTACTCGCGGTAGCCTTCGGTCGAGGGATGCTCGACGAGATAGTTGATCACCGTGGCAATGTCTTGGGCATGGGCAAAGTGAAACCCGGCATCGGCCTGAAAGAAGCGCACCAGACCCACCCAGCGGGTGACATCCTGAAGCCCGGCCGAAATAAAGGAGTAGGGCTTTTCTTTGTCGCCGCCAAACACCAGGGTGGGAAACACCGTGGTGATTTTGTCGTACACCGGCAGCTCATGGAGGCGGTGATGGCACTCGTACTTGCTGCTAATGTACTCAGTGCCCAGGTCACCCGCCTCGGGTAGAGGGGCGCTCTGCTGGTTCAAAATGCTGGCGGTGGAAAAATAGATCACCTGCTGGCAGCGCTGGGGATTGAGGTGGGCCATCAGCCCCAGGTTGGCATCGACGTTGATGGCGTCAACGTAGCCGGGGTCACCCCCCCAGGCCGCAGCAGTCAAAATGGCGATGTCGATGGTAGGCAGCAGGTCGACAAAGGGATCAATATTTTCCAGCCCGCCCCGCAGAATGTGAACCCGAGGATTGTCTTGCACCGGCAGGCGCAACTTCTCGGGATGGCGCAGCAGCAAGAATAACTCGTAGCGATCGCTCTCCAGCAGCAGCTCCAGAATGTAGTGGCCAATGCAACCGCTGGCCCCCGTCATAAATACGCGCAGGCTATCGGGGCTTTGGGAAGTAGGGGGAAAAGTGTCCAAATCGCTCAAGTTCAACAGCTATAGTCAGACAGTTTAGACGGTTTTGACCGAGCTAGGCGTTTGTTCGAGTCTGAAGAGCCTACCAAAGCCTAATTTCTGCCTTTGGATTACTCCTCACACTGGTCAGTGGATTGTTGTAAAGGTTAGATAAAACCCAGCCAAGTTCCCCGGTTTTCTCCGAGAAATTGCGTAGACGGTATGGCGGTTTCTACCCTAATTTCTCGTTGCTATGGTTAACCTTAGCGGCTACAGATTTGCTCGTCGCTCTGCCTATGCCCCTGTTAAGGGGGAGCGGGGATTCACCCTGATTGAGCTGATGGTTGTGGTTGTGATCCTCGGAGGCTTGGCGACTGTAGCCCTGCCGAGCTTTCTCAATCAAGCGGCCCGCTCAAAACAGGCCAGGGCGCTAAAGTACATCGGCATGGTGAACCGAGCCCAGCAGGCGTTTTTTGTTGAACACTCGCGCTTTGCTGCCTCTACTGACGAGCTGGGCTTTGCCGACAACCACGCTCCCCCCGACTACACCTATACTGTGACCGCCGGGGGCGGCGGGCTAGAGATCACCAGCACCCAGGCCACGCCTACCAACCCGGCGCTGCGGGGCTACGCTGGGGTCGTCTTTGCCACCGTTGACCCCAGTGGCCAGGCAAGGCTAGGAACGGTGATTTGCCAGGGGGACACCGCCGCTGTGCCCTCCCCGACGCCGGTAGCGGTGGGAGGACAGGTGCAGATTGGCAATTGTAATACGCTGTAGAGCTTCGCTGAAGGGTAGGGGCAGGGTGTGCAGCCCAGGGCTTAATAGGCAGGGCAGCATCTCGCTTTCTGAACCTTGAACCTTCAACGTTGAACCCAAATCTATCTTGGCTGACCCGATCGCGATCGCAGATGTAACAAACACTACGAATTTCCGTGGCTGAGGGCCAGGGGCAGCGCTACAGTAAAGGTTGCCCTTCTCTGCTGTACCCGCCGTGGGACTTGCCCAGCCATCACCGCCAACCGCCCCACCGACCGCCACCGACATTCAGGGCCTGTTTGATCGCATTGCCCCGGTGTACGACAGCCTGAACGAACGCCTCAGCTTTGGGCTGCACCGGGTGTGGAAGCGCATGGCCGTGCGCTGGAGCGGTGCTGCCCCAGGGCAGCAGGTGCTGGATGTCTGCTGCGGCAGCGGCGATCTGGCGCTGTTGCTGGCCCAGCAGGTGGGGGCTAAAGGCACGGTATATGGTCTTGACTTCTCAGCGGAGCTACTGGCGGTAGCGGCGGAGCGCTGGCGCAGCCTTTCCAGCGAAGAATTTCGCCGGGCCAACCTGCCCGCAGCGCTGCACTGGGTGCAGGGCGATGCCCTGGCACTGCCCTTTGAGGCTAACACCTTTGATGCCGTCACCATGGGCTACGGCCTGCGCAACCTCACCGACATTCCCCAGGGGCTAGCCGAGCTGCGGCGGGTGCTGAAGCCGGGGGCCAGCGCCGCCATTCTGGACTTTCATCGGCCCCAGGGCTGGGTGGCCGAGCAGTTTCAGCGCTGGTACCTAGACGCCCTAGTGGTGCCCACGGCCAAGGATATGGGCCTGACCGATGAATACGCCTACATCGGCCCCAGCGTCGATCGCTTCCCCACCGGGCCAGAGCAAGTAAAGCTGGCCCAAGCGGCAGGGTTTGAGCAGGCTGTTCACTACCCCATTGCCGGGGGACTGATGGGGGTGCTGGTGGTGGGTCGCTATGACCGGGTCTGAGCTGTGGCTACTGCTGGCACCGCCCATTGTGGGCGGCATCATTGGCTATTTCACCAATGACATCGCCATCAAAATGCTGTTTCGCCCCTATCGCCCCATCTACCTGGGCAAGCGGCGGCTGCCCTTTACCCCAGGGCTGATCCCCAGCAATCAGGAGCGGCTGGCCAAGCGCATTTCTGACACGATTATGGGGTCGCTGCTCACCCCCGAAGAGCTGCAAAACCTGGCTCGGCGGCTGTTGCAGACCGATCGCACCCAGGCGGCGATCAAGTGGCTATTGCAGCTCGCCCTCGACCAGGTGCAGAGCCGCGCCCAGGAGCGCACCGCCAAAATTGCCGGGGCCATTCTGCAAGACCTGTTTGGCAAGTCGCTGCCCCGCCTGATCCGCGTCTGGGCGCGGCGGGACGACTTTTTAGAGCCCCAGCTCAACCAGCTGTTTGACCAGGTGCTGCTCGACTTTAAGCTCACCGCTGAACAGGCCGACCAAATTGCCACCTGGCTGCTCAGCGGCGTGTTTCCCCCCGACAAGCTGCGCCAGTTGACCATCGACTTTCTCACCGATCGCAACATTCAAGTCATCGACACCATCTTTCGGGAGCGCACCAGCGGCACCTACTGGGTGGTGGCCAACCTATTTGGCGTGCGCAACGCCCTCGGTCGCCTGCGGGCTTTTTGTCTCGACGAGCGGGAGGTGAGCAACGCCCGCATTGCCGAGCTGGTGGTGGCCCTTCAGCTCAAAAAGCGCCTGCAAGAGTCGCTGCAGCGGGTGTCGCTGCAAAACTTGCCGGTGTCTACGGTGCGCCAGGTGCGCAGCAACCTGCGCGAGTCAATTCAGGGCTACATTCGCACCCTGGGGCCAGAGTTTGTGCGGAACCTGGGCAACTCGGTCAATTGGGAAACCCTGGCTACCCAGTTGCTCAACCGCCTGCAAAATTCTGAGGTGATCACCCAGTCGCTAGACCCGGTGAGCGAAGAGCTGGCGCTAATTTTAGAACGCTACCTGGAGCGCGATTTGGAGTCTCTGGTGGCCCAGGTAATCCCCATTTTGAATATTGACCAGGTGATTATTGACCGGGTGCGGGGCACTTCGCCCAAGGAGCTGGAAATGGCAATTCAGGGCATTGTGCGCAGCGAGCTTCAGGCGATCGTGAACCTGGGCGGTATTTTGGGCTTTGCGATCGGCATACTGCAGTCTGGGTTCTTCTATTTTCAGCGCTCCGGCGGGCTGTAGCCGTCAACATTTATCTCTCTTCAGGCAGATTCTGAGCGCAGAGTCTAAACCTGACAATTGGTTGAACTAGATACCTCAGCCTTTTAAAGATTGCAATTTCTCTCAAGTCGGCCAATCCTTAATAGCTCTTTACTAAAACACTCCTTTTTACGTCATATTTAGACCATTGTGAATGGGCAATTAGGAGCAGCAACCAAGGGCTGCTATGAGCGAAGCACGCCTCGCCAGCTCTCAGCGGTTCACTCCGGGCCGATAGTCCTGATGCCTAGGGCTCATTTGGGTACAGACGGGAGATAGCGGTATATGGCGCAGCATCAGCAGGTGGCTGATCATCTGTTTGGGGGCGGTGGTGAGATGGGGGCGCTGATGCGTTCCTACGACTGGGCAACAACGCCGTTTGGCGCGGTTGAGCAGTGGCCGCAGAGTCTGCGATCGACCCTGAGCATTTGTCTTAACTCTCGCTTTCCCATGGCGATTTACTGGGGGCCAGACTGCTGGTTACTCTACAACGACGCTTGGCGACCGATTGTGGGAGATAAGCACCCCTGGTCGCTGGGCCGCCCTGCCTACGAAGTCTGGCCCGAGATTTGGGACGATATCAGCCCAGATTTTGCCAGGGTGTTTGCTACAGGTGAGGGCGTCTTTCACAGCGACACGCTGCTCGTGATGCATCGGTTTGGCTACGACGAAGAATGCTTTTTTGACTATACCTTCAACCCGATTCAGGGGGAGGGCGGCAGAATCGACGGCATTCTCAACGTGGTCAGTGAAACCACCTATCGGGTGTTGAACGATCGCCGCGCCCAACTGCTGCGTGAGCTGGCCTCGCGCACTGGCATCGCTAAGACTGTTGACGATACCTGTGCCCTAATGGCAGAGGCGCTTGAATCTGGCCCAGTCGATATTCCGCTGGCGCTGCTCTATATCGTTAACGCCGATGGTAAAACGGCCTGTCTCTGTGGGGGCACCGCGTCGGCCTTGGGGTTGCCTACTGTCCTCGAACAGGTTGACCTGACGGTTGAAGATGACGCCGGAAGCTGGCCGATCGCCTCGGTTGCCCAGACCGGCCAATCTCGTACCCTAGATGATCTGGTCAGCCGCTTTGGCCATCTGCCGGGCAGCCCCTGGCCAGAGCCCCCCGAGGAAGCGGTGGTCTTACCCATCCTTGTGCCGGGGCAGGCCAAAGCCGCAGGGGTGCTGGTGGCGGTGGCTAACCCCCGTCGCCGGTTAGACGAGGTCTATCGCGATTTTTTGGAGCAGATTGCGGGGCAAATTGCGACGGCGATCGCCAATGCCCGCTCCCACGAAGAAGACCGGCGGCGAGCCGACAAGCTGGCTGAACTCGATCGCGCCAAAACGGTCTTTTTCTCCAATGTGAGCCATGAGTTTCGCACGCCGCTGACCTTGATGCTGGGGCCGGTGGAAGAAGCCTTACAAGACACCCACGATGCCACCCAACGGCAGCGGTTGGAGCTGGTCTACCGCAACGCGCTGCGCCTGCAAAAGCTGGTCAACACCCTGCTCGATTTCTCTCGGATTGAGGCGGGGCGCATTGAGGCCAGCTACGAGCCCACTGACCTGGCCCTGCTGACGGCGGATCTGGCCGGGGTGTTTCAGTCGGCGGTGGAGCAGGCCGGGCTGCGGCTGAGCGTAGATTGCCCTCCCCTGGTGGCCCCCGCCTACGTGGATCGCGACATGTGGGAGAAGATCGTTCTGAACCTGCTTTCCAACGCCTTGAAGTTTACCTTTGAGGGCGAGATTGCAGTGACCCTGCACGGTGGCCCAGACCAAATTCAGCTGGAAGTGCGAGACACGGGGACGGGCGTTCCACCCGAGGAGATCCCCCATATCTTTGATCGATTTCATCGCGTGCAGGGAGCCAGGGGCCGCACCCACGAAGGCTCAGGCATCGGTCTGTCGCTGGTGCAAGAGCTGGTGGGCCTGCACGGTGGCACCATCGCGGTTGCCAGCCAGGTTGACCAAGGCACCTGCTTTACCATCACCCTGCCCGTAGGCTATGACCATCTGCCTAGCGATCGCATAGCGTCTCCCAAGGAGAATCGTCTACAACACGGCGAAACCGAACCCATCAATGGCCCCCACCCTTCCACCGCAACCGGAGCCACCCCCTATCTAGAAGAAGCCCTGCGCTGGCACCCCACCGAGCCCACAAATCCCTCCTCCACCCTTCCCATCTCCCCTACCCTACCCAACTCCCCCTCACCCCTCACCCCCTCACCCCTCACCCCCCACATCCTCCTCGCCGACGACAACGCCGACATGCTCGACTACGTCAAGCGGCTGCTGAGCCCGCAGTACACCATCGAGACAGCCAGGGATGGCCGAGCGGCGATCGCCGCCATTCGCCAGCAGCGCCCCGATCTGGTGCTAACGGATGTGATGATGCCCGAGATGGATGGCTTTGAGCTGCTGCGGCAGCTGCGGGCCGATGCCCAAACCCAGGATCTGCCGATTATTTTGCTGTCGGCCCGAGCAGGGGAAGAGTCTCGCATTGAAGGTCTAGCTGCAGGGGCCGATGACTATTTAATTAAGCCGTTTTCGGCGCGGGAGCTGTTGGCCAAAGTTGAGGCGGCGCTCAAGCTGGCGCAGCTGAGGCAAGCGGCTAAGACCACCCTGCAACGGAGCGAGGAGCGATCGCGGCTGGCCATTCGGGTAGCGCAGTTGGGCACCTGGCGCTACGACCTGTGCAGCGATCTGGTCGATTTAGACGAGCGCATGCAGGAAATTTGGGGTGAGTCAGCGACGCCGCTGCCGATCCTCCAGGTTAGGGAGCGAATTCACCCCAGCGATCGCGATCGGGTGATGAGTGCCGTCAACGCGGCCCTAGACCCATCATCGGCGGGCACCTATGAGATTGACTACCGCATTGTGTGGGACGACGGCACCGAGCGCTGGATTATGGTCAGTGGCCAGGTTATCTTTGCGGGGGAGGGCGAGTCGCGGCAGGCGGTGGAGCTGCTGGGCACTGCCATCGACATCACCGATCGCAAGCGGATGGAATCGAATCTGCGCGAGAGCGAGGAACGCTTTCGCAGCATGGCCGACAACGCTCCGGTCATGATCTGGGTCACGGATTCGACCGGCTACTGCACCTACCTCAGCCAAAGCTGGTATGACTTTACGGGGCAAACCGAAGAAACTGGACTGGGCCTAGGTTGGTTAGAGGCTGTCCACCCAGACGATCAGGCGATGTCTAGCCAGACGTTTTTAACCGCCAATAGGCTTCAACAGGGCTTTCAGCTAGAATATCGCCTGCGTCACAAAGACGGCACCTATCGCTGGGCGATCGATGCCGCTAGCCCCTGGCTTGGGGCCGATGGCCAGTTCAAGGGCTATATTGGCTCGGTGCTGGATATTGGCGATCGCAAGCAGATTGAAGAAGCCCTGCGCCAGCGCGAAACCGAGCTGCGGCTCGTGACCAATGCCGTACCGGCCCTGATCGCTTTTGTCGATGCCGACCAGCGCTATCGCTTCAACAACCAGGGCTACGAAGACTGGTTTAATCAGTCCGCCACCGACCTTTACGGCAAGCACATCCGCGAGGTAGTGGGGGACGCGGCCTACGAAAACGTTCGCCCCTACATCGAGCAGGTGCTGGCTGGGCAGCCGGTGACCTTTGAGCGATCAATCTCATTTAAAGACGGCAGCATCCGTTACCTCAGCGCCACCTATGTGCCCCGATTTAACGATGCCGGAGTGGTTGAAGGGTTTGTGGCGCTGATCAACGATCTCAGCGATCGCCGCCAGGCCGAAGAAGCCCTGATGCAGAGCGAAGAGCGCTACCGCTATCTGGTCGAGACCATTCCTCAGCTGGTGTGGACGGCCAACGCCGAGGGGGTGCTGATCGATGCTAACCAGCGCTGGTGTGCGTTTACCGGGCTCACCGTTGAGCAGGTTGAGACCGTCGGCTGGCCAGCCGTCGTGCACCCCGACGATATCCCCATCCTCAGCCAAAACTGGGCGATCGCCCAACAGCAGGGCACCAGCTACCAGGCCGAAGGCCGCATGCGACGGGCCGACGGGGTCTATCGCTGGCACCTGCACCAGGCAATACCGCTCAAGACCAACCAGGGGCGAGTGATCAAGTGGTTTGGCACCGCCACCGATATCGAAGACCAAAAACAGCTAGAGCAGCAGCGCAGCCAGCTGCTGCTGCAAGAGCAAGCGGCCCGCGCCGCCGCCGAAGCTGCCAGCCGCACCAAGGACGAGTTTTTAGCCGTGGTCTCCCACGAGCTGAGGTCGCCCCTCAACCCCATTCTCGGCTGGGCCACCCTGCTGCAAAACGGCACCCTAGACGAGGCCAAAACTAAACAGGCGCTGGCCGTCATCGAGCGCAACGCCAAGCTGCAAACCGAGCTGATCGACGACCTGCTCGACGTGTCGCGCATGCTGCGGGGCAAGCTCCAGATTTCGGCCAGCCCGGTCAATTTAGCCGCCATCATCCGAGCCGCGATGGAAACCGTGCGCCTGGCAGCCGATGCTAAATCTATTCGCATCGAAGCTCACCTGGAGGATGAGGTTGGGCTAGTCTCCGGCGATGCCACCCGCCTCCAGCAGGTGGTGTGGAATCTGCTGTCTAACGCCGTCAAGTTTACCCCGGCAGCCGGGCGAGTTGAGGTGCGCCTGACCCAGGGTAAGGCCAACCAGGCCCAAATTACCGTAACCGACAGCGGCAAGGGCGTTGTGCCTGAGTTTCTACCGCTCATTTTTGACTACTTTCGCCAGGCCGACAGCGCCACCACCCGGCAGTTTGGGGGGCTGGGCCTGGGGCTAGCGATCGTGCGCCACCTGGTCGAGCTGCACGGCGGCACCATTCAGGCCGCTAGCCCCGGCGAAGGCCTGGGAGCTACGTTTACCGTCAGTCTACCGACCTTGACCCACTCACCCCTGGCCCCAAACGACGATCTGCAACCGCAACCCTCGCTGAACCTGCCGGGCACCCAGATCTTGGTGGTTGATGACGATAGCGATACCCGCACGTTTATTACCTTTCTGCTAGAGCAAGCCGGGGCCAGCGTAGTCGCCGCCGCCTCAGCTAGGGAAGGATTGGCCGCCCTCGGGCAGTCTCGCCCCCAGGTTCTAGTCAGCGACATCGGCATGCCCGACATGGATGGCTACATGCTGATGCGGCAGATCAGATCGCTCCCGGCTGAGCAGGGTGGACAGGTACCGGCGATCGCCCTGACCGCCTACGTTAGAGAGACCGACCAAGAACAGGCCCTCGCCGCCGGGTTTCAGCGACACATTGCCAAACCGGTGGAACCCGCTGCTCTGCTCAGGGCGATCGCCGAGTTGCTCCAGATCCAGTCCTAATCCTTGCCCACTATGGCCCTACGCCCCATCCTCGACCCGCTTGAGGGCGACAATCACCGTCCCCAGCCAGAGCACACCAACGATTGCCCCTACAATCACGTCGCTGGGCCAGTGGGCCCCCAGCACCAGGCGTGAGCTGACAATCATGCCAATCCAAAACACAACGCCCAGAACGATCAGCAGCCTTTCAACCCAGCTGCGCGAGGCTTGGCACCACAGGTAGGCCAATAGCCCGTAGACCGTAATCACCACCACCGTATGCCCCGATGGAAACGAATGCAGGCCCGAAGCCGCCACCCCGCCAGCCACTAAATCGGGGCGCTCTCGGTTCCAGTAGCCCCAGCCGATCCATACCAGGGCAAATTGCAGGCCATAGGCGACCATCATGGTGGCGGCGAGCAGGGGGCGCGATCGCGCCACCATAATGCCCACAAATCCGCCGACGATGGGCAGCATGCCGAGCAGGTTGCCGGGCGATTCCCAGGTAATCGATCGCGAAAAGCTCAGCGGTAGACTTTCGGCCAACACCGGCAGCAGCCGAGCATCCCAGTCCTGAAGCCCCTGGTCGGCGTGGCCCTTAGCCCAGGCGGCGATCGCAAACGTGACCACCGTACACAGCCCCAGACCGATTGCCAGCGTGCCAGCCCACCGCCGCCAGAGGGGTGGAGGCACTTTGCGGCAGTCTTGCCAAAACCGGTACCAACCCTGTCTAAACGTTTGAACCGTTACCCAACGCGCCATGCCGAGTTCAACTATTCCTAGCCACAAGCAGGTTCAGGAGGCGTGTGGTGGCACCTCTATTCCGTTGTCATGTCCCTAAAATAAGCCAATCTTAGGGAGAAATGCGGCGATAGCGCGCCTGCACCTCAAGGTGAATGCCGTAGGCAACCAGGCCGAGGGCAACAATCCCCATTAGCCAGGCTCCGTGGGGCTGCTGCTGAATGGCTTGCAGCGCGCTCTCAGTGCTGCCAGCCTGGCTGGCATCTGCGGCACGGGCCGCCTCAATAAAGAAATAGCCAATGATGACTGCGACAATGCCCTTGGCGGTAAGCCCAAATCGGCCAATGCGAGTGATCCACTTCTCGGTGCGTGCACTCATCTGCGACAGCTTGAGCTTGCGGCGAAACTCGGTGGAATAGGCCCGGTAAAACGAATAAAACCCGTAAGCCACACTGGCCACGCCAACGGCAGCCACCAACCACCGACCAAAGGGTTGAGAGAGCAGCGTAGCCGTCTGATCTTCGCTGCCAGACCCGCCACCGCCCGACGAACTGCCAAAGACCAGCTTTAGCGCCGAGAAAGCCAAACCACTATAAATTAGCCCGCTGACCGCGTAGGCGAGGCGGCGACCAATAGCCGCCGCACCGCTGTCTTGATGCTCCGGATCTTTAATCGCCTGCACAAACTGCCAGAGAACATATCCCAACAGCCCTAGGGCTACCAAAAACAGCATGAGTTTTCCAAAGGGTTGCGATGCGATCGCCTGAAAAGCGCCCTCGGTGCCCGTTATTCTTCCGCCCCAGTTAAAGGCGGCCATCACCGCCAATAGTCCGACAATCATGTAGACAATTCCCTTAGCCGCATAGCCAAATCGTGCTAAGCGTTCGATCCACTTCTCAGGCTCTTGTCCTTGAGGCGTTAACTCTTGAATGTTCATTGGCGTTGCCTATTGCGGTAGTTAACCTTCTGACCCTAAATAAATCTGCCAAGGGACGTAAATTCCATCAGCAGTTCAACAGATACTTTTGGAACTGGCCGGGGCGTACTCTGCTGAAGGTAATAAATTTATACTCGCCAAACTCGGTTGAATCATCCCTCCCGCGCTAGAGTTCTGCAACACATGCCTCTATCTTCCGATGCTTTAAAGCAGAAATGCTCATTTTTATGGGTACTATTTTTCTCGAATTCCACATTTTATAGGTCAGTCAATAACCTGAGGAAAATCGAGCTAATCGCTCTCTAGACAGGGCAAATTATGACGATTGAAACCATCAACCCATCACGCCTGCTCAAATAAGCCTAAAAAAATCCTGCCGATTAATCAGCAGGATCCACCGCAGTGCTAAACCAAGAAGCATAGGCGACTTAACGCTTGACGATTATCCAGACAGCGTGAATAATGCCGGGGATATAGCCCAAAAGAGTCAGCAAAATATTAATCCAGAATTGGGTACCTATCCCTACCTGAAGAAAAACGCCGAGCGGTGGCAGAAAAATAGCCGCAATAATCCTCAAGATATCCATAAAACCTCCTAACAAGCCCTTATCTGTCATCTATTGAAGGGCACGACTGCTGAGTTTTACATCTACCTACAGATAGTACGTCTATCTATAGAAGGGTATAACCCACCGATCTGAATCCTGCGGGGGATGACTACGCCACACTGAATGGTTATTCTATGTCGATAGGTATAGCTTATCGCTGGGTTTAAGTAAAAGTATCCGGTTAAATAAAGCTTGAAAATCGGTGCAGGATAAGCAGCCGAAAAGCGGCAAGAAATCTGGATATTAAAGGTGTTTTAGCAGCTTTCGAAATTTTACGATAAATCAATCTAAAACTTTTGCTTAGCATCCAAAAAAAGAAAAGGCACTTTTCCAGTTCAGGGTATTTCTAGCTACTTCTAGGTCGTCTGTCGAAAACTGTGAGACTCGTTAAGTTATTCTCGCCACATTCACACCACAGGAATTTTCATTGAGCTTCAGTCAGGGAGTAAGTCTAGTCATCTTAGGAGTTTGCCTATACATCTTCTGGCAAATTCGCACAGTGCTGCTGCTAGCTTTGACCGCCATTACATTCGCTGTAGTGCTCAACCGCGCAGTCAGACTGCTGCAAAAACACATTCCCGATCGCAGAGTTGCTGTACTGATTTTAACCGGTGCTGTTTCACTCATGGCGGGCGCAATTGGAATTATTATTATCCCTCCCTTCATTGATCAACTACAGGATTTGATGGGATTTGCCAGCCAAATTGTGGAGCGATCGCAGGCTTGGCTCAATAATTTGGGCGACGCTGTACCTGGTTTCGCTATTCAAGATCTCCAAAGCCTTGAAACTATCGTAGGCCAGCTCCAATCAGTAGATATTGAGATTATCTTTAGTCGTTTTTTAGCGTGGTTCTCAAGCACTCTGACCGTTGCGTTCAACCTGCTACTGGTCTCGATTATAATTGTTATGGTACTTCTTAACCCAGCAGCTTATCGAAACCTATTTTTGACCGTATTTCCATCGTCTCGCCGAAAACAGATCAATCGTGTGCTAGACGGCTGTGAAGAGGCGATCGCAGGCTGGTTTATCGGCATTCTCTTCAACATGACGGTTATTGCCATCACGAGTATGTTTGGCCTTTGGATTTTGGGTATTCCCCTAGCTTTTGCCAATGGGCTATTGGCAGGGCTACTGGCATTCATCCCCAACCTAGGCCCCTTTATTAGCGTTATACCTCCTGCAGCGATCGCGCTGCTCGAAGCTCCCTGGAAAGCGATCGCTGTAGTCGTTCTCTACATTGTGATTCAGCAGATTGAAAGCAATATTTTGACCCCACTGGTCATGAAGAAGCAGGTTTCTCTTTTACCAGCCGTAACGCTGCTATCTCAAGTGGTTTTTGCCGCATTCTTCGGCTTTTTGGGGCTGCTACTAGCCCTACCCCTCACCTTGATTATTCAAAAATGGCTGGACGAATTTTGGGTGAGAGGCTTTCTAGATCAGCATTAGCCCAATTGCCTATAGATGCTTATAGAAACAAGCAACCGCAGCAATCAACAACCCTACAATTTTGAACTGTTTTAACCCTAGCCTAGCAGCCGACTTATCCACCAACGCAGGAGCATATTTCAAAGAGATCCAAAAATCTCTTACGAACATCTCAAATAAGTAACGATGGGCGATACTGGTTTCGAACCAGTGACCTCTTCCGTGTGAAGGGCGGAATCAAACCCCTGAAAAGCTCTATTTTTCAGGGGTTTTGGGAAATGTCAATAAACTGTATCCCAATGGCCTATCACAAGGGTGCATCCCAGTTATGTAATGAGCATTAATGCTTATGTTGGGATAACAGTACGAGGGGTAAGCTTTGGGCATCGTTCGCTCTACCCATCAGGCCCATGGATGAATCTAAGCAAGCCCGCTTGAA
>JAESGV010000150.1_pt1 | contig 77340 bp, 65 predicted proteins | sample 9269781 | NCBI WGS metagenome assembly JAESGV01 (sample SAMN15741586, study PRJNA653496) | algae metagenome | isolation source: Tildeniella torsiva UHER 1998/13D and co-occurring heterotrophs from... | place: Slovakia: Slovak Paradise National Park, Hrabusice, Kosice Region | collected 2000-01-01
CGGGTCTTCTAGCGTTTCAAAGTGCGCTAGCAACGTCCCTGACTCAGACCCAGAGGTACTCATAGGATGTCCTGCCTCAACATCTATCCTGAAGTATCTCTCATCTACGAGTATGCGTTTGCCCTGATTAGCCCTAGGCGTTCGTCGCACTGATGTAGATCTCTGGCATAGTGTCCGCTGCCTACAAAGCCCGATTCTTCTAGGTCAAAGGCCGCCAGGCGCAGGGGAGACTTGCCGGGCTGCTCGGCAAAGGCGCGGGCTAGCTCCAGCAGCACCGCGATCCCGGTGGCGTTGTCATCAGCTCCGGGGGAGCCGGGCACCGAGTCGTAGTGAGCCCCAACCAGAATAGGCGGACGATGAGGATCTAGTCCCGGCAGATTCAGAATCCAGTTGGTGTGCGCCTGACCTCGATGCTCAAAGGTGTGAGCCGTGACCTTGCCCCAGCAAGACAATTCTTGCTGGATATATTGCTGCACGAAAAAGTGGTTGGCAGAGGCCAGATAGGGGCTGCGATCGCCCACCACCTGCTCCAGATGAGCCAACAGTCGAGATGTTAGGGCAGTATCGCGCAACAGAATTCCCTAGGCGGGCTTTTGGAAGCCCTTAGTGACATCGGCCAGGTTTTTGCGGGGCAAAAGCCGCGTGCTTAAAGAAATCAGCTTATTCACGGTGCCGTGGACAGCAATGCGCTGGCCCTTTTCCATCGCCTCGTAGCCGTAGGTGGCCACCACTGCTGAGGTAGGCAGATTTTTGCTCTCAAAAAGTTTGACATCATGCACATTGGCCCGGTCTTGAAATTCTGACTGGGTGGGGCCGGGGCAGAGGGTGGTGGCAGTCACCCCAGTGCCCTCTAGTTCAGTGGCGATCGCATCGGTAAACGACAGCACAAAGGCCTTACTGGCGTAGTACACCGCCATATACGGCCCCGGCAAAAACGCCGCCGTAGACGCCACATTGAGAATGCGGCCCTGGCCTTGGGCAATCATCGCAGGCAGATACAGCCGCGTCAGGTGGGTCAGCGCCACAATATTGAGCTGAAGCATGGCGTTTTGGTTGTCCCAGTCGGCCTCAGCAAACGGGGCTAGCGACCCAAACCCAGCATTGTTGACCAGAGCGTAGGGCATAATGCCCTTAAACTGAGTCCAATCGTAGAACTGCTGGCGGGTATTGGCGTCAGTTAGATCGCCCCGGTAGGTGAGCACCTGCACGCCGTGAGCCGACTGTAGCTCATCCTTAAGCTCCAGCAAGCGTTCTTCTCGGCGGGCAATCAGCACCAGGTCGTGGCGGTGGGCGGCACACACCTTCGCCAGCTCATAGCCAATGCCGCTGGAGGCTCCGGTGATCAGAATCGGCTTGGCCATGGTTTGCCCCCAGAGAGTCAGCTAGAGAGAATCGGCTTGATTCTAACGAATTGCCGCCGGGGTCGCCTGCCCCCGCCGCGACTGAATCTCTAGGTATACCAGCAGGGCGTTGACATCGGCGGGGTTGACGCCGCCAATGCGGGAGGCCTGGCCAATGGTCAGCGGTTTGACCTGGTTCAGCTTTTCGCGGGCTTCTTTTGAAAGGGTGTCGATCGCCGCATAGTCGAGAGTTTCGGGCAGCTTGCGGTTGGTGCTTTTGGCCACCTGGTCGATCTGGTTTTGCTGCCGCTGAATGTAGCCCGAATACTTGATGTCGATCTCGGCCCCCTCTTTTTCTTCGCGAATCAGGGATGGATTGCCAAGGCCGTAGCGCTCTAGGTCGCCGTAGTGCAGGCCTGGACGGCGCAGCAGGTCGGACAGGGTAATTGAGCCTTTTATCCGCTGGTCGGTATCCGCCGCAATCCGCTGGCCCAGCTCGTCGTGCTCTTTGACCCGAGTTTCTTGCAGGCGCTCTTTTTCGGCGGCAATGTTGTCGTACTTGCGGGTGAAGATTTCCCAACGGCGATCGTCAATCAGGCCAATTTCGCGGCCCAGGGGGGTCAGGCGCTGGTCGGCATTATCAGACCGCAGCAGCAGCCGATATTCTGAGCGCGAGGTCAGCATGCGGTAGGGTTCTCGCAGATCCTTAGTGCACAGATCATCGAGCAGTGTGCCAATGTAGCTCTGCTCGCGGGAGAACACCAGCAGCTCTTGCCCCCGCACCAGTCGCGCCGCGTTGACCCCAGCCACAAAGCCTTGGGCAGCGGCCTCTTCATAGCCAGTGGTGCCATTCACCTGGCCCGCGCAGAATAGGCCCTCAACCCGCTTGGTCATCATGGTGGGGTAGCACTGGGTGGCGGGCAGGTAGTCGTATTCCACGGCGTAGGCGGGGCGCAGCATGGCGCATTGCTCTAGCCCTGGCAGCGTGCGCAGCATGGCCAGCTGAAGTTTCTCGGGCAGCCCAGTCGAAAAGCCCTGCACGTAGATTTCTGGAATGTCGCGGCCCTCGGGCTCCAGAAAAATCTGGTGGCTCTCTTTGTCGGCAAAGCGCACGATTTTGTCTTCGATGCTAGGGCAGTAGCGAGGGCCTTTGGAATCGACCCAGCCACCGTAGATCGGCGACAGGTGCAGGTTTTCTTGAATGAGCCGGTGGGTAGCGGCGGTGGTGCGGGTGAGGTGGCAGGGCATTTGCTCGCGCTCAACCCAAGCCTCGGGGTCAAAGCTAAACCAGCGGATGTCGTCATCGCCGGGCTGGGGTTCGAGCACATCGAAGTTGATCGAGCGGCGATCGACCCGCGCCGGAGTGCCGGTTTTGAGTCGCCCCGTTTCAAACCCCAGGCGGTTGAGGGTGTCGGTCAGGCCCGTGGCGGCAAACTCTCCAGCGCGCCCCGCCGCCATCGATTTGTCGCCAATCCAGATGGTGCCGCCAAGAAATGTTCCGGTAGTGAGAATGACGGCCTTGCATTTGAAGGCGACACCGAAATAGGTTTCGACTCCCACCACCTCGTCGTTGGGGCCGAGCACCAGATCCGTCACCATGCCCTCGCGAATCACCAGGTTCTCCTGGTTTTCGACGATAGTTTTCATCACGGCGGCGTATTCGCGCTTGTCGGTCTGCGCCCGTAAGGCCCACACTGCCGGCCCACGAGAATTGTTGAGCACGCGCTTTTGCAGGTAGGTGCGATCGGCCATTTTGCCAATTTCGCCCCCCAAAGCATCGACTTCGTGGGTGAGCTGCGATTTGGCGGGGCCGCCCACGGCAGGGTTGCAGGGCTGCCAGGCGATTTTGTCGAGGTTGAGGGTAATCATCAGGGTGCGACAGCCCAGGCGCGCCGAGGCCAGGGCTGCCTCACAGCCCGAGTGGCCGCCACCTACCACCACCACATCGTATTCGTCTAGAAAATCAGCGGCACCTGGGGCAATCATGCAGTCTAGACACAACAGTACTTACGGACTTCTAGTTTAGCGGGTTGCCGGTGGGTCTCTGGCCAGTCGGTCTCTGAATCTATGTCAAGCCCGAGAGAATGCTCTTAATAACAGCGACCAAATCGTCTATTTCTGACTCCAGCGTGAGGTAGTGGGTGCAGGCGCGGACGCAGTTGGGCGCTAGCAGGGTGCGGAGAAGGACATTCTGGCGCTCTAGCTCATCCACCAGTCGCTTGTGCCAGGTTGGGGACGGTTCGCCATTCTCTAGCACCCAGAAGGAAACTAGGCCAGAATCCGGCGGGGTCTGCCGCACCAGGCGGATGTAAGGCAGCTCTTGCAGCTGCGACCACAGCCGCTGGCTGAGTTCCACCAGACGCTGGTAGCGCTGGGCGGCGGTGCCCCACTCGGCTTGATGGGCGATCGCCGCCCTTAACCCCGCCAGCAGCGGATAGTTTGAGGTGGCTACCTCATAGCGCTCCCCATTGGGCTTCCAGCCGGTGGGGTTGGCGGCGGCATCGGTGGTAATGCCGCGCCAGCCAATAAACGTGGGAGCAATCTGCGCCATCGCCTCGGGGCGCACGTAGAGCCCGCCTAAGCCAGCAGGGCCGCACCACCACTTGTGGCCCGTGAAGGCGTAAAAATCGACCCCGATCGCGGGCAGATCCAGCGGCAGAGCACCGACGGACTGGGCCGCATCCACCAGCACTAGCACTGGGTTAGGGCGATCGCGGCAAACCCCAACAATGCGCTCTAGCGGCAACACCTGGCCGGTATTCCACAAAATGTGGCTAACCACCAGCAGCCGGGTGTTGGGTTGCAGATGCTCAGCCACAACGGCGGCGGCATCACCGCCATTTACGGTTTCGAGTAGGGGACAAAGGCTATAGGTGACGCCGAAGCGGCGGCAAATTTCTTGCACGGCGGCAATTATGCCGGGGTGCTCGCAGTCTGAGAGCAACATATGATCCCCAGTATTCCAAGCGATTCCCCACAGGGGAATGTTGCAGCCAACGCTGACGTTTTCGGTCAGGGTAACGGTGTCGGCGGTAGTGCCGAGTTCGGCAGCGATCGCCGTGCGGGTTTTGGCCGCCTCGGCCATGATCCACTGGTTCGTCGCCCCTGAAAATGGCCCCATTTCTTGTATACGGTGGTGGGCCTGAAAAATGGCGTCTAGGGTAGCCTGGGCCATGGGCCCCTGCCCGCCATAATTGAAATACTGATTGCCCCTCAGTGCCGGAAACTGCTGATGATGGAGTACGAGGCGATCGAGCACGGCGGTAGAAGAGGAATCAATCACGGTTAGGGAATTTGTCTTAAAGAGAGGAATCTTCTCAACCCTATACCACCCAGCCCTACCCTGGGGCCGCCTCAGCGCATCTTCGAGGAGCCTAAACTATGCCCACGTTCCCCGGAAGCCGCCCTAGGGTATAACATTTAGAATAAGCAAGCTTGGGACTGATCCCGCTACGGTAGTCAGCTATGGGATGTGATTGGCAACAACAGTGGGGCGATGATACCCAGCAATGGCTGTCGCAGCACTCTGGCGTGGCCCTGCTCACCACCACCACTCTCAGCGGTTCTGCTAAAGCTTTGGTGCATCCGCAACAGCAGTCTTTTTCTTTGTTCTTTAGCACTTGCCCTATAACTCGCTTTGTCTGCTAGCCACCCCCTGCCACCGCGTTCAAGTTCAGGGGGTGGCCCGCAAAGCTCCCTGACTTTTCCCGCTGCGACAACGCCTAAACCCCTCATTCGATGGCTCACCGACGATGTGCTGTTTCACTACCAGCGCTGTAGTCGGCGAGCCTTTTTAGATCTGTACGGCGATCGCAACCAAAAAGACACTCCCTCTGACTATCTGCTCAAGCTGCGCCAAGACAGCCTCACCCACCGCGAACGGGTGCTCGAAGATTACTACCCTCTCTACCGGCCCGAGTTTCTGTCGGGCGACTGGGCCGCCGGAGCAAAAGCTACTCTAGACCTAATGGCTGAAGGGGTTGAGGCCATTCGCCAGGGGGTGCTAGCCGCCCCCTCAGCGGTAGATGGAGTGCAGCTGGTGAGCCAGCCCGACCTGCTGATCAAGCGACCCGGCTGGTCGTGCTGGGGCGACTGGGTTTACGTGCCCATAGATATTAAGCTGGGCAAAAAGCCAAAGCTTGACTACCAGGTGGTAGCGGCCTATCACGCCTACGTGCTCTCGCGGGTACAGGGGGTGTGGCCTGACACCAGCTGCTTGTCCCTGCGCGGCGGGCAAACCTACCATATCGACTTGGCGCAGCTGGTACCCAAGCTGCAAACAGTGCTCAACGACTGCCTTAGAGAACTGCGCAGTACAGCTACGCCTGAGCTGTTTATTTCCCACAGTCGCTGCGATCTCTGCCACTGGTTCAACCATTGCTACACCGAGGCCAGAGCAACCCGCCATCTGTCGCTGCTGCCGGGGGTGACCCCCGCCCGCTACGAGTTTCTCAAGCAGCACCACCTCACCACCGTTGCCGCCCTGGCCCTGGCCAGCCCTGCCCACCTCGCTCCCCTACCCGGCTTTGGCGAACAGGTGGCCGAAAAGCTGGTTCACCAAGCCCAGGCCCTAATTGACAACCGCGCCATCCCCCGCAGCGCCCCCCATGCACCCCACGGCTTTCCCCTCTGGCCGGAAGATTTGCCCGAGGGCGAAGTCGAGCTGTACTTCGATATTGAGGCTGCCCCAGATCAGAACCTGATTTATCTCCACGGGGTGCTGGTGGTCAACCATCGCACGGGCGACACCAACTTCCACGCCCTGCTGGCCGAAAACCACCACCAGGAGCGCCGCGCCTGGAACGACTTTCTCGATCTGGTGCACGCTTACCCCTACGCACCGATCTACCACTTCTGCCCCTACGAAGCCCAGACCGTGCGCAAACTGGGGCAGCTCTACGGCACGCCCCACCGCCGTACCGAGGCGCTGCTCGATCGCTTCTTTGATATCCACAAGTGCATCACCGACGGGGTCACCCTGCCCATTGAGAGCTACGCCCTCAAGCACATCGCCCGCTGGATGGGCTTTGACTGGCGCGACGAGGGGGCTAACGGCGCCCAGTCGATCTGTTGGTATAACGCTTGGGCCGAAACTGGCGATCGCACCTACCTAGACGCCATCCTGCGCTACAACGAGGACGACTGCCGCGCCACCTACCACATCAAAGACTGGCTGGTAAAATTTGCCGAACCCTACTGGGAGCAGCTCTACCAAACCATCGGCTAGACTCCCTGGATATTAGGACTCGGACGTAACAACACTGTGGCGGCCAAAAATCTGGGCTAGGCCCGGTACGGCGCTTTCCACATCGCCAATTACCGACTGGCGCAGCTTGGTGTAGGACGACCGCACCAGCCCGTTGTCGGTCTTGGCAATGCGGCGATCGGTCACCCCGAGAATGACATCGGCAGCCCGCACCTGGTTTTGAGTCAGATAGGCCACCGGGTCACCGGCCTGCTCACCCTCGGCCCACAGGGGGTCTAAGGAGGTCACCACCTCGGGCAACATCCGCTCAACGGCCCCAGGAACATAGCCTGAGTTCATTCCCTTGACGACTCCGTAGGTGGTTTTTAGAGCCATGCCCCCAAAGCCACCCTTAGAGGCCACCTGGCTATCAATGAGTAGGGCACAGTCAGCTACAACCTGAGCCTTTACAGTCTTGTCACTTAAAATATCGCTTAAACCCATAGCAGTTAATCAGCTCAATAACTAGGTTCTGTACTGGTCTCAATCTTCTGCTGCCCCACGGCTAGATCAGCATTCCCTAGGCGAGGTTTGAGATTGCTTAACACATCGATAAACTTTGTTGGGTCACCCTTGCCGACCACCGGTTCCGCTAACAGCACTGGCGCAACTTAGAGAGTCCCTATTCTAAAACCGCCAGATCGACGACCCAGACCTGCCCGTTCATAGCGACGCTATCGCCCTTTACCAGCTTGCGTCCCCGCCGAGTTTCGACTTCACCGTTGACGCTCACCTCGCCGTCCTGAATGATCAGCTTGGCCTGCCCCCCCGTGGAGACCACCTGCATTTGCTTCAAAAACTGGTCAAGTTTGATGTAATCCATACTGGCCATAGGGCGATCGGGGAAGGTTAACAACAGAGCAATAGAAAGTCTTCAACTCTAGAGGCTAAAACGCCCCTTACACTCAGGAGAGGGCGTTTATATCACTGCTATCAGCGGAGGGGCACGATGTTGACCAATCACCAACTCCTGCAAGAACTCAGACAAAAACACCAGCAGCTCGAGCAGTTTCGCCGTGCCGCTAGCCAGGCGCTTCAAGCGCTGCTCGATCAGTACGACTGGGGGGTAGTTACCGGTGCCGGGCACCGAGGCTTACCGCTACTCACCCTGCGATTTGACCATCGCATTGCCCTCAATGACCCCTGCTTACTTGCCTTGGCAGAGGAAGCCGAGCAGGTCTGGGGGCCCATAGACTTTGCCCTATTCTCCGGCGAATCTCAAGACCCCGTGCGAGTCTTAAGCCGCACGCTGCTCGACCAGCGCTGGCGCTGGCGGCAATCCAGCCACTAGCCCCCATGGCCCGCCGCTATTATGCGGTAGCAATCTCCAGAGGACGGGATGGGTGAGAAGCCCCCCGCCCCCGGCCTGGCACCTAATAGCTCAACTTCAGCGCATTCACGGGCACCTCGTCCCACGACTCAACGGTGCGCATTTGAGCAACCCAGCCAGCAGCGCGCTGCTCTTCGGACAGATTGTCTTCAAACGACTGGTAGCATGCCTGAGCTTGGGCTTCGTCGCTGCAGGCAATGCACGAGTAAATGATCCCAGACGGATCAATTTGTTCGTTGACCCAAATCATGCGCGGTTATGCCTCTAGATGTCTATCAGCCGACTCTAGCACCTGGGGCCTTAGTTTTTGTTTAGGATGCCGCGACCTGAGGGGCACCCACGCTAACGACGGTTTGACGCAGCTCGGCGATCGCCTGCAATTGGTAATCATTGACCTCCTGAAGCTTAGTCACCGCTCCAGCCAAGTTCTCCAAAGACTGCCTCAGCCCGTTGACGCTCTCCTGCGCCGGGTTGAGCAGCTCTTCGCAAACCGCCAGCTTGCCCACTAAGCCCGCCAGGTCTTGCTGCTGCTGCCGCAGACCCGCCTCAAACGCCTCCACCTCAGCACGATGGGTAGTCAGGGCAGCCTCAGCCCCTTCGATCTCTCTTTTGAGCTGGCCAATGCCATCCTGGGTCTTCTTGACCTCGGTCTCTAGGGCCTGAATGCTATCTGTCGTATGCTGGCGCTGAGTGTCAATGGTGTTGAGCAGAGGCTCTAGATCTACCGCACTCACAGGCGTTTCTTCTACCGTCAGGCCCTGGCGTCGCCGCAGCACCGCCTGATGCTGGCTCAACAATTCTTCGCGCTCTAGCAAATTGCGCCGCTGGCCCACCAGGGTCTCGTTGAGCATTTGGTAGCGATCTTGCTCTTCTTCGATCTCGGTCTCTAGCTGAAGGCGCTCAAACTCGCTGGCCTGCTCAATCTTGAGCTGAATCTCATCGATGGCCTGCTGCTCTAGGGCTAGCTCCTCCTCCTGGTCAGAGACAAACCGGGACATTTTCTCCAGGTCTTTTTCCAGATCGCCCACCATGGTTTGGAGCTGGTCTAAGTCCATAGCTTCCAGGGCCGCCACATCGACCTTTTTGCTCAGCCGCACCTTGTCGGTAGTATTGAGCAGATCGTAGATTTTCTGGTGCAGGTTGGCCTGGGCTTGCAGGGTATCGGTCAGAGTCTGAATCTGCTCCTGCTGGGTTTTAACCGCCTGCTGCCGCAGCTTTAGATCTTCGCGCTTGGCTACGAGCGCGGCTTCGGCCTGACGCCAGTCGGCCCAGCGCTGGGTGAGCTGGGTAGCCTGCTGGTCTAGCTCCTGCTGGCGCTGCTCCAAGCCTTGGCGCTGACCTTCGAGAGCTTGTCGATAGTCTCCCAGCAGGCCCTGATGATAGTTCAGCCCATCGGTGGCGTGGGTGAGCGGATCGCGCAGGGCTTCTACGGGCATCACGGCTTCGGTCAGGCGGTTGAGGGCACCTTGCAGATTAGCCACCTGTTCTGAATCCAGCCCAGCGGCAGTGACGCCTTCAGCCCGCTGCTCTTCCAGACGGCGCATTTCACCGTTGAGATGGGCCCAGGCACCCTCTAGGTCTTGATTTTTGCGGGTGAGTTCTTCCTGCTGTTGCTCTAGGCTTTGGCGCAGCTGATCCAGCTCCTGGCGCTGGGCATCTAGCTGCTCGAGATCGGCTTCGGCCTGCTCAACCTGCTCCTGACGGGACTCTAGCTCCAGCTCGCGGCGGTTGAGTTCCTGGCTCTGGAAGGTGAGCGACTGCTTCCACTGCTCGATCTCCTCTTCCTGGGTCTTCGACTTTTTGCTCAGGTTAGAGAAGTTTTGCAAAATAGTGGTCAGCGATCGCCCCGCCTCATAGTGACGCTGGATCTGTCGGTTGCCGCTGACGTCCACCATCACCAGGGCACCAGCGTTGTAGGAAGCATCATCCGGGGCCACCAGGGTCTCATCCCCAGTGACGGCGCTCCAGCTATTCTCGCTGCGCTGACAGGCCAGCAGCTTGAATTCAGGCTTGCCGCTGCCAATAAACCCGGTCTTTTTCTGGACTTCTGCTAGGTACAGCACGCTGGTGGTCCTCGTGGCTTAGAACGTTAACGTTAGGGGAGTAAAGCTGACGCAGTCTTTAAGAATCTTGCATCTCTATCAACTAAGAGGGGTAGGTAAAGAGGCTGCCTGTTTATGTAAACGATCTGGGGCTGCGTAAATGTGCGCTGATACAACATCTAGCTAGCTCTAGATTAGCTCAGAGCCTAAATTCTCAGGCATCCTGCCCTCACCTGAGCTACTGTCTATCCTAGTTGTACTGGCCTAGTCATACTGGGTCTACCCATAAACCCTATCGCAAACCCCCTGAGTCAGGGTAAAGTTCACGGCCTATCTGCCATGAGAACAACCGCGATCGCACCACAGTACCGATAGCCTAACGCCCTGAACCCAGGGTCAGAGGCTGAAGGTCAGGACTATTAATCATTGAGGGGTTACTTCCACACGGCCAAAGCTAATGCGAATCTTAGCTAATTTTGACTGGGTAAAACCGTCATGTTAGATAACCAATCGCAGCTCGTAGACGACCCCGACTAGAAAGCACACCTTTAGAGTTCCCCAAAATCATCCTGCCGAGCAGACCGCCACCACTAGAGTTCCCCGCGATCGCGCAGCATCGCCGACGAAGCGCCGTATACTGAGAGCACGCCGGGGCGGCGCGGCGCTCAGCCCCCTCAACCCCTAGGCCAATGCGCTGGCCATCCCAAATCAAACACTTCAGCCCAGCGGTACCAGCCCTCTAGCGAGCGATCGTTACGCCAAGAAAATCAAAGGGTACGATTGGTCTTCTAGTTAGGGCATGCTGAGTTCAGCCCCACCTTTCCTGGCCTGGCTAATCAGGTGCTGTTCCCATCCTTGGGTTGCCTCATGCAGGGTTATCTGTCAGAAATTGATATTCGCAGCATTCTACAGCTCATCGAGCTAGGGCAGCGCACCGGCGAACTGTACCTAGAAAGCTATGGTAGCACCGGTAACCAGTCCCCCAATCAATCCGTTGACGGAGCGCTCACGGCGACTGACTCGCGCTCCTGGCTAGTATTTTTAGCCAATGGACAACTCGTCTACGCCGGCACCACCGACAACAAGCTCGATCGCCTGCGCGACCATCTCTACCGCTACGGCATCGACCAGTCGCTACCAGACCCCAGCACCACCGCTGCGATCGCCGCCTTTAACTCCCTCGAGTACGGTACCCTGTGGGCTCTGCTCGAACAGCACTTAATCACCCCCGACCAGGGCCGCACCATTCTGAGCCACATGGTGCACGAGACGCTCTTTGACCTACTGAGCCTCCACCACGGTGCCTTTGTGTTTCAGCTCAGCTCAGCTCTCAGCCCCCAGTTGATGACCCATACCATCAGCGACCTAGTCACAGGCATCACCCAGCAAATTCAAACCTGGCACCAGCTGCACCCTCACCTACAATCCCCTGACCAATGCCCAGTGCTCCTGGCCCCCGAAGCCTTCCAAGCCAGCGTATCCACCCAGGTCTATCAGCGGATGGTCACCTGGATGGACGGCAAAACCTCCATTCGCCGCATTGCCCGCTACCTCGGCCGCGACCTGCTCAGCGTTGCCCGCAGCCTAGTCCCCGCCCTGCAGCAGGGGCAAATCAGCCTAGTCTACGGCCCTGCCGAGGCCAGCCTAGCTCCCAGTACCCAGCGGCCTGGCCCCGAGCGCTTACCCCGGATTGTCTGTGTCGATGACAGCACCACCGTTCGCCAGGCCGTCGAGCGTATTCTCGCTGGGCAGGGCTACGAAGCCACCTCCATTGGTAACCCCCTCAAAGCCCTGGGCTTGCTATTTCAGCTCCAGCCCAACCTGATTCTCTGCGATATCACCATGCCCGAACTAGATGGGTACGAGCTGTGTGCCATGCTCAGGCACTCCAGCGCCTTCCGCCAAACCCCCATCGTCATGCTCACCGGCAAAGACGGCTTTTTAGACCGGGTTAAAGCCAGAATGGTAGGTGCAACCGACTATTTGACCAAGCCCTTTGGCCCCGGCGAACTGCTAGCGCTGGTCGAAAAGTACGCTGGCCCCGGCGACCTCAACCGCCCCCGCCCCGACACCCTGCTGGCCGAAGCCATCGAAGACGAATTCGACATCGACTTTAGCAAGGCTCCGATGCCCCAGTAACATTCCTTAGCCTAACCAGGGTTTTTGCATCAATTCCGATAAGATTCGCCATAATCTAAACAACCCGGTTGATTAATTTATCTAAACCGACAGCATAGCCTGCGTTTGAGGGTACGTTAGAGTCACAGGTTTGGAGCCCTTCGGGGCTGCTTTTAAGCGCGGTCAGGTTGTGTCTTAAGCCCTTATCGGCGATAGTCGCACAGCATCACTGACGGTTTATGTCTGGCCATTTAGCTGGCCTTTTTGAATCAACCTATGAGTACAGTTCTGGTGGTAGAAGATAGTATTCCTCAGCGGGAAATGATTACCGAGTTACTACGGGGCATTGGCCTCAGCGTTACCGTAGCCAGCGATGGCATGGAGGCCCTCGAGCAAATGCAGAGCCAGCGTCCGGACATGGTTGTGCTCGATATCGTGATGCCTCGCATGAACGGCTACGAGCTGTGTCGCCGCATCAAAGCCGATCCCTCTACCCAAAATGTACCTGTAGTCATGTGTTCTTCCAAAGGCGAAGAGTTTGACCGTTACTGGGGCATGAAACAGGGGGCAGACGCTTACATTGCCAAGCCGTTTCAGCCCACCGAGCTGGTCGGCACGGTGAAGCAGCTGCTCAGGGGATAGGGTTCAAAGAGTGATGCAACAGAGGGCAACATACTAACAGGCTTATGGTAGGCAATCCTGACTTTCTCACCCAGACTGGGCAAGACCAAGATCCAGAGCTACAAGAGCTGGAAACGCCCGATGGCGAGCTATTTTTGCGCTTCTTCGTCACCCCCGAAGACGAATTTGCGCTGCCTGCCACCGGTATTCGTCGCATTATTGAGCAGCCTCCCGATCGCATCACGCCTATCCCCAATGTGTCGCACCTGCTGCTGGGTACCCTCAACGAACAGGGACGGGTGGTGTGGGTAGCTGACCTCGGCCAATTTCTCGGCTATTCATCGGTGCTCAACACCGATCGCCCCGAGATTTCGGTCATCGCCATTGAAGATCAGGGAACTATGCTAGGCTTGGCCGTTAACCGAATTGTGGGCACCCGCTGGCTCAACCCCGACAAAACCCGGGTGTCAGACAATAGCCCCGACACAATGGCTCCATTTTTGCGCGGTGAATGGGTCATTGACGCTGAGGAAAACAAAACCCTCAGGCTGCTCGACCACGTTGCTGTTATTCGTTCAGCCCGCTGGGCCACCTAGGCTTAGCCCCATCCTTACCCCTTAGGACACTTGCACCGGCAGGAGAAGACCATGGCTTCAGGCATCGATTACTCTCAAGCCTATCAAAAAGCAGAACGGGCCTACGTACAGGGCAACTACTCGGAGGCTGCGGCAGTTATCGATCAGCTGGCCGATGATTACCCTGAAGACCCCAGTGTGCTATTGCTGCGGGGCCACATTTACTGCTACGGCCTACAGCAATACAATGTCGCTGCGGCCCAGTACAGCGCCGTGCTCGATCTAACCTCCGAGCCAGAATACGTCGATTACGCCAGCAACGGTCTTGACTACGCCAACCAGTTCTCCGCAGAGGCATCCTCCGGAGCCGCCGTGGACTATGAAACCGATGCCGGAGACACGTTCTTTGACGCTGGTGCATCAATGTCGATGGGTTTAGAGAGCAGCGTTGGTGCCTCTGGTGGCGCAGAGCTGTCAGATAACCATCTCGACCTCGGCGACTTTAGCCTAGCGGACGACATGCCAGGCTCGATCGCCAACGGCGGGTTTGGCAATCCTTCCCTAGCCGACCCCTTTGCGGCCGACCCCTTTGCCACCAACGACCCCTTTGCGACAGATCCTAGCGATGGAGCAGGTTCTAGCTTTGGCACTAGCTCCGGCAGCGGCTGGGCTGAGGGTCAAGAGAGCTTAGACGATATCACCTTTGATGATGACGCCTCCTTTGATTCTCTGGAGGTAGGCCAGGCTGACGACCCCTTTGGTGGGGCTGCCGAGGCCCATGACGGTGACCTCTACAGCGACATGGAGCTAGCTTCCCACGGCTTTGACCAGGGCTGGCCCCCCGCAGATGACGGCGGTGACGACATGACGGTGTTTGCGCCTGAGCCCGACCTCTTGACCGACGACCTCGATACCGCTGGCGATAGCTCCGATCTCGACTACAACGCCTACGCCGACAATGGATACATGCCTGATTTAGACGATAGCGCCCAGCCCAGCAGCAACGTTGACTTTTTAGACGAATTTAGCGACTTTGACGACCTGGGCAACCTGCCCGACTTTGAGCTGTCAGACAGTTCTGCCGGGTTTACCACACCCTCGGTCGGCACCTCAGGACTGACCTCCACCGATGACAGTGGCTTTAACGGGGGCACTTCCGCCTTTGACCTCAGCGACATGAACGATCAGGCGGTGATCAGCGACGACGATATTTTCAGCATTGCGGGTGCTAGCGATAGCCTGCCCGTGTTTACCCAAACCGACAGCCACGACGTGGAAGCGGTGACCACTGAGCAGGACTGGCTGGGCTTTTTAGACAACGCTCCCATGTCGACTAAAGAGCTGATCGTGGCCATTGCCGCTGGCGTTGCCTCGGCCCTAGCGGTAGGTGTGATCAACTTTGCCGCATCGACCCTACAGCCAGGACGGTCGATGCCTAAGGCCGTGCATGCAGCCATGGCCCTGGCCGGTGGAGTAGCCGGGTTTGGCTCAGCCCTAGTGGTGGGGCGTTTGGCCCACCGCCAGGTAGGCCGCAGTGTTGATGATTTACAACAGCAGTTTGATACCGTAATTAGGGGCAATTTGTCGGCCCGGGCCACGGTGTTTACCGAAGATGAGTTTGGTCGGCTGGCCAGCAGCTTTAACAAAATGTCGCGGGTGATTTTAACCACCACTAGCGAAGCCCAGCGTAAAGCCCAGGAGCAAGAGCAGGCCAAGGAAGACCTCCAGCGCCAGGTAATTCGTCTGCTAGACGACGTGGAAGGGGCGGCTCGGGGCGACCTGACCGTGCAGGCGGAGGTCACCGCCGACGTACTCGGAGCCGTAGCCGACTCCTTTAACCTCACTATTCAAAACCTGCGGGAGATTGTGGAACAGGTGAGTGTGGCCGCTCGCCAGGTGAGCAAGGGGTCTACAGAAAACGAGATTTTTGCCCGCAGTCTGTCGGCAGACGCCCTGCGCCAGGCCGAGGAGCTAGCGGTGACGCTGAACTCGGTGCAGGTGATGACCGACTCGATTCAGCGGGTGGCCGAGAGCGCTCGCGAGGCGGAGGAAGTGGCCCGCACCGCATCCTCTACCGCCCTGAAGGGGGGTGAGTCGGTAGAGCGGACGGTGGCAGGTATTCTCGAGATTCGCGAAACGGTGGCGGAAACCACTCGCAAGGTGAAGCGTCTAGCGGAATCTTCCCAGGAAATTTCGAAGATTGTGGCGTTGATTTCGCAGATTGCCTCCCGCACTAACCTGCTGGCCTTAAACGCCAGTATTGAGGCGGCGCGGGCTGGGGAAGCGGGTCGGGGCTTCGCCATTGTGGCCGACGAGGTGCGGCAGCTAGCCGACCGGGCGGCCAAGGCATCGAAAGAGATTGAGCAGATCGTGCTGCAAATTCAAAGTGAGACGGGCGGGGTAATGACCGCTATGGAAGAGGGCACCCAGCAGGTGATTGAGGGCACCCGCTTGGCGGAGCAGGCGAAGCGATCGCTCGAAGACATCATTCAGGTGTCAAACCGCATTGACGTGCTAGTGCGATCGATTACCGCTGACACCGTAGAGCAGACCGAGACCTCCCGCGCCGTAGCCCAGGTGATGCAATCGGTAGAACTCACGGCCCAGGAGACTTCTCAGGAGGCCCAAAGGGTATCGGGATCGCTCCAGAATCTGGTGGGGGTTGCCCGCGATCTGCTGACCTCCGTGGAGCGCTTTAAAGTGAATAAAACAGATAGCTAGGTGCAGTTAGTCAACGGGAGCGAGCCGGACGCGGTCAAAAAGCATTCAGAGGGGAATTGACATGTCGCCTGAAGATCAAAAACGCATCTTGGGGTACTTCATCGAAGAAGCCAAGGATCATCTCAACACCATTGAGCAGGGTTTGCTGAACCTGACGGACACCCTCAACGACTCTGAGATGATGAATGAAGTGTTTCGGGCGGCCCACTCAGTAAAAGGCGGGGCAGCCATGCTGGGGCTCAACAGCATTCAGCGCACCAGTCACCGCATGGAAGACTTCTTTAAGGTGATGAAAGAGTCGCCGATGCGCCCCGATCGCGACCTAGAAACCATGTTGCTGCAAATTTTCGACGGGCTGCAAGAGCAGTTGGAGCAGCTGCAAAGCCCCTTTGGCCTCACCAACGACCAAGCCCAGGAAATTATGGCTCCCCTAGAGCCCATTTTTGTGCAGGCTGAGGCTCACCTCGACGCACTGGTAGCCGCCGCCCCAGCAGCAGTTCCCGCCGCTGCGCCGCCGCGTCCCGCAACGGTAGCGGCAGCACCTCACCCCGAAACCAGCGCCCTTCAACTTGTGTTCCGTAGCGATGTCCCGGCGCTGCTGCGAGACATGCTGGCTACCTTTAAGCAGCCCGACAGCAGCACCTCACGCCAAGCCCTCAATCGCCTGTGCCAGCGCATGCACAGCCTGGGCGAACAGTTTGAGCTGTCCCAGTGGTGCGCCCTGACGCAGGTGGTAGAGGGGGCGATCGCCAACCCAGCCCAGACCTACCGCTCGCTCGCGCCAGTGGTAATCAAAGACCTGAAGCAGGCCCAAGACCAGGTGCTAGCCGGAGCCAGCGGCCAAGTAGCTGCCTCTAGAGCGCTACAAGACCTGCTGCCGGTTCAAGTCGAGCCCGATTTGGCTAGCGACGACTCCACCCTTGATGCACTGCTGGCCGAGGCGCTTAACGACGATGCTGACGGGCCTGATCTAGCCGACTTGTTTGCCGCTGCTGAGGAAGGCGATGCCGACGATCTGACCCTAGACAGCCCTGAAAATTGGCTAGATGACCTGACCCTAGACAGCCCGGACAACGTGACCGAAACCGGTTTAGAGTCGGTCTTTGGCCAGTTCGATGGATCGCTACCCTCTGAACCCACCATGCCCCAAGGAATGGCTGGCAGCATAGGGCCAGAGGTGGGGGCCGCAGAACTCAACAGTCTAGCCGATTTGTTTGAGGGTGCCTCCGACAGCCTGGCCGACATTTGGGAAGAAGATCTATCAGAGGTCTCCCTTGACGATTTAGACCCAAAAAATGGCGTAACCGCCGATCGCAGCGACTCTGAGTTTGCCGATTTGTTTGCTCCTGAGGCGGCGACTCAAGAGCTTGAACCTGCTGAGAATCCTGCCATTGACGATATGGCTAGCCTGTTTGGCTACGATCTCGATGCCGGATCAGCCGCCGAGGCTCCTACAGTCAGCGAGCCGACCCTAGGGATCGACCAGGCGGTCGATTTATTCATTGACGATGTAGCATCGGTTTCTATAGCCACGGCTGGCGCAGAAACCGCCGTAGACCCTCTCGCTGATTTTCTTGACGATGCGCCCAGCTTTGGCGCAGAGACCAGGGTCGACGTTCCCCTGGATGATTTTTTCGCTATGGATGAGTCTGCCGAGGCCCGTGAGGCCAACGCCGCCAGCGACGAGGTCGATAGCTTTTTTGATGCCCTCTCCGATGACGATTTCATCGACGATGACGATGCCCACACCATGCCCGAGCTGCACCTAGAGCTGGATCTAGATAGCTCAAGCAGCGGCGGCTCTGAAGCTGACAACGGGCTTTTTAGCCATGAGTCATCGAGTCTACTCACGGCAGACGGTCACGCCCCTGGCATAGAGGCAGTGGAGGCAGCGGGTACAACAAACCTCTTGGATGAAGCCGATCCCTCTTTAGATGACCCATTTGGGGAACTAAACCTGACCGACAGTGCGTTTGATCTGGCGTTTGACGATATCCCTGACGAAGCCAGTGTTGAGCCTGAGTTAACAGCGACCGAGGCCGAGACCAGTTTTGACATCCCCACCAATGACAGCGACGGAGCCGAGCTGACCGCCGCATCATTCGAGAGCTATGGGGGTGGAGCTGAAGACACAGCTGAGGAAGCCAGCTTTGCCGATTTAGAAAGCCTGCTCGACGAACCCATGCTTGAGTTTGATCAATTGCCTGGTTCAGAGGAATCTCTGAGCGATGGGCTGGGGCTAGCAGACAATGCCTTTGCCGATATGTTTGAGGGGGATGCCTACAGCAACAACGGCTATACAGAGGCTCTGCCTACACCTGTTAGTCAAGGCTTTGACGACTATGGTCTCGATGACAACAGCTTTGACGATCTAGAAGCCCTGATTGGGGAAGAGGCTCCGGTCACCGATGCTGCGGCTTCTGGGCAAACAGCCAGTGGGTTCCCAACGCCTTTCCCCAGCGGAGCCAGCCTGCCCAGCGACGATCGCCCCTTTGAAAACGGCGATGACGAATTTGGCGACCTTGAAAAGCTGTTGGAAGAAGCCGACCAGCTGGGCGGCTCGGCTCCATCTGTAGGGTCTCGCCGAGGGGCATCAATGCAGGCCGCTCGGCGATCGCCCCGCCGAGCCACCAACACCACCGACCAAACCATGCGCGTTTCGGTGGGCCACCTCGACACCCTGAGCAACCTGGTGGGGGAACTGGTGGTCAACCGCAACTCCCTAGAGCAAGATCAGGAACGCCTGCGGCAGTTTCTCGACAACCTGCTGCACCAGGTCTCGCAGCTCAACGATGTCGGCCAACGCATGCGCGATTTATACGAGCGATCGCTGCTGGAGAGCTCATTAATTGCCAACCGCCAGGCCTTTGCCCTGGGGGTTTCTTCCTCTGACCGAGGCGGTGGTCATGCCACCGGGGCCACCTTTGACGCTCTGGAGATGGATCGCTTCACCGGCTTCCACACCCTTTCCCAGGAGATGATCGAGCTGATTGTGCGGGTGCGGGAGGCCTCGTCGGACATTGAGTTCACTATCGACTCCACCGACCAAATTGCCCGCCAGTTTCGCCAGGTGACCACCCAGCTGCAAGAGGGCCTCAACAAGGCGCGCATGGTACCCTTTGGGCAAACCGCCGATCGCCTGCCCCGCGCCGTGCGCGATATTTCTCTGAGGTGTGGCAAAGAGGCCCAACTCGTGGTCGAAGGGCGCGATACCCTGATCGACAAAATGATTCTAGAGCGCCTCTACGACCCCATGACCCACCTGGTCAACAACGCCATTACCCACGGCATTGAGTCCCCCGAAGAGCGCCTGGCCACCGGCAAAGGGCGGGAAGGCACCATTGCCGTGCGGGCCTTCTACCAGGGCAACCAAACCGTCATCTACATCGCTGACAACGGCGGCGGCATCAACCCAGCGGTGGTTAAGGCAAAAGCTCTCAAGCAGGGGCTGATTACCCCCGCCGAAGCCCAAACCATGACCGAGATCGAGGTCTACGATCTACTGTTTTTGCCGGGCTTTAGCACCCGCGATCAGGCCGATGACTTTTCTGGGCGCGGCGTCGGCATGGATGTGGTGCGCACCGCCCTATCGGACATTCGTGGGTCGATCACCATCGAATCTGAAGTGGGCAAAGGCACCAGCTTTACCATACGACTGCCCCTCACCCTCAGCATTACCAAGGCGCTTAGCTGCGTCAACAACCAGGCCCGCATCGCCTTCCCCATGGACGGAGTGGAGGACATGTTCGACGTGCCCAAAGAGCGCATTCAAACCGATGACCAGGGCCATGCCTGCATTCTCTGGCGGGATACGCTGCTGCCCTTTAGACCCCTCAGCGACCTGCTGCGCTTTAACCGCAGCCTGGGCCGAGGCCGGGTCTACGGCGGCCCCCAGGACGAGGACGTGGTCTCTATGGTGGTGCTGCGTAGTGCTAGTACCTTTATCGCTCTTCAGGTCGACCAGGTCATTGGCGAGCAGGAGATTGTAATTAAACAGCTAGAAGGGCCAGTGCCCAAGCCCATCGGCATTGCCGGTGCCACGGTGCTAGGGGATGGGCGCGTCATGCCCATTGCCGACGTACTGGAGCTAATCGATCTGGCCAGCGGACGTCTGCGGCGTGATGCTTCGACCTCGCTATGGACGCAGACGGTGGATGAAGAACCCGTCGAGATGGTCGCTCATACCGACCCAACGGTGCTGATTGTGGATGACTCGATTACGGTGCGTGAGCTGCTGTCGATGAGCTTTAACAAGATTGGCTACCGGGTCGAACAGGCCCGCGACGGCCAGGAAGCCTGGGAAAAGCTGCGTTCTGGCCTGCCCTGCGACCTGGTCTTCTGCGATATTGAAATGCCTCGCATGGATGGGTTAGAGCTACTCTCCCGGATGCAAAAAGACAGCGCCCTGAGCCAGATTCCGACGGCGATGCTGACCTCTCGGGGGGCCGATCGCCACCGACAGATGGCTGTAGATCTGGGGGCCAAGGGCTACTTTACCAAGCCCTATCTAGAGGAAATGCTGCTGGATGCGGCCAAGCGCATGCTCCAGGGCGAGAACATGATTCGGCGAAAGATAGCTGAGGAATCTGAAACCTAGGGGCTAGCAACCGCCAGCAACATAAACAGTCGAATGCAGGGCGAATTCATGGGTCGAATGGCTCGTTGGTGGAGTCAAGCGCTTGACTGACGACGATCGCGCTGCTTAGCGACAGCAGTTCAGGTTAGGATCACAGACATCTTAAGCAGTGTGGGCCATGACCGTAGCAGAGCGATCGCGCATTGACTGGGCACCGATTATTGATGCCTTTACGGTCGCTCTCGGGGGCGATCGCGTCGTGCGTCGCAAAGAAGAAATTTTGGTCTACGAGTGCGACGGGTTGACGAGCTATCGCCAGCGCCCCGCCGTGGTCGTGCTGCCCAAAACCACAGAGCAGGTGGCGGCGGCAGTCAAGATCTGCGATCGCTTTCAGGTGCCCTTTGTGGCGCGGGGGGCGGGCACCGGCCTCTCGGGCGGGGCGCTGCCCATCGAAGACTCGGTGCTGATTGTCACCGCCACTATGAACCAGATTCTCTCGGTGGATTTAGAGAACCAGCAGGTAGTCGTACAACCGGGCGTGATCAACAATTGGGTCACCCAGGCGGTCAGCGGCGCGGGCTTTTACTACGCCCCCGACCCCTCTAGCCAGTCGGTATGCTCGGTGGGCGGCAACGTGGCGGAGAATTCTGGCGGGGTGCACTGCCTCAAGTACGGAGTGACCACTAACCACGTGCTGGGGCTCAAGGTGGTGCTGCCCACAGGCGATATTGTAAACCTTGGCGGCGAGGTAGCCGAAACCCCTGGCTACGATCTGTGTGGGCTCTTCGTTGGTTCCGAAGGCACCCTGGGCATTGCCACCGAAATTACCCTGCGCATTCTGAAAGCGCCCCAGTCGATTCAGGTGCTGCTGGCCGACTTTACCTCGGTGGAGGCTGCTGGGGAAGCGGTGTCGGCCATCACCAGTGCGGGCATTATCCCCGCTGGAATGGAGATGATGGACAACTTTAGCCTCAACGCGGTGGAAGATGTGGTAGCCACCAACTGCTACCCCCGCGATGCGGCGGCGATTTTGCTAATTGAGATTGACGGGCTACCGGCAGAAGTGGCGGCAACGGGCGATCGCATTGCCACCCTCTGCCGCCAAAACGGGGCACGCACTATCACCGTCGCCACCGACCCGGAAGAACGTCTGCGGTTGTGGAAGGGCCGCAAGGCCGCATTTGCCGCCATGGGCAAGCTCAGCCCCGACTACTACGTACAAGACGGCGTCATCCCCCGCACCCAGTTGCCTTACGTGCTAAAGGAAATTGAGGCATTGGGCGACAAGCACGGCTATCGAGTGGCCAACGTCTTTCACGCGGGCGACGGCAATCTGCATCCGCTGATTCTCTACGACAACGCCATTCCTGGCCAGCTTGAACAGGTGGAAGAACTGGGCGGCGATATTCTCAGGCTATGCGTACGGGTGGGTGGCAGCATCTCGGGTGAGCACGGCATTGGGGCCGACAAGCGCTGCTACATGCCCGACATGTTTTCGCCAGTGGACTTACAAACCATGGGTTGGATCCGGGAAGCCCTTGACCCAGAGATGTTGGCAAACCCCACGAAGCTCTTGCCCACCCCACGCACCTGCGGCGAAGCAGCCCACAGCGTAGCCGCAGCAGCCCTATCGGCAGTAGAACGATTCTAGGAGTAGCCGATTGGGTGACCTGGATCTAAGCCTGTGGCTTACTCAATACAACCGTTCCAAATCGTGGTGCTTTCCCTTCCAAAAGCCGCGTTCTTTCAATATCCCCTGGCTTTGAAAGCCTGTTTTTTGAGCAGCTGTTTAGAGGCCAGGTTGTCAACCATTACCTCTGCAACAATGCTTTGCAAATTTTCCACCTCAAAACCATAGCTGAAGATGGCGCTCAACGCTTCTAGCAAAATGCCTTGCCGCCAAAATTCACGGGCCAGTTCGTAGCCTACTTCTGCCTGACTGGCTGTCCTATCCCAGGTGAATCCGCAGGAACCGATTAAATTGTTGTGCAGTTTAAGGGCGATCGCCCAGCGAATACCGCGATCGCCCTTAAACCCAATTTTTCGACGTTCGATGACGGCTCTAGCTTGGTCAAGATGCATGAACGTATCGAGGTCGTGAAACTGCGTCACCTGAGGGTCTAAAAAGAGTGAGAAAATAGCTTCGGCATCGGCTTCGGTTGTCTGGCGTAGCCACAGGCGCGGGGTCTCAAGGGTGGGAAAGTCTGGCATAGCTTAAAACCGATACGTAATGCTCAACCTTTGGGAAAGGTTCATAGAAATGGTGCAGCAGCGATCGCCAGGTTTGATACTCTAGCGATTGTCGAAAGCCTACCGTGTGGTCTTCTAAAGTTTGCCAGCGAACCAGCAGTAGGTATTGATTTTCAGTTTCGACACAACGCTGCAACTCGTGAGAAATGTATCCTGGCCTAGCGACAATAATATCAGAGGCCTTTTGAAAGGCCATCTCGAAATCTAATTGGGTACCAGGCTTAATGGTCAAAACGGCTACTTCTAATATCATGATTAAATCTTTGATGCGGTTTCCAAAAATCTCATTACTCCAATCGCATTCAGGCCAAAACTTTTCATTCTGTCGCTAAAAATTCAGAATTTGAAATCCTCTCCTCCAAAGGTCATAGAAACGCCCTCATCCCCTTGGTAGATACAGTTAGGAAGGTCTAGCTCTAGGGTTGTATGAGCGATAGGCAAGCGATCAAAGCGTTCCCCTTGCCCAACCGCTTAACTATTCTCCTTGGAGGCTCCGATGTCTAATCCTAGAGTTGAAAGCGATAACTACGACGCTCATATTATTCCGGCGGAAACAGCTGCCCGAAAAGAGCGCGAGGGTGGCAACTTTAAGCAAACCCGCGACGAGTCTCATAGCTCTATCGACACTAGCGGTGGCCAAACCGTAGACAAGGAAGGGCTCGCCAACAACTACCCCATTGAGCCTGAAATGTACATCAACGAGCCCGGCGACCTGCGGGAAGAAGAGGAAGCCGAGAAAGCACAGCGAGCCGCTGAGCTGAGCGAAATTAACCAAACCGATGAAACCGGCAAGGTGACCACCGAGTCGGATGAGCGCGGCAAAGGCGTGGGGCGAATCTAGCCTGGGCCGAGAATGTAGCGTTCTTGTAATGCTTGATACGCTGGCGCGATCGCAGCGCGACAATGGGGGGAGGCCTAGCAGCCGCCCCCATTGCTTTGGGCGTTACTTTTTGGCGTTATTTGAGGGCATGACCACAATGACTTCGGCTACCCTACGAGAACTGGTCAATCGCTACTATCAGGCTGGTGCCCGCGACCTGCACGGGCTAAATTTGCAGGGGTTAAATCTGGCCGCAGCCCACTTGGCCAATGCCGATCTGCGCCGCACTACCCTGACTCGGGCCAACCTTTACCAGGCCGATCTAACCCACATTGATGGCTACCAAATCACGCTGGCCCAGGCCGATCTGCGCGGTGCCTCCTTGGCCAATGCCGTTCTACGCGAGGCCGATCTGCGCAAGGCCCACTGCCACCGCGCCACCCTGGTCAATGCCGATCTGCGCGACAGTTGCCTTGACCACGCCGACTTTAGCCACGCCAACTTAGAAGGGGCCAACCTGACTAAGGCCGACCTCGCCCACGCCAATCTCTACTGGGCTAACCTGCGCTATACCAATTTGACCGGGGCCAACCTGAATAAGGCCAACCTCACGGGCGCTAAGTTTTGCCAAACCATCATGCCTGACGGCAGTATTCGCAATTCTGAATGTGCTGTCGTTTAGAACGTTCTGCCTCTGTGACCTGAACCCCCTCCGTGGGCCGCGCGAGTCAACTCAGTGGAGCAATTCCTCCTAAAGTAGTTGTTCTCAGGATTTTGGTGAGTTCTCTATGGCCAACCTACGGGTTTTGTTAATGTCATCCCCCGTGGGGGGATGTTAGCCTGTGGGAAATGACCACTCCACAGAACAGGCACTATGGTTGCAACCCCCGACGTTATTCAAGCGTCTGCATCTCACTCCCACTCCTCATCCTCTGGCGATAGCCGGGTAGCGGTGCTGCTGATGGGCTACGGCGAAGTCGAAAGCTACGAAGACTTTGCCAACTACAACGAGCAGGCGCTAAACCTCCTAACGGCAAAATTTGCCCCGGTGCCCACCTGGGTGTATCCCCCCCTGGCCAAGGTGCTGGCCGCCTTCGACCTCCACGAGTGGAGCCACCAGCACGGCAATTTTATCTCCCCCCACAACGCTATTTTTGAGGCCCAGCGGGCCGGCATTGAGGCCAATTTGAAGGAGCGCTGGGGCGATCGCATCAAAGTCTTCAAAGCCTTCAACTTCTGCAAGCCCTTCCTGCCCGACCAGGTGCTAGAGCAAGTTAAGCAAGAGGGCTACGACAAGCTGCTGATCTACCCCCTGCTGGTGGTGGATTCTATTTTCACCAGTGGTATTGCCATCGAGCAGGTGAATCAGGCCCTAGTCAAGCTAGCTGACGGCACCGAACACTGGGTCAAGGGCACGCGCTACATCCCCTCCTTTTTCGACGCACCCGACTACATCGACCTGCTAGCCACCATGGTCGAAGAAAAAATCAAAGACCACCTGGCTGTGGCCCACCTGCCATCCCAAACCGGCATCGTGCTGATGAACCACGGCTGCCCCCACGAGGCTAAAGGCTTTACCTCCGGCATTGACGAGAGCCAAAAGCTCTACGACAAAGTGCGCGATCGCCTGATCTACAAGTACCCGCTGATCTCCGTGGGCTGGCTCAACCACGACACCCCGCTGATCAAGTGGACCCAGCCCAACGCCGACCTGGCCGCCCGCAACCTAATCGACCTGGGGGCCACCGCCCTGGTATTTATGCCCATCGGCTTTGCCACCGAAAACCACGAAACCCTGCTGGATGTCGAGCACATCATTGAAGGGCTGCGGCGCAAGCGCCCCGACGTTACCTACGTGCAAATGCCCTGCGTCAACGATCGCCCCGACTTCTTAGCCATGGCCGCCACCTGGGCCGACAAGCACATCGCCGATCTGCTCGAAGAAGAAGCCTTGGCCATCAATCCGGCTCTGGCGGTGTCGCAGGCGGCGGCGGTGCACAGCCACCACGGTCACACCCACGACCACCATCTACCTGGGCACGATCAGGGTCACAGCCATGACCACGGGCATCATCACCACTAGCACCGGGTCGATCGCCAGCATCTGACGCGAGACTGCCCTTTCAGGCTCTGGATGACGATACGCACATAGAAGCGGATGGGTGTGACTTACCCATCCGCTTGATCAGCATGTTGGGTAGGGTAATGGGGCTGAGCACCACGGCTAGCCCCAGAAAAGCCCAGCCGCTGAGGCGACTTTTAGGATTCGACGGGTCGGCTAAAAATGAGCCAATGGCCAGAAGAAAAACCATCAGCGATGCCAATAGATAAAGCTGTAGGGCCATAGTATTTTGCGGTTAATTGCTCTATCTCTAGACTGCCCAGGGCCAATCGCTCTAGACATAGTGAAGATACCGAACTTTCTAGGACATCAACGCCTACCGATCCCAGGCGCTATCCATGCACAAGTCAGCATGACTCAAGACCACCTGATTAAGTGCCTCCGTTGGCAATAGCGCGATCGCTGGCACAGAACACCAAGTCGTGACAAGCCCCGGCAAACCCGCTAGAATCAGCCGTTAATACAGGTGTTCTAAGCGATGGATGGGTTATGCCAGTGAGTTCCAGCCAAATTAAAGCCCTGCTCGACCAAAAGCGGGATGCCTTTAGCGCCTTTAGCCGGGCTAAGTTTGAGTTGCTCCACGCCTACCACCGGGCCTGGATCGAGTTTGCAACTCTGCCCCACGGGCGACAGATGGCTCAACTCGACCGCCACGCTGGGCCTGTGGGTGCTCGCCCTCTAGAAGAAATCGCCGCCGAAAAGGGCATCTTGCCCTTCTTCTTTGCGGAATCTGGATCAGTGAGCGATCGCTGGACAAACCGCGAGCAGAGCGCCCAGTGGGTGCAGACCGTCCTAGAAGACATCACCACCTTTGCCGTGGATGGCTCCCAAATCTCCCCCGGTAAAGACATCTCTATCCCCATTGCGCTGCTGCAAATCGGCTGGTTTGAAAACCCCCACAGCGCGACCCGCCCCTACAAAAAGGACGTGCGGGTTGACCTCATGACCCCCAGCGATCTGGGGCCAAACCCGGCTCAGCCCGTGGAGCGCCGAGTCAACATTCGCCGCTTTCAAATGGAGGTGGCGCGGTTGGTGGAGTATATCAACGCCTGCCAAGAGCCGGAGCGCACCCTGGTGTTTTTCGACGGGGCGCTGGTGGTCACCTTTGCCGAAGCCTTTGACCAAGAGAGCCAAACTGCCTACGTACAGTCGATTTTGTCATTGCTGGAGGCCAGCGATCGCCGCCGGGTTCCCCTGGTGGGCTATGTAGATACCTCCTACGCCCACGACCTGACCGGTATGCTGCACCACGCCTACGGTCTAGAGGCCACCGAGGGCATCCACGATGCCCAACTGCTGGCTCGGCTGATGGAGTGGGGCGATCGCAGCGCGGTGTTTCAGTGCGATCGCGGCGGCATTCTGGAGCAGTACAACGACTATGGCGACCAGATTGCCTTCACGTATCTCAAGACCACCCGCGACGGATATCCAGTGCGGCTCGAAATGCCCCGCTGGATGTGGGAAAGCGGCCACATCACTCAATACCTCAATTGGGTACGCGGCGAGGTGATCATCGGCGGCGGTTACCCCTACAGCATTGAAACCGCCGACCAAACCGCCGTACTTCAGGGCCAAGACAAACATATTTTTCTGCGCGTGCTGCAAGATTGGGCCGATCGCGAAGCCATCAACCTACGGCTCTCTCGCAAAATGGTCAGCAAGCAGCGCCGCCGTTAACGGCAACTATAAAGTCTCTGTGAACCACCTTCAAACTCCGTAATTTGACCTACACCCTTCGTTACGGAGGATGTTTAAGTAAAGAAGTACACCTAAAACCTGTATCTGTCTCGGAGAGACCATCAGACGCAAACGCCCCCTGTCGTCTATGGCTACTGCCTACAGTGCCTACTCAAGGAGGATTTGCCCTGCATGAAAGCATTCAAAGTATTGAGCGTTGCCCTATTGTTCACTGGCCTGTTGGGGTCGATGGCACCCGAGGCCTTTGCAAAAGGAAACTCTGGCAAAGGCGGTGGCGGTAGCCAGCCTGCGGCTCCCCTGACCTGTGCTAACGGCTCAGCAACCAGCAACCCCCTGGCCGGGGGGTCTTCGCTGAGCTATACCCAGTGTTTGAATCCAGTTTCGGGCAACGATGTAACCAGCAGCATCAGCGCCGAGCTCACCACCTTTCTCGACAGCACCCTAGGGGAAGACTGGGTATTTGACGGCAAGTATGAAGACGGTCGTAACTCCTCTGGCCCCAATGATTACGGCTTTAGCTGGGTACAAACCGGCAAAGGCAGCGGCACCTGGAGCCTAGCCGAGACCGTGACCAGTCCCTTTGTAATCAGTCTCAAGGCCGGTAACGCCTACACAGCCTACTATTTTGACAGCAGCACCAGCTTCAACAGCGGCACCTGGGCCACCTTCGACCAAAAGGATCTGTCCCATGCGTCATTCTTCGTCGCCAAAGGCCTCACCCCCGAGGAACCCAATACCACCGTGCCAGAACCGGCCTCGACCGCTGCCCTAGTGCTAGTAGGCCTGAGCGCTGCGGGTCTAGCCCGCAAAAAGCAGAGTTAGGCCCGCTGGTCTCAACATCGTAAAAATTGCCCACAATGCTCTGGCGACTTACCCATGTCGTCGGAGCTTTTCTATTTGAAAGGCACTCAGGAGCTTTACCCTGTGGTTGAATCGGAGAATAGCGCGCTGAGAACTACCGCCCATGGCCGAACCACAACCACACAACCGCCAGGAAACCGACAGCATGGGGGCGATCGCCGTGCCCAGCGATCGCTACTGGGGGGCCCAAACCCAGCGATCCATTCGCTATTTTTCCATTGGCCAGGACAAAATGCCGTTGGAGGTGGTGCATGCGATCGCCCTGACCAAAAAAGCCTCAGCCCTGGCCAACGCTGACCTGGGCAAGCTGCCCCAGGAGAAGGCTGACCTGATTGTGCAGGCCGCCGATGAGGTCAGCCATGGAACGCTAGACGACCACTTTCCCCTACATGTGTGGATGACCGGCAGCGGTACCCAGTGCAACATGAACGTCAATGAGGTAATTGCCAACCGGGCCATTGAGCTGGCGGGCGGCCAGATGGGCAGCAAAACCCCCGTTCATCCCAATGACCACGTCAACATGTCCCAGTCGTCCAACGACGTGTTCCCTACGGCTATGCACATCGCCGCCGCCCAGGGCCTCATCCACACCCTGTGCCCCGCCATCACCCGGTTGAGGGATGCTCTCAATGAGAAGGTCGAAGCCTGGAGCGACATCGTCAAAATTGGGCGCACCCACATGCAAGACGCCGTACCCCTCACCCTGGGCCAGGAGTTCTCAGGCTATGCGGGCATGCTCGACGACAACCTAAAACGCATTGAGGGATGCCTGCCAGGGCTGTACGAACTAGCCCTAGGGGGCACGGCGATCGGCACCGGCATCAATGCGGGGCCAGGCTTTGCGGAAGCCGCCGCCGAACACATTGCCGCGATTACCGGGCTGCCCTTTGTTAGCGCTCCCAACAAGTTCACCGTCATGGGTGCCCACGATGCCGTGGTAATGGCCAGCGGCGTGCTCAAAACCCTGGCCGTGTCGCTCTACAAGATTGCCAACGACATTCGCCTGCTCAGCTGCGGCCCCAGGGCCGGGTTCGCCGAGCTACAGCTACCAGAGAACGAGCCAGGGTCATCGATCATGCCGGGGAAGGTCAACCCCACCCAGTGCGAGGCTCTGGCCATGGTAGCGGTGCAGGTCATGGGCTATGACACGGCGGTGGCCTTTGCCGGAGCCAGCGGCTATCTAGAGATGAACGTCTACAAGCCGATGATGATCTTCAATCTGCTGCAATCGGTGCGGCTGATGGCCGACAGCTGCCACAACTTCACCGAATTTTTGGTCGCAGGCATGAGCCCCAACCTGAAACGGATCGACCAGTACTTGCAGCAGTCGCTGATGCTGGTCACGGCCCTTAGCCCAGCCATTGGCTACGACAAGGCCTCTCAAATTGCCCACCATGCCTTTGAGCACGATCTCACCCTGAAACAGGCCGCCCTGGCCCTAGGCTACGTCTCAGAATCGGAGTTTGATCAGCTGATTGCCCCCCGCCGCATGACCCTGCCTTGAGCACCGCAGCCGCACAGCATCCACTCCAGTGGCCACTTCCGTGGAATGTTAAGGACTGTGTTAATTTGCTCAGGTTACTCAGGTTCGCGGCAGCCATTCCCGTATGATCATCCTTAAAGTTTGTAAATTTTCCTAAGATTCTGGAGATTCAAACGTGTCTCTTCCGTTACTAAACTATTCCCCGTCCAGCCAAAATCAGCGCGTTGCTGCTTACGAAATCGGCGGTGACGAACAGCCCAGAATTTACTCTTCCGATGACCTGTACGATACTAGCGACATGGATTCGCTGGTTGAGGCGGCCTATCGGCAGATGTTCTTCCACGCATTTAAGTGCGATCGCCAGCCTTTTCTGGAGTCGCAGCTGCGCAACGGCCAAATCACCGTGCGCGACTTTATTCGTGGTCTGGCGCTGTCGCCCACCTTCTACAGCAGCTTCTACGAGAAGAACAGCAACTACAAGTTTGTTGAACACTGCGTCCAAAAAATCTTGGGCCGCGAGGTGTACAGCGATCGCGAGAAAATTGCCTGGTCTATCGTCGTAGCCAACAAGGGCATCAAAGGCCTAGTCGATGAGCTCCTCGACAGCGAAGAGTATCTCACCAGCTTTGGCTACAGCACGGTGCCCTACCAAAAGCGCCGCGTGCTGCCCGGTCGCCCCGAAGGCGAGCGCCCCATCCATATCAAGAACCCCCGCTACGACACCTACCACCGCAACCAACTGGGCTTCCCTCAGATTGTGTGGCAGTCGCAGGTCAAGCGCTACGTTCCCCAAGAGAAGAAGGTTACCGCTGGCAATCCTCAGGGCTTCCTGGGTATGGCCCGCAGTATTGGGGCCACTGGTTCGGCACCCGCTCGCGTATCCACCAGCGAAATCAACATCGCCACCGCTGTGCCCTACCGCAAAGTGTCGTCGTAGCTAGGTCCAGCGACCTTCGGCTATGTTTCTAGAACACCATAGGGGATGTGAGCGATCGCTCACATCCCCTTTTTTATGAGTCCTACATAGTCCCGCGCGTTTATCAGTAGCCGCCGCCTTCACCCAAACCGAGATTAAGCACCCTCCATGGCACGCCCCTGCCACAGCAGATAGGCAAAAAAAATCCCCTGGCGATCGCCAGTGGGACTTTTCAGGGTGCATCTACCATTCACCTTTTCGCCTAAGACGAGGCTTCGTCCGGAAAAGTTGCCAAAGAATTTCAGCCTAGTTTGAATTCTCGACGTTGCGCAGCACCGCCGCCTGCTCCCGGAGAGAAGCAGCCCAGTCTTCAGACCCGCTAGCTTCAAACAGAGTAGCCGCCTGCTCAAAATCGGCTATGACCAACTCTCGTGCCTCCAAAGGAATATCCTCTGGCCCTTCTACTAAGTCGCCTTGTTCCACGTACACCTGCCCTAGAATGGCTTGGGCCCGTCCCAGATAGGCCGATGACTGGTCTGGGTCAATCGCGATCGCCTCAGTGTACGCAGCAATGGCCCCAGGGTAGTCTTCAGCCACGGCCAGGGCCTCGGCCTGGGCATAGGTCATTTCAAATTCGGTAGAGGTGCGCACAACGAGGTCATAGTCGCCACCCTGACCCGAAAACGACCGAGCCACCACAGTGTAGGTGCCGTCTTCGGGCAGTTCGATAATGATGGTTGAGTTTAGAGTGCCACCAAAGTCGTCGTTAGTCGCAATTTCGGCCTCGCCAGGCCCCATTAGCGACAACACAGGATCAAAGTCTTCACTGGCCAGGGTAATCGTCATCACCTGCCCGGCTGTGCCCTCAAAGGTATAGGTAGACTCTGCCGGATAAATGGTGCCTGCCTCTTCTAGCACGGTGTCGGCGCGGGCAACTAGCGTTGTCGGACCAGCTAGCAGCCCCACCAAAGCTACCGGCGCGGCTAATCCCACAGGAAACAACCGTAGAAAACCCATGCAACCTCCCCTAGGAAACAACGAACACACAAATCTGCCATGCAGCCTAGCACAAGCCTGCCCTGGCCTGAGGCAACGTTAGAGGTGTCGCAGCAGGCTATGGTAATACTGGAGCCATGTGACTCACTGTGCCTATGCCCCCCATATATCTCATCGTGACGACTGGTCTAGGGATGGTAACCGTTTTAGGGAATAACGCCCTAGCCCTGCCACCCCCTAACGACATTCCTGAAGAAATTTTGCGTACAGAAATTATTACAGAAGCGCAATCGCCCCTGAACGGAGAGCGGCTCTCTCCAGCAGACTACGCTGCTCTAGAAGAGGAACTGCGCGACCCCAATACTGAGCCCGTTGTTAACCCCGACATCGCCCAGCTGATTCAACTTCTGCAGCTTAGACGTATCGTTAAGCCCATCCTCCCTTTCTTACGGTAGGGGTCAAATAAGCCAAGATCCGCGAAAATTTCCCTGTGGGAATCGCTAAGTTTTGTTACTCTATTCCGCAGATAGTAAATTTACACAGACCGCTTATATCCCCTGTGGACCTTTAATAACATGCCTGCAACCGTTGACGCTGAGCAGATTGACCGGATTGTCTGGAACCAACACCATGACCCCTTTGAGATTTTGGGGCCGCACATGGTGCAGCAAGATGGTCAAACCGTTTGGGCCGTGAGAGCCTATTTACCCCAGGCCGACAAAGCCTGGGTGGTGCTGCCAGAAGAGCACAAAGAAGTGCCTATGGAGTCTAACCATAACCCCCACTTCTTTGAGTGTGTGCTGCAGGTTCAAGACCTGGCCAACTACCAGCTCAAGTACGTCATCGGTGACCATATTCACGTTATCTATGATCCCTATGCCTTTAAGACCCGCGCCATTACCGATTTCGACATTCACCTCTTCAGCGAAGGCAACCACCACCGCATCTACGAAAAGCTAGGGTCGCACTTTACTGAGGTCGAAGGCGTCACAGGCGTGTACTTTGCCGTGTGGGCTCCCAATGCTCGCAACGCATCGGTACTGGGTGATTTTAATTATTGGGATGGCCGCAAACACCAGATGCGCCGCCTCTCTAACGGCATTTGGGATTTGTTTATCCCTGGGTTAGACGTTGGTACCCACTATAAATACGAAATTAAAAACTACGACGGTCATATTTACGAAAAGTCTGACCCCTACGGCTTTCAGCAGGAAATTCGACCCAAAACTGCCTCCATCGTCACCGATCTAGACAGCTATACCTGGCAAGATGCCGACTGGATGGAAAAGCGGCGTCAGACCGAACCCCTGACCCAGCCGGTCTCTATCTACGAACTCCATGTTGGCTCCTGGCTGCATGAGTCATCGGCAAGCCCCGCCCTACGCCCCGACGGCACTCCAGAACCGGTCGTTACAGTGGCCGAGCTGAAACCTGGAGCCCGTTTTCTCACCTATCGAGAACTGGCGGATCGGCTGATTCCCTACGTTAAAGAGCTAGGGTTTACCCACATTGAGCTACTGCCCGTCGCTGAGCACCCTTTTGATGGCTCCTGGGGCTATCAGGTGACGGGCTATTACGCGGTGACCTCTCGCTACGGCACCCCCGAAGATTTTATGTATTTCGTGGATCAGTGCCACGCCAACGGCATTGGGGTAATTGTTGACTGGGTGCCGGGCCACTTTCCTAAGGATGGCCATGGCCTGGCCTTCTTTGATGGTACCCACCTCTACGAGCACGCTGACCCCCGCAAGGGCGAGCACAAAGAGTGGGGCACTCTGGTGTTTAACTATGGCCGCAATGAGGTGCGCAACTTTTTGGTGGCCAACGCCATCTTTTGGTTTGAAAAGTACCACATCGACGGAATCCGGGTCGATGCGGTGGCTTCCATGCTCTACCTCAACTACTTCCGCAAAGACGGGGAGTGGGTGGCCAACGACTATGGTGGCTGTGAGCATATCGAAGCTGCAGACTTTCTCCGCCAGGTGAACCACGTGCTGTTTACCTACTTCCCTGGAGTGCTCTCGATCGCAGAAGAATCGACGGCCTGGCCCATGGTCTCCTGGCCTACCTACGTGGGCGGCCTGGGCTTCAACCTAAAGTGGAACATGGGCTGGATGCACGACATGTTGGATTACTTCAACATGGATCCGTGGTTCCGACAATTTCACCAGAACAACGTCACCTTCAGCATTTGGTACGCCTTTACCGAAAACTTTATGCTTGCGCTATCCCACGACGAGGTGGTGCACGGCAAGAGCAACATGCTGGGCAAAATGCCGGGCGACGAATGGCAAAAGTTCGCCAACCTGCGCTGTCTCTACACCTACATGTTCATGCATCCGGGCAAGAAAACCCTGTTTATGAGCATGGAGTTTGGCCAGTGGAGCGAATGGAATGTGTGGGGTGACTTAGAGTGGCATCTGCTGGAACACCAGCCCCACGCCAGCCTCAAGCACTTCATGGGTAAGCTCAACGAGTTTTACCGCAGCGAACCGGCTCTGTTTACCCAGGACTTTGATCAGTCTGGCTTTGAGTGGATTGATTGCAGCGACAATCGCCACAGCGTGGTGGCCTTTATTCGCCGCGATAAGGGCAGCAATGACTTTGTGGTGGTGGTGTGCAACTTTACGCCCCAACCCCACAGTCACTACCGGGTGGGCGTGCCCGAGCAGGGCTACTACAGAGAACTCTTTAACAGCGATGCCCGCGACTTCGGCGGCAGCAATATGGGTAATCTGGGCGGCAAATGGTCTGAAGACTGGTCGTTCCACAACCGCCCCTACTCACTGGATCTGACCCTGCCACCTCTCGGGGTGATTGTCATGAAACTGACTTCCGAAGAAACCCAAAAAGCCCTATCAGGTGAGTAACTGGGGGCTAGCTAACCGAGGCCGCTATGCAACCACGCATCACTGTCATCACCCTTGGCGTGGATGATTTGGAGCGATCGCTGCGTTTCTACCGAGATGGCCTAGGCCTCTCAACATCAGGGATCGTGGGCCAAGAGTTTGAGCATGGAGCGGTGGCCTTCATCGACCTTCAGTCAGGCCTGCGGCTTGCGCTTTGGCCCCGTGAGAGCATCGCCCACGATACGGGACTGTCGCGAGGTTTAGCCAGTTCAACAGAGTTTACCCTGGGGCACAATGTGGGCTCTAGGGTAGAAGTCGATGCCGTCATGGAGCAGGCCAACACCGCTGGTGCAACTATCGTCAAACCGGCCCAGGAGACGTTTTGGGGTGGTTATGCGGGTTATTTTCAAGACCCGGACGGCCACCTTTGGGAAGTGGTGTGGAATCCGCAGTGGACGGCGCTAGATTGAGCAATCGCACCACATTCACTCCAACGGTGAGATGTAGCGGCGAAGGAGCAGGACATCCATTGACCGCTAGTTTCCGACTCCGTAGACGAACCGATCGCTGACCATAACCAATTCTTGCCTTCTTAATCCGTTGCTGGTAGATTAAATCAGACCGATCAGTCTTTTTTAATGTCAAAAGCTCAAGTCACCAAAGCGCATATCATCGAGCAGGCGGCGGCTCTGTTTAACCAACAGGGCTATGCTGGGTCGTCGATGTCTGATGTGATGCGGGTGACGGGCCTGCAAAAGGGGGGCATCTATAACCACTTTCGCAGCAAAGATGAGCTTGCCCTAGAGGCCTTTGGCTTCGCCGTGGAGCGCATTCAGCAGCGATTTAAGGGCGCTCTCAAGGGGAAGCGCCACGCCGTCGATAGGCTGATGGCCATTCTCAGCGTCTATGGACAGTTTTTGGAGGATCCACCGGTTCAGGGTGGGTGCCCGCTGCTGAATACGGCTGTGGAGAGCGATGATGCTCACCCTGCTCTGCGAGCACAAACGCAGTTGGCTATGGACGCTTGGCGATCGCTAATCGAGCGCATTGTTGAGAAAGGCATTGCCCGTGGTGAACTGCAATCTAATGTAGACGCTGCAACGGTAGCCACTATTTTGATTGCCACCCTTGAGGGCGGCATCATGCTCAGCAAACTCTATGGTGACCCCTGCCATTTAGAGCGATCGCTAGCCCATCTGGGCCTCTATGTTCAACACCAGCTAGCTGTGCCCAGCTAATTTTTTTGCCCCAAAAGAGACCGATCGGTCTCTTTATTCTCGCTATGGAACTATGCCCATGTTGACGCTGTACTATGCCCGACCCTCCATTTACGCTCGCCCAGTGTGGCTAGCCCTGCTCGAAAAGCAGCTGCCCTTTCAACTCATACCGGTGAATTTAAGCGGCCAGCAGTTTGAGCCTGAATTTCTGGCGGTCAACCCCTTTGGCCATGTGCCCGTCTTGGAGGATGACGGGTTTCGCGTCATTGAGTCGCTGGCGATTTTAGATTATCTAGAGGCGCGCTATCCCGAGGTAGCGCTGTTGCCCACAGAGGCAACGGCTTTAGCGAGGGTGCGGATGGTGCAGCTCTTGACGCTTAACGAGCTGTTGCCCGGCATCTTTAACCTGCTGGTTCACCACGACAAAGCGGCTGAGGCCTCATCTACTCTAGAGTATGCTCAGCTACGAGTCAGAAATACGCTGGTTTTTTTTGAAAGTCTGTTGGCGGACAGCCAATATTTTGCAGGAGAACAGCTAACGCTGGCCGAAATCGTGGCTGGAACCCTCGTGCCACAGGTGTCTGACCTGGGCGTTTCGCTGACCGATTATCCTCGGTTGCAGCGCTGGTCTGAGCAGCTCTTGGCTCGGCCTGCCTGGCAGCAAATTCAGCTAAGCGCCGCGGAGTGGAGTAACTTTAGGCGTCACATGCGAGTGATGCCGAAGATTTGGCAGCGGCGTCGCCAGCAGCGCGTGACGGCCATCTCGCAACAGCAGTTTCTGACGACGTAGTCGCTGAAGAAAGCTCACCCCACCTATGGGCACCACTCCCTACGATTGGCTGGATCGGTCTTTAGAGGCGCTGCATCGCGCCCACCGCTACCGCTCGGTGCAGGCAATCGACGGTATGGCCGGGGCAGTGGTTCAGCGTCAGGGACAGACCCTGGTGAACTTTGCCAGCAACGACTATCTGGGCCTGGCCAGCGACCCTCGTCTGGCGGAGGCGGCGATCGCGGCCATTCACACCTACGGAACCGGCAGCACTGGCTCGCGGCTGCTCAGCGGCCATCGCGACCTGCATCGGGAGTTGGAGCGGGCGATCGCCGTCCTCAAGGGCACCGAGGACGCGATTGTGTTTAGCTCAGGCTATCTGGCGAATATGGGGGCGATCGCCGCCCTAGTCGGCACCCCAGATCTGATTTTGGGCGACGAGTACAATCACTCTAGCCTGAGGGCAGGGGGCAAGGTCAGCGGGGCCACCGCCCTGGACTATCGCCATGGGGACGTGGCCCACCTAAAAGAACTATTGGAGACCCACCGCGATCGCCACCGCCGCTGTCTGATCACTACCGACAGCGTATTCAGCATGGATGGTGACCTGTGCCCGCTGGCAGAAATTCTGGCTGTGGCAGAAACCTACAACGCTATGGTGCTCGTGGACGAGGCCCACGGCACGGGAGTGTTTGGCAAAGGCGGCTCTGGGGCCGTAGAGCACCTGGGCTGCACCAACCATCCTCTGGTCACAGTTGGCACCCTCAGCAAGGCCCTGGGCAGCCTAGGGGGCTACGTAGCTGGATCTACCCAGTTGATCGACTTCCTCCGCAACCGCGCCCCAGGCTGGATTTACACCACAGGTCTATCGCCAGCGGATACGGCGGCGGCCCTGGCGGCGGTGCAGATTATTCAGCAAGAACCCTGGCGCCGCGAAGTACTCTGGCACCAGGTAAACTACCTCATTCAGCAGATTGATCAAATCTTGGCAGAGTCAGCAGCAGCCCCCCTTCGGCTTAGGCGCTTGCCGTCGGCTTCGCCCATTATCTGCCTGGAGGGCTTATCAGCGGAGGCTATTTTGACAGCCAGCCAGCAGCTGCAATCTGCGAGCCTATGGGTCGCAGCGGTGAGACCACCGACAGTGCCCACGAGCCGCTTGCGGATTACGCTTATGGCTACCCACAAGCAGCACCATCTACACCAGTTAGTGGCTGAACTACAGACTCTGATTAAGGGTTAAACGCCTAGCGCTTTGATCCCCAGCGCCGCTGCTTCTGACGGGCGATGGTTTTGCGCTTCTTCTTTTCGATGGGGGTTTCGAAATGGCGATTTTTCCGCATATCTGAAAAAATGCCGGCCCGAGCAACCTTGCGCTTAAAGCGCCGTAGGGCCGATTCAATATTTTCGTCTTCTCCCAATACAACCTGGGCCATTAGTTCTCCTAAAAATTTGCTAACGCGGATAAAGCAGCGCTCTAATAGCGTCAGCCTAAAATCCTTGGGCACCGACGGTGCGATACCCCCTCGACAACGCCTGAATGTTATGGGTGTGGCCAAGCGTACTCGGCCACACCCTGTTGCTTAGCGACGGCTGTTCCAGCCACCGCCGCCGCCACCGCCGCCACCGCCACCACGAGACTCTCTGGGGCGAGCTTTATTGACCTTTAGATCGCGCCCCATCCACTCGGCCCCATCCAGGGCTTCAATAGCTTTGTCTTCGTCGGCTTCGCTTTCCATTTCAACGAAAGCAAAACCGCGAGGACGACCGGTTTCACGATCGGTAGGCAGGCTAACCCGGCTAACGGCACCATATTCGGCAAAGACCTCGGTGATCTGGTCTTGGGTGGCGGTAAAGGCCAAATTCCCTACGTAAATCGACATGGATACATCTCCAAATAGAGAGAGAAGGAGTAGAAAGTTATCAAGGAGATGTACTCAACTAAGGACTAAGCCAAGCCGGTAATGCAACTAACAACTTGCTTGTCACACGATAGCACAGGGCTACCTTGTGACCAGTATGGGGCGATCGTGCGATCGCCTATCAGAGGCGTCTAATCCTCTGGCAGCACCCATTTGGGCGGCTGAGAGGCGCGCTCCATCATTTTGCGGCGCACGGCCTCGTCGGCCATTTCGAGCAGCTTATCGAGGGGGGTGTCAGAAATAAATTTTGACGCTTCGGCAGTGTACTCCAGGTTGGGGCAGTCATTCCCCAGCACACAGCCGTCTTTACAATCTACCGCGCAATTAACCGCCATGGTCTTTTTTCGAGCCTCATAACGTCAGCGTTGGGGCAAAATGCGATATTCGATTTCAATAGCCCCTCAAAAATTGTAACAACCTGCGCCCGCGCCATCGTCGCGCCATTGTGTAGAGAATTGCCCTAGGGCTGCTCTGGGCCAGGGTAGAGTTAGCAAAATGCGATCGAGGTTGCCATGAGCCTACCCCCTACCACTCAGCCCCGCTGGCCTTTGTGGCTGTTGGGTGCAACGTTACTGCTGCTATTGGGCATGGCCTACTGGTACTGGCTCGATCCAGCGCTACTGAATCGGCTGATGCCAGGGGCAGGATAGAGGATTTGGGGTTTGGGAGGCTGCCTCGAGGTTTTTCCGGTAGCATCGGGGCAAGCAATGGGAATTTGTCGGTAGTAACTATGGCTATTCGTCGATTTTTTCTCGTTTTTGGGGCTTCACTGAGCCTAGCCACTGGCGCGATCGCCCAAATACCGACGGCAGCCGCGACGCTGGCTAACGGGGTAGAGCTGCAAACCTCAGAGGTGCTCGTTGCCCAGAGCATGCCCAGGCGTCTGCTGCGATCGCCCTTGAGAATGATGACGAGTATTTCGCCAGCCCTCCTGTTAGCCAGCCTCAGCCTGGCGGGCGGTGCCTTTATTGCCCTGACTTGGCTGCATGTGTATCAGCAGCAGCGGCGCTGGCAGCGGGTAGAGCTGGCTCGCCAGGAGGTGAAGGCCTTTCGGGAGCGAGAGGCCGTTAAAAATGTGCTGGATATTCTGGACTACGAGGAGTACCGCACGTTCTACATTAACCATCCAGAAGACGGGCGATTGATTAGCTTTGAGGCTACCGACTATCGGCTCAGGCGGGCGCTGCGATCGCACGATCAAATGGTCAAAATGCGCAATGGCCTTGACGAAATCAAGCGCCTGGCTAGCCAGAACAACGCGATCGCCCCCAAAACCCTGGAGCTGGTGCAGCAGTACGACAGCGAAGAGTTTGTTATTGAGATCGCCCTGCGGGACTGGTTCGACTCATTCCTCGGTGGGCTAGAGTACTTCGAAATCATGATCGAGTCGGGCCTGGTGATGGCCGACGAGATCAAGCCCTTCATCATCTACTGGATTAATTTGATTGGCGATCGCCGCTACCGGCGCAAGGGCGGCTCCGGCTTCTACGACAAGCTGTTTCACTACATCTACTGGGCGGGCTACGGACGGGTGCAAAAGCTGTTTGAGCGCTTTGGCTTCAAGATTTTGCCGCCCCCCTACAGCACCCACGACTTTAGCGGCATTGAGACCATTGAAGCCGAGGGGGGCAAGTACGACACCTACCGCGCCCTGTGCCTGGCCAAAGCCGCCCACCTGGTCTACGAAGACCGCGACTACGTCACCGACATTTCGCGGCTGTGGCTTAGCGACGACATTGACAACCGCTGGAAGCAGCTCAACGCCCGCAGGTATGTAGTCGAGGTGATCAAAACCTGGCTCCAAGAGGGCGAGAAGACCAGCATCCGGGATATTCGCGACAGTTTCATGTATCTCGACATGCGCCTTACCGACACCCAGGCGTTTCTGTTTCGGCGCGACAACAACCTGATTTTGGTGTTTAAGGGCACCCAGCAGCTCACCGACTGGAAAACGAACCTCAAGATTCGCCTGAAAGAATTTACGGTGCTGGCCGACCAGGAGGCAGTGCCCCCCACCGGACGAGTCCACCGAGGCTTTTTAGACGCCTGGCAAAGCGTGGAAAAGCAGGTGGTCTACTACCTGAAAAAATGGCGAACCCCCGAAACCAAGCTGTGGGTGACCGGCCACAGCCTGGGCGGTGCCCTGGCGGCGGTGGCCACGATTTCCCTAGAAACCCAGGGGTTTGAGGTGAGTGGGCTGTATACCTTTGGCCAGCCCCGAGTGGCCGACTGGAAGCTGGTGAACTATATGAATGGGCGAATGGGCGATCGCATCGTCCGCTATGTCAATAACAACGACATCGTGCCAATGATTCCGCCACAGATTATTCCCTGGGTGCCGACGCGGGTGTACGGCCATATGGGCCAATTTCGCTACTTCAACGACTCCGGTAGCCTGCGCCGCCAGTCCTTTCTGTTCCAGCGCTTCCCCGACCGCCTGTTTGGCATGATTCGCGCCATTCTTACCTCCGGCACCCCCGACGCGGTCGATGACCACAAGATGGAGTTCTACGTGGCCAACCTGCAAAAGGCCCTCGATCGGGAAGAAGAAGAGGCCAAGCTCGAAATCGAGCAGGGCCTGATCGCGGGCGACTTTGTAGAAGGCATGAAAGAACGCATGCGGGCGCGGCGCAGCAGTCCGGAGGGGTAGAGGGGTGGAGAGTGAGGGGTAAGGGGTCAGTATTTTCTCAAATCCATCTAACCCCCTACTCCCTACGGCAGCGGCACGAAGTCAAAACCGGTGCCTGACCGACTGCCGGGTTTAACTTCGACCAGCAGCACAGTGGTGTTGCGATCGCCCGACGGCAAGAAGCTAATCGCCCCTGTGGATCCATTAGCGGAGAATCCTTGCGCGGCCAAAGCTTGCCCCATCGCAGCTCGCCCTGAGGTACCGCTGCCGGGAGCCACGTTCCCGACCGTGCGGGCCGAACTCAACGCCTGAAACGCGTCGTAGCTGAGAGCCGTACGCCAGTTGACATCGCCGCCCCAGAGGCTAGAGGAGGTCTGGGCAAAGGGTGGGGTCGATTTGAGCGGGTGCCAGGGCACGGTCACTACGGTGCCCGTCAGGCTAGCGCCGCCTTTTTCCAGCGCATCAATGCGGTAGAAAGCGTCGCCAGCTAGCACCGGCAACTGGCCATTGTTGAGCTGGGCGACGGCGATCGCCGCATCAAAGGTGGCCGAGTCGGGCAGCAGCACTATGGCATCGGCTCCGCTGCCCTGGAGTTCTGTCGATGGGTTGCCCTGGGAGAGATCGACCAGTTTGGCCACCTGGCCCCCTTCTAAGCCCAGGGTGGTGGAGAACGCGTCTTGCAGCGACTTGCTGTAGGAGCTTTGGGAGTTATAGAACACGATGGGCTTGGTCTTGCCCAACGTGAGCATGTGGCGGGCCAGGGTGGTGCCCGTAAACTGGTCGCTAGGAATCACCCGAAAAACAAAATTACCGCCCTCCCTGGGCACCGTAGCCAACTCTGTGGTGGTGCTGGTGGGGGAGATCATCGGCAGCTGGCCCTGTTGGTAGACGGGGGCAGCGGCTAGGGTCGTGGTGCTGGTGCCGTGGCCGATGACACCAACGACGTTGGGGTCTTGGACGAGGGCATTGGCGATCGCAGCTGCCTGGCCCGCATCGTTGCGATCGTTAGCAATCAGCACCTTCATGGGGGTGCCAGCCTTGATCGCCTCATCCTGGGCCTGGGCGACACCACGCAGCAGTTCGCGGGCGGTGTTGGGGTTATCGCCAATGGGCACGACAGCGGCAATGCCTAAAGCAGGGGTAGAACCGAGCTTGGCATTGTTGAAATAAATCAACGCCTCGGGGTCGTTGCGAACGGCCTTACGGGCGGCGTCAAAGCGGGCGGCGGCGGTAGCATAGTCGCCCGAAGCGTAGGCGGCGGCCCCCGCCTGCATGTCAGCGTTGGATGCATCGGTGAAGAGGATGCGATCGCCCCAACTCAGGGCGTTGGCCACATCGGCGGGCTGGCCTGGGGTGGTTGTCGGTGTCGTAGCAGTCGGATCCACTCCTGTATTGGTATTGGCATCCACCGGAGGATTAGTGGCTTGAGGAACAGGCTGGGATGCATCCTTACGGAAAAAGGCGTTATAGCCCGTAAAGCCCAGCGCCCCTAAGAAGATGGCGGCCCCCACCCCGGCAATCACGGGAGCCAGGGACTTACTCTTTTTCAGAGGCTGGCCGCAGATTTCGCACTTCTGAGCGGTGGTGGTGTTTTCTTCGTAGCCGCATTTAGGGCAGGTGACGTGGTTGAAGCTGTCGGTCATGGTAAATGGGTGGATGAGTAGGGGGTGGATGGGCGGTGGGGAGAGGGTTGAGTTTTGAGTTTTGAGTTTTGAATTGAAGAAGTCGGGTAGGTTGGGTGCAACGGCGTGGAACTCAACGCCCATGTTGTAAGTTAACTTTCGCTGGTGCCGCACCCAGCCTACAACCAGCTACGCACTCAAAACTGAGCATTCAAAACTCAGAACTTTCTTCCTACGGTCGGTTCATTTCGGCGCGCACGTTGTCTTCAATGGTGGCAACCTGCTCGTTGGTGAGGCCCAGTTCTTCCTGGAGGTCAAGCAGTTGGGCCTGTTCCTCCATGTCAATTTCGCCGTCGTTGTCGAGGAAGGCCCGGTACATGAGGGCAAACTCGGCGGCGGCCTGTTCGAGGGTGTCTTGGGGTTGATATTGGGCGGCGATCGCATTCGCCTGCTCCACCGAAACCCCATACTTCAATCGGAATTTCTCCAGGAGTTCCAGTTCGGTAGGCGAGGGCGTACCGCGTCGGTAGCAGCTTTCCACCAGCTTGGCGTATTTGGTCAGGTTTTCAGAGTCGAGGACGACGGGGGTGGGGTTAGTGCTGGGGCGGACGGCGGGGGCCGCTGGGATAGGGGGTAGGGGGTGAGGAGTGGGGATGGTAGCGGTGGGTTGAGGATTTTCGCCAGGGATGAAGAGGCGGTGGGTGGTGACGAAGTTGGAGATCGCGGCCTGGATGCGTTTGTAATCCTCGCTGTCGGAGCCGCCGGGGAGAGTTTGCTCCTGCTGTTGCAGGTAGGTCATCACCTGGGTGTAGAGGGCTTGCTTTTGGGGTTTGGTGGCGGCCTGTTCGCCGATCGCCCGAATGGCATTGTCCAGGGTTTCCGACAGGCGGCGGTTTTGGTCGGTGAGGAGGAAGTCTTCGGCCTCTTCCCAGGTGGTACCCATGACCTCCGTTTTGTCGAAGCCGGTGAGTTTGTCGCGGTAGGTGAATTTGACCTCGGCAAAGCCCGTCACCCGGTTGTCTTCGCGGCGCACTAGGCCCAGGGCGTTGGCCAGCATCAGATTGTAGCGGGCCTGGCGCTCGTTGCTGGTTTCGGGCATGACATCGCCAAACTGCCGGTAGTCTTGGTGGGTGTGCAGGGGGTTGTGGTCGGCCTGGCTAACTGCGCGGTAGAGCGATCGCATCCGCTCCATGCCCTCAATCATCCTCAATGGGAAAGCGCCAATTTCCTGCACAAAGTAAATGTGGTAGGGGTCGTTGAGAGGGCGAATTTCTTTGTCGGTGACGGTGCTGGTTTTGCGGATCATCGGCAGCAGGGCGGCAACGGCGGGGTCGGTGGGCTTGCTGCCGCCCTGGATGCCAACGAGTTTTTGGTACTTCTCCAGCTTGTCGTCCCAACCCAGCTTCTTTTGCTCCTGGCTGAGGCGCAGAAAGGCCTCCGATTTCTCGAAGGTGGTTTTGATCTGGGCCTCCTGCATTTCGACCGTGGGGTACTGCTCCAGGAATTTGCGGGCGGTGGAGATGTCGAGCTGACTGCGGCGGCGAAACACATCCATGGCCTGACCCAGCAGTCGTTCGTAGAGATCCTTAGTTTTCAGCGCGTCGTAGGGGTAGAGGTCAAACAGGCGTACCCGCAGTTCTTCGAGCACCTGTTGGGAGAGGGTCTGGCAGAGGGTTTCTTCCTGGTCGGCGACGGTTTTGCGGTAGGCGGCGTCGATTTCTTTTTCGTCGTAGAGCAAAATGCCGTTGACCGTCAGGCCGCCGGTCTCCCGGGTGTAGACACGCTCTTTGTCCTTCAGTTCGACCTGGACGTTGCCCAGCACGGTTTCAAAGGCAGTGAGATCGACCAAGAGCTGGTCGATTTCTTCGCGCAGGCCGTCGAGCAGCATTACCCCCAGGGTGCGGGCTTTGACCTCGACCTTAGAGACGTAGACCTGCTCCAGCGCCTGCATGATGCCTTGAAAGTCATCTTCGATAACTTTTTTCCGATTGAGCATCATCATCTGCTTGGCGTGGTCGTCGATCTGCTTGAGCAGGGTTTGCAGAGCGTTTTGGGCCGATCGCTCGCGCGGTAGCCAGTATTTCTGCCGATCTTCGTCGAATTTGCTGCGAAAGTTGGCAAACACCTCGATTAGCACTTCCAAGAACTGGCGGGTAAACTTCGGCCCCCGGAAGCGATCTTCCACCATCAGGTAGACCGTGGCCCGCAGTTCCTTGCGCTTTTCGGGGATTAGCCAGCTGAGGTTGTCCCACATTTTTTGGAAGTAGTCGCTCCAGCGCTTAGGGTCGGTGCCGGTGTCGTTGAAGTGGGGGGCGTATTTCTCCTGCTCGTTGGAGATAAACCGTTGCAGGTTCTCGAAGGGGATATTCAGATCGTTGCGGCGCTTGCGCACCCCGGCCACCCAGTCGGCGACTTCCTTGGCGTAGGGCTTTTTGTTGTCGCCCATGCTGATGCTGTCGATCACCTGGTGGTCGTGCTCTGATTCGGCGAGGAACAGGCCAGGGAGAATCTCGGTGCGAATCAGGTCGGACATCGCTGCCGGGGCGGGGGTGGGGTTGCTCCACCAGTCCACCAACTTGGCCGCCAGGCGAGCTGAGCAGGCGTTCAGCACCCGCTCTACGGGGAACTGAATGCTGGAGAGGCCAAAGCTCATGAAGTTTTGCGGGTAGCCCAAGGCGTCGGGGCTGGCCCAGTGCTTGCGGACGTTGTCGCGCACCAGCTTTTTGTACTGGCTAAAGCCGGAGCTAAAGTCGAGAAACACGTTCTGAGCCACCATCTCCAGCACGTCGCCCAGGGTGGGGAAGGTGACTTTGTCGTTGCTGTTGCCCACCAGGTAGGTGAAGTTGAAGGGCACATCGAGGCCACTCTGGCTGGTGATGCGATCGCTCTGGCTGTCGCTGTACTGCACGTCAAAGCGGGTGTCGCCTCGGCTGTAGTGGTTCAGCTCCATCAGGGCAGCGTAGGCGTTGGCAATGACGCGATCGCCCAATCCCGAAAAGGCCCCCGGCAACACCAGAAAGGCGCTGGTCTGGGGCAGTTCTGACACGGGTACCCAGTCGCGCAGGTTGTAGGCCAGATCCATTACCATGCCGGAGCCAGTGCCGCCGGAGAGCGAACAGACCACAAAGATGTTGATGCCCTTGTCGAGCTGCACCTTCCAGCGATCGAGCATGAACTTCTCATGGCCGACGATGCGCCCCTTGGCCTTGGTGAAGTAGTCCTTAATCAGCGGATAGTTGAGGCTGAAGGCAAACCGCCCTAGGGCCCGGATCTGGCCCGCCCCAGACAAGATCGAGTCGGTGCCCTTGAGCTCGCTGGGGAACCATTCGTCTAAATACTGGTAGGCCGACAGCTTGTTGAGAATAGCCTTGGCATCCTCAACCTTGGCCCACACCTGCTCGATGGGGCGTAGGGAAATATCCTGCTTTAGCACCGTCTGGGCTTCGGAAACTTTGGCGTTTTGCTCAGTGTCGATGTGCAAAAACGAGACGATGGGCAGGGCGTCGAGGGAGCCATACTGCTCCACGATCATGCGGCGAATTTTGACCAAAATCTCTTTGCCAGTGCCCCCTACGCCAATGATGACGGTGGGGGTCATGCCTGTATATTCGCTCATAGGTGGGGCACCGAAGGAGGGCTACTGCCTGTTAGGTTTCCCCAGTAACTTCCGTAGGACTACGGTCATTCCGCAAGGGCTTATTAAAAGTTGACAATCAGCTGGGCAGAGGGGGTTGCGATCGCAGGCTACTCCACACCTAGGGGTCCAACAATCTAGCAATGAACAGGGCATTGAGGCGATTGCGCCCTAAAAAAAGGTTAAGCCTAAGGGCATAGGCGACTTCTCCCCGCAGTGAGATCGCTAGACTTGATAAGCAACGGCACTTCAGGCGTTATGTTTAGATGTTTTGCCTGGCTGCAATCTGCCCCTACCCGCCATACCTGTGACCTATTCCCCTGCTAAATCCTTCAAGGCCCGTCGGTTCCTGCCCTGGCTGGTGGCAATCACGCTGCTGCTGGTGTTCTCGGGCAGCCTGGTACATCTGCTGACCGAGTCGTGGTGGTTTGAGTCGGTGGGCTACGCGTCGGTGTTTTGGGTACGCATCAAGTGGCAGCTAGCCCTGGGGGTGGGGTCGTTTGTCGTTTACGGCGGAGTGCTGTGGGCCAACTACCAAATCGCGCGGCAGCTGACCCGCGATCGCGCCTACCATTTGTCGAGTCGCTACACCGACCCGGCTCAGCTCCAGCAGATCGAACGCTTTATCCATCTGGGAGCAACAGGGCTGGTTTTTCTGCTCTCGCTGGGGGTGGCACTGCGCACCGCGTCCGCCTGGCAGACGGTACTGCAATTTTTCAACCCCACTGAGTTTGGCACTGCCGACCCCATCTTTCAGCGCGACATTGGCTTTTACATGTTTAAGCTGCCCCTGTGGCAGGGGCAGCAAGACAGCATGATGGGTCTGCTGGTGTGGTCGCTACTGCTGGCCAGCGCTGTGTATGCCCTCAAGGGTGAGGTGCGCCCCGAGCGCGGCTGGAAGTACTTTCTCACCGGGGAGGCTAAGGCCCACCTGTGCCTACTGCTGACCGCGATCGCGGTGCTGCTGGCGATGGGCTTTTGGCTCGATCGCTTTTCGCTGCTCTACTCCGACAGCGGCGTCATCTTTGGGGCGGGCTACACCGATGTCCACGCCCGGCTCCAGTCTTTTTGGCTGATGGGGTTTGTCACCCTGGCAGTGGCAGCGCTGTTTTTAATTGCCCTGGGGCGCAGCGGCTTTTCGCTGCCCATTTTTGGCATTGTCATCTATCTGGGCGTGCTGGTGCTGGTCAACGGCCTGTACCCCTGGGTTCAGCAAAACTTTGTGGTGGAGCCCAACGAACTCACCATGGAGCGCCCCTACATCGAGCACAACATTGCCTTTACCCGCGAGGCCTACAACCTCACCAGCGTGGTGTCAGAGCCCTTCCCCGCCGACAATAGCCTCGATCGCGCAGTGATTGACGCCAACGAGCCCACCGTCGGCAACATTCGCCTCTGGGACTACGCGCCCCTGCTCAGCACCTACAAGCAGCTGCAAGAAATTCGCCTCTACTACAACTTTGAGGATGTGGATGTTGACCGCTACACCCTCAACGGCGACTACCGCCAGGTCACCCTCTCGGCCCGCGAACTGCCGGTCGAGCAGCTGCCCCCCGAAGCTCAAAACTGGATCAACCGCCAGCTCAAATTTACCCACGGCTTTGGGGTGGTGATGAGCCCGGTCAACCAGGTCACCCCCAACGGGCTACCCGATTTCTTTATTCGCAATGTGCCCCCGGTTTCCACCGTCGATTTGCCCCTCGACCAGCCCCGGCTCTACTACGGCGAAAGCACCCGCAACTACATTTTTACCGGGGCCAACACCGACGAGTTCGACTATCCCCAGGGCGATACCAACGCGTCTTACCGCTACACCGGAGCGGGCGGCGTACCGCTCAACTCGTGGCTGCGACGGCTGGCCTACGCCTTTGACTTAGGCAACGTGCGAGTGCTGATTTCCAACTATTTCAGCCCTGAAACCCGGATTCACTACCACCGGCTGATTACTGAGCGGGTGCGCCACGTGGCCCCCTTTCTCACCTACGACAGCGATCCCTACCCAGCAGTGATCGACGGGCGCATCAAGTGGGTTTTAGATGGCTACACCAGCAGCGATCGCTACCCCTATTCCGAGCCCCTCAACCGCCGCACCGACATGGTCTCGCTGGTGGAGAACACCAACCCCCTGATGCGCAACGGCGTCAACTACATTCGCGATGCGGTCAAGGTGTTTGTCGACGCCTACGACGGCAGCCTGGAGTTTTATGCGCGCGATCGTGACGACCCGCTGCTGGCTACCTACAGCCAGATTTTTCCCAACCTGTTTAAACCCATCGAAGATCTGCCCGCCAGCTACCGCGCGCACCTGCGCTACCCCCAGGATATTTTCACCGTGCAGGCCCAGATGTACCGGGCCTACCACATGGAAAACCCAGAAGTCTTCTACAACCGTGAAGACCTCTGGCGGTTCCCAGAGCATGGGGAAGAGGGCGCTGCAGAGCCCATGGAGCCCTACTACGTGATCATGAAGCTGCCCCAGCTAGAGGGAGAAGAGTTTATGCAAATTCTCCCCTTTACCCCCGCTAACCGCGACAACATGATCGCCTGGATGGCGGGCGGCTCCGACGGCGACAATTACGGCAAGCTGCTGCTCTACGAATTCCCGAAGCAGGAGCTAGTGTTTGGCCCCACCCAGGTCGAGGCCCGTATTAGTCAGACGCCAGAGATCTCTGAGCAGCTTACCCTTTGGAGCCAGCAAGGCTCGGGGGTAATTCGCGGCACCCTGCTGGTGATCCCCGTCGAGCAGTCGCTGCTCTACGTGCAGCCCATCTATCTCCGAGCCGACCAGGGCGAGCTGCCCGAGCTGCGGCGGGTGATTGTGGCCTACAACGATCGCGTCGTGATGCGTGAAACCCTGGATCAAAGCCTGGATGCCATTTTTGGCGGTGCGATCGCCCCTCCCCCTGCCCCCGCCGACCCCGGTGTCGCACCCGCCCCCCCGAGCACCGTCTCCGATCTGGTGCAGTCAGCCCTAGATGCTTACCAAACCGGCCAGCAGGCCCTTCAGCAGGGCGATTGGCGGCGCTACGGCGAAGCCCAGCAGCAGCTAGAGCGCGCACTACAGGAGCTAAATCAACAAAATCCGTAACAATTGGGACGACATTACCTTAGGTTTACGCACTGTGAGCCGATGATTGTGTCAATATCAGCCACCGCGGGCATACTATAGGGAATTCTCCGGCCTGTGCGCTGAATTCATCGAATTCAATAGACCCCTATGTCTAATCCGCCCCCCACTGTTCTGCAACTGGCCCGTCAGGGCGACCCAGAGGCGATCGCGGCTCTGATGAATCGCCACCTAGAGGCCCAGGGTATTACTGCCCACGTGGTGCAAAACGACAGCACCCTTCAGGTGAACCTAGAGTCCGCCCAAATTCCCCACCAGGCCGATCTGGTGGCCTACGTGAAAAAAGGCATCACCGGGCTGGAGCTAGCCGCCATCCAACACCTGACCGTCAGCGGCAAACAGCTGGGGGCCGACACCAGCGCCTGGAGCGAAGACCTGGTGCTGCAAGACTCCTCCATTGCCGATTTGGACTTTGACCTAGGCCTAGATGCCGCCCCCGCCAGCGATGATCCCGACCTCGGGTTTGACCTCGACAGCACCAGTGGAACCGACCTCGATCAGCTAGGCGACCTTGACGCGGCCCTAGGCAATGACTTCGGCGGTGCCGACCTCGATTTAGGGTTTACCGACAGCCCCAGCGATCTCGATCTCGATGCCCCAGCCGACTTTGACCTCAGCTTTACCGACGATAGCGCCAGCGACTTTGACCTCGATCTCACCGACACCAGCCTCACCGATACCAACCTCACCAACAGCGTTACCGACCTGGGGGCCGCCGATGATTTTGGTCTAGAGTTCACCGACACCTCTGCCGACGCCAGCGATCTCGACTTCGATCTAGGCCTTGGCGAAGATCCGAGCGATTCTGAGGTTACCGATCTAGATTTTGATCTGGGACTCTCCGAGCCTGGCGCTGCTGAATCCGCTGCCGACTTCGATCTCGACCTGGCCCTGGCCGATACCCCCGCCGCTGACCTAAGCTTCACCGAAGCCTCAGAGAGCGCAACCTCCGACGCGGCGGAGCTCGATTTTGACTTAGGCCTAGACGATGCTCCTGCAGGTGCCGCAGATGACCTGGGCTTTGATCTAGATCTCACTGATGAACCCGCTGAGGGTGCCCCAGCGAGCGATTTTGACCTCGATTTAAGCATGGGCGACCTCGATATGGATGACGAATTCGCTGGGGCCTCAGAGGATGATCTAAATTTAGGCTTTGAACCATCTCCGATCGCAGCGGCTGACACCGATCTAGATTTTGATTTCGATGGGGGAGAACCCAGCGCCCCCAGTGGATTCGACGCTGATGCGTTAGATCTGGATCTGGGCCTAGAGGATGCACCCACCGGGGCCAGCGATGGGCTCGACTTTGACCTAGGAACCGACGACAATGCCCTCGACCTAGATTTTGCCGCTGCCGATGAAGCTGCTCTTCTAGATTTAGAGGCCGATCAATGGCCTGCCGCCAGCGACCCCGAAGCCGTTGCCGACTTTGACTTCGACTTTGAGACCGACCCAGAGCTGACTGAGAGTGTGGGCGATGGGGAGGCGATCGCCGCCGCCGACCTCGACTTTGACATCAACACCCCTGCAGCTCACCCCACAGCCCCTGACGTGGATAGCGATCTAGACGACCTTTGGAGCAGCGGCGACGCCAGCCTCGATCTAGAGAGCATCCCCACTCCAGGCCCAGCAGACGGTACCATCGACCCCTGGGCCACCGATTTGTCTGGGATGGATGACTTGGTCGGTTTTGACGAGGGCTTGAGCGACGAAGTCGGTCCTCCCGAGGAACTGACCAACCTGGAGGACATTCCCAACGATCTCGATCTGCCTGGGGTAGAACCCGATCTCCTAGGGGTCACTGAGTTCGATGCCGAGCTAGGCCTGGGGTTTGATGACGAAGGATTCGATCCGGAAGCCCCTATGGCTGAGGAAATCACACCCGACGCCGAGGCCTTCCCTGACCTCGATCTGGGCGCTGGCTACGCTACACCAGACCTAGAACCGGGTTTAGAAAATTTGGCCCCCGAGCTTTTAGCTGCAGAAGATTTAGCTTTTGAGGATTTAGGTGCCGCTGCTGATCTCGATCTCACCGAAGCTGCCACCTTGGGCAGCGACGACTGGGCCTCAGTCGAGCCGGGTCTCACCGTCGATGCTGACCCTGACCTGGGAACTTACGACGATCTAGGGGCCTACGACGATCTGGGAGCCGCTGATTTTGCCGCCGCTGATCTTAACCTAGCCGAGGACGAGCTCAGTGCTGAGGCAACAGACACCCCCGTCTTCAACGATTTTGATTTAGAAGCCGCTTCAGAAGATCTGCTCCTGGATCCCTTGGGCGCAGAGGCCTTTCCTGGGGAGAGCGCCTCGGGGAACCCCGAGGCTGAGGCTCCACCCTGGGCAGCGGAGGACAGCAGCTTTGACCCCAACCTCGTCCTAGACTCCCCTGCCGACTTCGAGGTTGAACCCGAGATTGCATTTGATCCTGGCCTGAGCTTCGAGTCTCAGACTGAGACCCCCTACACCACTCCCAATCCCTTTGATTCCGAGGCCTACGGGACAGGCTTTGATGCCGATACCGACATGCCCTTCTCAACCATGGAGTTAGACCAGACCGTTGAGGGCGACTTTATCCCCGATCTCGCCATGGCTGGCGAACCTGGCGACGTTGACGATACGTTTCTAGAGCAGCCTGAGGATTATTCTGCTGGGGCTGTACCGGCTTCTGTCCTCGGACTCAGCGATGACATGATGGATGATCCGGCCTTTGAGTCCGTTGAGTTTGGCAGCGACGAGCTAGATTCGCCCGGCTTTGAGTCCGCAGGACTCAGCGACGAAGGTTTCGAGATCCAGGATTTCGGTGATGAAGGGTTTGAAGATGAAGGGTTTGATGCCGGGGGCTTTAGCGACAGTTCCCCAGACAGCAACGGCTTCATCCAAGACCGCAACGGGGTGGCCTTAGTAGATGATGAACCCGACGCCACTGACGACTTCATTCAAGAGTTTGGCTCAGACCCATCCACCCACGTCTCTCTCTCTCCTGAACAGTTTAACGACGACGGCAGCGTCCGCCGGGCAGGCGGAGGGTCTGGCTTGCCCATGCGCTTGATTTTAGGCTTGGGCCTGGGGGCTCTGGCTCTAGCTCTGGTTGGTCTGCTGCTCAACGGGCTGCTCGGTCGCCTGCGACAGCCTACTCCAGGGGGAGAGCCTGCAATCACCGAATCGGCTGTACCACCTCCGGTTGACCCAGCGGCTGTACCCGCAGAGGATCTGTTTAGGCAAGCAGTTAATGCGGCTCAAACCGCCGCTAACCAAGCCCAAACCGCTACTACCCCGGCCCAGTGGCAAGAGGTAGCCAACGCGTGGGCGCAGGCGATCGATCTGATGCAGCGAGTGCCCGCCTCTGACCCCAACTACGCCACTGCCCAGCAGAAGGCGGTTGACTATCAGCCCAACCTCGACTATGCCCGGCAAAACGCCCAGTAGTCGCAGTAGACCCTTCTGTCAGGCAAAGGCCGGGTAAATGCAAACATCGCCTAGAGTGAGTCCTGGATTCTTAAATTTTCTCTAGGGAAAATTCTGATTGTGTCAGGAAGCAGCCTAGGTCTGGCGCTCTCGTTGGCAGGTCTGAACGGTCAAATTTATAGCAAATCCTCTACCCGTTGACATCTCTAGCCAGCGCTACACTTCCAGCCAAACCAATGCTGGCAAAAGCGCTGTCCTGCGCCTCAGGCATGAAGTATAGTGCTTCAATTTTCCACAGCCTGGGGCTGCCGGGTAGAATGGGACGGTTGTATTCTGACCAAAGCCTTGATTGAACGCTACACCCTGCCCGAAATGGGCGATCTCTGGACCGACGACTACAAATTTAAAACCTGGCTGCGGGTCGAAATCGCGGTGTGCGAAGCCCAGGCCGAGTTGGGCTACATTCCTGAGGAAGCGGTCACGGAAATCAAGGCTAAGGCCAAGTTTGACCCCAAGCGCATTCTTGAGATTGAGGCGGAGGTGCGCCACGATGTGATCGCCTTTCTCACCAACGTCAATGAGTACGTGGGCGACGCCGGGCGCTACATTCACCTGGGCATGACCAGCTCTGACATGCTCGACACGGCCCTATCGCTACAGCTGGTAGACAGCCTTCAGGTGATCATGATCCATGTGGAGAGCCTGATTCAGGCGATTCGCTACCGGGCTCAGGAGCACCGCGATACGGTGATGATTGGTCGCTCCCACGGCATTCACGCGGAGCCGATTACCTTTGGCTTTAAGCTGGCTGGCTGGCTGGCGGAGATGCTGCGCCACCGGGAGCGGCTGACCCATCTACAGGATGCGATCGCCGTCGGCAAAATCTCTGGCGCAGTGGGCACCTACGCCAACATCGACCCCAAAATTGAGGCTTTGGCCTGTCAAAACCTGGGCCTGCGCCCCGACACCGCCTCCACCCAGGTGATCTCCCGCGACATCCACGCCGACTTTATGAACGCTCTAGCCCTGCTGGGGGCCTCCATCGAGCGGTTTGCGGTCGAAATTCGCAACTTGCAGCGCACCGACGTGCTGGAAGTAGAGGAATTTTTCTCTAAGAAGCAGAAGGGTTCATCGGCCATGCCCCACAAGCGCAACCCCATCCGCTCAGAGCGGTTGACCGGGATGGCGAGACTGCTGCGCGGCAACGCCATGGCTGCCCTGGAGAATGTGGCCCTGTGGCACGAGCGCGATATTTCCCACAGTTCGGTGGAGCGGGTGGCTTTGCCCGACAGCTGCATACTCACCCACTTCATGCTGGTAGAAACCACCGAGCTAATCAAAAATCTGCTGGTCTACCCCGAAAACATGGCCCGCAATATGAATGTCTACGGCGGCGTCGTGTTTAGCCAGGGGGTGCTGCTAGCCCTAGTGGATAAGGGGCTGGCGCGGGAAGAGGCCTATGCGATCGTGCAGTCCTGCGCCCACCAGGCCTGGAACACCGACGACGGCAACTTTCGCGGGCTAATTGAGGCCGATGAGCGGGTGACAGTCCACCTTTCGACGGCAGAGATTGACCTCTGCTTTAGCCCCGATCGCCACCTGCGCAACCTCGACCAGGTTTACCAACGGTTGGGCATCTGAGCCAGATCGCTCGGCCTGGTAGCTGACGGATCAGACAAACCGAGACTTTCTTGCGATGGTTGACGCGCGTTGCCCTAGTCTCACCTACCTAGGTGAGGCCAGCCTGTCTTAGCGCCTTTTCTTACTTCAGGAGCACCCATGGCTGCATTGACAACCGGCGATCGCGCAGCAGGGCTCCTAAGCTTTTTGCCCGATAGCCCCATTGTGGCCTTCACGGTGCTGCTGCTGGTGACGCTGATTATTCCGCCCATCTTTGAGCGGCTGCGGCTGCCGGGGTTAGTGGGGTTGCTGGCAGCGGGGGTACTGCTGGGGCCGAGCGTGGCCGGGCTCCTAGACCCAGCGGGGGACGTGGAAACCCTGCTGTCTGACGTGGGCAAAATCTACCTCATGTTTGTGGCCGGGCTGGAGATCGACCTCAAAGACTTTAAGCGCACCCGCAATCGCTCCCTGGGGTTTGGGTTTACCACCTTTGCCGTGCCGCTGACCGCAGGCATACTGCTGAGCCGAGTCTTTGGCTTTAACTGGATTGCAGCAGTGCTGATTGGGTCACTGCTCGCCTCCCACACGCTGCTGGCCTACCCGATCGTCATGCGGTTGGGAATTACTAAAGAGCCCTCTGTGGGGGCGACGGTGGGCGCGACAATTTTTACCGATATTGGGGCTCTGCTGGTGCTGGCTATGTGCGTCGCCGCCCAGGCAGGGGAGTTTTCGGCCCGCACGGTGGTGACGCAGCTCGTCATGCTGGGACTGTTTGCCACGGCGGTGCTGGTGGGCATTGACTGGGCGGGCAAGCAGTACTTCAGGCGTAACGGCGATCGCGAGGGCAATCAGTTTTTATTTGTGCTGGCGGCGGTCTTTTTGGCGGCTGTAGGGTCACAGCTGATCAACGTTGACAAAATTGTAGGGGCGTTTTTGGCGGGGCTAGCGGTCAACGACGTGGTGGGCAACGGCCCGGTCAAAGAAAAAGTGGAGTTTGTCGGCGGGGTGCTGTTCATTCCCTTTTTCTTTGTGTGTATGGGTCTGCTGCTCGACCTCCAGGTGTTCGTCGAGTCGATGACCACTAATCTGGCCTTTACCCTTGCGCTGACGGGTACCCTCATCCTCAGCAAGTTTTTAGCCGCCCTGGCCACTAAGCCCTTTTACCGATACAGCTGGACTCAAATTTTCACCATGTGGTCGCTGTCGATGCCCCAGGTAGCCGCCACCCTGGCCGCCGCCCTGGTGGGATTGCAGCAGGGCATTCTCTCAGATTTAGAATTCAACGCCGTCATTGTGATGATGTTGATCACCTCAGTGCTGGGGCCGCTGCTCACCGCCCGATTTGCCGGGCGGCTGGTGGCTCCCAAACTGGCTCGCCCTGAGACTGAGACAAACTCACTCTGGTTTGACTACGGGTCAGCCCCTGAAAGTCGTGCAGACTCTACCATCACCGGCCCCTTTACGGTAGTAGTGCCAATCTACAACCCAATCACCCAGCGCTACCTGATTGAGATGGCCGCTCTGCTGGACAGCCACGAAGGGGGCTACGTCATACCAGTGACGGTAGCCCGTGCCCACGTGCATATGGATGACCCCAAACTGGTTACTGCCCTAGAGAACTGCCGCAAACTGCTGCAAAAAGCCGAAGCCCTGAGCCAAGAGTTCAAAGTCTAGGCTTACTCGGTGCTGCGCATCGACGACGACGTGTCAGAGGGCATTACCCGCACCGCCCGCGAGCAAAACGCTAGCCTCATTTTGCTGGGCTGGAGCCGCCAGGGTTTTAGGGCCAAGCTCTTTGGCACCCTGGTTGATGAGGTGTTTTGGTCAAGCCACTGCCCGGTAGTCGTGGCGCGGCTGCTCGCCGAACCCATCGACATTCACCGGGTGCTGGTGCCGATGAAGACCATCACTCCCCAGGCGGTACGCACGGTGCGCTTTGCCCAAATGTTTGCCGATACCCACAAGGCCCAGGTGACCCTGCTGCACGTGTGCGATCGCCACACCCCCGAGAGTCAAGTCAAGGCTCTAGAAGCAGCCTTGACCAGAGTTATGGGCGAAGGGCCGCAAATTAGCTGGAACCTGCTCACCCTAATCCACGACAACCCAGCGGAGATCATTCTCGAAACGGCCCAAACCCACGACATGATTGTGCTGCGATCGATGCGGCGGCGCACCGCTGGCGGTCTGGCCGTGAGCAACGTTACTCACCAGGTAATCAACGAAGCCACCTGTTCCCTAGTGCTGTTTGGCGAACCCCATACCTAGCCCCCAAAGCAAAGTCCCCTAGCCTGGGCCAGGGGACTTTTGCAACCAGACCAAAGAATCAGCTAAAGCGCCGACTTGGTACCAGACTTGGCCTCATCCGAACGCTGAAATACATCTTCCAGGGAGGCTCGCTTACCGTCGGTTTGGTTGGTACGCAGCCCGTTGAGCACATTGGCCAACAGCGCATCTATCGAGAGCCGCCCACCACCATTGACCACAAAGAATAGGAAGGTGGCAGCGTAGAGGGCAGACAGCTCCAGATAAGGAATGCTGAGACCTGCCACCTTAACGTGGTGGTACATCGCTACCAGCATGGTGAACAGCAGACCCATCGCTGCGGGACGGGTAAACAGCCCTAGCGCCACCAGGGGAGCGCCAATCAGCTCGGTAAAGGCCGCCATATAGCTGAGGGTAATGGGAAACGGCAAACCCAGGTAGGCCACATAGGCGTTGGCAAAGCTCTCGATGTTGGCTAGCTTATCGAGACCGTTATGAATCATTACAACACCAGCAACGACTCTCAGAATTGTCCAAGAAATCTGAAAAGCGGTGTTGGTGGACTGATTGGGCTGAAGCGCAAGGCCGCCCAGGGATAGGATGCGTTGCTGAGCAATCATAGTGACTAAGAAAAGTTAACGTCGTTATTAATTATCGTAACGAAGTTTTAAGAGGAGTAAAGGGTCTGCTTATACCAATTTGCTCTCCCCGCCAGAAAATGTGCTTGAGGCCCAACAGCAGGAATGGCTCGACCTTCCTTGGGGCGAGGCAGACGATGATTCTTGACAGCCCCCAACTGGCTGCTGCCGAGATGCCCTACCTGAGCGAAGCCCATCAGTGGGTTGCCGCATTCGCCATCTTGATTTCCCCTAACCCGGCAACGGCGTGAGGCGCTAGGTCAACGCCATGGGCATGGCAGTCAAATCAGGCCATAACCCATTTATGGATCCTTAAACGCTTGACAATCAGCTCTGTTCGACCTTTCTGAGCAGCAGTGTTAACTTTTTTATCTAGTTGTCGCTCCACCTTGTGAGAGGGCGTAACGGAACTTGATAATCAATTCAGAAACGCAGATAAATCAAGGACATACCCATGGGTTTAATTAAGTCTATTTTTGGGGCGATCTTTGGGCTGATTGGCGGCATCTTCAAGACCGTTAGTGGCTTGGTAGGTCTGGGCAAAAAGTCTGAATTTTTCATGGAGCTCGATGAATCTGACAGCAGTGCCCAACCGGAAGCCCCCGCTCTCGCCGCCCCCGCCGAAGCCAAGGCTGAGGCAGCCGCTCCCGCTAAAGCAGTTGGTAAAGCTCCGGCAAAGGCTTCAGCTAAAGCAGCAACCAAAGCTCCCGCTAAAGCTGCTCCCGCTCCTGTAGCAACAGCACCCGCTGAACCTGTACCTACCGCCTTTGCCTCTACCTACCTGACCAGCGTGGGTACGGCCCTGCCCCGTCGCCGTCGTCCCGGTCCTAGCCTATCTCCCTTTATGGATATGGCTAAGCAGGTCAAGTCCCGCTAATCCAGCGACTCCGCCTAGGCGATAGGAATTGATTAACGGTTCAGGGGTTAGGGTTGGTTGTCGGCCCTGACCCCTGAACCTTAATTTTTAGAACCTCTAGCGTCTCCTTCAACCACAAACCGCAGCCCGCTGTATAGGTGAAAGGCCCCATCCCAGGGCGAGGGCAGCGATCGCCTCAGCTCTATCTGGTGTTCAAAGGTAGGGAGCAGCTCTATTAAGTCCAGAGCGCTCTCTCCAAACCCGCTGAAATCGGTAATTGGGGCCAGCGCGATGCGGTCTTCAAAGTAGCTTTTCATCGCCTTCCATGCGGTGCCAGCAATCAAAGGTGACGGATACGCTGCCGCCGGGGGCAGCGGCATCGCCTCACGGTATTTATAGGTGCGATCGCACAGCCGCAGCACGCATCCACGCCCGTGCAAGTGCCAGTCCATCACCTCGCCGTAGTCCTGGGTGGCATCTTTGCGCTTGAGCTTGCCCCGCACATCTAAATCGACTACCGATTCATAAATGGGCAGCTGCCCTACCACCCACTGGGTAATATCGCCCCAGGTGAGCTGAATAGTGCCCTGCTGGCCCGCATCATTCAGACACACTACCGTCAGCTCTGGCTCCACCGCACGAATGGCCTGCACCCGAAAGGTAGCCAGCCCCTTGATCTGACCCACCGTAGCCCACCGGGCAGGAGTGCCCTCGGCCTTAAGCTGCTCGCAAAAGTACTGCGTTTCCCCCGCTGCTCCGACCCGCAGCAGACGCCAGTGTTTGCTGGGCAGTCGGGTTCTGGCGGTGTAGGCGTCAATCTGCATGACCCGAGCTAGGCCCTGGGCCGCCGATTCGCGGCGATCGCCCGTCACCGGTTCCAGCGCCAGCACCGCCGCCGCCCCGGCCCCCGGCTGCTGCTTGGCGGCACTCAGATCGTGCTCTCGGCGCTGGGCCAGCCGATCGCGCACCCGCTGCACCCCTTCGCGCGCTGGGCTCAGCACCTTAGAATTAGCCGTGCCTTGCAGCAGTCGGGTGTACGTGATCTGAGCCTTCTCTAACTCACCCTTGGCTTCCCAGTACTGCCCCATGGCCAGCTTCAGCCACGGGTCTTGGGGCGTCTTTTGCTGCCACTGCTTAATCAGCTGGGCTGCCTGGGTCAGCTGCTGAGCCCTCAGGGCCGCAGAAACAAGGTCGTACATAGATGGGCAATGGAGATCTGCGCGTGGTACGACTCTAGCATTTGCGCCAGGGCTAGACTCAGGCAACGCTCCCCTCTGGCGATCGCCGCTGCCTTAGCTATGCCCTATCGAGCCCCGGCATGGGACAGATCGACACTGCCAAAGTTGAGGCTGAGGGCAATATTGATGTTTTCAAACATGTTGACCAGCCAGGCCACCGTTTCGCTGGAGGCCGTTTCGTAGTGGTTAAACAAAAGCGAAAACCGCCGCTCTAAAAAGGGCCTAACCTTTTGGCAAATCAGCAAAATTCTAAGCAGCAGACCCGTGGTGTGCACCGGCCCAAGGTTGTTGATTAAGTCAAGAAATACGTAGTGCTGCCGACCGGCGCTGGGGTCAACCACCAAGAAGTTGAACAGGTTGCTGCACGTCCGCACCTTGAGAAAGTCATCCATCGGCTTGCTGTCGCTGTCAGTAAAGGTAGACAGCAGGTGGTCTTCAAGCATGGCTTTGAACTGCCGCTGGCTGTATCCAGCATCGACATCGGCAATGATGTAGTCAAACAGGTCTTCTTTGAACTGCCGAAACGAAGCACCATGATTGTGGGTGAGCAAAAAGCGCTGGGCTCCATCGCGGTAGCTTTGGCCATGATCGCGGCGGCGGGCAAACTGCTTCAGCGACGACACCAGCTCTTTATCATTCAGCAGAGTTGGATTGTGCACCACCCGCAGCCGATCGGCAAAGTTCGTCTGGCCCTGGCTATGCAGTCGCCCGCGACGAACCCGATAGGTGACGTAGTGACTTAGGTCAACCTCAAACTTATGCTGGGCCTCAACCTGCATGTGACGCACATACTGCTGATGCTGAAGATCGCTGTCTTCAGTGACCAAACAGTGTTCATAGAGGTAGGGATAGCGGTTGATCAGCGAGCCCAATGGCACGGCTTCGGCCTGCCGATTGCGGGGCAGAGCCGAGTGGCGCGCCTCAATGATGCGCCCCAGGCGTTTGAGGGCTAGATACTGCTCCGTATCGCGGAAATCTTGGGTGACCTGGCGGAGACGCCGAATAGACCGCGATCGCGACAGTTCTGGCACCCGACCAGCGGGCACTGACTCCAGCAGTTCGATCAGAATTGGGATAGCTGGCTGTGCCTGAGTGTTGGTTTGCCAGCGGTTAATGAGAATGTGGCAGCAGCGGTTGAGAATAAACCGAAAATACTCCTCGATGTCATTACCAGCCAGCAGGCGATCGAGGGCGGCGACGACATCGCGATCGGGGTAGCCGAACCCGTCTAGGAACAGTGCCTGAAACCGATCAATCATGGCATCAGGCGACTCAACGCCCACGCAGGTCAGCAGATGACTGTAGAGACGCTGCTCATCGGCAGTGGTAATTCGATTGTTATAGGCCGCTTTTGTCTTCACCGTTTTACCGCCCTTGCCCCACCAGCAGATGTGCTCAGCAAACTAAGCCCATAGGGACTGCGATGAGAAAAACTTGAATGCTAAACTCGCTATCTAAAGTACGAACTCAAAAGATGCACGGTTTCGATGGCAGTAACAGTCCTTGGGTTCATTAAAGTCGATCGGCAACCCTGTTCGCGTCAGTTTTTACACTGGGCCGTTGTCTGCGTATCTCAAGATTACTGCGTGAATTTCCTAGTTTCTGGGATTATGTCGAGAGCGTTAACAAAGCTCTGGTAAAGTTCTTTACCCAATCATGAGGCGGTAGTGAACCCTGTAGGCTTAGAATACCCATACCCCAGGGCCATCCACCTCAAAGCCTCTGGAGTCTAGGCCATGTCTGTAGCCTGCAAACCCTATCTTTAGAAAGCTTGCCCCACTCCATCGGCAATTCTCATGTACCCCAGCCTGGCGGGGCAAACCGCTGACGCCTGGGGTCAGAATTCCTTTACAATCAGAACACTTTTATGGCGGCACCTGGCCAAAAACTGGCGGGGTACAGGCTCGCTATCGCTGATTACCACCGACTCTATGGGTTTTTCATCTCTGGCTACTCTGGCTGCAGCTATGCAGGCCCCGCTAGACCACGTGCCGCCTGCTCACCGAGAAAAACTGGTAGCAAATATTACTACCGACAGCCGCGACATCCGTGAAAACGCTCTTTTTATCGCACTGGCGGGCAATCGCTTTGACGGCCATGGGTTTGTCGAGGCCGCGATCGCTCAAGGGGCTCTGGCTGCCGTAGTGGAGCAAGGTAAGCTCTTGCCCCATCTGCCCTGTTTACCGGTGGCCGATACCCTTGCGGCTTACCAGGCCTTAGGGCATTGGTGGCGTACCCAGCAGCAGGCCAGCATTATTGCTATCACTGGATCGGTGGGTAAAACCACCACCAAAGAGCTGATTGCGGCGGCCCTGGGCACCCAGGGATCAGTCCATAAAACCCTGGCCAACTACAACAACGACATTGGCGTCCCGAAAACACTGCTCCAGCTTCAGCCCAGTCACGCCTTTGGCGTGATCGAAATGGGCATGCGGGGGCCAGGGGAAATTGCCCGACTGGCCCGCATTGCCGTCCCCGACGTGGCAGTGATCACCAATGTGGGAACAGCGCACATTGGCCGTCTGGGGTCAGAGCAGGCGATCGCTGACGCCAAGTGCGAACTGCTGGCTGAACTTCCACCCCAGGGCATTGCGGTACTCAACCACGACAACGCCAGGCTCTTAGCCACAGCCGACACCGTCTGGGCGGGGCGCACCATCACCTTTGGCCTAGAGGGCGGCGATGTGCAGGGCGCGCTAGTCAATTCTCAAACCCTTGAAGTGCAGGGAGTAAGCCTACCCCTGCCCCTGCCGGGTCGCCACAATGCGCTGAATCTGCTGGCAGCGATCGCCGTTATGCAGGCCCTCAACCTCGACTGGCGGGTACTCAGCCAAGGCATTTCGGTAGAGTTGCCCAGCGGTCGCGCCCGGCAAATTTTTCTACCCAACGATATTGTGCTGCTCGATGAGACCTACAACGCCGGGGTAGAGTCGATGACGGCGGCCCTCCACCTGCTTGCCGAAACCCCAGGGCAACGACGGATTGCCGTGCTGGGCACCATGAAAGAGCTGGGGGAGCGATCGGTCGAGCTACACCGCCAGATTGGGCAGGTTGTAAGTCATCTGGGGCTAGATACGCTGCTCACCCTGGCCGACCCTGATGAATCCCTAGCCTTGGCGGCGGGCGCGGCGGGCGTCAAGACTGTAGGGTTCAGCGAACATGGGTCTCTGGCCCAGCATCTGCAAGGAATGCTGCAACCAGGCGATCGCGTCTTGCTCAAGGCGTCGCGATCGGTGGCCCTAGACCAAGTGGTCGAGATCCTGACAAAGTCCTTCAATTCCTAGGCTAAACCACATTCTCAACCCGATCATCCCCTATAGGCTTAGGGTCAGTTTCTCATCACCATGAGGGATACTAGTAGTCATACTCAGCTACTGGATTCATCGGATCGGGAGCAAAGGCCAGCCACAGCGGAAACTGAAGTAACGCTAGACTAATCACCGACTCAGCTTCATCCACCACAATAAAGGGCAGACCATTGTCAGCAGTAATGCGATCGGCCCGCTGGGCTAGAGGCTCTGGCGCATCAAACAGCATAACCCCCTGACCAGTGCCAAAATCAGCGCGAGAAATACCCAGGCAGTCTTGCAGACCCCGACGCCATTCTCCCAGGCGCTCAGGGCTGTTAGAGAGTACGAGGGTCCGCAGACGATTGCCGTAGAGGGCATACAAAATCGACAGCGCAGAGGAAGCCACCAGCACATTTTGCAGACGGCTGCCCATACTCTTAACCGCTCCCCGTCCGCCCTGGGCAAAGAACCAGTTAGATACCCGCTCAGCATGAATCGGCTCAAAGGTGCGACGCAGCTGCCACAGGGGGCCGTAATAGTCAGGCCGCATGCGGTACTGGTCAAGCAAGCTGCGAATACGCTCAGTTTGATCTTGAAAGGCGTTAGAGGCAAAGGCCGGCTGCCCAGAGGCAGGCTCAGCAGCTCGGCGGGGTGAAGAACGATTCACAGACCGCTCCGTCCCGAAATCGCCCCGATTGTCCATTTCCGGCGCGGCGGTAGGCCGCGCCGCTGGAGACAGATCAAGCTGCTCTGCCGCCACCGACAGATCTTGCAGACTCCCCACCAAATAGTCTTTAAAGCCCTGCACCCGCACCGCTAGGTCTTGGGATGCTCCAGCAAAGGTAGTGCGCATTTCCGCCTGAATGCGCTCTTGACGACGCTCTAGGGTCTCAATTTCCTTTTGGAGAGTACGTTTACGCTGCTCTAGGTCTGCCGTTCCCTGCTGTACCATACGGCCAACATCAGCCTGAATTTTTTGAAACTGATCTTGGGTAAGGCGGTTATAGGTCGCTTGCAGGTCGGCAATGCTGCGCTTGAGATCGGTCTCCTGCTGGCGAAGAGCATCAATACGAGTACTCCAGTCTGACTTAAGACCCGCTGAATCGGCAGAGCCATAAGCAGAACTAGCCTCAGGACTGCCGTAGCCACTGCCACCACTCTCCGGCCCTAGGCTTGATTTCGATAGCTCCTCTGCGGTCATAACGGCTCCATAGACCCTGCTGTCAGCCTATCAGATGAGGGCTTAGTTCGCCTCGCACCTGCTCGTTACTCTACCGCTTGGGCCGTTGCGCAGTGGGTTTCGAGGCAGGCTCGCAATTCGCTGGGGCCAAATATGATCGGCAAAAAGTGAATGCTGTTAACCTCGCGAAAGTAAAACAGCACCGGCACTGGTTCCCAAAAAATCTCCCAATGCTGCCATTCTGCGTAGGGAAAGTGGCGAATTAGGGTGTCTCCTCGATAGATATCGAGGGCGCTGTCGGTAAACCGCAGCCTCAGCATTCGGGTCTGCACCAGCAAGAACAGGCCGAAGAGACCCACCAACGCTCCCAGCCAAACGTTTCCGAACGCTAGCAATGGGCCGAGGCCCATCACCACCAAAGGGATACGGTAGCTGCGCGGTAGGTCAGTATAGGTCGCTGTAGTACTAGAAGTCACAGTTCACAAGGCTCATAGAGATTAAAACTAACCCAAAGTATAGGAGAATCTACCCCTCACGCTAGACGTACATCCTCTTGGCCAGGCACCCCTAAAAGTTGCTCATAACAGCACTGCCAGTGCCTTGGAACATCAGCCACGAGAGAAAAAAATTGCTGATAAAAATAGCCAGCAGTGCTGTCACCACCGCCGTGGTAGTAGATTGCCCGACCCCTTTAGCGCCACCCGTAGTGGTCAGCCCCCAGCTAGTCCCAATGATGGCAATTAAGATGCCAAAGAAAAATGCCTTGATCAGCGAACTCACCAGATCCCAAATTGACAGAAAGTTTTTGGCGGAATCTAAAAAGACTGAGTAGGTAATGCCGTATTGATTGGTGGCAATCAAAAGGCCGCCCGTCATGCCGGTAATAAACGACAGCACATTCAGCAAAGGCAGCATCAGGGCGCAGGCAATCACCCTAGGAATCACCAGGTAATCAATAGGGTCAGTTTTGAGAATTTGCAGGGCATCGATTTGTTCAGTAACGCGCATGGTGCCGATTTCAGCCGCAAAGGCCGACCCCACCCGCCCAGCAATAATCACTGCCGTCAGCACCGGCCCCAGCTCTCGGGCAAGGGTAAGGGCCAGCACGCCACCCACCGCTGCCCCTGCCCCGAAGCTGAGAAACTCTCGCGTCACCTGAATGGTGAACACCATGCCCACAAAGGCCGCCGTGATTAGGGCGATGAGCAATGACTCTGGCCCCACAGCCGCCATTTGCTCTAGGGTATTGCGCCGATGCACCGGACGAGAAATTAGGTGAATGACGACCTGGCCCGACAGAAAGATCGCGGCTAGGGCTCGTTGAGCCCACTGTTTCAGGTTTGAGCTATCTGCTGCCTGTGTCAACGTCTAACCTCTTTGGTGGAACGTTAGTAACATTGAAAGCCGAGTTCGTTGACGGCCTGGGTAAGACCTACCCCTAAAGAGTACTGTGTTACTTGAGCACATTGGGAGTGATCTGGCTTGAGGGCAAATCGCTAGTAGGGTCTGATGCTTACCCAATTGCGGGTATGAAGGAACTCTACTGAGGATTCAGGGCTTTAACAACCGTCTCAAGGCCTAGCTGAACCCGAGGGCCGGGAATGAATATCAGGGTGTAGTCATTGTCTATAAGACTCCACTATGCTGGAAGGCGGAGTCTAGCCCATCCCGATTGAGTGCAGCTTATGAATGGAACACCGCCGACCGACCGAGGCTTGTGGGCAGGGTCAAGACACCGCCTACGCCCTACTTTAGTCGGTCTGGTAGCGTTAGTTAGCCTTTGGCTGTGGTGGCCCATTGCCCCGGCGATGGCGAGAGAGCCCCTACAGACCGCCCAGGCCATTCAGCCCTATCTAGATCGGGTAGCGGACGCGGTTACCGAGTTCACCCTCGACAACGGCATGAAGTTTATTGTGCTGGAGCGGCACCAAGCTCCAGTGGTTTCGTTTATGATTCACGCCAACGTGGGTGCGGTAGATGAAACCGATGGCAAAACCGGTGTGGCCCATTATCTAGAGCACCTGGCGTTTAAGGGTACCAGCCGCATTGGCACTAAAGACTTTGCCGCAGAACAGCGGGCGATGGCCGAGCTAGACGCGGTGTTTAACCAGCTATTGGCCGCTCAGACAGCGGGCGATACCGCTAAAACCGCTCAGCTGCAGGAGGAACTGGTGGGGCTGCAAAAAGAAGCCGCCAGTTTTGTGGAGCAAAATCAGTACGGCCAGATTATTCAGCAGGCGGGAGGAGTCGGCCTCAACGCAACTACTTCTGCCGACGAGACGCGCTATTTTTACAGCCTGCCCGCCAACAAGCTGGAGCTATGGATGTCGCTGGAGTCGGAGAGGTTCCTTGACCCAGTGTTTCGCGAGTTTTACGAAGAAAAAGATGTCATTCTCGAAGAGCGGCGCATGCGGGTGGATAACTCCCCGATTGGCACCATGATTGAGCGGTTTTTAGAGGAGGCGTTTGTCAGCCACCCCTATCGCCGCCCGGTGATTGGCTACCAGGACGACCTCTTTGTGGCCACCCGTGAGGATGTGCAAACGTTTTACGACACCTACTATGGCCCTGCTAACCTGACCGCTGTCGTGGTGGGCGATGTTGACCCCGCTGAGGTGAAGCGCTTAGCCGAGGTTTACTTTAGCCGCTATACTCCTCGGGCGGTGCCACCCGAGCCTGCCATTGACGAACCACCCCAGACTGCGGCTAAGGAATTTTCGCTGGCCCTGCCCTCGGAGCCCTGGTACCTAGAGGGGTATCACCGGCCTAGCCTGAGCCACCCTGACCATGTGATCTACGGCATGATTGAGAGTCTACTGGTGGGCGGGCGGACGTCTAGAATCTATAAAACCGTGGTAGACGATGCCCGCATTGCTCTGGATATTGGCAGTCTGAATGGGTTTCCGGGCGATCGCTACGACAATATCTTTTTGGTCTATGGTCTTACAGCCCCCAACCATACCCCCGAGGAAATTGGCGCTCTTTTTGCCCAGGAGCTAGACCGGATCAAGCAAGAGCCCGTCAGCCCTGAGGAGCTAGATCGGGTAAAAACCCAGGCTCGGGCGGGGCTGTTGCAGAGTTTAGCCTCTAATGGCGGTATGGCCTCGCTGCTGGCCGAGTACCAGGCTAAAACCGGCGACTGGCGGAATATATTCAACAATCTCAAAGCTATTGAGGCGGTTTCGGCAGCGGACATTCAGCGGGTAGCGCAAACTCTGTTTCGGTCCGAAAATCGTACCGTCGGCAAGCTAGTCCAGGCTCCGTCTGCTGAATAGGCCACAAGTCCGGTTGATTTAAGCCAGCCGGAGAACGGATGAGTAGTCTAAATAGTTGACTTTCGAGACATTCACAGTCAAGACCTACGGTATTGGAACGCACAGTGATGAACGCGATCAGCTGGTTTATGGGTAGCCGTCGAACTCTACGGCGGGGCATGATGCCCCTGCTGGCCTTGGCTGGGCTGTTAGGGGTGCTGCTGCTAGCCTGGCAGCCATCGGCCAGTGCCTTAACCCCGCGTCACTACGATGAGCTGGAGTTTCCGAGCCTGCGGGATATTGAGATTCCGGCCTATGAGCGCTACGCGTTGCCCAATGGCCTGGTGGTGTATCTGCTGGAAGACCATGAGCTGCCCCTCGTGAGCGGCAGCGCTACCTTTCGTACCGGGGCGCGGTTTGAGCCTGCGGACAAGGTTGGGCTGGCCAATTTGACTGGCGAAGCGATGCGGCTGGGAGGCACTACTCGTTTGGACGCTGACTCGCTCAACCAGCAGTTGGAGCAGCGGGCGGCGTCAATTGAAACCAACATTGACCTGAGTGAAGGCAGCGCTAGCTTTAGCGCCCTGAGTGAGGACACTGCGGCGGTATTTGGGCTGTTTGCCGATGTGGTGCAGCGGCCCGCTTTTGCCGACGACAAGATCGATTTGCTCAAGCGCCAGTATGGAGGCGGCATTGCTCGCCGCAACGACGACCCCGACGGTATTACTAGCCGCGAGTTTCGCAAGCTGGTATACGGGGCCGATAGCCCCTACGCTCGCACCGTTGAGTACGCAACGCTGGCAGCCATTGACCGGGGGGATATTGAGCAGTTTTATCAGGCTTCTATTCGGCCCGAGCACACCATTTTGGGTGTTGTGGGGGACTTTGACAGCGCTCAGATGAAGCAGTGGATTGCGGACTACTTCAGCGATTGGCAGGGGGTTGGAGAGGCGCTAGAGGATACATTGCCGTCAGTGGAGCAGGCCAAGGCCGGGGTGTTTTTGGTGTCGCAACCCCAGCTGACTCAGAGCTATGTTGAGCTGGGTCACCTAGGTGGGCAGCTTAACTACCCTGACCATGCTGCTCTGGCGGTGATGAATGAGGTGATGAACGGCTTTAGCGGGCGGTTGTTTAATGAGGTGCGATCGCGCCAAGGCCTAGCCTACTCGGTCTACGCCTACTGGGCACCTCGCTACGACCATCCCGGACTGTTTATTGGCGGGGGGCAAACCCGCTCTGAGGCTACGGTACCTTTTATTCAGTCAACGCTGGCCGAGATCAACCGCATCCGCACCACGTCGATCACTGATGCAGAGCTAGCCCAGGCCAAGGATGCCGTACTCAACAGCTTTGTGTTTAACTTTCAAAGCCCTGGTCAAACCTTGGCCCGGCTGATTCGCTACGAGTACTACGGCTACCCCCAAGACTTTGTATTTCAGTTTCAAGATCAGGTGCGCGAGGCAACGGCGGCCCAAGTACAGGCGGCGGCCCAGGCTCGGCTTAACCCAGACCAGCTGGTGATTTTAGTGGTGGGCAATCCGGCAGAAATTCAGCCGGGTCTCGATGCCTTAGCTCCGAATACTGCCGTCACGCCGATCGACATCACCATTCCCCAGCCGCAGGTCTAGGGGGCACTAAAGCTCTAGATCTGTTGCTTAGGACATCCAGTAAATCCTCGAAACGTTAGGACGTTCAAACAGTTGAACGTCCTAACGTCCTAAGGGAAATATCTCAACCAGACTGGCGACAGCTATGGCTCAGGAGCTGGCCTCGGTACTGTCAGTGTCGGTATCGCTGGAGGAAACTTCTCCAGCAGTGGCAAACCAGTCACCGGGCAGCATTTGAGTAGAGTCGGTAGCGGCCTCGGGGTCATCTATGTTGTCGGTGGCTACGCTGTCGATGCGCACACCGTAGGGGGGCATGCTCATATCGGTATCCTCACCAAAAGTAGGCATGCCCTCGGGCTGGGGCTGCGATCGCACCACCACTTCAACACTGCTGAGGTCAGCCAGCACTTCCTCGGCCCGCTGGTAGCGATCGGTAAAGTCGTAGAGCACCAGCCGAGTGACGATATCGCCAAATCTGGGATCGAGGTTCGGAGCCTCATGTCGCCAGAGCAGTTCCCCATTCACGTCGCGGCGCAGGGCATAGGCCGGGATGCCAGTCAGGGCTTCGATGGCAGTAATGCCCAGCGCGTAGAGGTCACTGCCAAATTTGGGCAACCCCGCCGACTGTTCGCTGGGCATATAGCCCTGGGTGCCCACCCCAATGGTCGAGGTGGAGGTGAGATTCACCCCCGTATCCGCCAGTTTGTTAGAAATTAGCTTGACAGCGCCAAAATCGATCAGCACCAGCTGCCCATCCGCCTCGCGACGAATGATGTTAGACGGCTTGATGTCGCGGTGAATCACCCCCTGGTCGTGGACAAAGGCCACCACTGGCAGCAGCCCTAGCAGCAAATCCAGCACGTAGGCCTGGGGCATGGGTCGGCGAGAAGCGAGCTCATCTTTGAGCAAGCGACCGTCGATCATTTCTTCGACCAGGTAAAAGGAATTTTGTGCCTGAAAATAGGCTAAAAGACGTGGAATTTGCGGGTGGTGACCCAGTTTTTCGAGGGTTTCGGCCTCGCCCTCAAAAAAGCGCCTACCTAGGCGGTGTGCCCTCGGGTCATTGCTAATAATCCGCAGCTGCTTCACGACGCAGATGGGCGAACCTGGGCGCTGGGTGTCTTCGGCCACGTAGGTTTCGCCAAAGCCCCCTGACCCCAGCAGCCGCACAATGCGGTAGCGGTTGGCCAGCAGCAGGCCGATCACCTCCGCCTCCCGCAGCTTGAGCAGGTCTTGCAGGTCGTCTTGCTGACTGATGATCTCCTGCACGATAGGGGAGGTGACGTACTGCTCTAGGGTTTGACGCAGGCGCTGCTTGCGCAGCTGCTCGGTCACAATATCGGCCACGATGTAGGTGCTGCCTAGCACCATCAGCCCCACAATGGGTGCGCCAGTAGGCAACAGCAGTCCCAGTCCCACAAAGGCTCCATAGCTCACCCAAAACCAGCTGCCCAAGCTGGCCGCCGTCCAGCCCAAGCGGGCGATGGGGCGATTAAACCGACGCAGCAGCAGCACAAAGCCAGCCCCACCGCCCAACACCAGCAGCCCCCGCAGCCAGGGGTCAACAATCCCCGTACGCAGAGCTTGGCCATCGCGCAGGTTGGCGATGTCGGTGGCTAATATTTCGACCCCGGCCATGGTCTCGGGGTGCAGCAGGGTTTCTGAAAAGGGGGCTTGGTGAAAGTCTTGCAGAAATTTGGCGGTGCCCCCAATCAGCACGATTTTGTCTTGAAAATAGCGCCCGTTATCGAGGTAGTTGGCCCAAGGGTCGGGGTCAAGGACGTGCCAAAAGGGTATGTGGTTAAAACTGCGACTAGGCCCATAAAAGTCCATGAAGTCGCCCTGATAGGGGGGATGGTCAACCCCTGCGGCATTGAGGGTGGCCTCAGCAAAGGACTGGGTATTCTCGGGCTCATTGCCGATCTCGCCAGGGTCGAGATCGGCCTGGCTCGCGATCAGGCCATCTAAGTAGGTGCGCCCATGGCGGTGAATACGGCTATCGGGCTCGATGGGAAAGTTAATGTTGCCGGTGTGAACGGGCGTGTTGAGCAGTTTGGGCAGCGGCTGGGTGGGGCGAACTAGGGCTCCCTGGCGCAGCTGGGCATCGTCAACGGAGCTGGCGAGCACGACGCGATCGCCGTAGCGAGCCAGCACATCGGCCAGAGCCTGGTCATCAGCGGGGCCGTAGCTGCTGTCAGAAAACATCAAAATATCGACCGCCACCGCTTTTGCCCCGGCCTCTAGCAGGCGTTCGATGGCGATCGCATGGGCCGTACGCTGCCAGGGGCTGCCCGCAATTGGAGCAAAATAGCTGTACTGTTCGGGGTTGGTGCGGTAATACTCGGCCTGCCCAAAGGATTCATCATCCATTGCCAAAATGACGATGTCATCGGGGGGCGCTACGGGGCCACGAATTTCAAAAAATAGGGTCTGTACCTGTCGCTCCAGAAACCGCACTGGCACCGAGTCAGTGCCCACGTGGGCGGCAACAAAGCTGAGCCAAAGCCCAGCCAGCGAAAGCTTTACCCAGTCTCGCTTAATCTGCCGCTGCACCCAGCCTGTAACTCGGTAACTAGTGGCGAGGGCAGCCGTTCTGGTTCTACTGGAAGACGAGGGCATGGGCGGGGGCAGCGGGGGGCAACCCCTAGCTTAATCATCAAGCTGCCCGGCTGGGGCCGGAGTTTACGGAATCTTAGCTAGGTCGGGCGATCGCCCGACTGGCTATTGACCATCCTGGAGAGAAGTCTGTACCCGTGCTGCAAGGGTTTGCAGCAGCCCTGGCGCTAGCTGAGGATGGGGAGCCGTATCGGCAACAATCAGCGTTGCCAGTAGGGCAAACGCCAGACGGTTCCATTTAAAGTCGCGATAGATACTAGTTTGCATTGGTTACATCCCGGTATAGGATTCACAAAAAGGCTCAGTACAACTACAGGTTCACTCAGCCAAAAGCCCGACTGATGGAGATAAATGGGGTCTCAGCTGAGCCGGACACAGGCTAAAACCACCGAGATACAGCACTGCGCAACAGGCGGGGCAGCAGTTTAGGCCCTGGCACAAAGACAATACCCAGCTGCTGCATTAGCCCCAGGGCATCGCCCTGACCCCAATGTTCAACAATTTTTCCGTTTTCCACTCGGTCTATGTGCATAACCGCAAGACTGATTTGTTTGCCGGTAGGCGGCAGCCCCTGAAAATCGCCAACGTGGGTAGCCGTGAATCGGCCACAGGTAACCACCCGATCGCCAGCCACAACAATTTCATCAAATCCATGGTGGCCCTGACCAAAGGCCGTATAAAACGACAGGCCAAACTGCTTAAAGCCTTCTGCATCGAGGGGCTGAGGCATCCCCGCCTGATGGGCAACAAAATTGGGCGCGAGCAAATCTAGAGCGCGATCGATGGTGCGATCGTCAAAGGCTTTGTAAAAGCGGAGCACAAGATCCCGATTTGAGTCTGTCGTCAGCATAGGCGGATCTACCAGAATTGCCGGGGGCAATAAAACTAAACTAAACGGTTTGGTAAAATTAGTCAATACCTCGCTAAAATGAGTGTATAGAGCGATACTCTATTGCTTGAGTTCCTAGGGGATGCTCTGGGGTAAGCAGCGACTTGGCTCAATGCGATCGCAGGGGCTGAGTTGCTATGTCGCCCGGCGATCGGGTGTTATACATGAATCAATTGGGTTAAAGAGGTGGCAACGCGTGGTTCAAAGTCCGGCAGTGCTAAATGACAAAGCCGTGCAAATTTTGCAGGGAGCGATGCAAGAGTTTCTGCAAAATGGCTACGCTGGCACCAGCATGGATAAAGTGGCCGCCACCGCCGGAGTCTCTAAACCTACGGTCTACAACTATTTCAAAGACAAAGAGGGGCTATTTCGGGCGCTGATTCAGTATGTGGCCCAGGCTCGGTGTGCGCAGGTAATGGGCGACGGCAACTTAGAAGGTCGTCCTGAAGTGGTTATCCGTCGGTTGATTACCAACGCCATTGAGAGCGAACTCCACGACCTGGAATATCAAAATTTTGTGCGCCTAGTAGCGGGTGAGTCGGGCCGGTTTCCGCAGCTGGCCCAGGCTTTTGTGGAATACCTCACCAAGCCCGCCGCCGACCAGCTCACCGACTACCTCAAGGGCTGCCCCGAACTCGATTTGCCCGACCCAGAGGCAACAGCGCGAGTGGTGCTGGGCGCGACGATATTTTTCATCATGACCCAGAGCGTGATGCACGGCGAGCACATTATGCCCATGGAGCCCAAGCGCTTGGTGGATAGTTTGGTGAGTCTAGTGACGCGATCGCAGCCCACCTAATTTTCGGTGTTGCTGAACTGAAGCATAAATTTGGTTAGGGGCAAACAGCCATTTGCCCCGACGAGAGACGTTGCAGTTTTGATTCATACCTGTATCCAGCAACGCCTAACTTCCAAAGCAGATTTCTCCCATTCAATTGCCACAGAGGGCGTGGGTTTAAGTTAGAGCGGCATTCAACCCCAACCAGCACCCCGCTTAATTGCGTGAGATTGATCGATCTCAAGGTTGGTGGGCAATGCCCGCTCTACGAAACTTTGGAGACGGCTTCTGGCAACGCAATTTCGCCACCGTCGGGGCCTTCGAGCACAAACCCAGCGTCGCGAATCATGGTGTAGTCGGCCTGGGCCGCCTGACCGGGTGTGGTCAAGTAATCACCCACAAAAATAGAGTTAGCGGCATAGAGCCCCAGAGGTTGTAGCTGCCGCAGCTGCACTTCCCGTCCGCCAGCAATGCGAATCTCTTGGGAGGGCAGCAGCAGCCGGTACAGACACAAAATCCGCAAACACTGGCGCGGGTTCAGGTGCTGACGCCCCTCAAAGGGTGTGCCATCGATGGGAATCAGAAAATTCAGAGGCACACTGGTCACCTCCAGCCGCCGCAGGGTTAGCGCCATATCAATAATGTCGTCGTTCGATTCGCCCAGGCCAAAGATGCCGCCGGAACAGGTGGTCATACCCGCCGACTGCACAGCCTGGATGGTGCTCAGTCGATCATCAAAAGTATGGGTGGTGCAGATCTCGCCGTAGTTCTTGGCGCTGGTGTTGAGGTTGTGGTTGACCCGATCTACCCCTGCTGCCGCCAGCTGCTGGGTTTGGGTTTCGTCGAGCAGGCCCAGGCAGGCACAGATTTTCATCGGGTAGCGTTCTTTGACCTGGCGCACCGCGTCGAGTACTTCGCCAAAAACGCGATCGGAGGGCGATCGCCCCGAGATCACCATGCAAAACGTACCGGCTTTTAGCGTATTGGCCCGCTCAGCCGCCGCCAAGATTTTCTCCTGGGCCATAAAGGGGTATTTTTCGATCTCAGCCGCAGAAATTTTCGACTGCGAGCAGTAGTGGCAGTCTTCGGGACACAGCCCGCTCTGGGCATTGAGCAAAAAGTGCAGTCGCACCCGGTTGCCCCAGTACTGACGCCGCACCCGGTAGGCCGCCGCCAGCTGATCGAGCAGCTCGGTATCGGGAGCGGCGAGCACAGCGGTGGCCTGCTCTCGGCTCAGCACCTCACCGGCTAAAGCCTGGTCTGCCAGAGTTTGCCAATTGATGCGGGAAGTCACGGTAGAAGTGGCAGTCATAGCGGTGCGGTGAGTGGTTTGAGAGCATCAGGATTCTATTGTCTCAGATTAGATCCCAATGGCTTTCTGGGTCTAAGGGTGACTCCCCACAGACCCAGCAGGCACAGAATCTCAATAAGCCTTGGGGCGGCGAATTAACCTCAACCCGCCCCGCTCAGCTGGTCTGAACCAAGCGGACTGTGGGGTGGTGGAGCATAGGCAACAGAAGCCAGCCTAGCTGTTTTCTAAAACCCGCACATCTACGGTGCTGGTGTTGAAGTTGTAGAGGTCGCCGTCTAGCTCAATTTGAGTGCCCACTTTGACCTTGCTATTGCCAAACACCGGCCCAGTATCGGTAATTTGGGCCTCGTCTTCGAGGGTAATGAGCATATCGATGGTGTAGTTTAGCTCTGGGCGAGGGTCGGGCAGGGCTTTGACCGTGCCATCGGGCTGGGGCACAACGGTACTGCGGGGGAGCAGCACCGCGCTTTTAATCTTGACCTGACCGTAGGGCTGGTTGCGAATAATGATGTTGGTAGTTTCAGAATTCTTGATGGTTTCAAACAGCCGCTTGGGGTCAGAGGAGGTGAGGCCTCGCACCATGACGTCTACTTCCACCGGTTTGGTGGTTGATCCGACCTGCGCCACCGACCCCGAGGTGCCCGGATACAGAAAAATACCAAATAGCACCATCAATATAATGAGCGCCGCCGCAACATCTAAAATGCTGACTTTGCCGAACAGGCGGCCTTTAGCGTCGAGTAGGGTCATGGCTGGGGTGCCCTCGCAGAGGGAAACGGTGAGTGGTTTGAGTAGCGGAGAATGTCGATCCCATTGAACCACAGGGCGGCTCGTTTGGGGCGTGAGCTTCCCCAGGGCGCGATTCCGGAACGGATACTCGCTCCGAGTCGGTTCCCGAACGCTCTGCGAATCGCACCCGCTCCTCACACCCACGGGATAGTGAGGCCAAATTTATTACTGACCACTGGCTGTGGTTGTCAGACTTCCAGCGGGGCAAGATGGATATAGTTCTGTACCTAGCGGTACTTGGGGCACTCCTATGCTTTCTCCTCTCACGCAACTGACCAAAAATTCCTTTTTGCGCCGCGGGCTGTATGGTCTTCTCGCCGCCATTATGGCGATCACCATCGGCCTATCGACTCCCACCGCGTCCCAGGCCAGCATTTTTGACCTGATTTTTCAGGGCATTCGCTACGTGCAGCTGGGCAACCTATCTGACCAGGATGAAGTTAACCTAGGCGGCCAAATTGACCGCCAGCTCAAGGCCCAGGGGGTGCGGGTTTACAACCGCAACTCAGGCGTCAGTGCCTATATCAATGAAATTGGCCAGCGTCTGGCGACAAATAGCGATCGCCCCAACATCCCCTACACGTTTCAGGTAGTAGACGACGACAGTGTCAACGCCTTTGCTACGGCGGGCGGCTTTGTCTACATTCAAACCGGACTGATCAACGAAGCGGCTAACGAAGCCGAGCTAGCCGGGGTAATGGCCCACGAAATTGGCCACATCACCGGTCGCCATGCCATTAGCCAGATGCGACAGCAGGCGCTGGCCAGCGGTGTAGCCGGTGCCCTAGAGGTGCGCCAAGATGCCCTGGTGAACATTGGGGTACAGCTTGCCCTACAGCTGCCCAACAGCCGCGAGGCGGAGTACGACGCCGATCGCCGTGGGTTTAATAACCTGGGCCGGGCGGGCTACGACACTAGGGGTTTCATCACCTTTATGCAGAAGCTAGAGGGTGGGTCTTCGGCTGAGTTTTTGAGTTCTCACCCCAACCCTGGCAACCGGGTAAGCAACCTGCAAAGTATGAACAGCGCGGGCACCTATCCCAACAATGGGGTGGGCACCGATGCCAGTGCCTACCGCAACCGCATTCGTGGTCTATAGCGTCTCCAAATGCTTGAGCTGCTGACGGCAGACCCTCAGCCCCCAAGATCCCAGGTCTGGGTCTACTCTGACCTGCTGGGTCAGGGGTGGGGTCTGCTTTTCTATGGCGTGATAGACAGCCGCGCTATCTCCCCCCGTCAGCACGATTGCCCCCTCGGGCCAGTCGGTCTGCCAAGCCTGAATAAAATCGCGAATCCCCGCTAGCTGGGTATGCAAAATGCCGCTGGCGATCGCCTCAGCTGTATTGGTCGCCCAGCGCGGGGGCCATGGCTCGGGGTTAAACTCTAGCGCTGGCAGTCGATCGGTGTTGCTGTGGAGGGCTCGAAACTGCGATCGCAGCCCCGGCAAAATCGCGCCCCCGATCAAACGTTGATCGACTCCAGCGGTAAACGTCAGGGCAGTGCCGCAGTCAATTACTAGCACCGGCCAGCCCCAGACATCTCCGGCCCCCACCAGCGCTAGGGCGCGATCTACCCCCAGGGTGGCGTAGGTGTTTTGCAGCGGCACCTGTTCAGTTTTGATCGTATAGACGTTGGGATAGGCTAACAGCCAAGTTAAGGAGTCATCGACGACGGAAGCCAGCCAAATTTCGGGATGCTCCCCCAGCCAATTGCCCCCGTCTTCTGCGCTGGCGGGAAGAGCGGCTTCAGCCTCCACCTGCTGCCAGGCCGAGAGTGCAAAGTGGCCCCGCTGAAGTTCATCCATTTGGGCTGCTGATAGGTGAGCGGTGTGCCACGACCCTAGCCAGCGATCGCCTAAAGGTGAGTCTTGACCACCATCCTCAAAGGCAGCCCAATGCCAGCGGGTGTTGCCAATGATTAACGCTAGCCAACGAGCCTGATCGCCTATACCCATAAACTTGTTAACGATCGCAAAACAAAAAACTGAGGAAGGGAACTGGGGTGCATCCCAGTCTTGCAAGACTCACCTTGAGAAGTAGCCATTGAGATACGCGCACCGCTGGTGCAGCACTTGTTGCACATTGTCTTCGTCCCACTGCGCACCCGAAATCTTCATCCGACGCCCA
>JAESGV010000151.1_pt1 | contig 69559 bp, 58 predicted proteins | sample 9269781 | NCBI WGS metagenome assembly JAESGV01 (sample SAMN15741586, study PRJNA653496) | algae metagenome | isolation source: Tildeniella torsiva UHER 1998/13D and co-occurring heterotrophs from... | place: Slovakia: Slovak Paradise National Park, Hrabusice, Kosice Region | collected 2000-01-01
CCCAAGCAGCGATGGCAGACCTGGAAAAGCAGTTCCGTCGTTTACCAGGGTTAGAAAAGTGGTTCGTCGAAATCACCCCACAGCCTGCCTAGTAAATGGATACTTTATTTGCTGGAGCACTCTTAGAAAAATTCATCAGGATTTGGCACTATCTCTCATCAAAAATCAGCGTACCCTTCACGTCCTAAGAAAATCTGGAATCGGCACAGCTTCATAGAGTATCGACCGTCAGGTCAAGACTTTGTTTGGCATCCAACTAAATCGCCGAAGCGGCGAATGCGCCCTCGGCAATCTTTCCAAAGGCAGTATAGCCACTACCGTTAATGAAGATTATTCTCCGTTAAGACTGTTGAAGACTGTTGAAGAAGGCACTCTCCGAGGCTCAATTGACCTGAGGATTGAGGAGATCAGCCTTTCGGATACCGTTTATGACCTCCATTCAGCGCATTGGCATTCTCACCAGCGGCGGCGACTGCCCCGGCCTCAACGCCGTCATTCGAGCGGTGGTTAAATGCGCCAACCGGCGCGGGTGGGATGTCATTGGCATACCCTACAGCACCGACGGCTTTATGCAGGTGGCCGACGGTCAGTACGACCCTGAGCACCTGCTGCTCACCGACCACGGCTACGATATCCCCGGCATTTTGCAGGGGCTCGACGTGCTGCAATTTCTCAGCGGCACCATCCTCGGCTCGCTCAGCAAAAGCCGCTTCGACGGCCCTGACCAGATCGGCAAAATTTTGGCGGGCTACGAAAAACTCAACCTCGACGCCCTGATTGCCATCGGCGGCGACGGCAGCCTCGACATCATTTACGACCTGGCCCAGCGCGGCGGCTGGAACCTGATCGGCATTCCCAAAACCATCGACAACGACGTGCCCTTCACCGAAAAATCCATCGGCTTTAATACGGCGGTGCAGACGGTGAACAGCGCCCTCTACGACCTCACCTTTACCGCCGCCAGCCACGATCGCGTCATGGTGGTCGAAGTCATGGGCCGTGATGCGGGGCATTTGGCCCTCCACGGCGGCATTGCGGGCGGAGCCGACGTCATTCTCATTCCCGAACTGGTGCCCAACCTCAGCCCCCTCGTGGTCACCCAGATTTGCCAGCACATCGCCGATCTGCGCCAGCGGGGCCGTAAGTTTGCCCTGGTGGTGGTGGCCGAGGGCGTCCACGGCGAAGACGGCAAACCCAAGCACCTAATTGGCGAAACTCTGGCTACGGCGATCGCCGATCGCAGCCGCACCCTCTGCCAAACCGGCGACACCGCCTACTGCGACATGGATCGGGTCGAAACCCGCGCCATGGTGCTGGGCCACATCCAGCGCAGCGGCATTCCCACCGCCAGCGATCGCCTGCTGGCCTCCGCCTTTGGCCGCAAAGCCGTGGATCTAATTGCCGAAGGCCGCTACAACCGATTGGTGGTCTGGGAAGCGGGCCGCGTCCGCTCTAAAGACTTGAGCGATGTGATTGCCACCGTGCGCGAGTGCCACCTGCGCGGCATCTGCCCCAGCCCGGTCGAAACCGACAGCACCATGGTCAAAGTGGCCAGGTCGCTGGGCATCTACGTGGGCGATCCCGATACGCTGCCCGACTTGAAGGCCGTCATGCAGGAAATACCGGCGATCGCACAGTAACGCTAAGGGGTTTGAGCGGGTAACCGGTTACCCGCTCAAACCCGTCAATACACCAAGGTCGGATACTCCGTCACGTCAAACTCAAAGCAGTGCCGCCCCTCGGGATGCTGCCAGCGCTGAGCTTCGGGGGTAGGATTTTGATCGCTCAGCCGGTAGGTGCTGCTGTCGGTGTCGAAGGTGGCACAGAGTTGAAAGGTGCGATCGCTCAGCTGTTCGTACTCGTAGGGCTGGTTGGTCAGCGGGTCGTTGCGCATTTCGATCGCATCCAGAGTGGCGGGCAGCTCAAAGCTGTCGTCATCAGCCAGATATTGCTCGTGGAGGCGCTGGGCGATCGCCACCACATCCTGCAACCGCTGTTGATCGGCGGCAATATCTCGCTGCAGTCCTGGCGTACCCAGCACCCAAAAGCCTGCCACGATCGCCAAGCCCACCGTCGCTGTGGCCGCCGCCGCAAACGCTCGATCAAAAGTCCGATTGTCAAACGTCTTACTCATGGGCCAAATTTAGAACCTTAGGGGCAGGCTTGCGCCGAATCCAGTCGAAGTAGTACCACAGCACGCCGCCGTCGAGCACCAGCACCACCAGTACCTTGAGCAAAAAGCGCGGCGTCAGCTCACCCCGCAAAAACGAGGTCAAAAAGGCAATCACTGCGCTAATGGCAATGATGGCTGCCACCAGCAGCGTCAGATAGGTCAACCATTTGCGCACCCCTGAGAAGTGCTTCTCCCGATGGCGGGACAGGTCGCGGTTGATCTGCCGCATCAGCCCCAGGTAGACCGGGTAGGCCACCAGCAGCCGCGCCAGGGCAAAGGCTACCTGCCAGGAGAGGTCGCCATAATAGTTGTTCAAACTGTCAGGAATCAGGTGGTTGATGAAGATAAAAGCCATCTCTCCCAGCGCCTGAATCCAGATGCCCAGGGTGACAAAGGCCAATAAATAAAAGAAGGCATCGCGCGCCAGCTCGCCTGAGCCGCCGCGCGGCGTGGGCAATGGGCGGCCCACCAGTTCTTCGTACACTTCAAAGAAGGCGCGCTCTACTTCGCGGGTAGGCCAGCCGTAGTCGCGCAGCAGCCTGCTAATGAACTCGTCGGAGGAGCCGCGATCGCGCGCCAGCAAAATAAACTGCACCAGCTCGCTGCGACTGTCGGGGGTAGGCGGAAGGTCTGTGCTCATGGCCCTACGGTAATCCGCTAGGAATACCCTGACTATACCTAGCGATCCACCTGTTTAACTGGCCTGCAAAACCAGAACTGAATCCTATGGGTTTGCCCGGTTGGGGCAGATTCGATAGAAGATGTGAATTTTTTTTAGGCGCTGCGCGCCAAGGCAACAGGGAAAAAGGCTAAAAGGCTACGCAAGCCCGATCGCGCCGCCGCACACCACCCGAAAACCAACGACGCTGCCGATGCCGTCGGGCGCGAACCCGTCACGGTCCGCCGACCGGCAGTCCTCAGGATTGTCGTACCAAGAACCGCCCCGCAGAATTCGACGGTCTTGATCGCCACCCGCCCTCCAGGCAGAACCGTTTGTAGGTGCTCCATCGTAGCTGCCGTGCCACACATCCTGACACCACTCGCACACATTGCCGTGCATGTCGTACAGTCCAAAGTCATTTGGCGGAAATTGCCCTACCTCAGTCGTTTGCTCTCGATAGATACCTGTCGGCCCATCGCCATAGCTTTGGCTGCCGTCGTAGTTGGCTAAATCAGGGGTGATGGTAGCGCCAAAGTAAAACGGCATATTGGTGCCTGCACGGCAGGCATATTCCCACTCCGCCTCACTGGGCAGTCGATACTGTTTACCGGCAAGACGAGATACCCGCTCACAAAATTCCACCGCGTCATCCCAAGAGACTTGCTCAACGGGGTGGCGATCGCCCGTGAAATGAGACGGCTGCGGCTTTAACTCTCGCTGCACGGGTTCTAAAAGCGACACGGCATACCACTGCGCCTGGGTCACCGGATACTTGCCCATGTAAAACGCAGGCACGCTGACTCTGTGCTCTGGACCTTCATGACTATCTCGGCCTAATTCTTTCTTTGGTGAACCCATCCAAAAGGTGCCGCCGGGTACATACACCATGTCTAGCCCTACATTCCGGTTCAGAGTCTCTATATAGGCCGATGGCTCTGTATCGACAAACGACACCGCTTGCCCAGGCTCAGGTGAGGTTGGCGAAGAAGAACCATGCGCTTGCTGCCCGCCGTCTTGGGAGAAATCGGGCACCTCTAGCCCAAAGATATCGGCGGTGAGTTTTGCCAGTGTCTCCAAACCACAGCCAATCGGGCTTTCTGCCCAAACTAACAACTCTCCAACTCGTAGAGCCTGGGCTGCACTACCCGGTGACACATTGCCCGGCGGTGGCTGGGTTGCAAAAATCAGTTCTTCAAACTGCGCTAAAGGCAACTGGGCAATCAGACGAAAGAGACGACTGCGCTTAGCCGGGTCAGTCATGTATCAGCCGGAGTGTAAAACCATGTCGTCACTAATATACCGACTCTTTGCAGTCGTCAGGCACATCCGTGCAACGATGCACCTGCACTGTGTTCCATACGATCGCGATCGCATGCCTGACACCCACCAGCACTTGTTTGGCGATCGCGATCGTGAAGCATATCACATCGGTATAGTGAAAAAATTCTCATTAGAGGGTGCAATTGAACCGACCATCCCTGCAAGGGCAAACAACCGTTTACCCTCGTCAACCTGACGCAATGACCCCCATTACCTGGTACCACTTACCTAGTACCACTAATGAGGCGCGATCGCTATCTTTGCTACTAGCACGGGTTCACAGGGGCACCCTCAACTCATCGGCATTCAGTCCTCCCGATGAAATACGATCCAAACAAACACCACCGTCGCTCCATTCGCCTCAAGGGATACAACTACTCTGCCGTAGGGGCTTATTTCATTACGATCTGCACCTTTCAACGCCAATGCCTATTTGGCCAGGTGGTCGAAGTTATAGCTACAGCCACTTAGGTTAGGACGCGGCTTGTTTGAGGACGGCCTCAATGGCAGCGCGCAAGCCATGTTCATGGGGAAGGGCTTTCCGAATCCGGCTTTTCAACCACCCCCAGCACTTTTCAATACGGTTGAGGTCTGGGGAATAGGGTGGGAGGTAAACAACTTGACAGCCTGCGGCCTCAATCAGCTGAACAATCCGGCCACCGTGGTGAAAGGTGGCATTATCGAGAATCAGTTGATGGAGTGTCCTGACGAAACGGCGTTGCTGAATAGCAGTATGATTCTGCAAAAAATTGGACGAGGTTGCAATACCTACAGAAAGCGGTTCATACCTGAGATCAGCAACGCCCACTCCCGAGACCCCGCCTCAGGTTGGAGAATTGGATGAGTTGGAAACCTTTGTCGGGGCCAAAAAAACAAAGTCTGGCTCTGGACAGCGGTGAATCACTTTGCACCAGAAATTTTAGATTGGGTCATTGGTGACCACAGTGCGGCCACCTTTGCTCCCCTATGGGATCGAATCAAGGACTGGGCCTGTTACTTCTGGGTCACCGATGGCTACCCGGTTTATCCTCAGTTCATCCCAGAGGGCGACCAGATCGTCAGCAAAACCTATATGACTCGGGTTGAAGGTGAGAACACCCGCTTGAGACATTATTTGGCTCGCCTGCATCGTAAGACCCTGTGCTATTCCAAGTCCGTAGACATGCTGAAGCACTCGGTTCGCTTGCTACTTCACTACCTCACGTTCGGTGAGGTCCCTATTCCAAGACCAATTCATACCTGAATTCAGCAACGCCCGGGAGCGTAGGCATCGGGCAGTAGCTCACCCACCTGTTTAACCCAAGTGATGATAGTGGTGTGATGCACTCCAGTGATTCGCTCGATGGCCCGGAAGCCCGTCCCATTGACGTACTGTCGAAGGCAATTGCGTTTGACGTCGTCTGGATAGCCGCGTTGAGGTTCGTACCGGTCGATAAATTGACGGCCACAGGCGACGCAAATGTGATTTTGCTTACCCTTCTTCTTCCCGTTCTTACGGATATGGGTGCCACCGCATTCAGGACACTGCATCACTAGGCCTCCTTGATTCATACCTTAATTATGCAACGCCAAAAAGGCCCTATTTCATATTGCTATAGACCCGGCCCTTCCAGGCACCGCCCTGCCCTGCCCAGTGCTGTCGCGCCGAGTCGAGCGTCATCAGCGTGTAGAGCAGGGCAATAATCGGCAGCGCCAGCGCCAGCCCTGGGTGGCCACCGTAGAGCCGCAGCGTCGGCCAATAAGCTAGCGCCATCAGCAGCCACCCCGCCAACCCCGTTAGCGCCAGAGCAGGGTCGCCCCAAATCAATCCCAAAACTGCCCCCAGGGGAGCGGCCAGGTAGACCAGCAACATTCCCAGCACCGTGCCAACCAACAGCCAGGGCGAGTAGTTGAGCTGGGTGTAGGCGCTGCGGGTAATCATCGTCCAGATGCTGTGCAGATTGGGGTAGGGGCGCAGGCTGTGGATGATGGTGCTGAGGCCGAGCCAGATGGGGCCGTTGGCTTTAACCGCTGCCCCCAGGGCGCAGTCGTCAATCAGCGCCTGACGAATGGCCTGAAGCCCGTTGATGCGCTGAAGAGCGCTGAAGCGAATTAGGGCGCACCCTCCCGCCGCCGCTGCGGTCTGTTTTTGGGGATTGTTTACCCAGGGGAAGGGGTAGAGCAGCTGAAAAAAGAAGATAAACGCGGGAATCAGCAGCTTTTCCCAGGCGCTCTCACAGCGGAGCTGCACCATCAGCGACACCAGGTCGAGCCCGTCGCCTTCGGCCTTGGTCACCAGCTGTTGCAGGCTGGCAGCACTATGCTCAATGTCGGCATCGGTAAACAGCACGTAGTCGGGCGGGGTAGGCTGCGACGCCAGGTAGCGAAACCCCTGCTCCATCGCCCAGAGCTTGCCAGCCCAGCCAGCGGGGAGGGCTGTACCAGATAGCACGGTGAGGCGATCGCCCTGGTCTATCGCAGTCGCCGCTTCCCGCGCCACCACCGCTGTCCCATCCGTGCTCTGGTCATCCACCAGCACCACGCTCAGGTCGCCGGGGTAGGTTTGGGTGAGATGCGATCGCACTGCCACCCCAATCAGCTCCGCCTCGTTGCGGGCCGGAATCACCACCGCCACCGTGGGCCAGGTGTCCAGGAGCACCAAATTCCCGGACTCAAGCCGCTGATCAGCGCGCCAAAACTGCCCCCAAAACAGCAGTAGGCCAATCCAGATCAGGAGCGCCAGACTCGTCAAGCTCAACGCTAAGATTGCCATCGCCGTTGCCTGCGGTTAATTCTTACGCATCATAAAGGCGATCGCGTTAGCTGACGACGCTAAGCTAGAGCAAAGGGCACCCCCAGGAGGCTTCTATGGCTCAAGCTACTCCCAAAATTCGCTGGACGACTGCCGATCTAGAGGTTTTAGCCGCCGACGAATGGAAGCGCTATGAAATCATCGATGGAGAGCTGTGCGTGACTCGTGCCCCTCATTCTGGTCATCAACGCGCCATAGGTCGAATTTATGCTCAGTTATTGCGTTGGTCAGACGAGAGTGGTTTAGGTGAGCCCCTGATTACTCCAGGGCTGATTTTTACTGATACAGACAACGTCATTCCCGATGTGATTTGGGGTTCTCACGATCGCCTCGCCGCCCTGATGGATGATGAAGGCCACCTGTGCGGCGCACCCGAGCTGATTGTAGAAGTGCTCTCCGAAGGCAGCACCAACGAGCGACGCGACCGCGAAGCCAAGCTCAAACTCTACTCTCAGCAGGGCGTGCAGGAATATTGGATTGCCAACTGGCGGCTGCGGCAGGTTGAACTCTATCGTCGTCAATCCGCTCAGCTCCAGCGAATTGCGACGTTGCTGGCAACGGACAGTCTTGAATCGCCCCTGCTGCCTGGGTTTTCCTGTCAGGTCGGCAGCTTTTTCTAAAACGGCCTGGTCAATGGCTGAGCCTGTTGGGCCAAACCCTACTTGCGAGTCCCTTATCTTTCCCTGACGGGAGCATTTGCATTATGCTGCCCCAGTGACCGCAGAGTTTTGAACGTGAGGGGTGGCCATGCAGACGCAAGAACCGCAGCAGCGAACCGGGCTTGATCCAGCGATTCGTGAATCGATCCCTGGGGCGATCGCCGTCGCGCAAAACTACCTGCTGGCCCTACAGCACCCCGACGGCTACTGGTGGGCCGAGCTGGAATCGAACGTCACCATTACCGCCGAAATCATTCTGCTGCACAAGATTTGGGGCACCGATGGCGAGCGCCCCCTGGCCAAGGCAGAGCATTACTTGCGATCGCATCAGCGAACCCACGGCGGTTGGGAACTGTTCTATGGTGATGGCGGCGATCTCAGCACCTCCGTTGAGGCCTATACAGCGCTGCGCGTGCTGGGCGTGCCCGCCAGCGATCCGGCCCTGCTGAAGGCGAAAGCGTTTATTCTCAGCCGGGGGGGAATCACCAAAACCCGCATTTTTACCAAGCTGCACCTGGCCCTGATCGGCTGCTACGACTGGCGCGGTCTGCCCTCGCTGCCCGCCTGGGTGATGCTGCTAGAGTCGCCCTCGCCCTTCACCATCTACGAGCTGTCGAGCTGGGCAAGGGGCAGCACCGTGCCGCTGCTGGTCGTCTTTGACCAAAAGCCAGTCTACAAGATTGAGCCCGCCGTTTCCGTGGATGAACTCTACGCCGAGGGCATCGCCAACGTGCGCTGGGAACTGCCCAAGGCGGGCGACTGGAGCGACATTTTCATCTGGCTCGACGGTGCGTTTAAGTTTGCCGAATCGATTAACTTCACCCCGTTTCGCGACGAGGGGCTGCGCAAAGCCGAGCAGTGGATTCTAGAACGGCAGGAAGCTACCGGCGACTGGGGCGGCATCATCCCTGCCATGCTGAACTCGATGCTGGCCCTGCGCTGCCTAGGCTATGACAAGGATGACCCAGTAGTGCGGCGCGGCCTGCGGGCAATCGACAACTTCGCTGTGGAGACCGACGACACTTACTGGGTGCAGGCCTGCGTCTCCCCGGTGTGGGACACGGCCCTGGGGATGCGATCGCTCACCGATTCAGGCTTCGCCCCCGACCACCCCAGCCTGGTGCGGGCGGGCGAATGGCTGCTGGAGAAGCAAATTCTCGACTACGGCGACTGGATCGTCAAAAATCCCCAGGGCAAACCGGGGGGCTGGGCCTTTGAGTTTGAGAACCGCTTCTACCCCGACGTGGACGACACGGCGGTGGTGGCCATGGCCCTACAGGATGTCACCCTGCCCGATGAGGCGCTGAAACGCGAGGCGATCGCCCGGGCCGTGCGTTGGGTGGCCACCATGCAGTGCAAAACCGGGGGCTGGGCCGCCTTCGACATCGATAACGATCAAGACTGGCTCAACGCCGTTCCCTACGGCGATCTCAAGGCCATGATCGACCCCAGCACCGCCGACATCACCGCCCGAGTGCTGGAGATGCACGGTCGCCTCTGCCGCGAACCCGGCCTCGCGGCCCGCTATGCCAGCGATCTCACCGCCCAGCGGCTCGAACGGGGCTTAACCTTTTTGTTGAACGAACAGGAGGCCGACGGCAGCTGGTTTGGCCGCTGGGGGGTGAACTACCTCTACGGCACCAGCGGGGCGCTGTCAGCCCTAGCGCTGATCGCGCCAGAGCGGTGTCATGGGGCGATCGCCCGCGCGGTAGCCTGGTTGGTTAGCTGCCAAAACCCCGACGGCGGCTGGGGCGAAACCTGCCGCAGCTACGACGACCCCAGCCTCAAGGGCCAGGGGCCGAGCACACCCTCCCAAACCGCCTGGGCGCTGCTGGGGCTACTCGACACTGGCAGCGCTGGAGCCGCTGCCGAGCGGGCGATCCAGAAGGGCGTTCGCTATCTGCTTGAGACGCAAACCCCCGAGGGCACGTGGGAAGAACAGGAGTTCACCGGCACCGGCTTTCCGCGCCACTTTTATATTCGCTATCACCTGTACCGCCACCATTTTCCGCTGATGGCGCTGGGCCGCTGTTACCACGCCGTGCGCCCTTAGCCAACCACGTTGGTTCAGAGGCAACGTGACGCACTAACCACTAAACGATCTGCCCTCAGCCGGGGTGCAGCCACTGGGTAGCAGACTCGGTCGCCATGGGTGGGGCAAACCAGTAGCCCTGACCAAATTCACATCCCAGATCTTTGAGAATGGCGAGTTCAGCGGCGGTTTCGATGCCCTCGGCGACCACGTCCATGTTGAGGCTGTGGGCCAGGGTCAGAATCATCTCCACCGTGTCTAGGGAGGTTTGGTGGTCTGGGGCAGTGGGGTTCAGGCGTTGGACAAAGGAGCGGTCGATTTTGAGGGTGTCGATGGGAAACTCGTGCAGTCGGCTGAGGGACGAGTAGCCCGTGCCAAAGTCATCGATGCAGAGCCGCACACCCTGGGCTTTGAGCCACTTGAGCGCCTGGGCTTCGGGGGTGAAGGTTTCGAGAATGCAGCTTTCGGTAATCTCTAGCTTCAGGCACTGGCGGGGAATTTGGGTGGCCTCTAGTATCGCCTCAAGGCGATCGATTAGCTCGGGCTGCCTGAGCTGGATGGCGGACAAATTGACATTTATAGTCAGCGGCATAGGCTGGGGGGCAGCCGCCTGCCAGCGGCTGAGCTGCTGGCAGGCGACTTCTAAGACCCACCAGCCGATGGGGCCAATCAGGCCGGTTTCTTCGGCCACGGGGATGAACTCTAGAGGCGAAACGAGCCCTCGGGTGGGGTGCTGCCAGCGCACCAGGGCTTCAAAGCCCCGCGCCTGACCGGTGGCTAGCGACACAATTGGCTGGTAGTAGAGACAAAATTCTTCGGCCTCAATGGCCCGCCGCAGGTCGCCCTCAAGCTGGAGCCGCTGGGTGATCTGGGTTTGCATGGCGGGGTCAAACACCACGTATTGGTTGCGGCCCTTGGCCTTGGCCTGGTAGAGGGCGATGTCGGCATCGCGCAGCACGTGGGTGGCGACCTGATAGTTGAGGGTGCTGTAGGTGATGCCGGTGCTAGTGGTAGAAAAGACTTCGTAGTCACTGACCCGAAAGGCCAGCGAAAACTGGTCTTGAATGCGCTTGGCGATCGCCAGGGCGTCGTCGGGGTGGGGCAGATCTTCGAGCAAAATGGCAAATTCGTCGCCGCCAAAGCGGGCCACAATGTCGGCGGGCCGCACGCAGCGCTGCAGCCGCTGGCTGGCCAATTTCAGAAACTCGTCGCCGATTAGGTGGCCCAGGCTGTCATTGATGTTTTTGAATCGATCGAGATCCATAAACAGCACCGCAAACAGCTGTTCGGGGTGCTGAGTACGCATTTGGATGGCGTGGTTGAGCGAGTTGAGGAAGCAGGCGCGGTTGGGCAGGTTGGTGAGACCGTCGTAGAGGGCGTCGTGCTGGAGCTGCTCGGTGGCCTGGAGCAGCTGGGCCTGGGTTTTTTGCAGACTCGTCAGGGACTGTTGCAGCGTTTGGTTGCTGAGTGCTAGGTTTTGGTAGAGGTTGGCATTTTCAAAGGAGATCGCCGCCTGGGCGCAGAGAATATCGAGCACCTGGAGGCGATCGCAGGTAAACGCCCCCGTGGTCAGATTGTTTTCTAGGTACAGCATGCCCATTGCCTGGCTTTTGTGCACCAGCGGCAGCCCCAACACCGACTTGAGCGAGTGTTTCCCCAGGTAGGGGTCGGCGGCAAACCGCAGCTCAACCCGCATGTCGTCGATCACTAGCGGGGTGGCGGTGCGATCGACAAAGTGAATCAGGCTGATCGGTAAGTGGCTACTGGTTTCGAGGGGCACCAGATCCCCCTGGCAGGTCTCGCCGCTGAGACACTGGGCCACCACCATGAGCTGATCGGCCTGCCGCAAGATTAGGGCACCCCGCTCGGCCCCGGCGTTTTCTAAGGCCAGCTGCATCAGGGTCACAATCAGCTGCTCGGGCCGCAGCTCTTGCGAAATCGCCTGGGAGGCTTGAATGACGGCGGCCAAATCGAGGGCGGCGGTGTCGCTGGTGCGGCTGCTGATCTGATCGTTGACGCTGAGCACCCCCGGCGCGGGTAAAGCCGACAAAATTCCCTGCAACGCCTCGGGGTAAAGGGTTTCGAGCTGGTGCAGTTTAGCCTTGGCCCCCCAGTGGGCGTAGGCGTGGTAGGCAGCCTGGAGGTAGGGCTGCGCCAGATTGTCGCGCCCCCAGGCCCGGTAGAACCGGGCGGCCAGTTCGTTGGCCAGGCCCTCGTCTTGAATGAAGCCCTGGGCTTTGGCGGAGGCAATCGCCCCATCGTAGGCCGCCATCGCCTCTAGATAGCGCCCCTCGACTCGGGCGATTTCGGCCTCAACCAGCTGCCAGCGGTGGCGGTGATTGCTGGGCGCGAAGCTAGCCCACTGCGCCAGCTTGGCCTGCTGCTGCTGAATGCGCTGCCAGCGGGCGGGCTGGTCGGCGGCGGGGGTCTGATCGTAGAGGGCCAGCTGAATCAGGGCGTCGTAGCAGGCGTAGAGGGCGCTAGGGAACTGGGCTCGCCCCCCATCCAGATAAGCGGCGACCTGGTCGGCCTGCTGGGCGGCTAGCTCAATCTGCCCAAACAGGTAGTAGAGCACCATCTGGTTGAAGTGGTAGTGAAACAGGGAGGTGCGATCGCTGTGCTCCAGATGAAACCGCACCGACGATTCGGCCTCATACACCGACCCGCTCAAGCACCAGGGATTCTCCCCTTCCCCCAGCAGGTTAAGCACCGTCTGCTGCACAATTTCTAGACACTTCAGCGACACCTGCTTGAGCTGGCGCAGGGTTTGCCGGTAGGCGGCCATCTCCGCCGCCAAATCCGCCAGGGGCTGTCCGGCAAAATAGGCGTAGTGGCTGTAGGCCTGGGCGTTGAGCACCACACACTCCAAATCTCCGGTGGCCAGCCCGCTCTGGTAGGCCTGCCCAAAGGCGGGCAGAGATTGGCGAATGGGGTCGCGCCAGTGGCTGATGAAGTTGTGCACCAGGTACCCGGCCCGGCTCTCGCAGGCCGTAGCCCCCAGCTGCTCTAGCAGCCCTAGGGCCAGCTGGCCAAACCCATAGCCCGCTTCGATGTCGCCCATGCTGCACAGCGCCATGCCGTAGCCCGCGTAGGCAAAAATCGAGATCGAACTGTTGCCATAGCGAATCGAAAACTCAACCTGCTTGGCCATCAGCAGCGGCATCAGCGCCGGAAGCGCTCGGTAGGTGGGGGCGCTGAGCTTGGTCATGATCTGCATCGCCGCCAGCCGCTGCGCATCCACCATGCTAGGCAGGGCCAGCAGGCTGAGGGGGGCCTGCCCGGCCCACAGCTGGCGGGTGGCGGCCAGGGCCTGCTGCACCTCGGTCGGCGCGGGCTGGGTGGGGAGATCTACCCCCAGGGTGTGCAACACGTCCAGTCCGGTATGGACCGCTGCCAGGTAGTTGCCCTGGGCCCGATCGGCCAGCAGCCGCACTTCGTAGACGGGCAGTTGGTCAAGCAGGTTGTAGGCATGGCGGAGGGTGAGGTCAGCCCACTGCTCCATCTGCTCAAAGTCGGTGCTCAGGTAGGCGGCTTCGGTGATCTCTTGGTGCAGGGCCAGGGTCAGATCGTACTGCTGCCGCCAGGTATTGGCGGGCAGCAGGGCAATGCCCTGGCGCAGATAGTCCAGCGCTGCCGGGTAGGCAGTGGCCGCCTTGGCCTTGCGACCCGCCTGCAAGTTGAGCTGGGCCAACTGCTCCCGTTCGGCGGTCGGCAGCAGCGCCTGCCCCTCGTTGAGGTGGTTGACGATGGTAAACAGCTGCTCGTCGCGCTGGGCTGGGGATGACTTGTGCCACAGCAGCTGACCAATGGTGAGGTGGGTCTGGGAGCGCTGGTCGGCTGGAATCAGCGAGTAGGCCGCCTGCTGAATGCGATCGTGCAAAAATCGATAGCTCAGATCGGGGGTATCTAGGGCAGGTAGAGAGCTCGACCCGCTAGCTTCAGGCTCTAGAAACAGGGTGTGTAGCTCGCTCTGGGGCAGCACCAGCCCTAGCTCCAGGGCGCTCCACAGGGCGATCGCCACGTCAGTTTCGGGCTGCTCTGAGACCAGCGCCAGCGTGCCCAAACTAAACGGGTTGCCGATGCAGGCCGCTAGCTTGAGCATCGCCTGGGTTGGGGGCGACAGCTTTTGCAGTTGCTGAGCCATAAAGATCACCACATCCTCGCCGAGGGCGGCGCTGCGAGCCCGTGCCAGATCACACTGCCAGGCTCCCTGGACTGGGTCAAAGGCGATCGTGCCCTCCTGGTGCAGGGCCTGCAAAAACTGGGTGGCAAAAAACGGGTTGCCCTCGGTTTTTTGGTAGACCAGATCGGCCAGGGGCTGGGCCAGGGGCACCGGGCAGACCAGGGTATCGGCAACCAGCTGACTGAGGCTGTCCGCCGACAGGGGCGGTAGCGTAATGGTGCTAATGGTGGCCCCGCTCTGGCGCAGGCTGTCGAGGGTGAGCATCAGCGGGTGGGCCGGGCTGACCTCGTTGTTGCGGTAGGCACCAACCAGCAGCAGGTGAGGAGACTGGAGGTCGCCCATCAGCAGCGTCATCAGCTGGAGCGAGGCCAGATCGGCCCACTGCAAATCGTCTAAGAACACCACCAGGGGGTGCTGGGGCGCGGCAAACACCTGAATAAAGTTTTGGAACAGCCGATTAAAGCGATGCTGCGCCGCCTGGCCCGAGAGTTCGACCACGGGCGGTTGGGGGCCGATGATTTGCTCCAGCCCAGGGATGACGTCAATCAGCAGCTGGCCGTTGGTGCCCAGGGCGGCCAAAATACCGCTGCACCAGGCCCGCAGCTGGGCCTCGGGCTCGCTGAGCAGCTGCTGCATCAGCGCTTGCAGGGCGGTCAAAAAGCCCGAAAAGGGAGTATTGCGCTTGAACTGGTCAAACTTGCCCTGAATAAAGTAGCCCTGCCGGCGCACCATCGGCTTCTGCACTTCATTCACCACCGCCGTTTTGCCCACCCCTGGGTCGCCCGCCACCAGCACAATTTCGCCGCCGCCCGACTCCCCGGCCCCGCCCACTCGCTCAAAGGCAGCCAGCACCGCAGCCACCGCTTGCTCTCGACCGTAGAGCTTTTCAGGAATTAGAAAGCGGCCGCTGCGATCGCGCTGTCCCAGCTCAAAGGCGGCTATCTGCCCGGTGTACTCTAGCTGCGTGCGGCACCGCTCGAAGTCGTGGTGCAGACCCACGGCGCTCTGGTAGCGATCCTCCGGATTTTTGGCCATCAGTTTACTGACGATCGCGGCCACCGCCGCCGGTACAGTCGGGTTCAAGCTCGCGATCGGCGGCGGTGTCTTGGCGATGTGGCAATACACCAGGCCCATCAGGGTCTCGGCGGCAAAGGGCACCTGCCCGGTCAGCAGCTCGTACAGGGTGACGCCGAGGGAGTAGTAGTCGGTGCGGTAGTCAACCCCGCGATTAATGCGTCCGGTCTGCTCGGGGGAAATGTAGGCCAGGGTGCCTTCTAACATGGTGTAGCCCGGCCTCGGCAGCGCCTCGCGCGGCAGGCGCGAGGCCAGACTAAAGTCGGTCAGCTTCACCTGCTGGGTGGCGGGGTTAATCAGCAGGTTGCTGGGCTTGATGTCTTTATGAATGATGTCTTGGTCGTTGAGGTGCTTGAGAATAGCGGTGAGCTGTTGGGCAATCTCCAAAAACTCCAGCAGCTCCAGCCCGACCTTGCCAGCAGTCCGGCGCTGCTCCAGCCACTGGCTGAGGGAGATGCCGCCAAAGTCTTCTAAAATCAGCGCGTAGCTCTGGTGATAGGGGAGCAGATCGTAGGGCTGCACGATGTTGGGCCGGTGCAACCCCCGGGCGATCGCAAACTGATGGCGAAACTGCATCAGCTCATCCTGGGTGGGCCGCTCGCTGCGCAACACTTTGACGATTACCGTCTGGCCGACGGCCAGACGCTGCGCCCGGTAAACCAGGCTCTTAACGCCGACGTGTAGCTGATCTAAAAGACGATATCCAGGCAGCTCAATCATCGGATGAGTCATTGAATGCTCTTTCTAGTCTTCCCGGTCTTGTCCACCGTGAAGAGGCGCGGCGCAGGGCAAAGCTCTCCCTGGGCCGTAACCTCATTTAAGCTCAGCTTGCCCTGGGCTTACTAGCGTTGGGCCGTTCTGGGGCAAAACGGCTGCCATGGTCTAGGAATATCGCCGCCGTGGGTCGGGATGAACGTTGAACGTTAGAACGTTCAAAGGTTTGAAGGTTCTAACGTTTGAACCACTGTGACTCGCTATCGACCTTGGCGATCGCCAATCCGCTCGGCACCCTGCAAGCACCACCAGGGGGTGACGGCACTGGGCAGGTGGGTAATCAGCTCAAACAGCACCCGATTGGCCCGGCCATGCGTTGGTAATAGGCCAGGTAGTAGAGCACCCGCAGGGGCAGCTCCACAGGCTGAGGCACGAGGCCCGTGGCCAGGGGTATAGATTTTAGAGATTGCATGGCAATACTTAGGTTAGGTCAACGGTTGTAGCCCGTGGCGAAAGATTTCGGCATACTGGTCTGCGATCGCATCGGCGCGAAACTGCTGCGATCGCCCTCGGCCCCGCGCCACAGGTGGGCGGGCGCAGTCTGCCGCACCTTGGCCAGCGCTTCTAGCAGGTAGGTAAGCCCTTTTGTTCGCACAGCCGCCCACAGGCGACGATCAGCGGGCGCGGCAGGGGCAGATCTTTGTCCAGCAGGGGGGCGATCGCCCCAGTGGCCACCCGGTCATCTACGCCAGCGTTGTAGATCACGTGGATGGGGGGCTGGGGCGGCTGCATCAGCGACGCAAACTCCGCTGCCACCCCAGCCAACAGGGCGATCAGTCCGTCGGCCTCGGCGAGCTGGCGGGCCAATAGCCCCCGCATGGCGCGATCGAGCGGGTGCCAGGGACGGTGGTACTGGCTGAGAGGTGAGTTTTGGGCGCACACCAGCAGCTTGGGGCGGTGGGGTAGCCCCCGGCCGCCCGCGATCGCCGCCAGATTGGCGTGGTCGAGGGCGGCGCAGACCACGTCGGGCCTGCGGGGCTGAATTAAGCGGCGCAGCGGCTTGATGGCCCGCACCATGCGCAGCGTACTAGAGCGCACCCCAGCCGGATTCAAGCCAAATACCGGGACATCGGGGTCGAGGGCGGCCTCGTAGCTACCGCCCAACTGGGCCAGGGCGATCGCTGGCTCAAATTGTTGGCGATCGAGGGCGTTGATCAGCCGCAAAAAATGCATTTCTGCCCCCCCGTTGCCGAGGGAAGCGGTAAAAAATAAAAGCTTTAATGCAGTATTTTTGTGTTTAAAGAAAGCCTGAGCATAGTCAGATAAATTATTGGGTTTTGTATGTACTCCAGGCGATGGACTGTCGATACGCTTCATGCCGCAACCGGGTAGTAACAATCTGGCTAAATTGTTACCTGAGCCCCATCACAACGGGTGCCACTTTGCCACCCCTTATGCCATAACTTACGCCACAAATTGTCGGCTCTGTTAAATCTCGTAGTGCCAGTGGTCGCTCGTCTCAGCCAAGATCAGCTGGCGCGATCGCCGATAGATCAGCCCCTGTTCCTCAAACTGACGCAGTAGGCGAGTCACCGTCACCCGGCTGAGGCCACTAAAGTCTGCCAGGTCTTGGTGGGTAATTTTGAGGTCGATCAAGCAGCCGCGATCGATCTGCAAACCAAAGCGGTTGGCCAGCCACTGCAATAAACCCAGCAGAGCGGCTTCAGCTCGGCGGTGGGTGCGCACCACCATCAGGGCCTCGGTATGCTTCAGGTAGCTGGTGATTACTTCTACCGGGGGCTGCCAGTCGCTGAGGGCGATGGACACCGCCTCCACCTCCGTCAGCGCCTCAATTAGGTAGGGATCGGCATCGGAGAGGGACTGCCCGACAATGTCGCCAGTGCTCCACAGGCCCAGGGCGATCGCCGTGCCGTCTTCTTGGTAGGTAATCGTTCGCACAACACCCGACTTGAGCAACCAGAGGCGATCGCGGCGAGCGGGCAAATAGCTGCGTCGTCCGCAGGAGCTAACGTCAGCCATTGGCCACCGCTGCAACTGCTCCAGAGAGAGCCCCTGCAACGGCCTGGCCGAGACAACGTGTGGCGCAGCCCCAAAATGATCCAGCTGGTTCAACATAACTATTCTCCTAATCTTGGGGGTTCAACCAAACCTTTGCCCCAACCGCTGATAGCTAGGCACCTGCAATTCAGCCCCTAGGGTGTTGCAAAATCAATTCCCTAGAGATTAACACAGCCTCAAAACATTTTCACTTCAAATGCAGCACATTTTAATTTAGACTACGAAAAAATTCTGCTCTGTGGGCAATGCGGAGGTCAGGCCGCTTTAAGTCTTGGCCCGTGACCAGCGGCACTGAGGTTGCCCTGGTACTGGCAGGGTTTCTGGTGTTTAACCTGATGTGAATGCTGGCCTCAGTTCCACCACGTTTTTACTCTCGGTGGCAATGTTACCCTCTGCGATTCGCGCTATGGAACCTGGGTTTTCCAAGCCGGAGCAGTGCCGGGTACTTTGGGTTGCTCAGGGCTCTGAGCACAGCGAGATGGCAAGTTCTGCGGTCTGGCCTAGACCAAGACAACGAGTCTGACACAACCAGCGATCGCATCAAGACCTGGTGTGCGCAGATTAAGTCGGCGATGGAGATTTAGGGTTAGCGGGTGTTGGGTGCTTAGACATAGCTGGTACCCAACGCCCAATTGCCTGCGTAGTGATAGGATTATTGACAATTAATTGCAATAGATATTGTCACCTCTCGGCCATGACTTTGACACTCACCTCTGGGAACTGGGATGACCTGCATCGGCAGGCGGTAGTCACCTGCCCCGAAAACCTGGTGCTGGAGGACTTTGAGACCCTAGTGGGAGTATCGGAACCCATCGGGTGCGGCTACCATCGCGGTATGGAGCTATCCCCTGGGGTATGGCTGAGCTTTTCAGAAACCAATTACTACCAGGATGTGAGCCTAACTGTACCCGCCCACGACCACCCCATTCAGATCGGGGTTTTGCTGTCGGGATATTTGAGGTGCAGCATTCATCCCACCCTGGGCGGCAGTTGCAGCTATTTTTCGGGCAGTGGTGTTTCGCCAGCTTACGTAGAGATACAGCCGGGCGGGCAGCAGTTGACCAGCCTCAACCTTGAAATTGACCCGGCAGTCATGGGGTCATTTCTTGCCGACGGGCCTGGTCAGCCCGAAATCATTCAGCAGCTGTTTAGAGGGGAAGACTGGAAAGCGTCGTTTTACCCTAGGGTGACGCCTGCAATGCGATCGCTTGTCCGCCAGATGTGGCACGCCCCCTACCGAGGCGTTGTCAAGCGGCTATACCTTCAGGCCAAGGCGTTTGAGCTGCTGGCGCTACACCTGGAGCTGATATCAGACCATGCCAGTCAGCCTCAACCCTGTAGTGGGTTGAAACCCGACACCGTAGCCCGTTTGCACTATGCCAAAGAGATTTTGACGAACCAGCTAGAAAACCCACCATTGCTGTCAGAGTTGGCCAAGCAGGTGGGGGTGAGCGATCGCACCCTCCAGCGCGGCTTTAAATCCCTGTTTCACACCACTGTGGTGGGTTATCTAAAACAGCAGCGACTCCACCAGGCCGAGAGACTGCTGCGCCAGGGCAACTGCACCGTTGCTGAGGTGGCTACGCGGGTGGGTTACGGGCATCTGGGGCGCTTTGCCGCTGAGTTTAAGCAGCAGTTTGGCATCACGCCAAAGGACTGTCTGGCAGGGAATCGGGTGAATGGGTAGATGGGTTGCTATAGCAGTTCTCAATTTGGTGAGCTACACATTGGCTGAGTTCTAGATCCCCCGGTTTCTGGTTGTCTAGTGGTTTGAACGCAAGCAGCCCCAATGAAAGGCGACGGCAGTTGCGATTTAGGCGCAGTACTTAAGCCCTGTAGAGAAACTGAATAACAGTTGAAGCGATCGCTTGGAGACAGGCGATCGCGTTTTGTGGCAAGAGTCAGATTGGGTGCCAATCTTCCAATTGGCGGATTTTGGATCATCGCTGGCGGATTTTGGATAGACGTACCTGGCGGGCGTTCTCTACACTGCTCACTATTGCAATTAAGAATGATTAGCAATAGAGATCGTTCACTAGTGTGGGAGTGCTTGAGATGTGTGTGTGGCAAGTTGCGGCTTCGGTACGGTTGGCGTTGATGGTGCTTTTGTCAGGAAGCCTGGTCGGGGTAGTAGCGTTGTCTGTTGCAGCGCAGGAACCGCAAGCGAGTGACGAGTTAACCGATCAACCGGATGCTCAACAACCAGATCTATCTTTAGCCCCTGAACCGCCGCTGATGGTGACCTCTGAGTCTCGCCCGCTCAATGAGCTTGACCAGCCTGCGACAACGGTTGAAGACAGGGTGGCACAAATTGAAGCCTCGCTAACGCAAATTACCGGAGTGCGGGTTGAGACTACCGAGGCGGGCTTGCAGATTTTGCTCGACACTGCCGAGGGTACGCTGGCGACCCCGGCGACGCAGACGGTGGGCAATGCGCTGATTGCGGATATACCCAATGTGGTGCTGGCGCTGCCCGAGGGCGGCAACTTTGAGCAGTTTGGCCCGGCGGAGGGCATTGCCTTGGTGGCGGTGACGAATGAACCGGGGAACCGGGTGCGGGTGGCGATTACGGGGACGGATGCACCGCCTGTGGTGGCGGTAACGGCGACGGGACTGGCAGTGACACTGGGTGAGGCCGCCAGTGGCCCAGAGGATGAAGCCATTCAGGTAGTAGTGACGGGAGAGCAAGATGAAGGCTATAACCCATCGCAGTCAAGCACCATAACGCGAACCGATACACCGCTGCGAGACATTCCTCAGTCAATTCAAGTCATCCCTTTAGAAGTATTGCGAGACCAAGGCGTTGATCTGACTGGTGCGCTGCTTAACGCGCCCAGTGTTCGCAACACAGCCCCAACCAACTTCGACTCGGTGCGGCTACGGGTTCGAGGCTTCATTACTCCAGCGACCGTAAACGGGTTTGAAGACTCTCTTAATTCCTCTACTATTGGCGGGGATCTGACGGGCTTTGAGAGTATTGAAGTGCTGGGGGGGCCTAACTCTGTCTTGCTGGGGTCATCAGCACCCGGAGGGACGATCAACCTTGTGCCTAGGCAACCCCTAAGTGAGCCTTACTATTTTGCAGAAGTAACAGCTGGAAATTTCAACTTTTATCGAGGTGAAGTAGATCTCTCGGGGCCACTAGATGATTCTGGAAAGAGTTTGTATCGTTTGAACACCTCTTACCGCGATCAGCAGTTCTTTTCTGATTTGTCGAGAACGCGTAGCTTTGTCATAGCTCCGGTAGTGAGCTTAGAATTTACAGAAAATACTCGCTTGACCCTTGACACTCGCTACGCAGACGCTACATTTGACTCTATTCCCTTTGGGCTGCCTGCCGCTGGCACAATTCTATCTAACCCAAACGGCCAGATTCCTCGCAATGTCAATGTCAATGAGGGAACCTTTCAAGCTACAAGCACTCGGTTTGGTTATACCCTTGAACACGATTTTAGTGATAATTGGTCTTTTAGAAACGCATTTCAATTTACCAAATATGCTGGAGGCTACTTCGGTAATGATGGCGGCACCTTTCCCCTCGGGCTTTTAGGCGATAACCGCACGCTAGAAAGAGTTTTTCTTAACGAACGCAGCGAGCAGCGCGACCTTCGCTTCTCAACCAACGTTATTGGTGAATTTGCAACGGGTTCAGTTCAGCATCAGCTTTTGCTTGGCTTTGACTGGGGAGGCATCGTTGGCGAATTTGGCGGGGAAGATAGAGAGATCGCTCCCCTTGATGTGTTTAATCCTGTCTACGGCAGTCTTCCTGGAGCCGTCATACCTGGCTCTGCCTATAGCATCCAAAATGTGACCGATGAGCTTGGCTTCATCGTGCAAGATCAAATTGCCCTGGCTGACAATTTAAAGCTGCTTATCGGTGGTCGATTTGATCTATTTCAACAAACCAATGTCAATGTCCTTGATGACACTAGAACAAGTCAATCAGGCAATGCCTTCAGCCCGCGTGCAGGCATTGTTTACCAGCCTATCCCCCCAATTTCCCTCTATGCAAACTATAGCCGCTCCTTTCAGCCAGCCATTGGTCAGGCATTTGATGGCAGCATCTTTCGGCCCACCAGAGGTACTCAGTTTGAAGTGGGAGTTAAAGCCGACTTCAATGACAGGCTTTCGACAACGCTCGCACTCTATAACATTACCCAATCGAATGTTTTAACGGCTGATCCTGACAACTTAGGGTTCTCAGTTCAAACCGGAGAACAGCGCAGCCAGGGGATTGAACTCAGCCTCACAGGTGAAGTTCTATCGGGATGGAATGTGTTTGCTAGCTACGCGTACAACGATGTGCGAGTAACCCAAGACAACTCTATTGCCGTAGGCAATCGTGTGCTACAGACAACTCCTCATGCAGCCAGCCTATGGACAACCTATGAACTTCAGCACGGAAGCTTGCAAGGTTTAGGATTTGGGCTGGGTCTTTTTTATGTGGGCGATCGCGCTGGGGATGCTGGCAATACCTTTGAAGTACCCAGCTACCTAACAACCGATGCATCTGTTTTCTATAAACGAGATAGATTTCGAGCCGCAATTAATGTGAGAAACCTTTTTGATGTCAACTATTTTGAGTCTGCCTTTAACCGAACCCGAGTTTTCCCCGGTACACCGCTAACAATCCAGGGCAGCATTTCTTGGACATTTTGATAGATAGAAATCTTCATGAAACGATTTTTGCGTCACCTCACAAATTGGGCATGTCTAGGGATTGTGGCATTCGTACTGGTTACGGCCTGCCACCAAAGCAGCAATCAAGATGCCACAGTTCCATCAGCGGAGGCAGAGAATTGTCGAGTCGTGCAGCACCCCATGGGTGAAACCTGTATTCCCCTCAACCCTCAACGGATTGTGACATTAGATATTCTCAACCTTAGTAACTTGATTGCCCTAGGCATAAAACCTATGGCAGCCGAGATCTGGTCTCCAGTAGAGGGTGAAATTGGGTTTCCTGAGCATTTAGTAGATGCGCTTGAGGGAATTGATCTATACGACAATTCTATGGGGCAATCCGATTTAGAAAAAGTTTTGCAGCTCAAACCAGACTTGATCGTGGGTACCTCAGATCCATCGGCACAGGTCGTATATCAGCAGTTATCAAAAATTGCGCCTACGGTGTTCATACCTTGGCCAGAAATTTCACGGAACTGGAAGCAAAACCTGATAGAAACAGGCAAAATTTTTAATAAGGTAAACCTCGCCAATCAATTTGTAAGCGAATATTACCAAAGAATAGAAGGCCTGAAAAAACGTTTAAATCAGTCAGGAAAAAGTTCTTCTGGGAATCAAGGCCAGCCATTCTATGCATCATTTGCTTATGTCAGGGAAGGATTAATCCTGGCCCAAAGAGGTTCGTTCTCTGGCACAATTTTGACTGATCTCGAACTGCTATCCCCTCAAGCATCCGATCTTATGAGTTTGCCAATTTCTGAAGAAAGCTTACCAGATATCGATAGCAATGCTCTTTTTGTTGGTGCTTATCAGGAAGATGACCGTTCTACTCTAGAGAGTCTTCGACGTAGCCCTCTATGGCCTAAGGTAAAGGCCGTTCAGCAAAAACAAGTCTACTTTGTTGATTTTTACTCATGGTATGGCTTCGATTTTCTCTCTGCCCATGCTGTGCTAGATGATATCGAAAAATATTTGCTCAATACACCCTAAGTCATGCCGAAACATACCTTATTTGTTTGCAAATCCTGCCACTGCTCTACCGACAAGCGCCCAGAGCATCAACCTGCTGATGGTGCTTTGTTACTCGAACAACTCTCTACCTTAGGAGCAGATCAAGTGCAATCTGACTGCCTTGAAGTGCAGGCAGTGGGTTGTCTCTGGACTTGTGGTGAACCCTGTGCTGTGGCGTTCTCTGCCCCCCATAAACCTACCTATCTTTTCACCGCTCTACCCACGGCTGAAGCTGCCCCCGCCCTACTTGAGTTTAGCCGAATCTATGCCGATAACCCCACAGGTGATGTGCCGTGGAAGCAGTTTCCCGAAGTGTTTCAGTCCGTAAGTTTTGAGTCTGTAAGTATTGCCAAGATTCCAGCGGTGGAGGGAGGTGAGTAATATATGAGCGCACCAATAGTCCCTCATCGAAGAGAGATAAGGCAAGAGATGAAGTCTAAATTCAACGTTGCTAGCTTACTGCATAATCGCTCATTTCACGTACAAAAGGAGGATGGAAGCCGAGCACAATGTCTTGTTTTGGTATGCCCAAATCTACTAAATCTGCTGCGATATCATGCTCAGTTGAATTATGGAAAATCCAAATTTTATCATTGCGAATATCTAGATGCATTACACAATGATGTACCCACCGCTCATGTTGCCACCCTAAGTGCACAATTTGATAATGGTTGCGCTGTATGTCAAAAATAGTTTCAACTTCAATGTCTCCGTAGGCAGGCTTGCTTTCGGCATGGTTCAACAAAATGTTTTGCACAATCTGCTGATAGTGAGCCAGCTTATCAGTTACATTTTCCATAGAGCAATTTCCTCTAGCTTGATGTCGTAAACATCCAGCCTTACATTATTTTTTCTCTTCCATGTCTACACCACCCACCTTGATTTGTAACGGATCGTGAGTCACAGTCCACCCATCCTTAATCAAGGCAGTTTTGACAATTTGGTGAAAGCGATCTCTAGCCACTATTCAGTTGTCACTCCCCATAAGACCAATTTCTTGCCATAACCAATGATAACTCGCTCCCATCGGCCCCTACTGCGACTGCTTCGCTATGGCAAACCCTACCGGGTTCAAGTTTGGGGCGCAATCATCTGCTCCATCTTTCGCACCCTGTTTGACCTGGCTCCGCCCTACCTAATTGGCGTTGCCGTCGATGTCGTTGTTGAGCAAGAGACCTCTCTGATTGCCCGGCTAGGGGTGCAAAATCCGCTCACCCAACTGCTGGTGTTGGCGGGGTTGACCGTCGTGACCTGGGGACTAGAATCTCTCAGCCAGTATGGAGCCGATAAACTCTGGCGCAACCTGGCGCAAACCCTACAACATGAGCTGCGGGTCGATGCCTACAACCACCTCCAGGGGCTCGACCTCGCCTACTTTGAAGACCACAGCACGGGTACCCTGCTGTCGATTCTCAACGACGACATCAACTAGCTAGAACGCTTCTTAAACTCCGGTGCCCAAGATTTAATCAGCTTTTTTACCCGTGTTTTGGCGGTGGGAGTTAGCTTTGTGCTGCTGGCCCCAGGGATTGCCTGGTTCGCCATGGTGCCGATTCCACTTATTTTGTGGGGCACGTTTTTGTTTCAGTCGCGGCTGGCTCCTCGCTACGATGCGGTGCGCGACCAGGCCGGGGCAATTAGCGATCGCCTCGCCAACAACCTCTCGGGCATGGCCACGATCAAGAGCTTTACCGCTGAGGGGTATGAGCGCGATCACGTTCACCACGACAGCCATGCCTATTGCCAGAGCAACCAGCAGGCGATCGCCCTGAGTGTGGCCTTTCAGCCTGTGCTGCGGTTCTGCATTTTGCTGGGCTTTGTGCTGACGCTCTATCTGGGGGGACGAGAGGTGCTCCAGGGACAGCTCAGCGTGGGCACCTACGGCTTTATGGTGTTCATTGTGCAAGATTTGCTGTGGCCCTTCACAGTTTTGAGCGAGATTGTCGATGAGTACCAGCGGGCCATGGCCTCGGTACGGCGGGTGATGGGCCTGCTCGATACACCCGTGGCCATTTTGCCGGGGCAGCAGCCGTTACCCCTGGGCAAGGTGCAGGGCGAGATGCAGTTTGAGGCTATCACCTTTGCCTACAACGGTCGCCAACCAGTCCTCAAGCAACTCTCCTTGCACGTCCCCGCCGGAGCCACGATTGGCATTGTGGGAGCCACCGGGTCAGGCAAAAGCACCCTGGTGAAGCTGCTGCTGCGATTCTATGACGTGCAGAGCGGCCGCATTCTAATTGACGGTCAGGATATTCGCGACCTCAATGCGCTAGATCTGCGCCGCTGCATTGGCTGGGTGAGTCAGGACGTGTTTTTGTTCCACGGCACGGTGGCCGAAAATATTGGCTATGGCAGCTTTGACGCCAGCCGTGAGCAAATTATCCAGGCCGCTAAGCAGGCGGAGGCCCATGACTTTATCCAGGAACTGCCCCAGGGCTACGATACCGTTGTCGGTGAACGGGGGCAGAAGCTCTCGGGGGGGCAGCGGCAGCGGCTAGCGATCGCCCGCGCCATCCTCAAAGACCCACCGATTCTGGTGCTGGATGAAGCCACCTCGGCGGTAGATAATGAGACTGAAGCGGCCATTCAGCGATCGCTGGCAGTGATTACCCAGGGGCGCACGACGATTGCGATCGCCCATCGCCTCTCTACCATTCGCCAAGCCGACTGCATCTATGTGATGGACAGAGGGCAAATTGTGGAGCAGGGCACCCATGACGAGTTGCTAGCCATGGGCGGCATTTACGCGGGCCTTTGGCGAGTGCAGTCGGGGGTGGTTTCAGAGATGGAAGTTGAGGTGTAAAGCTTAAAGCAAAGCGGAGCCGTGAATCTTGCACCCTGCACTTTGAAATCCTAAACACCGTAACTACTCGTAGACCGATTTTTAAGCCAGTAGAAGTCCAGCTCCACAAGTCCTAGGGTAAGGATGCCGACGTAACTACTCGTAGACCGATTTTTAAGCCAGTAGAAGTCCAGCTCCACAAGTCCTAGGGTAAGGATGCCGAGGGCCAGCAGCACCTGGATCAGGGCTATGCTGCTGCCGGAGCCTGCGCCCAGAATCGCTGACAGGTGGTTGTCCGAACCGAGCATCCAGGCTTCAAACAGGCGGTCGGCCAATCTGGCCACAGGCTAGATTGGCCGACCGTTCCACCAGGCTACCGAATGATAACCGTCCGCATTGCTGGCACAGATAACTAGACGACCTGCACCAAACGGCTGACTCGATACTGCTTGACCGGGGCTGGGTCTTCTCCAGAATTGTGAGCCGTCATTACAGAACCACAGACCTCCACTCTGGCTTCGTAGACGCCAGCAGTGCGCCGCCCATCGGGGGCTGCAAACTCTAAGCGAACGTCAGCCCAATCGGCCTCTCCCAGCTCATGATCAGGGTCTTGGGCCAGAACCTGGGCAGCTTTGCGGTAGTTCACCCACTCCCAGCCCCGCTGCATCCAGATGTCGCGCTCCACAATTTGAGCGTACTTCCCTAACCCAGACCAACCTCGATAAAACGGACGGAGTTGGGTCACGGGACAATCTCGGGTGATCAGCCCGTCTAAGATCTGAGGCTCAAGGTGTCCCCAAACCTGCCCGGTGGGAAAGTCTATCAGGGTAGGGGCAGCTCCATCACCAGCCAGCCGTCAACGGGGTTGGCGCTGCCAATCGGATCTTCGCCGTTGGTTTTGGAAATCACCGAGCAAAATTGACAGTCTGCGGCCAGAGATGGGATGGTCATGGGGTTTGCGGTGTTGAGGGTGAGAGCAGCTGGGTTCTAAGCTCGTCTAAGTACAGCTCGGTGCCAATGGGGCCGGGCAAGCCCAGACACAGATAGGCCGGCATGAAATAGACTCGCCCGGATTTACTGGCATTGAGGGATTGCGCGATCGCATTGTCCGACCAAGCCTGTTTGAGGCGGTTGAGCTGGTGGCTGGTAAAGTCATTTCCACTGGACCGGGTTGGAGTGTCCCAGTTGAAGCCCAGCAAAATAATCGAATCCGCCGCGTTGAGTTCTGGCAAAACCTCTAACGAAATCTCCGTCGCGGTGCCAATCTCTGCCGCCTCTAGCCCCTGGGGATACAGCGGTTGAAACCCGAGGTCTTTGACCAGAGAGCCGCAAAAGCTGTTGCTGTGGCTGATCAGGCTAAATGTCTGGGCATCCCCAGAGCTCAGCATTAGCACGTTGGGATGCTCAGCTACGACGGCGGCAAACTCAGCCTGGGCAGCTTTGACGCGGTTTTCTGTTTCGGCAATTAGCGTTTCGGCGCGATCGCCCCGGTTCAGCACCTGGCCGATTTCCCGCAGGTGGGTTTGCCCACCCGCCACGTCAAACACCAGCGTGGGGGCGATCGCCGATAGCGCCGCATACTGCCCGGCGTTGTAGTCGGGGCTCAAAATCAAATCGGGCTGGACGCGAGCAATCCCTTCTATCGAAGGCTGGTAGGCGAGGCCCACATTGACCGGCTGGGTCGTCACCCAACCCCCCAGATAGGGAATTTGCTGAGCTGGATTCGTATAGTCGCCCTGGTGCAGGGCCATGTGATCGGCGTACCCGGCAGGTTGTGCCCCCAACGCCAGCACTTGCTCTAGCAGATATGGCCCCAGCACCACCACCCTCTGGGGCTGCCCACAAATTTCGGTATCGCCCAGGCCATGGGTAATGGTGCGGCAATCTGCCGATGGGGTAGGCGGCGCAGCCTCCGACTGATCGGACACCGGTTTATCGGCGATCCCTTGGCAGGCCACCATAGCCCCAACCGTAAACACCGCTAATGTGAATGATTTGATCGTGGCAATAGATCTCACAATGACTTAAATTCTCCATCTCCTTTCATCGCGGATTTCATTCGAGTAATGTCCACCATTCAAATCCCCCTGCCCTGCTTATTGAGGAGGATCAGTAGATCACAAAGTCCCCGCAGCCCTCACCCCCAGCCCCTCTCCCAGGGAGGCTACTAAGTACACACATCTCGTGAACCACTCCAACTGGCCGATTTAGGCCCGCCTAGCCCGCCTAAATCGGGGGCTAGGCTCTCAAAATCTCCAAATTTTTGGGGGATTTGGGAGCTAAAGCGAGGGAGATGAGGTCAAACATGACTTGTGTGTACTTAGTAGCCCAGGGAGGAGAGGGGAGCCGGAACCAGACTTCAAAGTCCCTCTCCCAGCTTGGGACAGGGATTTAGGGTGAGGGCTGGAGTACGGCAAGAAAGCGTGTTTGTGATCTACTGAGGATGCAGAATGAAACTTAAACCACCTAAAACGACACCGAAACCGACCCCACAATCGACAGCGGGGCACCGGTCGCATTGCCAAAACTGCGAGAATTATTGGTACTGCTGATGTAGTTCACATCAAATAGGTTGTTGATGTTTAACCCCAGTCGCCAGCTCTCGCGGTTGTAAAATAGGGCCGCATTGGTCAGGAAATAGTCGCCCACCGTAAAACTATTGGCCAGATCGCCATAGCGATCGCCCACATAGTTGACCCCAACCCCAAAGCCTAACCCTTGCAAACTACCCGCTTGAAGTTCGTAGGTAGTCCACAGGCCAGCGCTGTGAAGCGGAGCATTAAATAGGCAATTGCCAACGGGAATATCGTTATCTTGCGTAACCCTGGCGTCGGTATAGGCATAGTTGGCAATCACGTTCCAACCCGGTAAGATTTCGCCCGCAATATCGAATTCAATTCCCTGGCTGCGCTGCTCACCAGCGGCGATCGTAAAAAAGGGATTATTGGGGTCTGTGGTTGCCACATTTTGCTTCGTGATGTTGTAGTAAGCCAGGGTGGCAAACAGGTTGCCGTCGAGGAATTCAGCCTTGGCCCCCACTTCAAACCCCCTGGCACTTTCCGCATCAAGCGGCACACCACTGGCGGTCTGCCCAAAATTGGGGGTGAAGGATTGAGAATAGTTGGCGTAGAGCGATACGGTTTCTACGGGTTGATAAACCAGGCCTACACGAGGGCTCCAGGCCTGATCAGAACGGCTGCTAGCAGCATCATTGAGATCGCGAAAGTCTACGCTGTCGTAGCGTAAGCTGGCCACCAAAATCAAATTGTCGGTGAATGAGATTTGATCCTGAAGAAAAACACCGATCCGGTCGTACTCCGTATCAAAAGGTGCAAACAGAGGCACCGTCTCAAAATCGGGTCTGGGGGCACCATACACCGGGTTGAAAATATTCAATGAAAGCGGAGTAGACAGGTCGAGCCGGGTGTACTGCTCATCGAATCGATTTAGGTTTAAATCGGCTCCAGCTAGAAGGGTATGCTCGATGGAACCGGTATTAAACTCGCCTACTACGTTGGCTTGAATGGTGTAGTCGTCGGAGTGATAGGCGCGATCGGCAAAAAAGCGGGTCACATCGCCTGTGGTTTCATCCACAAAAAAGGGCAGCGCCGTCAGGACGTTGTAATCTTGGCCGACGTAGCGAAAGCCCTGATTCAAAGTCCAGTTGTCGTTGAATTGGTGGGTTAAATCGTAGCCCAGGTTGAGGGCGCGGTTTCTTAAAAAGTCGTCGGGTTCACCGATAATGCGGCTGCGGGGTACATCGACAACTCTGTCACCGAAGGCTGGTAGCCCTAAATCAAACGGAATTTCCTCATCGGTATATTCCATCAGCACGGTTAAGTTTGTGCGCTCGCTAATATCCCAGCTCAAGACCGGCGCAATAAAGGATCGCTCCGAATCAGTGTTAAAGTCTCGCAACCCATCCTCACTCTGATGTGCGGCATTGACGCGATAGCGCAGGGAGCGATCTGCCGTGAGCGGCCCAGTCAGGTCAAGGGTGGGGCGAATCAGTCCATAGCTGCCAATCTGTAGGCCAAATTCGTAGGCGGGTTCGGCCAGGGGCCGCTCCGTAACCAGATTGACCAGCCCCCCAGGGTCAGCCTGGCCAAACAGAACCGAAGACGGCCCTTTGATCACTTCAATCCGCTCAAGGTTGGCGGTTTCTTGGCTGCCCAGGCTGTCATTGATGCGGTAGCCGTCGCGCAAAATGGCTCCAGCGGTGAAATTATCGCTGGTAAATCCGCGAATGGTCAGGTTGGTGCTGTTGCCAAATGGCCCCAGGCGGCCAGAGATGCCGCTGACATTTCGCAGGGCGTCATCCACCCGAATAACTTGCTGGTCTTCTAAAATTTGCTGGGGAATCACCTGCACCGACTGGGGAATCTCCAGAATGGCGGTATTGGTTCGGGTGGCTGTTGCGGCATTGGGCACAGCGTAGTCATCCTCAGCCTGCTCACCCGTCACCTCAATTTGAATGGCCTCTTCTGCCGCAGACTGCGCCAGTGGCTGCCCGATCGCTGCGGTTACGGTCAGTCCTGTGGCTCCAGGGTTAAAACTCACGGCGGGCGGCACATCGGTACCGGTAATGGCAATGCGCACCTGGTTGTCGGGCAAGTTGGTGACATTCACCAGGGCAATCCCCTCCACCGGACTGCTGGCAAACACCTCATCTCCCACTAAAACGGCATTGGCAATATCGGCAATGACAGCGTTACCCGTGGTTGTGGTTGGGGGGGTAGACAACTCGCCACTGGCTTCAACCCACAGCCTAAGGCCCTCCTCAGTCGCTTCGATCTGCACGCGGGTGAGCTCAACTGGCTCTGCCTGGGCCAGTTGAGCCGACCACTCCGCTACGGTGGTGGCGGCCCCATCAGTTGGTAGATCAGCCTCTAATGGCCTGCGATCCGTTAGGGGATGCTCGACTGGGGGCACTTCGGCTGGGGGGTCAGTCCCATGGGTTGGCTCCAGATCCGCCGCTAGCACCGTTGCCCCCGCCCAGGGACCAGGACAAAAATCTATTGCCCAAGGAATTGCGCTAGCCAGCAGGGCCAGCGATACGCTCCGCGCCAATATCATGTCTTTTTCACACCACTCACAACGCCTGACACGGCTCTGCTAATGAAAATTATTCTTATTTGTCAGGTGAAAGCATCATAGAGGTTAGGCGCAAGCGACACCTTCGTAAGCCGGACTTTTTTCTTTGCGGGCGGGACTTTTTGTCTGGGCAATCCCCAATTTTTTAACTACACTGGCTCAGCTGATAGGCTTTGGGGCTAATAGCAAACTGACGCCGAAAGGCCGTACTAAAGGCTTCGGGATTGCGGTAGCCCACCTGGGCTGCGACCTGGGCAATAGTGCAATCAGTCTCCTGCAAAAGCTGCTTAGCCTGCTCCATCCGGTAGGTTTGCAGATAGCCAAATACCGTAGTGCCAAATAACTGGCGAAATCCCTGCTTGAGCTTGCGATCGTTTAAGCCGACCTGGTGGGCTAATTCCTTCAAAGATGGGGGATTGTTGGCTTTCTGAATTAAGATTTCTCGGGCCTGGTGGAGTTGTTGAATGTCGTGCGATCGCAGCCTCAGTCCGTCCCCAATCGGGCTATCCTCCGTCCATGCGGCAAACTGCAAGGCCAGCAGCTCCAGGGCTTTGCTCTCTAGGTAAAGCTGCTGCATCAAACCCTGGTACGGGCACTTTACAATTTGCTGAACCAGCTGCCGCATGGTTGGTGTCATCGGCCCCAGGGATTGATGAAAGCGCTGCGTTGTATCACCCTCAATCAGTTTTTTTAGAGGCCAAGACAAGGGGGAACATTCGGTACTAAACTCGGCAAAGTAGTCGGCGTTAGCAAAAATTGTCACCAGGTGTAGCGGCTGCCCAGCGGGCCATTCCTCAATCTCGGTGTGGTTGGGCAAGTGGTAGAGGTAGTGGTGGCCCGCCAGCTCCGAGTAGTTGGCCTGAATATCTGAGGCATGCAATGTTTGAATGTGCGACATTCCAGCCAAGTAAAACTTAGCCACCAGGGGAAAGGTCGCCCCGTGATTCTGCTCAATGCGCAGCGGTCGTTGCAGTTCTGCACAGCGAATTTGGAGGGTTAATCCGCCCCGCAGAGAGAACGTGCGATCGCCCCCTGTTCCCAGCGCCTGGGGCAGATTGAACTGGCTACCGTAAGCCATGGGCTGATAGAGCCGCTCGCCCCGCTGCTGGGCCTGGGTACACAGGGCCTGCCAATCTCTGGGGCTAAGTTGAACGGGGCTGGAGGCATACACCAACCCACCTGCTTAGACCATGACAGTACGGGCTGAACCGTTTGCATTATGCCTGCAAATGAAATTTATTATCAATAACAGTACCACAGGCCTCGGCGGCGGTGACGTTAGGGCCGCGATCGCTAAACAAGCACCCCTAGGGCAACTGCTGGGCCTAGGCTGCTTCCCCATCCCCGGCAGAACCTCATTCTGCGGCCGCGATCGCCCCCGATCCCTGGGTGAGTGGTAGTATGTAAACCACTCATCAGTTCCACTGGGGATCAGCCACTGGAGGAAACGGGGAAAGAGCAGTGAAAATCTGCCGCTGTTCCGCAGCTGTGAGGCAATTTTGGGTTTAAATTGCCGATTTTGGATCCGCAGGCAGCTGTTCTAAAATCGCTAAGCCAAAATTGACCGAGTCAGAATGCCCGCCGATGGTACGTTCATGTTCTACGACATCTGCGAGGTACGGATGATGATTGGTTTCAATGCGCTAGCGCGATCGCCCGCTATAAAAGGTATCTGGCCGCTGTATTAACCAGAGTGTTGCTACAGCACCCTGGTGAGGGTCTTAGCTGGACGGCCTGCCAACAGCGGAGTTTTAAGGCTAACGTCACTGGGGTCGTCGCGCAGCGATGTACGCGGCCTTTTAGAAAGGCAGACGATCGCGGCTCAAAATTCTGGGTGTGTTTGCGATCGCTGGGCAGAAATTCACCCTAGAATCAATCCCGCAAGGGATGTACGACAATAGCCTCACAATGCACAATGATTGCGCTGGCCTCAGGGTGATGCACCGGAGTGATCTCCCTAGTCAAGCCACTGGGACTCATCTTCGGGTCACCCATAGGCCATCCTATCGAGGTCGTCAGACCTTACCCGCGCCCCAGGTTTCTGGATAGGCCGTGGGGAGTTTGGCCTGTCTACCTCCTAAAAAAATCCCAGAAAGTTATGATCTTAGGCTCGGGTCTCGACAACAGTAAATGAACACCATGGTCAAAAAGTCAGATTTTGTTTTAACTCCCTACATGAAGAGCAGTGACCTACGCGCCACCTATCAAATCTTCAACACGGTAGTTCCCTATATCGGGCTGTGGGTCTTGGCGGTCAAAGTCGCCTCACTTTCCCTCTGGCTGTTGCCGCCCATCGTTGGGTTGATGGTGTTATTTTTGCTGCGCAGCTTCTCGCTGATGCACGACTGCGGTCACTATTCTCTGTTTCGGTCTAGATGGGCCAATAGAGTAATGGGCTTTGTACTGGGGGGCATCAACGCCATCCCCCAATATGCCTGGTCGAGAGATCATGCGTACCATCATAAAACCAATGGCGATTGGCAGCGGTATCGCGGCATTGCCGACTTTCTTTCTACTGAAGAGTTTGCTCAACTCAGTGCCTTTGATCAGAAACTCTACGGCCTACTCCGGCAGCCCATCATGACCCTGCCAGGGGGCTTTTTCTATCTCGTCATTCAGCCCAGACTGACTTTGCTGTTGGGCATTCATGAATTTATTGGGCATGGGTTGACCTGCTTAAAGAGCAGTGGCGTCAAAAGTTTTGGCACTATTATTTCCTCCCACCGATCTAAGCACTGGCAGTCGAGCGAGGAGTTTTGGGATGTGCTGTTAAACAATATTTTTGTCGTGGGCAGCTGGTTCATGTTGAGCTACCTGATCGGGCCAGGGCTATTTTGGGGTCTGTATGCCACCGTGTTGACCCTAGCCGGGGCGATTTTTATCTGCGTCTTTTTTGTACAGCACAATTTTGAAAGCTCCTATGCCCACAAGACCGCCGATTGGGATTACCTACGCGGGGCAATTGAGGGCAGCAGCTACCTAGATTTGCCACCCATTCTGCGGTGGTTTACCGCAGATATCAGCTACCACACCATTCACCACCTCTCAGAGAGAATTCCTAACTACAACTTGGCCGCCTGCCACCGGGCCAACCGTCATCTACTCTCGCAGGTGACCACCCTGGGATTTGGCGATCTGCTCCACTGCTCAAAATTTATTTTGTGGGATGCTGCCGCCGATCGGCTGGTGCCGATACCCACCAAACAAAAGGCGTTGGCGACGCTGTCGTCTTGATCGTCACTGTACATGGCCTAAGCGGGTGGGGGGAATCGAACCCCCATCATTAGCTTGGAAGGCTAAGGTTTTACCACTAAACTACACCCGCAGACTAGGGACTATTTTACCATAGTGGGCGTCGGGGCCAAGCTTTTGAGCCAGCTCAGAGGCCAGTGTTGCCGACGCCCACGCCTTTTGATGGATACGATACCAGATGCCCTGAATTAAATCTTTATAATAGATACCTGCACTGACCGTTACGAAGCACAAGTGTTAGCCTCAGCAGTGCACTTGCCAAGGTGTTGAGTGAGTGGTGGTGGGTGATTCGCTGCTGTTATCTGGAGAGCTAGAGTTTGCCTGTGTCTGCATCGACAGCTTATCTATTGGTGTCCCACGGTAGTCGTGATCCTCGGCCTGGGCAGGGCATGGAGCGGTTAGCTCAATTTGTGCGATCGCACGAATCCGGCCTGTGGAGTAACCGCCCCGGCTCCCAAGCCCGCTCAGACAGCCGGATGGAGCGCAGCAGGCGCACGGCGGCGGGGCGTTCGACTGATAGTCAGGCCGCATCATTTCTGCGCCGTGCGCCGACGTTAGACTGGCTGCGCTCCGCCACAACCAATTTTGCTGGGGAGGAATCCGGTATTTTTCGCAGCAGAGTCTCCCAGCCCGAAACGGTCAGTGGACCGCTGGTGGGCACCGCTTGCCTAGAGGTTGGGGCCGTGCCGCTGCACCAGCAAATTGTCGCCTTTAGCCAGCGCGCCCAGGCCGCAGGGGTGGATCGGGTGCAGGTGATCCCCTTGTTTTTGCTGGCCGGTGTCCACGTGATGGAAGATATTCCAGCGGAGGTCGATCTGGCCCGCCAGGCGCTGCCGGGCTTGACCCTAGAGGTTTGTCAGCACCTGGGTAGCCATCCGGGCATAAAGGGACTCCTGCGTCACAAGCTACGCACCACCGCCACTGAGGCGCTGATTGTGCTCTCCCATGGCAGTCGCCGACCGGGGGGCAATGCCCCTATCTGCGCCCTGGCCCAGGGGTTAGGGGGCACCGCCGCCTTTTGGGCTGTGGCTCCTAGCCTAGACACCCAGGTCATTCAGTACATCCAGAGTGGCGTTCAGCGGGTGGCCATCTTGCCCTACTTTTTATTCGCGGGCAGAACCACCGACGCCATTACCCACCATACCGAAGAGCTAGCTGAGCGCTTTCCCCAGATGGGGTTTCACTTGCTGCCGCCGCTGGGGCCTTCGCCCGAGTTGGCTCGTCTGGTCGTTGACCTTGCCCTTGGCCAAGTGCCCGCTAAGCCCCAGCAGTCGCTGTTTCCTGCGCAGCGGGCGGCCTTTCGCCACGCGATTTACCAGTCGTCGATGGTGTCTTAGACCAAGCCAAGCCATAACTGGTTCAGCAACGCTCTACCCTAGGGATGGCAAGTTTCCCGAGTCATCCTTGCTTTGTTTTCTACTGTTTGGGTTTGATAACGTCTATGGTGTCGCTAGCCTCTCAGCCTCAAGCGTCTCCGTCGAATGGGGCCCAGCCCTACGGGACGGTTTATTTGGTCGGCGCTGGCCCTGGCGATCCGGGCCTATTTACCCTGCGGGGCAAGGGGCTGCTGGAGTGCGCCGACGTGGTCATCCACGATGCCTTGGTGAGCGCGCCTATTTTGGCGATGATCAACCCCCAGGCCACGGTGATTGACGCGGGCAAGCGGCGCGGTCGCCACTCCCTGGGGCAGGAGGAGATCAATCAGCTGATCATCGATCAGGCCAAGGCCCACACTGTGGTGGTGCGCCTCAAGGGGGGTGACCCCTTTGTGTTTGGGCGCGGCGGCGAAGAGATGGCGGCTCTGGTAGAAGCAGGCATTGCGGTGGAGGTGGTGCCAGGCATTACCGCCGGGGTGGCGGTACCGGCCTATGCGGGCATTCCGGTGACCCACCGCAGCCAAAGTTCGTCGGTGACCTTTGTGACCGGCCATGAGTCGGCGGGCAAATATCGACCGCAGGTGAACTGGCGCGCCCTGGCCCAGGGGTCTGAAACCATTGTGGTGTACATGGGCATTCACAACCTGGGGACGATTACCGCTGAGCTGTTGGCCGCTGACCTCAGCGCCGACACTCCCGTGGCGCTGATTCGCTGGGGCACCTACCCGCAGCAGGAAACGTTGATTGGCACTCTGTCCACCATTGTGACCCAGGTGGTCGAAACGGGGTTTGAGGCTCCTGCGATCGCCGTGATTGGCTCGGTGGTGAACTGGCACCAGGTCTTTAGCCACTGTCGCCCGGCCGGGACAATCTGGCCTCAGCTATAGGCAACTCAGGTCCGCGATCGCTCAGAGCGTGTCTGGATCAACACCTAGCTCACGCAGCCGATCGGCCAGGCGATCGGCCCGCTGTTTCTCGTATTCGGCGCGCTGCTTTTCTTGCTCAGCGCGCTCGTCACCGTTCAAAAGCAGGGTACCATCGCTATTCCACCAGCGCAGCCAGGGGAGGGTTTGGTTGAGGTATTGCCCCTGCCAAATGCCTAACTCAACGCCCATGGGCGCAATTGGGTAACGGCCGCGCTCGTTGGGCGGGCAGCGTTGATAGTGGTTGCCAATCAGTTCATAGACCTCTACTGAGGATTTTTCGACCTCATAGATGGCATAGAACGGCACCCGAATCGCCTGCTCATAAACCCAGAACTTGCCAGCTTTGGCCTCATCTTCCTCCAAGGGAGAAGTAATGTCGCGTTCTTCAGACCCATCGCCTGAGACAAATTCAATCACGATCAGCGGGGCAATAATCTCCTTCCACAGCACGTAGGAGCGGCGCATTTTGCCGTTGAGCTGCGGCGGCACGTTGGGTACGTAGAACCAGTCGGGTGCCTCGGCCCCGCGCTCGGGCGGCTCGACTAAGCGCCAGTAAATGCCACAGTCTTGGCCGATTGCATACTGCCCATTGGGGTGCAGGGCATCTAGGATTGGGCGAATTGAATCAGTCAACAGCAGACTTTGCGGATGCTCTTGAAAGTTTTTCACAAACGTACCGTCAGTCTCTGGCAACTGCGTATGGTCTGGAAGGGTGAGGGCAAGCTGAGATGGAGCGATCGCCATAGGAGCATACCGTTGAACGGTTGTTTTGACTCTAGCTTACCTATTGTCGCTGGCTTTCAAAAAATCCAGCACCTCGTCGCACCACTCGATCCAGTCTTGCTCGTAGCGCATGCCCCGGCGCAGGGTGAGGTAGCGAAACTGTTCGGTGCGGGGGGGCTGGGCGATCGCCTTATACAGCGCCTCCATCGCCTGGTAGTTGGCTAGCCGTTCGCAGTGGAGCTGGCGGCGGCGGTGCAGCTCTTGTAGCAACAGCCCGTCGGTCACGTAGGGGGCCGCTAGCACCTTGACCAGCAGATCTTCGCGGATGGGGGTAGGCTCGGTGGGTTCGGCGTACCAGCGAGCCAGCTCGCCTTTGCCCGCCTCGGTGATGCTGTAGATTTTTTTGTCGGGCTTGCCCGCCTGGGGCAGGGTTTCGTGCACGACCCAGCCCTGATGCTCCATTTTGCTCAGCTCGCGGTAAATCTGCTGCTGACTGGCCTGCCAGTAGCAGCTGACGCTCTCTTCAAAGCGTTTGCTGATGTCGTAGCCGCTGTAGGGCTGCTGCGACAGTACCGCCAAGATTGTGTGGGACAGAGCCATTTAGCGAAAGCCCAAAAATAAGAAGATCGAAATGTGAAAAATGCCTTGGGAGGCTGAATCCTGGCGTTTTGAGGCTGTTCCCAAGCCAGATTTTACCTGCTATAGGTCGCGCGACTCGGTTAGTTGAAGGAGGGTTGTTGACATACTCAACTATTTGAGTATAACCTTTGGTCATAATGCACAACAAATTGAATATCTCTTTGTTGAATACCTACTAGTTGTACAGTGCTCTGTTGTGTAGAGCACTGTTGGTTTGAGCTTCTCCTACTCTCTCCCTCGCCAAAGGTGCCGGCATGACCGACGCTCCTGCTTCTGCAAATCTGTTGCCGACTAAAACGCTGCCTGCTGAACCGACAGTCCAGGTTGATAAAGACCAGCCAAACCCCCGGCACTGGCGGCTGCGACTGCGGCGCTGGTGGCTGGTGCCCCTGGCCACGCTGCCCCTGGCGATCGCCGTGGGAGTGCGCCAGCTAAACCAGCTCGCCGAAGCACCGGCAGTGGCGGCGACGCTGCCGGTGGAGGTTGTCACCCTCACCCCAGTGGAGGCTTACACGGTGGAACGGCAGTACACGGGTGAAATTGTCGCCCAGCGCAGCAGCGCCCTGGGGTTTGAGCAGGGGGGCACGGTGGTGGCTATGCTGGTGCAGGAGGGCGATCGCGTCTCAGCCGGTCAACCCCTGGCCCGGCTCGACACCCGCAGTTTGCAAACCCAGCGCCAGCAGCTCGTGGCCCAGCGCGATCGGGCGATCGCCGCTCTGAAAGAGTTGCAGAATGGCCCCCGCCAGCAGTCGATCGCTGCCGCCCAGGCCGCCGTGGGCGATCTGGAGCAGCAGGTGGCGCTATCAACAGCCCAGCGCGATCGCCGCACCGACCTCTACGAACGCGGCGCGATCTCTCGCGAAGAACTCGACCAGCAAATCTTTGGCACCGGAGCGCTCGAAAACCGCCTCGCCCAGGCCCAGAGCCAGCTCGATGAACTGCTGGCCGGAACTCGCCCTGAGCAAATTGCCGCCCAGGCAGCCCAGGTGCGCCAGCTCGAAGCCAGCATTCAATCGGTGGATGTGGATTTGTCGAAGGCGCTGCTCACCGCGCCCTTTGGCGGACGGGTGAGCGATCGCCTGGTGGATGAGGGCGTTGTGGTCAGCGGCGGCCAGACCGTGCTGCAACTCACCGAAGGCGGCGCTACCGAAGCCCGGATCGGCGTTCCAGCAGACGTGGCTGACACCCTGTCCCCTGGCAGTACCCAGACAGTTGACGTGGGAGGTCGCCCCATCCCCGCCACCGTCACCGCCCTGCTGCCCGAGCTGGAATCCACCAGCCGCACCGTCACCGCCGTACTGACCCTGGACACCAGCGAGGATTTGACCCTGGGCCAGACCGCTCGGTTAGTGCTAAAAGACACCCAGCCCACCGCCGGGTTCTGGCTGCCGACCACCGCCCTGGTGCAGGGGGAGCAGGGGCTGTGGTCGGTGTATGTGGCACGGGTTGGAGACAGTTCCACCAGTGCTGAAGTGGCTCGTCAGCCCGTGGAAATTGTGCATACCGAGGGTAATCGCGTGCTCGTTACGGGACTGGTAGAAGCGGGCGATCGCGTCATCACCTCCGGCACCCATCGAGTTGTGCCCGGCCAAACCGTTAGCGTTCCTGCCATTTAACCGTGCATTTTCACTAAAGGAACTTTCGCCATGCAAGCTTTTGTCACGGGCAGCACGGGGCTGCTCGGCAGTAACCTAGTACGCGAACTGGTCGATCAGGGCTACACCGTCAAAGCCCTGGTGCGCTCCATTGAGAAGGCCAAGCACCTGCTGGGGGATGTGCCCCAGGTGCAGTTCGTGCCGGGGGATTTGCAAAATATCGCCGCCTTTGCCCCCCAGTTGCAGGGGTGCGACGTGCTGTTTCATACCGCCGCTTACTTTCGTGAATCTTACGGGTTGGGCGACCACTGGCCCCAGCTTAAGCGCCTCAACATAGAGGCCACCATTGAACTGCTGGAAGCCGCTGAGAAAGCCGGGGTGCGCAAGGCCATCTACGTTAGCTCATCGGGCTGCATTGGCCGCAAACCTGACGGTACTCCGGGGGATGAGACCACGCCACCCGGACTGGTGACCTACAGCAACCTCTACTTCAAAAGCAAACTGATGGCGGAGGCAGCGGTGGCCAGCTTTCTCCAGAGCCACGCTCTGCCCGTGGTGCTGATCTGCCCTGGGGCTATGCTCGGCCCCCAAGATGCCGCCCCCACCGAGTTTGGCCAGTTTGTGCTCGACTATTTGAACCGCAAAATTCCGGCCCTGCTGGCGGGCGGCATGCCCTGTGTGGATGCGCGGGATGTGGCTAAGGCCATGGTGAAGGCGGTGGAGCACGGGCGATCAGGCGATCGCTACCTGGTGGGCGGCCCCTACTATGCCATGGCCGACCTGATGCATGCCCTAGAAGCGGTCAGCGGTGTGCCTGCCCCTAGAGTCCAAATTCCTGGTGTGATGATGCGCGTGCTGGCCCTATTCTCTACCTGGATAAGGCGTCTAACGGGTCGCAAGCCCAGCGTGCCCGTCGAAGGCATCAAGATTATGCTGGCGGCGCTGGCCTACGACTCCACCAAGGCTCAGAGAGAATTAGGTGCCCAGTTTCGCCCGCTGGAGGTGACCCTCAAAGACCAGGTCGCCTGGTACCGCCAGGCCAACTACCTGTAGGTGCCGACCATGGTGACTGCGCAACCTCAAACTCAACCTAGGACACCCCAGAGTCTCGATACACTTGCGGTAAGTTCTAACGTTTTCCGCGAGGTAATTGCTATGGCCGGGGTGCCCATGCCAGGTCTAGACCTGATCAAAACCTTTGAGGGCTTGAGTCTACAAGCCTACCCAGACCCCAAGACCGGGAATTTGCCGATCACCATTGGCTGGGGTTCAACCCGCGATAAGAATGGTCAGCCCTTTAAGCTGGGCGATCGCATTACCCGAGAAGAGGCCGATGCGCTGCTGATGGCGCAGGTCGCTAACAACTACTTACCCCCTCAGCAGGGCATCGCCGCCTGGGCCGCGATGAACGACAACCAGCGCGGGGCGATTCTCAGCTTTGCCTACAACCTGGGGGCTTACTTCTACGGGGCCAGCGGCTTTGAAACCATCTCGCGGGTGCTGCGCAACCAGGAGTGGCACAACATTGAGGCGGCTCTCATTCTCTACCGCAACCCCGGCACCAATGTCGAAGAAGGGCTGCTGCGCCGTCGCCTGTCAGAGGCCAATGTGTTTTTGGCGGGCACGCCGGGGGTGGCTCTCAGCGCCGCCGGGCAAAAATATCTGGCGGGCGGGCGCACCCCCAGCGGAAACCGCTACCTCAGCCAAGAGGCCCAGGCCTATCTGGCCAACCGGCCCACGGTGTCGGGCGGCGGCGGCGTGCCGACAGCCCCAGGGTCGCGGCTGCTATCGCTCACCAACCCCTACCTCAGCGGTCAGGATGTGCAGCAGGTGCAGCAGGCCCTAGGGCGCTGGGGTGCAAATGTGGTGGCCGATGGCTACTTTGGCCCGGCGACTGCGATCGCCGTCGAGCAGTTTCAGCGATCGCAGGGTCTCCCCGCCGATGGCGTCGTTGGCCCCCAAACCTGGGCCAGGCTGCAACAGTCGCCCCCGGCTCCGCCCCCGGCCCAAAACCGGCTGCTGCGGCTCACCACCCCCCTGACCTCGGGCAGCGATGTGCTGACGCTGCAACAAGCCCTCGGTCGCCTGGGCATCGCCGTCACCGCCGACGGCATCTTTGGCTCCGGCACCGATCGCGCCGTCCGCCAGTTCCAGGCCAGCCGAGGTCTAACCGCCGATGGCGTGGTCGGCCCCCAAACCTGGACGCGGCTACAGCAGACCCCCAGCACCCCGCCGCCCCAGCCTGCGCCCTCCTTCATCCGAGTGCTGCGGCTGGCCAACCCCTACACCCGAGGCAACGATGTGCGAGCCGTACAGCAGGCGATCGCCCGCGCCGGAATTCCAGTCATAGCTGACGGTGTATTTGGCCCCGGCAGCGATCGCGCCGTGCGCCAGTTTCAGGCCAGCCGAGGTCTGACCGTCGATGGCGTCGTCGGCTCCCTTACCCGCGCCCGCCTAGGGGTGTAGGGGCTGGGGGGCTGATGTTGCTGGGAGGGAATAAGTTTTGAGTTTTGAGTTTTTAATTTTGAGTTCTCAATCCGACAGCTCCCACTCAAAATTCAACATTCAAAACTCAAAACTCCCTCAACTTCCCCATCTCCCGTACCCTCTTACCCCCCACCCCCCACTCCCCACCCTCCTCCCATGAACCTCTTCTACCGCAACCGCCAACTCCTCCTGCTCACCCTGGTACTGATCATCGTCTGGGGCCTGTCGGCCTTCCTCACCCTGCCGCGCCTAGAAGACCCGGAAATCGTGCAGCGGTTCGCCCGCATTACCACCTTTCTGCCGGGGGCGACGCCGGAGCGGGTAGAAACGCTGGTGACGGAGAAAATTGAGGATCGGCTGTTTGAGCTGGAGGAAATTGAGTCACTGCGATCGACCAGCGGCTCGGGCATTTCGGTGATCACGGTGGAGCTGAAGGACACCCTTCCCGATGTAGACCCGGTGTGGGCCAAGGTGCGCAGCAAGGTGGATGATGCGGTGCCCGAGCTGCCCGCTGCGGCCTCGGTACCCGAGTACGCCGACAGCTCTACCAAGGCCAGCGCTCTGATTGTGGGTCTGACCTGGACGCGGGATGATGCGCCCAACTACGCGATTATGGGGCGGCTGGCGGCGGCGTTGGAAGAGCGGCTGCGGGCGATTCCCGGTACGGAGGCGGTGGATATCTTTGGCGAACCCGACGAAGAGATTCGGGTAGATATTGCCTCTACGGAGCTGTCGCGGCTGGGGCTGTCGGCGGCGGCGCTCTCGCAGCAGATTGCGGCTAGCGATGCCAAGGTGGCGGCGGGGCAGTACCGCAGCGACAGTTCAGAATTTCTGCTGGAGGTCAACAGCAGCCTCAGCTCCCTGGAGCAGATTCGCGCCATCCCGATCGCTGCCGGAAGCGAGGGCCAGGTGGCGCGGCTGGGTGATATCGCCACCGTCACCAAGGCCGTGCAAGACCCACCGACGGATTTGGCCCTGGTGAATGGCTATGGGGCGATCGCCCTCTCGGCCAAGGTCGAGTCGGCCCAGCGGGTTGACCAGTGGGCGGTGCAGGCCCACCGGGTGATGGACGACTTTCGCCGCGAACTGCCTGACGGGCTGGCTCTTGAGGTGGTGCTCGACCAGAGCCAGTACGTGCAGCAGCGCCTCAACGGGGTGATCAGCAACCTGGTCACGGGGTCGGCCCTGGTGATTGGCATCTCGCTGGTGATGCTGGGCTTTAAGGCGGCCCTGCTGGTGGGACTGGCCCTGCCTCTGACCACGCTGATGGTGTTTGGGCTAATGGATGTGCTGGGGGTGCCGCTGCACCAAATGTCGGTGACGGGCATTATCATCGCCCTGGGGCTGCTGATCGACAACGCCATCATTACCGTGGATGAGGCGCAGATTCGGCTGCGCCAGGGCATGCCGCCCAGGGAGGCGGTGACGGAAACAGTACGCCACCTGCTAATGCCGCTGCTGGCCTCAACCCTGACCACGGTGCTGGCGTTTATTCCCATTGCCACATCGCCGGGGAGCGTGGGCGAATTCATTGGCACCATTGGGCTGACGGTGATCTTGGCGCTGCTGAGTTCGTTGGCCCTGTCGCTGACGGTGATTGTGTCGCTGGTGGGGTTGCTCCATCGGTGGAACCCGCTGCCCCTGGGCTGGCACTGGTGGCAGCACGGCTTTACCAACAACGCGATGGCCGACGCCTATCGGCGCAGCCTGCGGGCAATTTTCCATCGGCCCTGGCTCGGCGTTGGTCTCTCGCTGATTCTGCCGGTGGTGGGGTTTGCGGTGTTTGCCACTCTGCCCCAGCAGTTCTTTCCGCCGACGAACCGCAACCAGTTTCAGATTGAGTTTGAACTGCCCACCCAGGTTTCCCTCGCCGCTACCCAGGCGCAAATTCGGGCAGCACGCGATCTCGCTCTACAGCATCCCGAAATTGACGATGTCCACTGGTTTATGGGTCGCAGCGCGCCACCCTTTTTCTATAACGTTATCGACAACCGCCGCAACGCCCAAAACTACGCCCAGGGCATCGTGCACCTGGCCAGCACCGATCGCATCCGCGAAACCATTCAGTCGCTGCAAACCGAGCTAAATGCGGCTTTCCCACAGGCCCAGGTGCTGGTGAAGCAGCTAGAGCAGGGGCCACCCTTTGATGCGCCGATTGAGCTGCGGGTCTACGGGGCCGATCTGGCGGGGCTGCGGGCGGTGGGCGATCGCCTCCGAGCCGAACTCGCGCAAGTCCCCGATGTGGTGCACACTCGCGCAACGCTGACGGAGGCGCTGCCCAAGCTGGCTCTGGCGGTGGACGAAGCCCAGGCCCGCCGCCTCGGGCTGGATAACCAGAATATTGCGGGCCAGCTCAACGCCGCTCTCGATGGAAGGACTGGAGGATCTATTCTGGATGGCAGCCGCGACATTCCGGTGCGGGTGCGGGTGCCGAGAGAGCAGCAGGGGGATTTGGGGGCGATCGCCTCCCTCGATATCGTCACCCCCCAGGGCGAACTGCCGTTAGATACGATCGCCTCCCTAAATCTAGTGCCCGACACCGCCAGCATTAGCCGCCGCAACGGCCAGCGCATCAACACGGTGCAGGGGTTCATCACCGCTGGTTCGCTGCCCAGCACGGTGCTGTCCGCTTTCCAAGACCGGCTAAAGGAGCAGGGATTTGAACTGCCCCCCGGCTACCGCATTGAGTACGGCGGCGAGGCCGACGCCAGGGGAACCGCCGTAGGGAATTTGCTTTCCACCGTGGGCGTCCTCGGCATTCTCATGACGGCGACGCTGGTGCTGTCGTTCAACTCCTTTGGGCTGGCGGCGCTGATCGGCACCGTGGCGATTCTCTCGGTGGGCCTCGCCGCCCTGGCGCTAGAGCTGTTTGGCTCGATCTTTGGCTTCACTGCCATTCTCGGCACCCTGGGGCTAATTGGCCTGGCGATCAACGATTCGATTGTGGTGCTGGCGGCCCTGCGCGAGCATCCCGAGGCCCGCCTGGGCCATCCCCAGCCCATGGAGGATGTCGTATTTCAGGCCACCCGTCACGTGATTGCCACCACCGTCACCACGATTATTGGCTTTGTGCCGCTGATGGTTGACCCCACTGGGTTTTGGCCGCCGCTGGCGATCGCGATCGCGGGCGGCCTCGGCGGCGCGACGCTGCTGGCGCTCTACTATATTCCCTCGGTGTATCGCCTGCTGAGCTACCGTCGCTCTGCAACGATGGCCCCACACTCCGTAGAGCCAGCGTTGCCAATCGTGAATGGTTAGAGAAAATTACCATAGGTTAGCAAGTAAAACTGCGCTCTTGTTTTGCCTGCCCTGAAGGCTTTCATCTACAATAAAGCGACAGCCGAGCGCCCGGTGAAATCATCTAGACCTATGCTTGAAATCGTTGAAATTCCGGTGGAGTTAACCCAATTCCAACTTCCTCAAGCGGTTCAGGCACGTTTGCAATCTTTACTTGACCGCCAAGATCAGGGCTACACCCTTTCTGAATTAGAACGACAAGAAGCGGAAGGACTAGTTGAATTAGCAGAGTTTTTGTCGTTACTGCGTCTGCGCTCAACCCGGGTTGTAAAGCAGGCCTAAATGACTGTAATTCCGGCATCTCTGCGCCGATTCGTTATTCAGAGAGCTGATGACCGTTGCGAATATTGCGGCATATCGCAGATTGGCCAAGTCGCTACGCTTCATATCGATCATGTTGTTCCCGTGGCGGCAGATGGCGAAACAATTGATAACAATCTAGCGCTTGCCTGTGTCTCTCGTGAGTAATTTGGGCCATTGCGGAACATAAAGAGCCCCTTCGGCTTCTAAGTCTAAATTCAGGTGCGCAGGCGGCTGGTGGATTGCGCAAGGCCCTTTGAAACGTAATTTGAGGGCTCTTTAGGTGAACCGGCAGCGATCGCCTACAATCGATCTGCTAATTTGCCCATTGATGTGTCGGACTTAAGAGTGGCGTAGTTTATGTACAGCAGTTACCAATACAAGAAGAAAGCATCGCGTCGCCGGTTGCGGTTGGCCATGTTTCTTCTTCTGCTAATTGGCATTCCTGTTGGCATTGAGTTGCTGACGCGATTGGTGACCCACGCCACGGGCACCAGCGATCGCTTCACCACCAATCCGGCCTCTGATGTGATCGATTCTTACCACCTGCGGTTTGTCAGCCGGGAGGGACAGCCCTACGCGGGCCTGCCCGACGATGGCGAATTGAACGCAGTGCGCGACCCCCTGCTGGGCTATCGGCTGGCGGGCAACCAGCAGAGCAATTTTTGGCAGATCAACGACAGTGGCTTTCGAGACGACGAAGCCGTGCCCAGCACCAAGGCGGCAGGGGAGATCCGAATTTTTGTCCTCGGCGGTTCGACGGCCTTTGGCCAGCTCAGCTCCAACAACCAGACCACCTTTGCCAGCAAGCTAGAAACCCGCCTCAACGACCAGGTGGCACAGCAGCGGGCTAACCCCGCTCAGTTTCAGCCCAGCGCCCTGCCCTTTCGGGCTGACCAGGTGCAAAAAGCCCTGGCACTGCCGCCGCGCATTCGCGATGGGCAATACCGCGTGGTGAATGCGGCGGTACCCGGCTATGCATCGGGCAATGAGCTAGCCATGCTGACCCAGCGGGTTGCCGCCTACAATCCAGACTTTGTGGTGGTGATGGGGGGCTACGCCGACCTAATGCTGCCCAGCGCTGACCGGGGCAGCGATGTGCCGGGTCTAGAGCAATTTTTGACCGGCGAAAGCCAGTCGTTTGGCGCTCAGCTGAGTGAGCAGACGCGAGCCTGGTTTGACCAGCTCTACGTGGTGCAGGGCATTAAACGCTACGGGCTGCAACGGCAACAGGCCGCACCACGCCTGGCCGAACCGCTGAATCTCTACGCCCCCACTCTGGATGCTACCCTCAGCGATCGCCTGCCCGCCGACCAAGCCGAACTCGACCAGCGTATCGATCGCTACGGTCGCCACATGCGGCAGATGGTGAGCTGGGCGGCGGCCAACAAAAAACGCCTCATCATCGGCATTGAACCAGAAATCTCTAGCCGTAAGCCCGAGTCTCTGACTCCTGAAGAATCGGCAATTTTAGGAGAGCTAGACAATGCCTACCTAGAGCAAATGCGCGCTGGGTTTGCGGGCTTAGCCGCCGTCGCCAACCAGGCCAAGACACAATCGGCCAATGCTCAGGTGCTAAATTTCTATCCGCTCTATGAGGATTTTGCGGGGCAGGCGTTTCAGAGCCCGGCAGGTCTAACCGATGAGGCCTATACGCTCATATCAGACCGGCTCTATGAGGCGATCGCCAGTCAGGTGGCCCTTCGACCCGAGCCCTATGGGCTTTGAGAGACAACGTAAAAAATAATCCACACCGATTGCGTAAGGCCGGTTAGTTTGGGTTGATTTTCGAACTCATTTTTTAGTAGCAAAGGCATCGGGCAGATACTCAAGCGGTGACCAGACTGCATAGTTGTCGTGGCGGCTAGGGGCAATAATCTTCAAACGTAAATTAACCCTACTTCGCACGGCTAAAGGCGATCGCCGCCGCAATGATTAAGCTGAGTAATGCCAGAGGCACCCAGAGGTCATTTGCCATCATCATGGGGGCTACACCGTATAGAGCGTGGGTGAACTGCCATGACTGTATCCGACCGGGCGATCTTTTTACAGGAGCGCACCCCCCTAAGTGTGCTGCCCGAGACGACTCTAGAGCCCCTCGCCCAAGCCCTCCAGCCCGTCACCCTCGCCGCTGGGGAAACCGTCGTAGAAGCCGATCAACCTCCCCAGGGGCTCTACATTCTTTGGGAGGGCAAGCTCGGCACCGAGGCCACCCTCGGCGGTGCCAGCTTCCTGCCCGGCGCGGTGTTAAACCTGGAGCCCCTGCTGCTCGACCAGCCGGTCGAGCAAACCATTCAAACTCTCTGCGACAGCACCCTCTGGTTTGTCGATCGCGACCCGTTTCAAGCCCTGGTGCAGCAGTACCCCGACATTTTGCAAACCTTTACCCGGCAGCTGGTAGACGTAGTCAAGCGGCTGTCGTCTGAGGCTGAGCTGGAGCAAGAGCGCCAGGCCATTCTGCGCCCCTACCTGGTGGCCAAGGCCCGGCGGGGGGTAATTGGCCGCAGCCGCTATGCCAATCGGCTGCGGGCACAGCTGCGCGAAGCGGCGGGCGATCGCCAGTCGGTACTGATCTTTGGCGAACCGGGGCTAGAGAAAGACAACCTGGCGGCGCTGATTCACTTTGGCTCTGAGCAGCGGCGGCTGCCGATTATCAAAGTCAACTGCGGTCAGCTCCAGGCCAGCGGGGCCGATTTATTTGGTCGGGCGGGGGGGCGCATGGGGCTACTGGCGGCCCTGGGCGCAGGCACCCTGGTGCTCAACAACCCCAGGGAACTGGGGGCTGAGCTAGCGGAGGTGATCGCTGAGCTGCTAGAGACTGGCCAATATCGCCCTGTCAGCCGCGACGGCGAAACCGTTCCGCCCGTCACCACCGAAGCCCGGATTATTTTGCTGGCTGAGCAGGCCGTGCCAGTTTTAGACGATGTGGTCAGCGAAACCATCAAGGTGCCGCCTCTGCGGGTGCGCAAGGCCGACATCGAAGACTGGGTCAACTATTACCTCTCGCTGATCAGCCGCCGTCGCAGCACCGGACGGCTGACGCTGACCCCAGAGGCCGTCCGTCGTCTTCAGTCCTACGACTTTCCCGACAATCTGCGCGAGCTAGAGAACCTGGTAGAGCGGGCGGCGGCCCAGCTCTCGGGCGGCGGCCTGATCACCGAAGAAATTATCTGGCCCGCCCAGAGCAAAAAGAAACAGCTGCGGCTCAACCTGCTCAACCGCTACCCCAACCTGCGGCGGTTTTTGCACAGCCCCTGGTGGCCCGATCGCATCAATTACGGCATCACCCTCACCCTGTTCGCCGTGGTGATCGCCGTGCTGTGGTTTGGCCCCCAGCAGCGCAGCGAAAATGTGGCGCTGACGGTGTTTTGGGCCTGGTGGTGGCCCCTGGTGCTGCTGAGCTTCCCCTTTGTGGGGCGGCTTTGGTGCGCTGTCTGCCCGTTTATGATCTACGGCGAGGTTACCCAGTGGATCTCGCAAAAGCTCTTTCCCGGCAGGCTCAAACGCTGGCCCCGCGAAGCGGCAGAGCGCTGGGGGGGATGGTTTCTCTTTGGCCTGTTCACCCTGATTCTGGTGTGGGAAGAGGTGTGGCACCTGGAAGATGCCGCCTACCTCTCCGCCTGCCTGCTGCTGCTGATCACCGCCGGAGCGATGATCTTCTCGGCCCTGTTTGAGCGGCGGTTTTGGTGCCGCTACCTCTGCCCCATCGGCGGCATGAACGGTATGTTCGCCAAACTCTCTATCACCGAGCTGCGGGCTCAGCAGGGCACCTGCTCAGCGGAGTGCACCACCTACCAGTGCTACAAGGGCGGCCCCAAAAAAGGCGAAGGCCAGGAAACCAACGGCTGCCCCCTCTACTCGCACCCGGCCCAGCTCGAAGACAACCGCGACTGCGTACTCTGCATGACCTGTCTCAAGGCCTGCCCCCACCGCTCCGTCGAGCTGAACCTGCGGCCTCCCGGCATTGAGCTGTGGACCACGCACCGGCCCCGCGCCTCTGAGGTGGCGCTGATGTTTCTGCTGCTGGGGGCGGTGTACCTGCACCGCCTGCCCGAGCTTGAGGCTCGTCTAGGCATTCAGCTGCCGCTCGATACCGTCATCGGCCACAGCCTGGTGGCCTTTGGGGTGCTGGCGCTGCCCGCCCTGCTGCCCCTAGGTGTCGAAGGCGCGCACTGGCTCTGGCGCAAAACCCAGGGGCTGCCCCGGCGTCCGGCGGTGCGGCTGGCCTACGGCTATCTGCCCCTGGTGTGGGCCGCCAACCTGGCCCACTATCTGCGCCTAGGTCTGGGGGAGGGAGGGCGTATTTTGCCCGTGTCTTTGGCCACCTTTGGGGCCTCAGGGGTAAATCTGCCGGTTTGGGTTGCCCACCCCGCAGTGGTAGCCTTTCTCCAGGGTGTAACGCTGCTGTTGGGCATGGTGCTGTCGATCTGGCTGACGGTCAAAATCTGTCGCCAATCGGGCCCTCAGCGGTGGATTCAGCACACCTGCACCGGGCTGCTGGGGCTAAGCCTGTGGTGGCTAATTCCAAGATTTTGAGTAGATTAAATTAGGGCCGTGGCCCCTGTCGATTTAGCCGCATCTACCATGTAAAGTTTCAATGTCAGATTGCCCCCCGGTAGTGCCCCCCACAGTCACCGCCCGGTCAAGCCTGGTAGGGTACTGCTACCTTAAGCACCAGCATCTATAACCAGCACACGCTCTCTAGCCATTGCCCGCTTGCCGGTCGTTCCCTCCAGGTCGTCACCTCGCCCCGAGTTCCTTTTCAGCGGTTTCGCCATGTTCCAGGAAAGTTCGCTGGACTTCAAGCTGGTTCAGCGCGTCTGTCTGTTGCAGCAGGCCCTTGACCAGGCCAGAGAGTCTATCGAAGACATGCAGGAGCAGGTGGAAAACCACCAAATGCTCCAGGCTCACCTCGCCCAAACCGAGGAATATTCCAACGTTCAGCAAAAGATTATTGTCAACCTCAAGCAGCAGCTAGATGCCAAGGATGAGTGGCAATCCCAGGTGTTTGATCAGCTGCTGGCCGGGGTGAAGGGGCTGGTAGCTGACCAACAGCTTGAGCTAGAGAGGCTGCGGGTGCGCATTTACCAGGGCCAGGCCGAGGTGCAAGACTACCTAGTGCGGCTCAAGAACTACTACCAAAGTTTGGCCATGGGCCGCGCCCCCTCCCAAGACCTAGATTTAAATTCTGAGGTGATGATCGCGCGATCGCTCACCGTCAGCCTCAGCAGCCAGCTCCAGGCGGCCCAGCAGCACATTCAACACCTCGACAACACCCTCACCCGCCACCAGGTCACCCTGGCTCGCATGCAGGCCTACGTCAACGGCGGCAATCAGGGGGTAGGTGGGCCTGTCGAGTCGTCTACGGCCCCGCTGGCTCTCCCCCCGGCCTCCCCATCCCCAGCCCTAGACGACGACCCCATCGCTCTCAAGGCCATCATTGAGGCCCAGCGGCAAAAAATTGCTGAGCTGAGCAGCCAGCTGGGGCAGCAGTTTCATCAGCAGACCAGCCTCAAGTACCGCTGCCAGGCGATCGCCGCCGAGCGCGACGGCCTCAAGCAGCGGGCGGTTGCCCTCAGCCTAGAGAACGAGGCGCTACAGGAGCAGATTTGGCATCAGGAGCTGGATAGTGTTGGGTAAGGGGTAAGGGGTGAGGGGTAGGGAGTGGGGAGTGGGGAAGATCAGACGCCTTACCCCCTACCCCCTACCCCCTACTTCCCCTAATGCGCTTCCCCCAGGCGATTGGGCAAAACCTCTTCCAGCAGCGGCGTCAGCGTGTTTTTCAGCTGTCCGGCGCGAATGAACTCGGCGTAGGTGTCAGACTCGATCGCCAGCAGTTCTTCCATCAGCTGGTCGGAGGCGTATTGGCGGATGCTGTCGTTTTGCTGCTCTAGGGCAGCCAGTTTTTCTTTGACTTCATCGAGCTGGCCCTGCACCAGGGCCACTTGGTAGCCGACAAATTCGGGGTCAAATTCTTCGTTGACCTTCATCTCGTCTAGGCGTTGCATGACGCGGGTGAGGGCGACGCGGCGGGCGCTCATTTGGCTGTATTCCACCCGCAGGGGCTGATCGCCCAGCAGGCCCAGATACTCTAGCAGGGGTTTGGTGGTCAGTCCCTGCACCAGCAGGGTAAACAGCATGACGCCGAAGACGATGGAGATGATTTCCTGGCGCTCAGGCAAAATTGCGGGCACGCTCAGGGCCAGGGCCACCGAGACTGACCCGCGCAGGCCGCCCCACCAGAGCACGGTCTGTCCCTTGAGCGGCAGATCCATTTCGGGGCCGGTGATGGCGTTGCTGATGTAGCCCAGGCCGTAGACGCTGATGGCGCGGGCAATGATCATCAGGAGGATGGCGATCGCAATCTTATCCAGCTCATCGATTAGCTCGGCAAAGTTGGCCTGGTCACCAATCAGCAAAAACACAATCGAGTTGATAAAAAACGATAAAAACTCCCAAAACTCCGACACCACCAGGCGGGTGCGGGGGTTCATGCCAATGCGCGAGCCAAAGTTGCCGAGAATGAGGCCGGTGGTCACCACCGCGATGACGCCGGAGCCACCCAGTTCTTCAGCCACCAGGTAGGTGCCGTAGGCCGATACCAGCGTGAGGGATTGCTCCACCAGGGGAATGTCGAACCGCTGGGTGAGAAACGAGAGGCCAAAGCCAATCAGCCCGCCGATGCTGATGCCGACCCCAGCAAATACCAAAAAGCGCGCCACCGTCACCGACACATCGAACTGCTCTAGACCTAGGGCAATGCCCAGCAGCAGGTTAAAGGCCACCACCGCCACGCCGTCGTTGAACAGGCTTTCGCCCTCCATTACGGTGGTGAGTTTTTTATCGACCCCTAGTTCGCGAAACAGGGCCACGACTGAAACCGGGTCGGTCGCCGACAGGCTGGCCCCCACCAGAAGCGCCGTCGCCAGGGATGCCCCCGCGAAGGTCTGTAAGCCCCACACCAGGCTGGCGACGCAGATCACTACGCCGACGATCGCATACAGCACCACGGGCACCGAGTACTGCTTCAGGCTTTTCCAGTTGAGGTTCCAGGCGGCCTCAAACAGCAGCGGCGGCAAAAAGATAAACAAAATCAGCTGGGGCGACAGGTTGATCAGCCGCACATCCAGCACCGCCAGACCCAGGCCGACGAGCAGCAGCAGCAGGGTGTAGGGAATGTTGCGCAGCACGCTAAACACCCGCGACAGGGTGGCTACCCCCAGCGACACCGATAGCACCAGGCAAAACTGTCGCAGATGCTCCTCAATGGCGGGGTCTTCAAGCAGCAGGGATGGATCCTCAAGAAGGGGTTCGACAGTAAGGAGAAAATCCATAGCTTCTGGCCCCAATGTTTAGAACGCGACGGCTTGAGGCTGATTTTCGACTACGAAAGCCCAGTGTGGCTGAGACCTAACAGTGATTTAAGACCATCACAGCTTTTCGCGAATGCTGTCGGCCTGGGACAGCAGCGACTCGGCAAAGGAGAGCGATTGCTGGTGCGACTCGCCCCCGGCTAATTGGGCCAGCTCTTCGCGGCGATCGCTCAGCGACAGCGGCAGCACTCGCACTACGGTACGTTCGGCTTCGCCCTCCCCTGCCTTCGCCCCCTTCGCCAGAGCCGCTTCCACCACATGCTTACCCACGCGAAAGTGGGCATCGGCCAGGGCCGCCACCATGGGCTGGTGGGTGACGCAGAGCACCTGGTGCTGGCGACCGAGCTGGTAGAGCTTTTCGGCGATCGCCTGGGCGACCCGCCCCGACACCCCCACATCGATCTCGTCGAACACCAGCGTGCCCACCGGGTCAACCTGAGAAAAACAGGCCTTCAGCGCCAGCAAAAATCGGCTCATTTCACCGCCCGAGGCGGTCTCGGCCAGGGGTTGCAGCGGCTCGCCGGGGTTGGGGCTAAACAAAAACCGAATGCCGTCGGCTCCGGTGGCGGTGGGGGCGATGGGCTTGAGTTCGACCTCGAACTGCACCCGATCCATGGCCAGGGGCTTGAGTTCGCTGACCAGGCGGGTCTCTAGCTTTTGGGCGACGCCCTGGCGTAGCTGGGTGAGTTTGGCGCAGGCATCCCCCAAGATCTCCTGGGTCTTCTCGACCTCGGCCTCTAAGGCTTCTATGGACTGGCCTTCGCCGGAGAGTTCGGCTAGGGCTTGGTTGACCTCGTCGCGGTAGGCCACCAGCTCGGGCAGGGTGCGGCTAAAGCGGCGGCACAGGGCCTTGAGCTGGCGCATCCGTTCTTCTACTTCTTCGAGCCGTTGGGGGTCGGCCTCGACGCTGGCTCCGTAGGCGTTGATGGCGCGCCCGGCTTCTTCGATCTGGGTGAGGGCTTCGCTGACCATGCCCAAAATCGATGTGATGGCTGGGTCGTAGCGCTCCATGTCGATCAAAATGGCCTCGGCTTTGCCCAGCAGGTCGGCGCAGGCGCTCTCCCCGGCATCGCTTTCGTAGAGAATTTGGTAGGCCGCGTAGCTGTTTTGCTGTAGGTCAACGCTGTGGTTGAGGCGATCGTGCTCCTGGGCGAGGTTTTCGAGTTCTTGGGGGTCGTCGAGCTGGGCCTGCTCTAGATCTTGGCGGTGCATGCGCAGCAGGTCGAGCTGGTCGCGGCGCTGCTGGTCGGCTTTGCGGCGGGTTTCCAAGCGTTTTTTGGCCTGGGCGGCGGCCTCGTAGGCGGTGGCTACCCGCTGGCGCTGGGTGACGAGGGGGGCACCGCCAAAGCCGTCGAGCCATTCCCGCTGGCGATCGCCTGAGCCGAGCAGCACCGTCTGCCCCTGGGCGGTAATTTCGACCAGCTTTTGCCGCAGCCCCTCTAGCTGGGGCCGGGTGACGGCGCTGCCGTTGAGAAAGGAGCGGCTGCGCAGGGTTTTGCCCAGGGTCAGCTCTCGCCGCAGCACGAGGGCACCGTCAGCGGCGGGGAACTCCTGCTCGGCTAGCCAGGTGTGGATGTCTTGGGGTACGTCAAAGGAGGCTTCTACCAACGCTTTTTGGCTGCCCGATCGCACCAGTCGCTGGTTGGCTTTGCCCCCCAGGGCTGCATCGATGGCGTCGAGAATGATCGATTTGCCCGCCCCGGTTTCGCCGGTCAGCACGTTTAGGCCCGCCTCTAGCCGCAGATCGAGGTGATCGATCAGGGCAAAGTTCTCGATGTGCAGGGCCGTTAGCATGGGGGCAGCATGTTAGTACCCACGTATTTTAATGGGAAGTCTTGTGGATACGCCGCTGAAAACGAGCAAGAATCTTGAAGACGGTAGGGTATCTCTACCTTTGAGGCTATTTCCCAAGCGCTTATCTAGCACCAGTCTGGTTTGCTACTGAGCTGAGCAACTACACAAGACCAATGTTACTTTGCCGCAATTTGTCGAAGTCGCTCACGAGCGCTGTCAGCCTGATAACTGTCACCAAATTCTTCGTAGCGTTCTAGCGCCCTCTGTAGATTCTCAGTAGCAGTAGCTAAATCTCCCGTTTCTTCTGCCAGGGTACCTAAGCAGTAATATGTGCTGGCCTGGGAATAGCGATCGCCAAATTCGATATAGAGGTCTAAGGCCTGTTGGTAGGACTGCTTTGCCTGCTCATACTGCCGCTGCTCCTGCGCTACAGCGCCCATATTGTGCAACGTATCTGCTTGCTCATAACGATCACCAAACTCGATGTAGATGGCTAAGGCCTGTTGATAGTACTGCTGCGCCCGCTCGTACTGCCGCTGCGCCTGCGCCACGATGCCCATCTGGTGGTATGTGCTGGCCTGGGAATAGCGATCACCAAACTCGATGTAGATGGCTAAGGCCTGTTGATAGTACTGCTTCGCCTGCTCATACTGCCGCTGCTCCTGCACTACAGCGCCCATATTGTGCAACGTGCTGGCTTGGGAATAGCGATCACCAAACTCGATGTAGATGCCTAAGGCCTGTTGGTAGTACTGCTTCGCCTGCCCATACTGCCGCTGCGCCTGCGCCACGCTGCCCATCTGGTGGTATGTGCCAGCCTGCGAATAGCGATCGCCAAACTCGATTTTGAGGTCTAAGGCCTGTTGGTAGTACTGCTTCGCCTGCTCATACTGCCGCTGCGCCTGCGCCACGCTGCCCATGTTGTGGTAGGTGCTAGCCTGCACATAGCGATCACCAAACTCGATGGTGAGGTCTAAGGCCTTTTGGTAGTACTGCTTCGCCTGTTCATAGCGTCGCTGCTCCTGCGCTACGCCGCCTATCTGGTGGTACGTACTTGCCTGCGAATAGCGATCGTTGTGAGCCTCGTTCAGTGCAAGGCTTTGCTCATAGAAGGCATTTGCTCGGTCAAACTGACGCTGTTTCAGGGCAACGTCGCCCAAATCTTGCAAGAGTGCGGGGACTGATTCAGATTGATTGTGGGTTTTGGTAATCTCCAGGGCAGTTGTGTATTCGGTAATGGCTGCGTCGAACTGGCGCAGGTCTTCGTAGGCATTGCCCAGCTTACGGTGAAAATCTCGTCTTAGAGTAGGGTTCGAGTAGTGTTCCAACAGCTTTAGCCCGGCTTGCAAATAGTCGATGGCTTTGTCGGGCTGTTTTTGAGTGTAGTAGGCAGAGCCAATTTTGTAATACAGTTCGCAGCACAAGGGTAAATCTTGGGTGGCAATGGGTTTACCCGATGGAGCGAGTTCCATCAAAAGCCGCTTGAGTTGCTCGATCTGCTCTTGATTGTCGTGAGAAATGATAGTTGGCAGGGGGCGATCGGCCACATCGGCCTTGAGCTGTTCCACCGTTTGCAGCGGCGTTTTGAACCGAAACAAGCCCGATTGCCAAGCCCAAAAATCGGGGGCATATTGGCTGATGCGGGTGAGGGCATAGTCGGGCAGCACAAACAGTAACGGGTGGGGCACCCTTTCCCGATAGGCATCGCGCACAAAGTTGAGGTCTTGCAGCACGGGTGGATAGGCCCCTACGCCATCGGTGCCGATCGCCGCCTCTAACCCCTGAATGAAGAGCACCAATTTTTTGTTGCCGTTGAGCGCAGACGCATTGAGGCTGGCCAGCCGCTGCCGCAGAGCATCCAGCAGATAGCGCAGGTCGTGCTGGCGAGAAAAGTTGATCACCTCAAGGTGAGTGTCGGTGTTGGCCAGGTGCTGGCGCAGAGCCTCGGCCAGCAAAGGTTTGTCGCGCTCTTGGTTGACTTCCACAAAGCCGATAGTCAATCCCTCGGCAAAGTCAATGAAGGTTGCCAACTCGGCAAATTCTTGTTGATTGGCCTCGACCAGTGCGGCGCTGGTGTAAGGAACCTGGGCCGCCGCTTGAGTTGGGGAAGCATTCAGTTCACTATTTGCTACTGGAGAGGCATCAGGCATCGTGAGACATTACCTCCTCAAGCGCGGTTTGAAATAACTGGCTTTGGCGCACCGCTGGGTTGGGGTAGTTCCAGCGATCAAGGCCGTTGTACTCTAGCACTGAGGTATTAAACAGCATGAGCTGCCCAGCTTCATCCTTAGTGATGTTTTTGGTCAAGCAGACCCGTGCCAGCAACGGGTAGTGGTCGTCAGGGACAAACCGCTCAAAGTTAAACTGTTGCTGTTTAACGGCGTACTCTACATCCTCCGGTTGAATTTTGCTGTGCTTGCGGGTGCTAGCCGTTTGGCAGGCGCTACGCACCATCTGCATGAGCTGCCGCACGTGACCACCGCTGGCTTTTGTCAGATCCAACACCTGTTCGTAGGATTCAAACAACAGGTCAATATCTACCCGTCTCTGAATAATTCCGGCCAATCGAGTTAGGCCCTCGGTGGTGTAGTCCAAGTCGCAGCGCTGGCGTTCCAATTGGTAAATGTTCACCATCGAAACAATATGGGGGTCTGTGCCAAAGGTATTGGCGATATTTTTGGGTGAGCACAGCACCGAAATTGGCACGGTGTAAATCATCGTGCAGTTCAACTCTCGGAGCTGAGCCGCATAGTCAAAAAACAGATGATCGCCGACTCGGGGCGGTACGCGATCGAGGTTGTCGAAAATTATCAAAAATCCCTTGGGGCGGAGCGGCTTAATTTTTTTGTAGGCATCCAGCAGTAGCAAGTTGACATCCGCCTTCAGGCGCGAAATATCGCGCTGGAGGGTCTGGCGAATCACCGTTTTTTGCTTATCGGCTCCCTTTATCTGAGCCAGCAGCTTCACCATCAGTTTGGCCAGAAACGGAGCCTCAGCTCCCAAACTGGCTTCGGCATCCACACTCACCGAAGTTTCAACCGTGCGCTCATCTTCGCGGGTAATCTCCTTAAACCAATCTTCGACACTTTTTTGCAACTTGGCATCAAACCGCAGCCCCAGTCTCCGTAGGGCAAACTCGATCTGCTTGATAACAATCAGATAAAAGTCAGTATATTCGGCGTCGTTGGTGTCAGTTTCTTCGTTAGCCTCCAGGTAAATGACCCAGAAGTCTTGCTCCCACTGGCGGCGAATGCGCTGGAGTTCAGTGCTTTTACCACAGCCCCGATGCCCGGTGAAGAGAATGGTGCAAAACTCTCCCGGTTCTTGAAAATCGAGCACCGTGTTGACACCTTCAATCGCCTCAGTTTTGCGCACCGGAGCCAGGTCAACGTAGTAACGCTCAAGCCCCTGTCCAGAAAGCGGGTTGACATCACACAGCCGAAAGGCTTCTTTGAGTGTTTTGGCCCGAAAATCTTCCATGACAAGCAAGCCCAAAACCGATTATTGTTCCATGCCTAAGTTTACACATCGCAGTGAGTAATCCCCTCCAATCACAAGGTGCATAGTCCAAAAGTAGGGTGGGCACTGCCCACCACCCCACTCGTCCACCCACCACCCACCCAACCCCTTAAACATCCAGTGACAGTAGAAGGCAGACGTTGAGTGATGCTCACCCAAGGGGTTTGACTTGCGATTCCTTCGGATAGCTTCGCTAACCCATAGGTAAAAGGTGGGCAGTGCCCACCCTACAGCTTGATACCCAGGCAGAGCATGGGCACCAGGCACGCGAAGCAATCGCGCCCTAGTAACAAGCAATCGCATCCCAGTGATTAACAATCGCGCCTTGGTAACAAGCAATCGCGCCCCGGCATCAAACAATCGCACTCCGGTAACAGGCAATCGCACCTTGGTAACAGGTAAGTACCGGGGTGGTTATGCTTCACCATCATCGCCACTTCATTCAGCAGCGCCTGTCCATATCGTTTCCATAAAGCTGCGCCGTTTTTTCCGGGTCGGCGATCGCAGCGGGCACATTACCCTGAGCGACAGGCAAGCCTCCCCAGCCCTACCGCCAACCCGATGTTTTAACCACCCTTTTGTATTGCCATCAAGGAGCACTACACCCATGCCCAGCACCGATACCACCCGCCGTTTGCGGCCCGACTACCTCGACCAGGATGTTGCTTCCCTGCGCGGTGCGCGCACCATTGCTGACTACACCTCCGCCCGCCCCGAGACCACCCTCGAAGGTCTCCAGAGCAGCTACGCCGAGATGATTGCCGCCCAAGATGAAGAGACTGCGATCATGGTGCGCGCCAGAGCCGCCGCCGACAAGGCCCGCCAAGCCGAGTGGCAGTTCCACCAAAACGTGCTGGCCATGAAAGAACTGGTGCGCGGCGTCTACGGCTCCGACAGCAACGAGGCCCAGGCCATCGGCTACAAGAAAAAGTCTGAGCGCAAGCGCCCTCGGCGATCGGCTGCGTAGGTAATCATTTATTTTGAGCTGCATGCCCCTCAAGTCTTTTGGGATTTGGGGGGCATGCCATTGTTTGAGCAGGCCAGGCGTGGGTAGGAACCCGACAGCTCTCTCAACCGACAGAAGCCGATCGGAGGAAGTAGGGAGGTCACTACCGGGGATTCGGAGACTATACCGTTACAATAGTTTACGGGAATGTCTGAGGCTGCGGCCTTTGATTTCTCGGTTCTCCGTACTCTTCTCTGAGCGTGCTATGGCATTAGACACCACCCAGAATTCGGCCCAGCACTTCGGTGGCTCCATCGACATCATCGATGCTGAGGTCATTGACGCCGAGGTCATTGCGGTAGCCGAAGAAGTGAGAACCGAGCCGCTGCCCATCCCTGCCGCACCGCGCACACTGGCCACCAAGCCCCAAGATCCCTTCGTAGAGTTTGGCTACAACCCCGAGGCGATCGCCGCCCACTACCGCCGCCGCCCCCTTCAGGTTTGGGCGCGGTTTGTCGGCATTTTCCTGCCGCTGATTAGCTTCTTTGCCCAGATCTGGCTCGATGCCCGCGCCGGTCGCAGTGCCCAAAACGAGGCCAAGCGGGCGGCCCAGCTACGCACCATGCTCACGGATCTGGGCCCCGCCTACATCAAAATTGGCCAGGCCCTCTCCACCCGGCCCGACCTGGTGCCGCCGATTTTTCTCGAAGAGCTGACCACGCTGCAAGACCAGATTCCGCCCTTCCCCAACGCCACCGCCTACCGCTTTATCGAAGAAGAGCTGGGTGCACCCCCCAGCCAGATCTACGCCGAGATTTCTGAAAACCCGATCGCAGCAGCATCCCTAGGCCAGGTCTACAAAGGCAAACTGCACAGCGGCGAAGACGTGGCCATTAAGGTGCAGCGCCCCGGCCTGGCCCGCAGCATTGCCCTCGACCTGCACATTTTGCGGGGGCTGGCCCGCTTCGCCACGAACCGTATCAGCCAGATTCGCAGCGACCTGGTCGCCATTATGGATGAGTTTGGCGAGCGCATCTTCGAGGAGATGGACTACACCCACGAGGGCGAAAACGCCCAGCGGTTTGCCAGGCTCTACGGCCACATTGCCGATATCTATGTGCCCCACATCTACCCCCAGTACACCGCCCGCCGGGTGCTGACCATGGAGTGGATTGAAGGCACCAAGCTGACCAACATCGACAAGCTCAACAGCCTGGGCATCGACGCCACCCACTTAATCGACGTGGGGGTGCAGTGCTCGCTGCGGCAGTTGCTAGAGCACGGCTTCTTTCACGCCGACCCGCACCCCGGCAACCTGCTGGCCATGGCCGACGGCAAGCTGGCCTACCTCGACTTTGGCATGATGAGCGAGGTCAAGCCCTACCAGCGCTATGGCCTGATTGAGGCGGTGGTGCACATGGTCAACCGCGATTTTGAGGGGCTTGCCAACGACTACGTCAAGCTGGAATTTCTCACCCCCGACACCGACCTGACGCCGATTATTCCGGCCCTGGCCAACGTGTTCAGCAACGCCCTGGGGGCCAGCGTCGCCGAGCTGAACTTTAAGAGCATTACCGATGAATTTTCGGCGCTGATGTACGAGTACCCGTTTCGGGTGCCCGCCTACTACGCGCTGATCATTCGCTCGCTGGTGACCCTAGAGGGCATCGCCATCAACGTTGACCCCGACTTTAAGGTGCTGAGCAAGGCCTACCCCTACGTGGCCAAGCGGCTGCTGACCGACCCCTCGCCCGAGCTGCGGGCCTCTCTGCAAGACCTGCTGTTTAAAGACGGCAGCTTTCGCTGGAACCGGCTGGAAAACCTGCTGCGCAACGCCCGCAGCAGCGATGAGTACGATATGGATCGGCTGATTGACCAGACCCTGGAGTTTTTGTTCTCAGACCGGGGCTCGTTTTTGCGCGATCGCATCGTCACTGAACTGGTCAACAGCCTCGACAGCTTTGGCCAAACCACGGTGCAAAACCTGACCACCGCCGTGCAGCGCCGCCTGGGCCTCAAGCAAAATCTGCCGCCTGCGGCCACCGCTGCCCCTAACGACCTCGACAACCTGCGCCGCATTCTAGATATTTTGAAAGACACCCCTGGGTTCGATGCCGCCCAGGTGGCCAGCCGCATTCCGACCCTCTTGTTTAAGCCTGAGACCCAGGCAATGGGGCAGCAGGTGGTAGCGGGGCTGGCTCAGCGCGGGCTGGCGCGGCTGATTCGCAACCTGCTGCTAGAGGGGGAGCCTACGCTGAGCAACGGTAGCCCTCAGCTCACTCCTTCCCGTGCGGGGAGGTAGGCAAACCCCGATTAAATCTTGTCGGTTACAAACATTCTCTGTGGGGAGAATCGCCCTTTAGCCTCGACAGCCCTCAGTTCAGCCAGGGTGGCGTCGAGAGCTTGAAGCGCAAAAGGGCAATGCAGCCGCTAATCCACAGAAAGCCAATGCCGTAGCCTGCCAGCACATCGGTTGGCCAGTGCACCCCCAGGTAAAGCCGACTCAGCCCAATGCCGCCGATTAAAAAGACTGCCCCTGCATAAACTATTGTTTTTTGCCTGGGGAAGCGCTGGGCCAGCAGGTAAGCCGAAAAGCCGTAAAGCACCATCGACCCCAGAGCATGGCCGCTAGGGAAGCTGTAGGTGGTCTCGGTAATAATTTGGGGCCAGAGGGCTGGCCGAGCTTTGCCAAACAGCAGTTTTAGCCCGGTGCTCAGCACCGCACCGCCTACGCAGTTGATGGCAAAGGCGATCGCGATCGAACGCTGGCCTCGCAACCAGAGCCCGCTAAACCCGATGCAGGTCAAGGGAACTACCGTGCTGGGGTCGCCTAAGCGAGTAAACGTCAGCATCACCCGGTCTAGGGTTGGGGTGGCAAATTGGTTAATCCACAGCAGAATCGACTCATCAAAGAAAAAGGCCTCTTGCTCTAGCACTTCGTCGGCCAGGTTGGCCAGACCAAACAGAATCAGCAGGCAAGTCCCCAGCCAGAGCAGACCAACGGCGGCGACAAACGACATCAATCGCGGATGAATGTGCTGCATCCAGCTCTTGGCCAGCCGTTTTAGGATCTGCTGCATCGTGTCACCTCACCACAGGACTGACACCAGAATGCCATGTAGATTTCAGTATCCTTAGAGGAAGGGCACACTAAACGGGTACTGTAGGAAAATCGTTCGATGAACCGTCGTGGGTTAATTGGTAGACTGCTGGCCTTGGGGATAGTTCTGGCGATCGCCCTTTTTGGCCCCTCCACGGCCCAAGCCCAAGCGGCGACCGAGCTGACGGTCTACCGCAGCCCCACCTGCAACTGCTGTGGCCGCTGGGTTGAGCACATGCAGCGCCGGGTTTGACGTGCAGGATGTGGTCACAGACGACATGGATGCCATCAAAGCCCAGTACGGCGTGCCAGAAGCGTTAGCCTCGTGCCACACGGCCCTAGTCGAGGGCTACGTCATTGAGGGCCATGTGCCCGCGACGGATGTGCAGCGGTTGCTGAGCGATCGCCCCGCGATTCTGGGCATTGCCGCGCCGGGCATGCCCGTGGGCTCACCGGGCATGGAAACGGGCGATCGCGTTGACTCCTACACCGTGGTCTCCTTCAACGCAAATGGTGACACCGCCACCTTTGCCGAACACTCGTGAGATCTCAAATCCCGAACCCGCCTTAGACCACGCCGATCTCACGCTATGCCCTACTATCGCTGCCAGCCCGAGGCCTTCTCTGCCGCCTACCTGCACAACCTGCGGGGGGCGATTCAGTCGTGCCGCTACTTTGCCACCAACAACCTCAACCGCGATTTTGTCGCCACCAAGGGCTTTTCTGTGGTGTTCAAAGGGGCGGGCCGGGCCGAGGTCGATCGCCAGTTTCCCTTTTTTAAGCCCTACCTCGACCAAGCGCTACTGCCCGACTGCAACGCCTTTTATCTGAATCCGCTACTGTTGAAACAGGGGTCGCGGGTTGATCCCCACATCGATCGTTCGCTGCGATCGTACTGCAAAACCATTGACCCGCCCGAGCAGGTCAGCGTGCTCTACGTACAGGTGCCCGCCGACCTGGCCAGCGGCGAACTGGTGTTGCAGCGGGGGCGGCAGCGAGTGGCGCAGATTCGGCCCCAGACTGGCCTTCTGCTACACTTTCAGGGCAACTTGGCCCACTCGGTCAACGCCATGGCCAGCGCGGGCAGCCGCCTCAGCCTGGTGTGCGAACAGTACTGCCTCGACACCGAAGCTCTATGGGATATCCCTGAGTTTTTGATTGAATCTAGAGCTGCTGCCCCGGCTAAAACCCGGCGGTAGGAAAATTTCTCCGCCATTGCGGCCATTTGGGCGCAAAATCAGTACGCTTAATCAAGGTCTTTGAGCTGCCATAGCCAATTAAGCCCTTGCCAGACCATATTTGAAATGCCATGACTCAAGCGAGTGAGGCATGGTTTTCCCTTTTTCACTCTTTGCTCTTCATTCTTTAGCTGTATGAGTTTAATCCAAGAAATATTTCTCGAAACCGACTGGGAAGAAGTTGAACAGGCCCAGGCCGCCTGCGACGAACGGGCTGCCCAGCTCAAAGCCGAGGGCCATACCTGCACTTGCACCACCCTCTACCGCATTACCGACGGGCGGCGGGTGTTTTTGCTAGAGGCGCAACACCCCGATTCCCTAGAGCCTGAGAATAGGCCCTCTCGGCGCAAGCTTCCTGCCCGACGATCGGCCCAGCGAGGGTGAGCCAGGGTTGCCTGCCACAGCGGCTAAAGCCTTGAAAGGGTTGCTGCGACATTTTTGGGCCTAGTGCTGAGGCAGGCCCTCTAGGCTAGCTGGTCAAAAAGCAGTTCCATAGGCCTGCTCTCCCATGATGTAGGTGGCGGTGACGGCGCGATCGCCCCCCATAATCACCAGCGAAAACAGCACATCCGCTAGCGCTTCCAGGGTTTCAGGAATCCCTTTTTCATTGCGCAGCGCCAACAGCGGCGTCGCCTGGGGATCGAGCACCACAAAGTCGGCCTCTTTACCGGGGTCAAAGCTGCCCAGCTTGTCCTCTAGGCACAGCGCCCTGGCTCCGCCTAGGGTGGCTAGAAACAGTGCCTTAAAGGCCGAGAGCTTTTGTCCCCGCAGCTGACACACCTTGTAGGCCTCGTTGGTGGTTTGCAGCATAGAAAAGCTGGTGCCCGCACCCACGTCGGTACCCAGGCCCACCTTCACTGGATGGGCGGGGTTTTTGGCCTGCTCGATGCGAAACAGGCCGCTGCCAAGGAACAGGTTAGAGGTAGGGCAAAACGAAATCGCTGCCTTGGCCTCCGAGAGCCGCTGAAATTCGGCATTGGTGAGCTGCACGCCGTGGGCAAACAGCGATCGCGCCCTTACCAGCCCCGTCTGGTCATAGACATCCAAGTAGCCCGAATACTGGGGAAACATCTCCTGGATCCAGGCCACTTCGCTGACATTCTCAGACAGGTGGGTGTGCAGGTACACATCGGGGAACTCATCCAGCAGGCGCGCCGCCAGCTTGAGCTGGGCTTCGGTGGAGGTGCCCGCAAAGCGGGGGGTGACGGCGTAGAGCAGCCGCCCCCGCCCGTGCCATTTTTCAATCAGCGCCTTGGAATCGTCGTAGGAGGACTGAGCCGTGTCGCTGAGGTAGTCAGGAGCATTGCAGTCCATCATGACTTTGCCGCTGATCATCCGCAGATCGCGGGCCTCGGCGGCCTCAAAAAACGCATCCACCGACGCCGGGAACACCGCCGCAAACACCAGGGCCGTGGTGGTGCCATTTTTCAACAGCTCGTCTAGAAACAGCTCGGCCACCGAGCGGGCGTAGGCGGGGTCAGCAAACTTGCCTTCAGTAGGGAAGGTGTAGCGATTTAGCCACTCCAGCAGCTGCTCCCCGTAGGCGGCCATCATGCCCGTTTGGGGGTAGTGAATGTGGGTGTCGATAAAGCCAGGGGTAATCAGCCTGCCCGTGTAGTCGGTGATGGGGATCTCGCCCAGTATAGGGGCCACCTCCTCGTAAGTGCCCAGATGCGCGATATGCCCGTCCCGCACCACCAGCAAGCCGTCGGGAATGTACCGCATGGCCTGGGCTTCAGGCTCGTAGAACGGGTCGGCAATGCAGTCTAATAGCGCCCCGCGAATGGCTACTGTACCGCCGGTAGGTGCCGGTGTTTGCCCCATAGCCTGTTCTGTTCCCGCAGTTGTTTCGCAGGCCACTATAGCACCCCATTTTGGGGCACTTAGCGTAAACAGTTACCGGTTAATGATCCGCCAGCCCAGGTTAGGTTATTGTGCGCCATCGACTAGCTGTTTAAAGCGAGGATGGTGGCGCATGCTGTCGAAGTGGGCATCAATTTGCACCATCACCCGATACATGTAAGGGCTGAGCACGAACGTGCGGTAGAGATTTTTGAGGGTTTGCTCCAGATCCCCGGCCATGGCGCAGGCGCGGGCTTTGCCGTACCAGGCGTTTGGGTTTTGCGACTGATGGCTGAGGGACGTGTCAAAACTCTGGATGGCTTCCCCATAGCGCCCCATTTGAATCAGCACCGTGCCCTGCTGGTTCCAGATGTAGTGGGCGTTAGGCTTTTGGGCCAGAGCCTGGCGCAACACCTGAAGGGCGTCATCGTAGCGGTGCAGGCCGCAAAGGGCAACCCCCTGGTTATAGCGAGCCCGATGGTCTTGGGGATTGAGTTTGATACTGTGCTCAAAACTGGCGATCGCGTCACGGTAGCGGCGCAGCTGGTTTTGGGCGGTGCCCAGGTTATACCAGGCCTTGTTGTCGCCAGGGCTGAGCTTGACTGCCCGCTCCAGATGGGTGGCCGCTTCTTCAAAGTGGCTGAGCTTGGCCAGGGCGTGACCTTTGCCGTGCCAGGCCAGGCCGTAGTCGGGGCAGCGGGCGATCGCCTGGTTGAAGCTTTCAATCGAGGCCTCAAACTGCTTTAGGGCCGCCAGACAAAAGCCTTGAAGCGTCCACACCTCATGATCGCCGTCATGCAGCATGAGCACAGTCTGAAACCGCGATAGAGCCTCGCTATATCGACCAATGGCGTAGAGGGCATCCCCCTGACCCCGAAGTAGCTTAGCGCGAGTGAGTTTAGATAGGGTGGCGTCAGATCCGGCAGACATTCATTCAGCAGACACTGTTTAGGGTCTGGGTGGTAGACCTATCCCCAAGCTTGCCCATTTCCCCAGGGCGATCGCTAAGGGCAGCGGGGCGACTCCACCTCAGCTTCACAACCGTCAAGAAACCGTCAACCCAGCGCCGCCTATCGGAAGTTTTGTAACCGGCACTACCTATGGCGCACATGCTCATACAAGTCTATATAGGCCTGGGCCGGATGATTCCACGAAAAATCGTAGGCCATGCCCTGCTGAGCAATTTGCTTAAAAATAGCGGGCTCCTGGTTCCAAACATCAAAGGCGCGGTTCATGGCCGACTCTAGGGCTACCGTGTCGTTCTGGAAGAAGACAAAACCGTTGCGCTCCTCCGGCTCGTGCAGGGTGTCGTAGTCCCAGTCAAAGACGGTGTTCACCAGGCCGCCCACGCCGCGCACGATGGGTACCGTGCCATACCGCAGGCCAATCATCTGGGTGAGGCCGCAGGGTTCAAAGTTGCTGGGCACCACAATCATGTCGGCCCCGGCGTAGATCAGGTGGGCCAGCTCCTCGTTAAAGCTCAGTTCGAGGTGCACATCGGGGTTGTCATTGAGAAAGAGCTTTTCGTGCCAGAACCAGTCGTTAATGCTTTTCTCGGTGGCCGAGCCCAGCAGCACAAACTGCGCCCCTCGCTCCAGGGCGTAGTACATGGCGTGGTGAACCAGATGGACGCCCTTTTGGTCATCCAAACGGCCAATGAAGGCCACCAGGGGTTTGTCGCTCTGGCTCAGCAGCAGGCGATCGCGCAGTTCCTTTTTATTGAGCGCCTTGTCTTCGAAGGTCGTTAGGCCGTAGTGGTGGGGAATGTAGGTATCGCTCTCCGGGTTCCACACCTCCGGGTCAATGCCGTTGAGAATGCCCGAGAACTTGTGCTGATTGGTGTGCAGAGTGTGCCCCAGGCCAAAGCCCTGGTCGGTGTGCTGAGCCTCCCAGGCGTGGTAAGGCGACACCGTATTGACATGGTTGGCATAGGTAATGCCCCCTTTCATAAGGTTGATCGCAAAGGGGTTAAAGTCATCGCGCAGCCGGTAGGGCTGAAAGTAGTATTCTGGCCGGTTGAGGCCCGTCGCCGCCAAGATTTCTTCGCCGCCAAACCCCTGATGCTTGAAGTTGTGGATGGTGTACAGCGTGCGCTGAAACTCCATGCCGTTGTATTTATAAATCTCAAACAGCATCACCGGAATCAGCCCGGTCTGCCAATCGTGGCAGTGAATTACGTCAGGGCGCTTGTTGCTGCGCAGCAAAAACTCCATCGCCGCTTTGCTAAAGAAAGCAAACCGCATGGGGTCGTCATCGCAGCCGTAGTAGCAGCCCCGGTTAAAGAACATCTCCCACGACTTGGGCTCGATAAAGAAGCACAGCCGCCCATGCACCCAGCCGCAGAGAACATCGCAGAGAATGTCGGTACCGTACCAGGGCACTACCAGGTCATGGTAAGCCTCGTGTAGGCCCCAAATGTGGTCGTACCGCATGCAGTCGTACTTAGGCAGAATGATCTCGACGCAGTGGCCTCGGTTTTCTAGCTCGCGGCTGAGGCCGTAAACCACGTCGCCCAGCCCCCCAGCCTTAATGACAGGGGCACATTCCGAAGCAACCTGCACGATGTACATAGGGTCTCCCCGACATAAAAGTTCATTTTAAGCCCCTATTCAATCAGGATGTTGGGGCAGAGGCAAGCGTCTGAGGGTAGGGAGTGGGTAAGGGATGGATGGGTAGGCGGGTAGGGAGTGGGGGGTAGGGAGGTAAGGATGATGAGGGAGGTGAGGAGGTCAGGAGAATCTATTTCTCCCCATCCCCCTTATCTTCCTCATCATCCCCATCGGACTGCATCTGCTGTAACGCCTGCCAGCGGGTTTCTAATTCTTCGCGTTCGTGTTTCAAGCTGCGCTCTAGCTCTTGAATTTCGTCGCGGCGGGCAGCGGTTTCGAGGGCGCGGCGATCGACTTCCTGGCTTTTGAGGGTTAGCGACTGCCGCCACCGTTCGGCCCGCTCAATTTCTTGCTCTAGGGCTTCAGGGGTGACCCCATAGGTCAGATAGTGCTCGACTAAGCCGAGCACCCAGGGGGTGGCGTCTTGCACCGTTACAATCTGATTCAGGTTATCAAGGTCTACCAGAACCAGATTTCCTTCCTGGAAGGCGAGGAGGCGAGTGGTTTCGACGATGCGTTCTGAGGGCAGCCGCGCCCAGGTCGATTCAGAGGTCTGTTCGGCCAGCAGCAGCAGTTCTGCTCCGCCCAGGAATGCTTTTTTTTGAACCTTCGCCAGGTATTGCATGTGCGGTTGACTCTATACCCCTATGGCACGAGTATACCCGGTGGGCTCTTGATCTCAGAGCAGTGCCGTGGCAAAGCCCATTCAGCGATCGCCTGGTTTTGACCGTGAGATTACGGACGTATAGTCTCCCTATGGCACGACTTTTGATGAATAAACTAGGTTATCCCGCCGATGCCGCCCCCTTAACCCCTCAGTAAAATCGAGGTACTATACAAAGCGTTATAGTTTCCGGGAGTAATACCCAGGTTGTGTTACATATTTTCCGGAATAGCCACGGTTCGACCAATCAGAGTGCGTTACCATGTCAAACCTTGAGCAGACCATAGAACGAATGTTTGCGGCCCGCCGCCTAACCCGAAACGACCAGCAGCAGTTGATGGCCATGTTTTCTCAGCGTGATTTAAGCCCCAAAGACGCGGCCCTAATCAATCGGGTTTATGAAGCGCTCAGCCAAGGGCGACTGCGGGTCGTTGACTGACGTCCCTTAGAAACTGCATCACTTGGCCTGGGACAACGGGGTCAGGTGTGGGTAATGCCAGCTAAGAGTGCTCCAGCAAATAAAGTATCCATTTACTAGGCAGGCTGTGGGGTGATTTCGACGAACCACTTTTCTAACCCTGGTAAACGACGGAACTGCTTTTCCAGGTCTGCCATCGCTGCTTGGG